>Ga0196960_10000159_pt1 | contig 27544 bp, 28 predicted proteins | sample S3v_5metaG_FD_183187 | JGI IMG/M metagenome (GOLD analysis project Ga0196960, IMG submission 183187) | Soil microbial communities from Anza Borrego desert, Southern California, United States - S3+v_5 | ecosystem: Environmental > Terrestrial > Soil > Desert | place: USA: California | collected...
CGAGCTTCGGCGCCCAGGGCGGCGGCCAACTCAACCTCAACACCGTCACCTTCGAGCAGCTCCGCGAACAGAACCTCTCGGTGACCCAGGCCACCCGCCTGCTGGCCCACCGCGAGCGCCTCGGCGGCTTCAAATCGGTCGACGACCTCGACCAGGTCGCGGGCTTCCCGCAGGAGTTGCTGGACGACCTGAAGCAGCGCTCGACCGTCTAGCGGTCGCCTTCTTCGTAGGCCTCGAACAGCTTCAGCCAGACCTCGCTGCGGGTGGGGTAGGGGGCGATCGCGTGGCGCAGCTTGGGGAGGGGGACCTCGGCGACGATCGCCACCGTCGCTGCCTGGAGGAAGTCGGCGGTCTCGAAGCCGGTGAAGGTGGCGCCGACGATCGTCTCCTTCTCCTGGTCGACGACGATCCGGGAAGTGCCGCCGGTGCCCTTGCCCTGGAAGCTGGCGCCGGGGGTGCCGTCGGTGGGGACATCGACGGCGCGGGCGTCGATGCCGGCTTCGCGCGCCTGGTCGAGGGTCTTGCCGGCTGCGGCGACCTGGGGATCGGTGAAGGTGACGCGGGGGGAGCCGATGCCTTCGGCGCTGGCCGCCGTCTCCCGCCCGAGTAGGTTCTCGGCCGCGACCCAGGCCTGGTACTTGCCCATGTGGGTGAAGAGGGCGCGGCCGTTGACGTCGCCGAGGGCGTAGAGCCAGTCGCGGCCGGCGACCCGCAGGCGGTCGTCGGTCTCGAGATAGCCGCGGTCGTCGGGCTCGACGCCGGTTGACTCCAGCGCGAGGTCGGCGGTGTGGGGGACGCGGCCGACCGCGATCAGGATCTCGGCGGCCTCGACCGTCTCGCCGCCCTTCAGCTCCGCGACCACGCCGCCGCTGTCCCCGCTCCTGACGCTTTCGAGCTTCGACCCGGTGCGGACGTCGACGCCGTAGTGGTCGCGCAACGCCGCGGCGACTTCTTCCCCGGCGAAGGGCTCCTCGCGCGAGAGCAGGTGCTCGCCGCCCTCAACCAGGGTGATCTTGGTCCCGAGGCTCGCCCACGCCTGCGCCAGCTCGCTGCCGACCGGCCCGCCTCCGAGCACGATCATGCTCTCCGGCACGTGCTTGGCGGTGGTCCCGGCCCGGTTGTTCCAGGCCTCGATCCCGTCGAGGCCGTCGATCGGCGGCATCGCCGCCTTGCTGCCGGTGGCGACGACGACCGCCCGCTCGGCGGTCAGGATCTGGTCGCCGACCCGCACCCGTCGCTCGCCCTCGAAGCGGGCGTCGCCGCGGATTAAGTCGATCCCCCTTTCCTCCAACCAGGGGAGCTGCCCGGAGTCGTCGAGGTCGTGGACCACCTCGTCGCGCCGGGCGAGGATCGCCTGCGGATCGAGCGCCCCGTGCCCGCTCGGCACGCCGGGGACGCGCTTCGCCTCCCCGAGCACGTCAGCCGGGCGCAGCAGCGCCTTCGAGGGCATGCAGGCGTAGTAGGAGCATTCGCCGCCGACGAGGTCGCGCTCGACGATCGCCACCCGCAGCCCGCCTTCGGCCAGGCGACCGGCGCAGACCTCGCCGGCCGGGCCGGCGCCGAGGACGATCGCGTCGTAGCTGCACTCGCTTGGACCGGCCATCCCAGACACCGTACAATCGGGAGGCATTCCAAGCACGGGGGCGACAGGCTTCGACGTGGTCGACTCGTGCGAACGGTTGCAGGTCGAGGTTGACGGAGGCCTCGTTAAACCCCGTCACAAACCAATACGTGCGGACCATGAGTTCGCCCTCGCCGCTTAGTTAGAAGCTAAGCGCTGTGAGAGTCGGTCCTTCCTCGCCCGCGGGAAGGGGCACCGGCTTCAGAAGCGGGCTCACCCAGGCGGATCGCCCCGTCCGTCAGGGGAAATCAAAGAGGGCTCTGTCTTCCGTAGTGCCCGCCGGCGCGGACCCCGGGAGACGAGAATCAAGCGCCGGCTAAACCTGTAGACACCCTCGCACCGCGTCCGCGGATCCGAGTTCGAATCTCGGCGCCTCCATCGACAGGGACGGACCTCCAAGGAGGTTCGTCCTCTCTGTCGAGGTACTTGAATCTCTCTCTATAGAAGTACGGGCTGCCAGGACATTTGCTCTCCCGCGTGGCCGGGGGCAAGGATCCGCAGCGGGGGCTGGGATGGGCGATCAGGAGGCTGCGTTTCGAAGCCGATCTGACACAGAACGCGCTGGCCCAGCGGGCGCGGATACATCCGAGTCGGGTCTCGCGGATCGAGAACGGGCGGGACAACCCCAGGTGGGGGACGGTGAGGAAGTTGGCGGCGGGGCTCGGCGTCAGCCTCGAGGAGCTCGCGACCCTGGCGGAGGAGTTCGAGAGCCGGCGGCAGTGACGGCCTCCGCCAGCTCCCGCCACGGCTCGATGCTCCAGAAGCGGCGGGCGAGGCCGGAGGGGGAGGGGAGGACCCAGGTCTGAGCGCCGGTGAAGGGCTCGGACTGAAGGCCGTAGTCGACCTGCCCTCCCAACGAGATCTGCGCGGCACGTTTGCCGACGAAGGCGAGGTGGGTGGGGGCGACCTCGGCGATGGCGCGTTCGAGTCGGGAGGGGTCGTGGTGCTCCCCGCCGACTTCGGCATCTGAGCCGAAGCGAGTCTTGCAGGCGTCGGTGAGGCCGAAGCCGAATTCCGGCAGGCGGCGGAATTCTTCCGGCACAAGGCGCACGGGCGTCAATCCGACCTCGTGCAGCACCGGCCAGAAGTAGTTGCCGGGACCGGCGTAGTAGGCGCCCCGTCGCGCCGAGACCTTCCCGGCGGCGTTGCCGCAGAAGACCGCGGTCAGGCCGGGAACCAGCACGTCGGGCAGAACGTCGTCCATGTGCGCATTTCTTCCCGGTATGCGGGAACAAATGCGCCTTCGTCATCTGGCTAGGCTGGGCGCATGGATCGCTACGTCGCCTTCCTGCGCGGGATGAACCTCGGCGGGCGCCGGATCAAGAACGAGGAGCTGCGGCGGCACTTCGAGGAGATGGGGCTCGAGGGGGTGGCGACCTTCCGGGCCAGCGGCAACGTGATCTTCGCGACGCCGGGGCGGGAGACGGAGGGGAAGCTGGCGCAGCGGATCGAAGCGGAGCTGGGAGAGCGGCTGGGCTATGAGGTGCCGGTGTTTCTGCGCGGCATCGAGGAGGTGGCGGCGATCGCGGCGCGGGAGCCGTTCGACCCCGAGGCCGTCGCCGGGTCGAAGGGGAAGCTGCAGGTCTCGTTCCTGAAGAAGAAGCCGAATGCAGCGGCGAAGAAGAAGGCACTCGCGCTCGCCGGCGACGAGGACCTGCTGGCGATCGAGGGACGGGAGCTCTACTGGCTCCCCAGCGGCGGCATCAGCGAATCGGACCTCGACCTCAAGGCGATCGACGCCGCCCTCGGACCTGGCACGATCCGCACCATGGGCACGGTCGAGCAGATCGCCGCCAAGCACCGCTAGCGAGTCCGCCACAAGCGTCGAATAGCGACGGTTACGGCGGACTCGATGCGCGGCTACGCTCGGAGGCGCTATGGCGATCGCGACCGCAACCTCGCTCGACGTCTACGTCGGCGGCAAGCTGCTCTTCGAGGACGTCTCCTTCAAGCTCGAGCCGCGCGAACGGATGACGCTCTCCGGCCGCAACGGCGCCGGCAAGTCGACGCTGCTGCGCGTCCTCTCCGGCGAGCTGGCGCCCGACTCCGGCTCGCTGACCGTGCAGCGGGGGGCGCGGGTCGCCCTCCACGACCAGCGGCCGCCGCGCGCCTCGCAGATGTCGCTGGGCGAGTACGTCTTCTCCGGCCGCACCGACATGCTCGAGACCGAGGCCGAGCTGGAGCGACTGGAGGGGGAGATGGGCGGCGAGGCGGGCGAGGAGACGATGCGCGCCTACGCCGCCGCGCAGCAGCGGCTCGAAGCCGGCGGCGGCTACCGCTGGCGCGACGACGTCCTCGCGGTCCTCCGCGGCCTCGGCTTCGACGCCGCGCAGGCCGACCGCTCGCTCTCGACCTTCTCCGGCGGCGAGCTGACTCGCGCTTCGCTGGCGCGCGCCCTCGCCACCCGCCCCGACCTGCTGCTCCTCGACGAGCCGACGAACCACCTCGACATCCCCAGCCTGGAGTGGCTGGAGGGCTACCTGGTCGAGCTCGACGCCGCCGTCGTCCTCGTCGCCCACGACCGCTGGTTCCTGGAGGCGGTCGGGACCTCGGTGCTGGAGCTGGAGGCCCAGCGCGCCCGCTTCTTCGCCGGCCCCTGGCACGCCTGGCGCCAGGAACAGGCGAAACGGGAAATCGCCCTTGGCAAGGCGATCGAGCGCCAGCAGGCGGAGATCGAGCGGATGGAGCGGTTCGTCGAGCGCTTCCGCTACAAGGCGACGAAGGCGCGCCAGGCGCAGTCGCGGGTGAAAAAGATCGAGAAGGCCAAGCGCGAGGGGCCGGTGGCCGAAAAGCGCGACACCCGCCACCTCCGCTTCCGCTTCAAGCCGCCCGAGCGCCCGGGGCGGGTGGTGCTGAAACTCGTCAACGGCAGGCTCGAGGTGCCGGGCCGGACCCTGCTCGACAAGGCAAACCTCGAAATCGAGCGCGAGGAACACGTCGTCCTCGTCGGCCCCAACGGCGCCGGCAAGACGACCCTGATCGAGACCCTCGCCGGGCAGCGCGAACCGGCCGCCGGCAGCGTCCGCACCGGCCACAACGTCAAGATCGGCTACCTCTCCCAGCACGCCGAGACCGCGGCCGGCAGCGGCTCCGTGCTCGACGCCGCCAAGCGCGAGACCGGCCTCAGCGAGAACCAGGCGCGCGCTCTGCTCGGCGGCTTCCTCTTCTCCGGAGCCGACGTCGAGAAGCAGCTATCGGACATCTCCGGCGGCGAGCAGCGGCGGCTCTCGCTGGCGATCCTCGTCGCCTCCGGCGCCAACGTCCTCATTCTCGACGAGCCGACGAACCACCTCGACATCGAGAGCCGGGAGGCGCTGGAGGACGCGCTGATCGAGTTCGAGGGCACGGTGCTGCTGGTCTCCCACGACCGGGCGCTGCTGGAGGCGGTCGGCAGCCGCACCCTCGTCTGCGAGGACGGGGAGCTGCGCAGCCACCCGAGCGGCTGGGCCGAGTACCAGCGGCGGCGCGACGAAGAAGCGGCCGAAGCGGAAGCGGCGGCGAAGCCGCGCCCGGGGGGCGGCAAGAAGTACAGCGCCACGAAGCCGGCGCAGAAAGCCGCGCGCAGGGCGGCAAAGCTGGAGCAGCGGATCGAGCAGGCCGAGGCGAAGCTGCGCGAGCTCGAGGACGAGCTGGCCGACCCGGCCGCCTGGTCGAGCCCGGGGCGGGTCGAGCGGGCGACCAAGCGCCACGCTGAGGCGAAGGCGGCGGTCGAAGAGCTCTACGCGGAGTGGGAGGAGGCTCAGGCCGCCGCCGAGGTCTGAACCACCCGCGTCCCCTGCGCGGGCGCCAGCGTGATGTGGCGGATCCGCACCTTCTCCGGCTCGGGGTCGGGCGCCCGCAGCCGGGTCCGGGCGACGATCTCGCGCAAGACGATCCGCATCTCGTACTCGGCGAAGGCGGCGCCGATGCAGCGACGGACGCCGCCGCCGAAGGGGATCCAGGCGTAGTTCTCGGTCTTGCCGTCGAGAAAGCGCTCGGGCCGGAACTCCTGCGGCTCCGGGTAGAGGTCCTCGCGGAAGTGCAGGGCGGCGATCGCCGGCAGCACGAAGCTCTCGGCCGGCAGCTCGTAGCCCGCGACCGTCGCCGGCGCGGTCAGCTTGCGCGCCACGTCGATGATCACCGGCCGCACCCGCAGCGTCTCCTTGATCGTCGCGTCGAGGTAGTCGTCCTCGCTGGCGGCGACCGACTCGCGCAGCCGCTCCAGCACCCGCGGCGTCCGCAGCAGCCGCTCCACCGCCCAGGCCAGCGCGGTCGCGGTCGTCTCGTGGCCGGCGCCGACCACGGTCAGCAGCTCGTCGCGCAGTTCGGAGTCCGACATCGGCGAGCCGTCCTCGTGCCGCGCCCGCAGCAGCAGCGAGAGCACGTCGTCGTGCTCCCCGGTCTCCGCTTCGGCCCGCCGCAGGGCGATCTCCTCGTAGAGGAACTCGTCGAGCCGCTCGCGTGCCTTGACGAAGCGCCGCCAGGGGCTGAGCGGGAGGTCGTAGCGCAGCCGCGGCAGCTTGGTGATCGTCGTCACCCGGTCGGAGAACTCGTCGATGAGGCGGGTCGCGCGCTCGATCCGGGCCTGGTCGGTCATCCCGAAGACGGCGCGGAGGATCACGGTCAGCGTGATCTGCTGGGTGTGCGGGCGCAGCGCGAACGCCTCGCCGACCGGCCAGGTCTCCATCTCCCGCCGCGTCACCTCCTCGATCAGCTCGCCGTAGCGGCGGATCCGCTCGCCGTGGAAGGGCGGCAGCAGCAGCTTGCGCTGGCGCATGTGCGGCTCGTCGTCGAGGGTGAGGACGCTGCTCGGCCCCAGCGCCGGCTCCAGCACCGTCGCGTTCGCCTCGCCGGCGTGGAAGACGGCGGGGGAGCCGGTGAACACCTCTTTCACCAGCTCGGGGCTTGCGACGTAGACGACCTGGCCGAAGAAGGGGAAGCGGACGGTGAAGACGTCCCCGTAGCGCTCGCGGTAGCGGGAGAGGAAGCCGAGCGGGTCGCGGATGTAGCGGAACCCCTGGACCGGGGCGGGGGCGCGGGAGCCTGGCGGCATCCCCCTCATCAGAAGACGATCGTGCGGTCGCCGTCGAGGAGGACGCGGTCGTCGAGGTGGGCCATCACCGCGCGGGCGAGGACCAGGCGCTCGACGTCGCGGCCGAGGCGGATCATGTCGACGACCTCGTCGCGGTGGTCGACGCGGGTCACGTCCTGGGCGATGATCGGGCCGGCGTCGAGCTCGGCGGTGACGTAGTGGGCGGTGGCGCCGATCAGCTTGACGCCGCGCTCGTAGGCGCGGTGGTAGGGGTCGGCGCCGACGAAGGCCGGCAGGAAGCTGTGGTGGATGTTGATCGCCGGGGCGCGGAGGGCGCGGAGGAAGTCCTCGGAGAGGATCTGCATGTAGCGGGCGAGGACGAGCAGGTCGACTCCCTCCAGCAGCTCCAGCGCCTGCCGCTCGGCCTCGGCGCGGTTCTCCCGGTCGACCGGGATGTGGTGGAAGGGCAGCCCGACCGCTTCCGCCTGGCCGGCGTGGTCGGGATGGTTGGAGATGACCGCGACCAGCTCGCCGCCGAGGTCGCCGTTGCGCCAGCGCCAGAGCAGGTCGGAGAGGCAGTGGTCCTCGCGCGAGACCATCACCGCCACCCGCTTCGTCCGGCCGGTGTCGTGGAACTCGTAGTCCATCTCGAAGGGCTCGCCGATCTCCTTCGCGAAGCGCAGCTCGAGGGCGTCCTGCTCGGAGTCCGGGACCCGGTCGAAGACCATCCGCATGAAGAACCGGCCCTCGGCGGTCGAGTGCTGGTCGACGTCGACGATGTTGAGTCCGGACTCGGCGAGGAAGCCGCTGACGCGGGCGATCAGGCCCGGGCGGTCCGGGCAGGCCAGGAGCAGTCTCGAGGTCGGCGCCTCTCCCATCCGCCGATCATCGCGGATAGGCTGGGCTCGATGCGGCTAGGAGCGATCCCCGAGAGCCTGATCGAGCGAATCGGCCTGCTCCTGGGGAAGGTGCCGACGCCGGTCGGGGAGGCGATGTTCGGGATGCCGGTGGCACGCTCGCTGCAGGTGGCGCAGCGGACCGGGATCCTCGGGGCGCTGGCCGAGGGCCCGCGCGACCCCGCCGAGCTGGCCGAGCACCTGGGGCTGCAGCCGACCGGGACGCTGCGGCTCCTCGACGTGGTCGCCACGCTCGGGCACGTCAAGCAGAACCCGGACGGGACCTACGAGATGACCGCGAGCGGCCGTCGCTGGCTCGACCCGAAGTCGGACACCTACATCGGCGACTTCCTCGCCGACACCTACGAGTACTGGGACTGGTACGCCCGCCTGGAAGACCTGGTCCGCGACGGCCACCACATCGAGCTGCACGAGAAAGCGCCCGACGACCCCTACTGGCAGTCCTACATCCGCGGCCAGTACCAGATGGCCCGCCTCTCCAGCGCCGAAGTGGCGAAGGCGATCCCGCTGGCGGGCGGCGCCGAGGCGGTCCTCGACGTCGCCGGCGCCCACGGGGAGTTCTCGATGGCGCTCTGCCGCCGCCACGAGGGGCTGCGGGCGACGGTCGTCGACCTCCCCGGCAGCGCCAGGGTGGGAGAGGAGATCGTCCGCGAGGCGGGGATGGGCGACCGCGTCCGCCACATCGTCGGCGACATGTTCGAGGTCGACTACGACGGCACCTACGACGGCGCCCTCTGCTTCAACATCGTCCACCACCTCTCGCCCGAGCAGGCGCGGGCGCTCTTCGCCCGCATCCGCGCCTCCCTGCGCCCCGGCGCGCCGCTCTGCATCCTCGACCTCTACGACCGCCCGAGCGGGCAGCGGGCGGGCCTCGCCTCGATCCTCGGCCTCTTCTTCCACCTCACCTCCGGCGCCGACACCTACACGACCGACGAGGTGGGGCGCTGGATGGGCGAGAGCGGCTACGGCAGCGTCGACGTGAAGTCGTTCCGGACGCTGCCGGACCTGTATCTGCTGGTCGCCAAGGCCGCCTGAGCGCCCCGCAAGATCGCGATCAGTCACGCCTTGTGTGATCGCGGCCACACATGGGAGCGGCGCGAACCCTCACGGTTCAGCACTTGCTCATAAAACGCAAACACTTCACCCCGATCTTGCTCATCCTGCTCGCCTTCCCGGCCGCCGCGCTTGCCGCCGGCGGCGACGAGACCTCCGGCGGGCCGCGGGTCGAGTCGGCCGAGGTGGCGACGATCGCGCCGCTGCAGCGGCCGGTCGACCGCTTCCACCGCGTCGTCGAGACGATCGCCGCCGACATCCGCGCCGAAGAACGGGCGCTCGCCCGTCAGCGCGCTCGGCAGCTGGAGCGCGAACGCGAGGAACGCTTCGCCAGCCTCGGCGTCTCGATGGCGACGCTGGAAGCGATCGCCTCCTGCGAGTCCGGCGGCGATCCGACGATCGTCTCCGCCGACGGCACCTACCGCGGCAAATACCAGTTCGACTTCGGGACCTGGGAATCGGTCGGCGGCAGCGGCGACCCGGCCGCGGCGCCCGAGGCCGAGCAGGACTACCGGGCGGCGCTGCTCTACGCGCAGGCCGGCTCCAGCCCCTGGCCCGTCTGCGGCTGAGGCGCCCGGCCCGCGGGTCCTGTCTCCGATACGACCCCGTCGCCGACCGGCGACGGTCCCGCATCGTCGCCACCCGGAGCGTCCGCCACTGACGCAACTACGATGCGCTGATGGCAGAGGAGCGAGTGCCGGTTAGCGAGGAGCAGGTTCCGGCGCCTGATCCGGAGGGGCCGAAACGGAAGCCGCCGAAGGAGGCGATCGCGGAGGCGCACGTGCGGGCCCCGACCCGGGGGAATCGCAAGCTGGAGAGCTTCCTCGCGGCGGCCAACGGCGACGAGCAGGTGCGGGCCTGGTGGTACATGACCCAGGTCCACGCCGAGCGGCTGGGGATGTCGGACCACAGCTGGGTCCACATGCAGATCGTCCTCAACATCGCCCTGCGGCTGCTGCGGCTGCTGCTGAAAGCGGGGGTGACGCCGGCGATGGTCGCCGATCACGGGATGCGCGACCGCGACGCCGAAGTGGTCGTCGCCGGCGGCGCGCTGCTGCACGACGTCGGCATGTCGATCCACCGCGCCGACCACGAGGCCTACTCGCTCTTCCTCGCCGACGGCGCCCTGCAGCGCCTCCTCGCGGACGCCTACCGCGAGCCCGAGCGGACCGTCGTCGTCTCGGAGATCCTCCACGCGATCATCGGCCACCGCCGCCGCGGCGAGCCCTACACGCTGGAGGCCGGGGTCGTCCGCGTCGCCGACGCCCTCGACATGGCCCAGGGCCGCACCCGGATCCCGCTCGAGTCCGGGCACGAGGGCATCCACTCGATCTCCGCCGCGGCTGTCGACGAGGTCCGGATCGGCGCCGGCGAGGAGCGCCCCGTCCGGATCGAGATCCAGCTCAACAACTCAGCCGGGATCTTCCAGGTCGACGACCTGCTCGCGACCAAGATCCGCGGCACGCCGCTGGAGGGCCGGGTCGAAGTGATCGCCCAGATCGAGGGGGAGACCGAGAAACGGCTCCTCTCCGGCTTCCGGCTGTCCTGAGCCGGCGGTCGTTTGCGCCGGAGGCTCACTGCGAGCCGCGGCCGAAAAGGCAAGAATCGCCAGAAGCGGGGCTCATCGCCTTCTCAGGAGATGGGCCACCAGTCAAAGCCCCGATGAGCCCCGCTGATCCCCAGTGTAGAGCTAATCGCGGCTCTATGTGACATTGATCAATGCATACGTAACCCCGCCGGGTGTCAAATATCGCGACATTTCCTGGCTGGGCGTCCAGCCGGCACAAAAGCCGCCGGTTCGCGCCGAGGTAGGGGGCAGCACGAAGGGCGGGCCTCCGCCTGCGCTTGAGCGTGGCTTTCGAGCGGCGCTCTAGTTGAAGCGGGCGAGGTCGCTGCGGCGCTGTTCTTTGCGCTTCTCCAGCTTGTTCTGGATCAGCGACATGACGATCACTATGGCGGCGAAGAAGGCGATGACGCCGAAGCAGAAGAAGGTGATCGTTTTGTCCGTGACGGGACCGGCGAGGCCCGCGCCCGAGCTGGCGAGCGCCGCGGGGGCGAAGGCGAGCATCAGGGCCAGGACCGAAAGCAGGGCTGCGGTGGTGCGCTTCACGGGGCGGAAATCTATCGCACCGAGGGGCGTCGTCGCGCCGGCGACCGGGGAAGCGCGGGCGTTCAAGGGGGCGTTGTCGCAAATTCGGGGTACCCGGACGACGACCTGTGAAAATCCTGTGAACGCAGGCGCTTTGGCGCTGATTCGTGTGCATACAATCTGTCCAGGCAGTTCACCGCGCCGCCCCCACCCGATCGGCGCAGTCCGCACCCTTTGAACTCACAGCAGACCATCAGGCTCGCGGTTCTCGATACCGACAGCGGTTTCGTCACCGTCCTCGCCAAGCGCGCCGAGGCGGCGGGCTGGCAGCTGCGACAGGCGACCGGTGCCGTTCCCCCGCAGGAGCTGGTGGCGATGAAGCTGAACGCGGTCCTGGTCGATCCGGCGATCCTGGGCGACGGAGGATGGGATTACCTCGAGCGCCTCTGCGAGACGCTCCCCGGCCTCGGCCTCGTCGTCTGCACCGGCCGCTCGACCGTCGCCCAGCGCGTCCGTGGGCTGCGGCTCGGCATCGACGACTGGATCACCAAGCCCTGCCATCCCGAGGAGGCGATGGCGCGGGTGGAAGCCGTCTCCCGCCGCCACCGTCGCGGCCGCAACGGCGAGGAGACCGACCCGCTGGTCGCCGGCGAGCTCCAGATCCGCTCGGATCAGTTCCAGGCGTTCGTCGGCGGCGAGAGCCTCGACCTGACCAGGCGCGAGTTCGAGCTGCTGCACCTGCTGGCCGACAGCAAAGGCCAGGTCCTCGAGCGGGAGACGATCTACCAGCGGGTGTGGGGCTACGCGATGGCCCACGGCGACCGCTCCGTCGACGTCTTCATCCGCAAGCTCCGGCAGAAGCTGGAGAAGCGCTCGCCGCACTGGTCCTACATCCACACCCACTTCGGCGTCGGCTACCGCTTCGACGCGGAACCCGCCGGGATCGTCAAAGAGCAGCTTCGCCCGGCCGATCCGGAGTTCACGGATCGTTCACAAGAGATTCACGACGAGGTAACCGTCCGCGCGTAGCCGCTCGCCATGCTCGCGGGCATGGGAAGGCTGGAGATAAGGCCTGAAGAGCACGCGGCGCTCGTCGACGGTCGCCCGCTCAGCTTGACCGTGCGCGAGCTGCAGCTGCTGGTCACCCTCTCGGAGCATCCGCAGCGGATCATGACGCGCGAGGAGCTATTTGCCGAGGTCTGGGGCGGGAGGCCGCGCAGCGACGACCGCTCGGTCGACGTCTACGTCAGCCGCCTGCGCGCCAAGCTCGGTGAAGCGCTTCCCGACGCCCGCCTGATCCACACGCACAACGGCATCGGCTACCGCTTCTCGCCCGATGACTGAAGTCGCCTCGGCTCTTTTACATCTTTTTCACAAGCTCGACACACGCGCGTAACAAGCTGCCAGGTAGGCGCTGCGACGCTGCCGCCACCCGATGAATCAACCAGAAGGAGACAGAGTGACCAGCTCTAAGTGGCTTGCGGTGATCAGCGCCGCGGCAATCCTCGCAATCGGCGTTGCCGCGTGCGGCAGTAGCGATGATGAGACGGGAACCAGCGGTGGCGGCTCGGCCGAAAGCCTTTCAGGACAGGTCGCCGGCGCGGGAGCAAGCTCGCAGGAGGCCGCCCAGGAAGCCTGGATCGCCAACTTCGAGGCCGAACAGGCGGACGTGACGATGTCCTACGACCCGGTCGGATCGGGCGGCGGGCGCGAGCAGTTCATCGCCGGTGGCGTGGCATACGCCGGCACCGACGCCGCTGTCTCCTCGGAGGAAAACGAGCTCAGCAAATCGCTGAAACGCTGCCAGCCCGGGGAACTGATCGAGATCCCGGCCTACGTCTCGCCGATCGCGGTCGTCTACAACCTGCCCGAGGTCGAAGAACTGCAGCTTTCGCCGGAAACGGTGGCGAAGATCTTCAACCAGGAAATCACCGAGTGGAGCGACCAGGCGATCGCCGCCGACAACCCCGGCGTCGAGCTGCCGGACACCCGGATCACCCCGGTCAACCGCTCTGACGAGTCGGGCACGACGGAGAACTTCACCGAATACCTCTCCGAGGTCGTGCCGAGCGTCTGGACGCACGAAGTCAGCGGTGACTGGCCGGTGAAAGGCGGCGAGGCCGCCTCGGGTACCTCGGGCGTGGTCGAGGCCGTGAGCGCCGGCGAAGGCGCGATCGGCTACGCCGACGCCTCGCAGGCCGGCGAACTCGGCATCGCCGACATCAAGGTCGGCAACGAGTACATCGCCCCGACCCCGGAGGCCGCAGCGAAAATCCTCGAGGCCTCCCCCGAAGACAAAGAAGTCAAAGAGGGCCGGTACATGTTCCCGTACGACCTCGACCGCAAAACGAGCGCGGCGGGCACCTATCCGATCGTCCTCGTCTCCTACATCCTCGCCTGCACCCGGTACGACTCGCAGGAGGAAGCGGACACCGTGAGGGCGTTCCTCGAATACGTCGTCAGCCCGGAGGGGCAGGAAGCCGCCGCTGAAAACGCCGGTTCCGCGCCGCTCTCCGAGGCGCTGACCCAGAAAGTCACCCCGGCCGTGGAAGCGATCAAAGCCGGGTAGCAACCAGTGGCTCAGGTCGACACCACGACCGATGCCGGTCAACTCCTCGCGGCGGCGTCCGGTGGGCGCCGCCGCGCGGGTGACCGGATCTTCTCGAATCTGGCGACGGTCTCCGCCGTCACGATCCTCCTCCTGCTGGCGGGGGTCGCCGCCTTCCTCTTCGCCGAGGGGCTGCCGGCGATCACCGCCAGCGCCGACGAACTTCCGGGCAGCAAGACCTTCGTCGACTACGTCGCCCCGCTTGCCTTCGGCACGGTGCTGGCAGCGGCGCTGGCGACGATTCTGGCGGTGCCGCTGGCGGTCGCCGTCGCCCTCTTCATCACCCACATCGCGCCGCCCAGGGTGGCGCTGACGCTCGGCTACCTGGTCGACCTGCTGGCCGCGGTGCCGAGCATCGTCTACGGCCTCTGGGGGATCTTCGTCCTCGGCCCCGCCGCCGTGCCGATCATGAAATGGCTCGAAGAGAAGCTCGGCTTCATCCCGTTCTTCGAGGGGCCCGCCTCGGCGACCGGCCGGACGATGTTCGTCGTCGGCCTCGTCCTCGCGGTGATGATCCTGCCGATCGTCTCCGCGGTCGCCCGCGAGGTCTTCTCGCAGACGCCGCGCAGGCTCCAGGAAGGCGCCCAGGCACTCGGCGCCACCCGCTGGGAGATGATCAGGATGACGGTGCTGCCGTTCGGGAAGTCCTCGATCATCAGCGGCGCGATGCTCGGCCTCGGCCGGGCGCTCGGCGAGACGATGGCGGTGACGATCATCCTCTCGGTCTCCGGCATCGTCACCTTCAACCTGATCGGCCAGTCAAACCCTTCGACGATCGCCGCCAACATCGCCCTCGACTTCCCGGAGTCCTCGGGCCTGGCGATCAACCTGCTGATCGCCACCGGCCTCGTCCTCTTCGCGATCACCCTCGCGACCAACTTCCTGGCGCGCTGGGTCATCTCGCGCCAGATGACCGAATGACGGCGCCGCCCGAGAAGCGCGCCACCGGTGTCGAGCCGCCGACCCGGCCCTTGGCGCTGGGTCCGAGCGCGGTCGGCGGGGGCATCCTCCCGGTCTGGGGGCAGTACGCGGTCGTCGCCGGCGCCCTCGCCTTCTCGGCGGCCCTCCTGCTGGCGCTCGGCAGCTTCAGCGTCGGGCTGATGCTGGCGCTCACGGTGCTCGTCGCCTGCGTCGGCATCTACGCCTGGTCACGGGTCGTGGAGGGGCCGCGGCGCGCGGTGGACCGCGCGGTGACGTTGACGATCGCCGCCGCCTTCGGGCTGGCGATGATCCCGCTGATCTCGCTGCTCTTCGAGGTCACCAAGCGCGGCATCCCAGGCCTCAGCGCCGAATTCTTCAGCGACGACGCCCGCGGCGTGATCGGCGGCGGCGGCGCCCAGCACGCGATCGTCGGCACGCTGGTGATCACCGGCGTCGCGGTGGTGATCTCGGTGCCGATCGGGATCATGGCGGCGATCTACCTGGTCGAGTACGGGGCGGGAAAACTGCGCCGGGCGCTCACCTTCTTCGTCGACGTGATGACCGGCATTCCGTCGATCGTCGCCGGGCTCTTCGCCTACGCGCTCTTCGAGCTCTTCTTCGGTCCCGGCATCCGCCTCGGCGTGATGGGCTCGGTGGCGCTTTCGGTGCTGATGATCCCGATCGTCATCCGCTCCGCCGAGGAGGTGCTGAAGATCGTCCCCAACCACCTGCGCGAAGCTTCGTACGCGCTCGGGACCCCGAAGTGGAAGACGATCGTGAAGATCGTCCTGCCGACCGCCTTCGCCGGTCTCGTCACCGGGGTGATGCTCGCGACCGCGCGGGTGATCGGCGAGACCGCGCCGCTGCTGGTCACCACCGGCGTGATCGATTCGCTCAACAGCGACCCCCTCGAGGGCCGGATGCAGAACCTCGCCGTCTTCGCCTACAGCGAGTACCGCTCGCCGGGCGTCAACAAACAAGAGGCCTACGACCTCGCCTGGGCAGCGGCGCTGACCCTCATCGCTATCGTGATGATTCTCAGCATCGTCGCTCGGCTCGTCTACCGGCGCTACAAAACGGAGATCCGCTAGCCAGTGGAAGAAAAGGAATCCAGAGAGATGCCAGAGACCGAGGTGAACGAGGCTGAGAAGGCGCTTGCCGAGAGGCAGGAGGAAACCGCGCAAGCCAAGACGTCGAGCTCGCAGTCGGCCCCTACCCCCGAGCGGCGCCGGGCGAAGACGATCGAGGCGAGGAACGTCAACCTCTACTACGGCGCTTTCCAGGCCGTCGAAAACGTGTCGATGACGATCGCGCCGAACAAGGTGACGGCCCTGATCGGCTCCTCCGGCTGCGGCAAGACCACCTTCCTGCGCTCCCTCAACCGCATGCACGAACTGACCCCGGGGGCGAGCGTCGAAGGGGAGATCACGCTCGACGGCGAGAACCTGTACGCCCCGGGGGTCGACCCGGTCAAGGTACGGCGGCTCGTCGGCATGGTCTTCCAGCAGCCCAACCCGTTCCCGACGATGTCGATCTACGACAACGTCGCCGCCGGGCTGACCCTCAACTCGCGCCGGATCAAGAAGTCCGACAAGGACGCGGTGGTGGAGCGCAGCCTCCGCGGCGCCCACCTCTGGGACGAGGTCAAAGACCGCCTCGACCGCCCCGGCGCCGGCCTCTCCGGCGGCCAGCAGCAGCGGCTCTGCATCGCCCGGGCGATCGCCGTCGAGCCCGAGGTGCTGTTGATGGACGAGCCCTGCTCGGCGCTGGACCCGGTTGCCACCCTGGCGGTCGAGGACCTGATCGCCGACCTGAAGAACCGCTTCACGATCGTGGTCGTCACTCACAACATGCAGCAGGCGGCTCGGGCCAGCGACGTCACCGCCTTCTTCAACCTCGAAGAGTCGGGCAAGCCCGGTCGCCTGGTCGAGGTCGACGATACCGAGACGATCTTCACCAAACCGTCGAAGAAGGCGACCGAGGACTACGTCAGCGGTCGTTTCGGATGAGCGGAGGCTAGGACATGCCCGACGGGATTCGAGTCGAATACCAGGAAGAACTCGCCAACCTCGAGGCCAGCGCCCTCGAGGGCCTCGACATGGTCAACGTGGCCCTGGCGCGGACGATGGAAGCGGTCGAGCACCAGGACATCGAGCTGGCGCAGGTCGTGATCAACGACGACGACCGCATCGACGGCCGCTACCTCGAGGTTCACCAGAGCCTGATCACGTTGCTGGCGACGCAGTCGCCCGTCGCCACCGACCTGCGCCTGATCTCCTCGCTGCTGCACGTGCTGAAGAGCATCGAGCGGATGGGCGACCAGTGCGTCAACGTCTGCAAGGTGATCCCGCTCTCGGGCACCGAGGCGCCGGCGGACCCGGAGATGGTGAAGCTGATCCTGACGATGGGCGGGCACACGCGGACGCTGATCACCCAGTCCAAGCGGGCCTTCGAAGAGCGCAACGAGGAGATGGCGCGTGACCTCGTGCGCCGCGACGATGTCGTCGACAACCTCAACCGCGAGTGCTTCCACCTGGCGCTGGAGATCGGCGACGACGCCGACAAGCGCGAATGGGCGATGACGATGCTGCTGGCGGCGCGGGCGATCGAGCGGATCGCCGACAACGCGGTCGACATCGGCGAGCAGGTCGCCTTCGTCGTCACCGGCCTGTTCCGCGAGTTCGAGGACGCCTCGCACCCGTCCTGAGGGTTCCTGACCGCTTGAGATCCGGTCCCCTTGGGAACATGCGGGGGATACGGATGACCCTCTGCGCCGCGATAGACATCGGCTCCAACACGACCCGCCTGCTCGTCGCCGAGCCGGGGGACGGACAGCTGAAGAAGGTGATGGAGCAGCGCGCCTACACCCGGATCGGCAAAGCGCTCGACAAGAAGGGCCGGATCACCGCGGAGAAAACCGAGGAGGTCGGCGAGGTCGTCGGCACCCAGGTGCGGCTGGCGCGCGAGCTGGGGGTCGAGGAGATCCGCGCCGTCGCCACCGCGGCGGTCCGGGACGCGAAGAACGGCGAGGAGGTGGCGGAGGCGGTCGCCGCCGCCGCCGGCATCCCGATCGAGATCCTGCCCGAGGAGGAGGAGGGGCGGCTCTCCTTCATCGGCGCTACCAAGACGCTCGGGCACGTGGCCGAGGGGCTGATCGGCGTCGTCGACGTCGGCGGCGGCTCCAGCGAGGTGATCCTCGGCACCGTCCCCGGCGGCGTCCAGAGCGTGCGCTCCTGGCCGGTCGGCTCCGGCAACCTCGCCGACGAGCTGATCTCCTCCGACCCGCCCTCGGCGGCGGAGATCCGCCGCACCCGCGACCGCATCGACGACATCTTCGAAGGGGTGGAGGTCGAGCGCCCGGCCCAGGCCGTCGCCGTCGGCGGCTCCGCCACCTCGCTGCGCCGCCTCGTCGGCACCGTGCTCGAGTACGAGACGCTGGAGCGCGGCATCCGTGTCCTCTCCAGTGACCCCGCCGCCGACGTCGCCCGCCGCTTCGAGCTCGACCCCACCCGCGTCCGCATCCTCCCGACCGGCGTCCTCCTCCTCGAGAAGCTCTCCGACCTCCTCGGCCAGCCCCTGCAGATCGGCAAGGGCGGCCTCCGCGAGGGCGTCATCCTCGACCTCCTCAACGGGGACCGGGTCGCGGCTTAGTACTCCCTAAAAAAACCTTACTGTTCAAAAAATAACCAAGTTTTAGGGGTTACTTCGAGATGCTCGCCCCCTAGCGTGGCTTCTCGATGCCGACGCGCAGAAGACATAGGTTGGTTCTCTTCGTGGCCCTAGGTGTGTTCTTCTGCGGGGTGGGAATGGCGTTCGCGGAATGCACCACCGAATTCACCCGCAAGTTCGGCGGCGAGTCCTCCGGCGCCGGGCGCCTCTCCGCCCCCCGCGACGCCGTGATCGACGCCGGCGGCAACGCCTGGGTCGCCGATACCGCCCACAACCGCGTGCAGAAGTTCAACGCAAGCGGCGAATTCGTCAGCCAGTTCGGGACTGTTATCGCCCCCCACGCCCTCGACCTCGATTCCCAGGGTGACGTCTGGGTGGTCGGCGGCACGACCGTCCGCGAGTACAGCCCCTCGGGCGAACTGAAACTCAGCTTCGGCAGCTTCGGCAGCGGCAACGGCCAGTTCCAGAGTCCTCAGGGGATAGCGGTTGATCCCTCCGGCAACGTCTGGGTGGTGGAGGGCGCGTCCTATGCGCCCCGCGTGCAGAAGTTCAACTCCAAAGGCGAATACCTGCTGCAGTTCGGCAAAGGCGGAACCGAAAACGGCCAGTTCAAAGACCCAGAAGCCATCGCCGTCGACTCCGAAGGCAACGTCCTCGTCGCCGACACCGGCAACAGCCGGATCCAGGAATTCAACTCCGCCGGTGAATTCGTCCGCAAATACGGCAGCGCCGGGACCGGCAACGGCCAGTTCAGCTCCCCCCGCGGCATCGCCGTGGACTCCGAAGGCAAGGTCTGGATCTCCGACTCGGGCAACAACCGCATCCAGCGCTTCAGCGCCAAAGGTGCCTACCTCAGCCAGTTCGGGGCCTACGGCCCCAACGACGGCCAGTTCGTCGGCCCCCGCGGCCTCGCCGTCTCCGGCTCGAGCATCTGGGTCGCCGACACCGGCAACGACCGGGTGCAGCAGCTGGGCTTCAGCGGCGAATTCACCCGCAAGTTCGGCGGCGAGTCCTCCGGCGCCGGGCGCCTCTCCGCCCCCCGCGACGCCGTGATCGACGCCGGCGGCAACGCCTGGGTCGCCGATACCGCCCACAACCGCGTGCAGAAGTTCAACGCAAGCGGCGAATTCGTCAGCCAGTTCGGGACTGTTATCGCCCCCCACGCCCTCGACCTCGATTCCCAGGGTGACGTCTGGGTGGTCGGCGGCACGACCGTCCGCGAGTACAGCCCCTCGGGCGAACTGAAACTCAGCTTCGGCAGCTTCGGCAGCGGCAACGGCCAGTTCCAGAGTCCTCAGGGGATAGCGGTTGATCCCTCCGGCAACGTCTGGGTGGTGGAGGGCGCGTCCTATGCGCCCCGCGTGCAGAAGTTCAACTCCAAAGGCGAATACCTGCTGCAGTTCGGCAAAGGCGGAACCGAAAACGGCCAGTTCAAAGACCCAGAAGCCATCGCCGTCGACTCCGAAGGCAACGTCCTCGTCGCCGACACCGGCAACAGCCGGATCCAGGAATTCAACTCCGCCGGTGAATTCGTCCGCAAATACGGCAGCGCCGGGACCGGCAACGGCCAGTTCAGCTCCCCCCGCGGCATCGCCGTGGACTCCGAAGGCAAGGTCTGGATCTCCGACTCGGGCAACAACCGCATCCAGCGCTTCAGCGCCAAAGGTGCCTACCTCAGCCAGTTCGGGGCCTACGGCCCCAACGACGGCCAGTTCGTCGGCCCCCGCGGCCTCGCCGTCTCCGGCTCGAGCATCTGGGTCGCCGACACCGGCAACGACCGGGTGCAGCAGCTCTCCTGCTTCTGACCCCACTTCTCGTGGCCGAGCTTCAATGCGCTGGGTTGGGAGCGTGAGCTCCATGAGTCCCGGCTTAGCCGAATTCTTCGATGAAGGCTCGTCGGCGTCGTTCGCGGAGGCGATCGCGTTCTTCCTGGCTCTTCTTGGTCTTCTCGCGCATGCGGAGGATCTCTTCGGCCTCCGCCGGTCTCCGGTGCACGAGTTCGAGCGCGGTGTCGAAGTCGAAGACTTCAGAGCCTTCGACAAGGAGCCAGGCCATCTCTCTTTTCTCTCGCTCGGTCACGGCTTCGAATCTACCCCCTGTTGCGTAGCGTCACCTTCGTTCATTTCCCTCAGCCGTTCGATTTCGATACGAACGGTGACCAGCTTTTCGGCCTGGGCGTAGGTGGCGCGCTCCAGCTCTTTGATCTTCGCTTCGTTGGCGGCGGCCGACTCATCGGTTTCCTCCGCGAACTTCGCGCCCCGGGCTGAGATCTCGGTCGGCAGGCGGCCTCGGATCAGGCCGGAGAAAGCCGGCGTGATCAGCAGCAGGCAGCCGTAGAAGACGAGGAGGGCGACCTCCAGGCGGTAGACGAACGCCTGCTCGAAGGCGACGGCCGGTGGGTTCTCGGAACCGGCACCGCGGCGCAGGCTATGAAGGCGCTGCACAGCGCGGCGCCGACGAGAACGCGGATGAAGTTGCGCATGTGCCGCCCTTCCATGCCTATAGAAGGGCGCCGGGCCCGAGGGTTCTCCCCCTCGTTCTCTGTCTTTTCACAACTTTCCCCTGCTCATAGCGAACTCTGTAGGCGACAGAGAGATCCGAGATAGGGAGAGCACCGATGACTTCCCGCGTTGACATGCATTGCCACTCGACCGCTTCGCACTACTCGAAGCTGGGCGTCCAGCGCTCGCTGGGGCTGCCGGAGTGCGCGACCCCGCCGGAGGAGGTCTACGAGCTGGCCAAGCGGCGGGGGATGGACTTCGTCACGATCACCGACCACGACACGATCGACGGCTGCCTCGAGCTCGCCGATCGTCCCGACTGCTTCGTCTCCGAGGAGCTGACCGCCCGCTTCGCCGGCGAGCCCCAGGCGGTTCACGTCCTCTGTTACGGGATCACTCCCGGAGACCACGAGTGGCTGCAGGCGCATTCCGGCGACGTCGAGGCCTGTGCCGCCTACCTTCACAACCAGGGGATCGCCTGCGCGCTGGCGCATCCCTTCTTCAACGTCGCCGCGCCGCTGACCCGGCGCCACCGGCGGCGACTGGCGGAGCTCTTCCCGATCTGGGAGGTCCGCAACGGCTCTCGGGCCGCCGAGCTGAACATGCCCGCCGCCGTCTACGTCGAGACGCACGGCGGCACCGGCATCGGCGGTTCCGACGACCATGCCGGCGTCGACATCGGCCGCACCTACACCGAGGTGCCCGCGGCCGCGACGCCGGAAGAGTTTCTCGCCCACCTGCTCCGCGGCGACGCCGAAGCCCACGGGGAGCAGGGGAGCGCGGCGAAGTGGACGCACGCGGCGATGGCCCTGGCGACGCGGGCGCTCGGCGACGAGGTCCCCGAGGACGCGCGGCGGCCCGAGCCGGGGGCGGTCCTGAAGATGGCGGAACGGGTGATCCGCGAAGGGGCGGCGCGCGGGGGCAAGATCGCCGCCGACGTCGGGCCCGAGGACGCCCGGGCTCTGCTGGAGGCCTGGCTCGACGGGCTCGGCCTCGAGCTGCGCGGGCGCGACCTGATCTCCTTCCTCCAGGAGGACGGCTTCTCCCACGCCGACCTCTACCGCCGCGCCCGCCGCGTCCACGACCGGCGCCTGCGCGCCGCGGTCGACGGCGGCATCGAGGCCGTCGGGCGTGGCGACTTCCCCGGCGCCGTCAACGGCCTCTTCGAGGCGCTCGTGCCGGCGATCCCCTACGCGCCCGCGACCGCCTTCCTCGGCGCCGAGAAGGCGAAGCTGCGCGACCGGCGCGGGGAGCGGCAGCGGGTCGCGGTGATCGCCGACGGGATCGGCTCGATGCACGGCGTCACCCACACGATCGAACGCATCCGCGAGCTCGGGGTCCCCGGCTTCGACGTCGACATCGTCGGCACCGATCCCGGGGTGGACCGGCGCCTGCCCGCGGCGACCGAGCTGGAGATCCCGTTCTTCCACGAGCTCAGCCTCGGCGTCCCCGGTCTCCCGGACCTGGTCGAGGTGCTGGCAGAGGGCTCCTACGACCTCGTTCACGTCACCGCCCCCGGGCCGGCCGGGATCGCCGCCACCCTGATCAGCCGGATCGCCGGCGTGCCGCTGCTCGCCAGCTACCACACCGAGATCGCCACCTACGCCGGCATGCGCAGCGAAGACGGCACCCTGGAGGCGCTGACCCGGGCCGGGCTCGGCGCCTTCTACTCGGCTCCCGCCGCGGTCCTCTCGCCCAGCCCCTCGGCCGACGCCTCGGTGATCGCCCTCGGCGCCGACCCGGCCCGGGTGGGGCGCTGGGAGCGCGGCGTCGACACCGAGCGCTTCGACCCCGCCAAGGGCGACCCGGCCGCCTTCCCCGGCGAGATCAAGGTCCTCTACGCGGGCCGCCTCACCCGCGAGAAGGGGGTCGACCTGCTGGCCGAGAGCTTCCTGCGGGCGCACGAGCGCGATCCCCGCCTGCACCTGCTGCTCGCCGGCGGCGGCCCGGAGGAGGCGGCGCTGCGCGAGCGCCTCGGCGAGCGCGCCACCTTCCTCGGCTGGCTCTCCGGCGAGGACCTGCCGCGCGCCTACGCGAGCGCCGACGCCTTCCTCTTCGCCAGCAGCACCGACACCTATGGCCAGGTGATCCTCGAGGCGGCGGCGAGCGGGCTGCCGACCGTCGCCGTCGCCGAGGGCGGCCCGGCGGCGCTGATCGAGAACCGCCACACCGGCCTCCTCTGCCGCCCCGACGCCGACCACCTCGCCGGGGCCCTGCTGCGGCTCGCCTCCTCGCCGGACCTGCGCCGAGCGCTCGGCGAGGCCGCCGCCCGCGCCGCTCGCGAGCGCTCCTGGGAGCGCTCGATGGCGCAGCTCGCGGCCGGCTACCGCCGCGCCCTCGACGCCGCCGCTGCGACCCCCTCGCAGAGCCTCGCCCGTGCCGCCTGAGCCTGGTGACGAGCCAGGGCCTCGTGGGTACAGTGGGGTCATCGACGATCCCGCCCTCTACTTCAACCGCGAGCTCTCCTGGCTCGACTTCAACCAGCGGGTTCTCGAACTCGCCGAGGACCCCGAGGTGCCGCTGCTGGAGCGGGTCCGCTTCTGCGGGATCTACGCCAACAACCTCGACGAGTTCTTCATGGTCCGGGTCGCCGGCCTCTTCGACCAGCTCGACGCCGGGATCGAAGCGCGCGGGATCGACGGCCTCACCCCGAAAGAGCAGATCGACGCGATCCAGCGGCGGGTGCTGGAGCTCGACGACCGGCTCTGCGCCTGTTTCAGCGGCGACTTGCGGCCGGCGCTGGAGGAGCGGGGGATCCGCATCGTCACCCTGGATACCGCGAACGAGGAGGAGCGGCGGGAGATCAACGCCCGCTTCGAGCAGCAGGTCTTCCCGGCGCTGACGCCGCTGGTGATCGGCCTCGGCCGGCCCTTCCCCTACATCTCCAACCTCTCGCTCAGCCTCGGCGTCCTCCTGCGCGACGACGAGAGCGGCAACGAGGTCATCGCCCGGGTCAAGGTGCCGAAGGAGCTGCTCGGCCGCTTCCTGCCGTTGGGCGACAGCGGCAAGACGTTCGTCCCCCTGGAGGAGGTGATCGCCGCCAACCTCGACGCCCTCTTCCCCGGGATCGAGGTGATCGACCACGGCTACTTCCGCGTCACCCGCGACGCCGACTTCACCGTCTCCGACGAGGCCGACGACCTCCTGCAGGCGGTCCAGGACGAGCTCCGCCGCCGCCGCTTCGGCGAGGTCGTGCGGCTGGAGATCGCCGACGGCATGAACCCGAAGCTGCGCGAGCACCTGGTCTCGGCGATGCGGCTGGAAGACCGCGAGGTCTACGACGTCGAGGGGCTGGTCGACCTCGCCGACCTCGACGCGATCGCCGACGTCCCCGGCCACGCCGAGCTGCGCTGGCCGCCGTGGTCGCCGATGACGCAGCCGCGCCTGCAGGGGGAGGACGACGAACCGGTCGACATGTTCGCCGAGATCCGCCAACGCGACCTCCTCGTCCACCACCCCTACGACTCCTTCGCGACCTCGGTCGAGCGCTTCGTCGCCCAGGCCGTCGCCGACCCCGACGTGCTGGCGATCAAGCAGACCGTCTACCGGACCAGCGACGACTCGGCGCTGGTGCCGGCGCTGATCCGCGCCTCCGAACGCGGCAAGCAGGCGGTCTGCATGGTCGAGCTGAAAGCGCGCTTCGACGAGGAGGCGAACATCCACTGGGCGAAGTCGCTGGAGGAGGCGGGCGTCCACGTCGTCTACGGCATCCCCGGCCTGAAGACGCACGTGAAGGCGATCCTCGTCGCCCGCCGCGAGGGCGAGCAGGTGCGCGAGTACGTCCACGTCGGCACCGGCAACTACAACCCGAAGACCGCCCGCCTCTACACCGACCTCGGCCTCTTCACCGCCGACCCCGACCTCGGCGCCGACGTCGCCGAGATGTTCAACTTCCTCACCGGCTACGGCCGCCCGGCCGAGTACCGCAAGGTGCTGGTCGCGCCGACGACGATGCGGGACCGGATCGTCGAGGAGATCGAGCGCACGGCCGAGGCGCAGAAGGCGGGGGAGGAGGCGCGGATCGCGCTGAAGATGAACGCGCTGGTCGACCCCCGCTGCATCCAGGCGCTCTACGAGGCCTCGCAGGCGGGGGTGCGGATCGACCTCAACGTGCGCGGGATCTGCTGCCTGCGGCCGGGGGTGGAGGGGGTCTCCGAGAACATCCGCGTCTGCTCGATCGTCGGCCGCTTCCTCGAGCACTCGCGGATCTACGCCTTCCGCCGCGGCGAGGAGACGCGGGTGCTGATGGGCTCCGCCGACCTGATGCCGCGCAACCTCGAAAGCCGGGTCGAGCTGGTGGCGCCGGTCGAGGACGCGGCGCTGAAGGCGGAGCTGCTCGACGTGCTGGAGCGCTCGCTCGCCGACAACTCCAGCTCCTGGGAGCTCGACGCCGACGGCCGCTGGACCCGGCGGCAGCCGGACGGGGAAGTCCGCAACGTGCAGGAAGAGCTGATCGCAAGACATTCCGCACGTGCCGCAGAGCATCTCGCCGCCTCCCCGGCCTGAGACGCGCAGACGCCTCATCCGTGTTTAGGATGCGCCGCAGTGGCGCGCTTCTCGCTCCTCCCTCGCGACAGGACCTTCTTCGACCTCTTCATCCAGGCCGGGCAGAACACCCTGCACGCCGCCCGCCTGCTCGACGAGATGATGCACACCTGGCCCGAGGACGCCGGGCTCTCGCGGGAGATCCTCCTGGCCGAGCAGGAGGGCGACAAAATCACCCATGACATCGTCCAGCGGCTGAACTCGACCTTCGTCACCCCGATCGACCGCGAGGACATCTACGGCCTGGCGACGCAGATGGACGACATCGTCGACTTCACCGAGGAGGCCGCCGACTTCCTCGGCCTCTACAAGATCGAGGCGCCGATGGAGCAGGCGCAGGCGCTGACCAAAGTCCTCGTCGCCGCCTGCGAGCAGCTGGCGATGGGGCTCGAGCAGCTGCCGCAGTTCAAGGACCTCGACAAATACTGGATCGAGATCCACCGGCTCGAGAACGACGGCGACCGGATCTCCCGCGACGCCGTCGCCTCGCTCTTCTCCAACGGGATCGACCCGATGATGGTGATCCGCTGGAAGGACATGTTCGCGGTGCTCGAGGAGGCGATCGACGCCACCGAGACCGCGGCGCAGATCATCGAGGGCATCGTCATCAAGAACTCGTGACGGGCACGTCATGAGCGCCGAACTCATCCTCTGGATCGTCGTCGCCACGGCGCTGGCGTTCGACTACACCAACGGTTTCCACGACACGGCGAATGTCGTCGCCACCTCGATCTCGACCGGGGCGGCGCGGCCGCAGGTGGCGATCGCCTTCGCTGCGATCCTCAACTTCGTCGGCGCCTTCATCTCGATCAGCGTCGCCGCGACCGTCGCCAAGGACGTCGTCGACGCCGAAATCATCACCACGACGATCGTCTTCGCCGGGTTGATCGGGGCGATCGCCTGGAACCTGATCACCTGGTACTTCGGCTTACCCTCGAGCTCCTCGCACGCGCTGATCGGCGGCGTCGTCGGCTCGGCGGTGGCGGCGGTGGGCTTCGACGCGGTGATCGCCGACGGCGTCATCGGCAAGGTCCTGATCCCCGCCGTGGTCGCCCCGCTCCTCGCCTTCCTCGTCGCCGGCGTCGCGATCGGGATCGCCTACCGGGTCGTCGGCAAACAGCGGCCGGGGATCGTCACCCGCGGCTACCGCTACGGGCAGATCGTCTCCGGCGGGCTGCTGGCGCTGGCGCACGGGACCAACGACGCCCAGAAGACGATGGGCGTGATCACCTTGGCGCTGATCGCCAACGGCAACCTCGGCGCCGACGCCGACCCGCCGTTCTGGGTGATCTTCTCGGCGGCCACGGCGATCGCCCTCGGCACCTACAGCGGCGGCTGGCGGATCATCAAGACGACCGGCACCCGGATCATCAAGATGGACGCCGCCCAGGGCTTCTCGGCCCAGGGCGCGGGCGCGGCGGTGATCCTCGCCTCGACCCACTACGGCTTCCCGCTCTCGACCACGCACGTGATCAACGGCGGCGTGATGGGCGCGGGCGCGGGCAAGCGGCTCTCGGCGGTGCGCTGGGGCGTCGCCGGCAACATCTTCATGGCCTGGGTGCTGACCCTGCCCGCGGCGGCCGGGATCGGCGCCCTCACCTACGGGTTCACGCGGATCTTCGGGACCGGCGCGGTCGGCCCGGTCGTGGTCTCGGTGATCGCGCTGGGGATGATCGCGATCGCCTTCGTGCGGCGGGCGCAGCAGGGCGCGCCGGTGACGGCGGCGGGCGGATGAGCGCGGAGGTCGGCCGGTGATCGCGACCATCGTCCACACCGACGAGCTGCTACGGACGATCGCCGCCTCGGTGATCGCCGGGATCGGGGTCACCTTCGCCTTCTCGGTCGGGATCTGGGGCGCCGGTCAGTTCGGCGAGCTGACCCGCAACGAACGGCCGGTGGCGGCGACGGCCGCGGCGGCCCTGGGCGTCTTCGCGTTCCTCTGCGTCGCCGGCGCGCTCGCCGCCGGCATCTTCGTGATGACCAGCAAGTAGGGCCGCGGCCGCGGCTCAGCTGAGGGTGTTGGCCTCCATCCACACCCGCCAGATCGCCCCGACGGCGATCGCGAGGAGGACGATCCAGAGCAGCGTGCCGCCGCCGGTGGCGAAGAGCTTGTCGCTGCCGGCGATCAGCAGGGCCAGCAGCCCGACCGCGCCGTAGAGGACGGCGCGACGGCCGTCGCTGAGGGTCGCCAGCGTCAGCTGGTTCTCGCGGCTGACCGTGTAGACCATCCAGGCGATCCCGGCCAGCAGGGCCATGGTCAAGGCCGTGATCACGGCGTCGGCGAGGTTGCCGCCGCCGGGGAGGAAGGCGACGACCAGCGCCAGCAGCAGGATGATCGCGACGTTGCGGGCTTTGCGCACGCCTCCAGTTTACGAAGGCGCTTGTAAGTCGAGGCGAAGAATTTGCGAAGTGCGCGCCACGGGTGCGGACTTCCCCGGCAGGTTTGGCGCATGCCGCCGGGAGCCGGAGACGCAGCGCACGGGGAGGAGGGGACCGCTTCGGTCGAGCTGGTCGCGGTGGTCCCCTTCCTGCTGCTGGCGCTCCTGGTGGCGGCGCAGCTCGCGCTCGCCGGCCAGGCGCTCTGGTCGGCGGGCGTGGCCGCGCGGGCG
>Ga0196960_10000160_pt1 | contig 27356 bp, 29 predicted proteins | sample S3v_5metaG_FD_183187 | JGI IMG/M metagenome (GOLD analysis project Ga0196960, IMG submission 183187) | Soil microbial communities from Anza Borrego desert, Southern California, United States - S3+v_5 | ecosystem: Environmental > Terrestrial > Soil > Desert | place: USA: California | collected...
GCCCGCTCGGGACGCGTCCCGCCGCGGGTGCGCCCGTCGCCGGCGCCCGCCCCGCGCCGGTCGCGGGCGGGCAGAGCAAGATCCTCGCGATCGCCTGCTCCACCGGCGGCCCGAAGGCGCTCGCGCGCCTGGTGCCGCAGATCAGCTCCGTGGGCGCGGGCGGCTTCATCGTCCAGCACATGCCGCCCGGCTTCACGGCGTCGCTCGCCAGCCGCCTGGATCGCGACTCACGCCACACCGTGGTGGAGGCGCAGGGCGGCGAGCAGCTCAAGCCCGGGCTCCTGCTCATGGCGCCCGGCGGCTCGCACCTGCGGTTCGACAGCGACAAGGCGCGCCTGAGCGACGACGCGCCGATCGGCGCGCTCCGCCCGCGCGCCGACCTCACCATCGCCGACGTCGCCAAGAAGTACGGCCCGCGCGTCGTCCTGGTCGTCCTGACCGGGATGGGCCGCGACGGCCTGGAGGGCGCGAAGGCCGTGCGCAAGCACGGCGGCCGCATCCTCTGCGAGGCGGAATCCACCTGCACCGTCTACGGCATGCCCCGTGCCGTGGCCGAGGCGGGGCTGGCCGATGTGGTCGCCCCCCTCGACGACCTGCCCACCGCCATAGCTCAGGAGATCGGAGCATGAGCACGTTCGCACCGCGCCCGACCACCCGGGCAACCGCACCCAAGCCTGCCGCGCCGAAGCCGTCCGCGCTGAACGATGACTACGTCGCGCTCTGCGACGGGGTCAAGCGCCTCACCGGCATCGACCTGCACCAGTACAAGCGCGGTCAGATGGAGCGGCGCATCCGCACCTTCGCGACCAAGCAGGGCCACACCGACCTGAAGACCTACCTCAAGGTCCTCCAGGCCGACAAGGCCAAGGTCGACGAGTTCCTCGACCGCGTCACGATCAACGTCTCGCAGCTCTGGCGCAACCCCGAGCAGTGGACGCTGCTCGGCGACAAGGTGCTGCCCGAGCTGGCCAAGGAGGGCAATCGGGTCCGCGCCTGGTCCGCCGGCTGCTCGTACGGCGCCGAGGCCTACACGCTGGCCGCCGTCGCCTCCGCCTCGATCCCGCGCGCTCGCGCGACGATCAAGGGCACCGACATCGACAAGCGCATGGTCGAGCGCGCGCGCCGCGGCGTCTTCACCACCGAGGACGCGCGCTCCGCGCCGAAGGCCGAGCTGGCCAAGTGGTTCACGCCGGACACCGGCGGCTTCCACGCCAAGCCCGAGCTCAAGCGACTCGTCTCCTTCGACACCGGGGATCTCCTGATCAGCCGGATCCCGCAGGAGGCGTACGACCTGGTGCTCTGCCGCAACACGGTCATCTACTTCAACGAGGAGGTGCGCGACGCGCTCCATGAGCGCCTCGTGCAGTCCCTCCGGCCGGGCGGGGTGCTGATGATCGGCTCCACCGAGCGGGTCTCCAAGCCCCGCGAGCTCGGCCTCGAACCCACCCACCCCTTCGTCTACCGGAAGAGCTGATGGACGTCTCCGAGTACCTCCCGATGTTCCTGGCCGAGGCGCGTGAGCACCTCCAGGAGCTGAACATCGCCGTCGTGAAGATCGAGGAGACGCCTGACGATCAGGAGACCGTCGACGAGATCTTCCGCATTGCCCACTCCATGAAGGGCATGAGCGCGACCATGGGCTTCGCCAACATGGCCGCCCTCACGCACCAGATGGAGGACGTCTTCGAGCTGCTGCGGCAGCGCAAGGGCGGGCTGGGCCAGGACGTCACCACCGTCCTGCTCCAGTGCCTGGACGCCATCGAGGCGAACGTCGACGCGATCGAGACCGACGGCGCCGAGAAGCTCGAGCACGAGCCGCTCGTCGAGCAGCTGAAGGGCCTCGTGGGCGAGCGCACGGTCGAGCAGCACGTCGAGCGCCAGGGCGGCGCGGTCGAGGAGGAGGTCGCGCTCGCGAACGCCGCCGGCCGCCGGACCGTCCGCGTCGAGGCCCGCCTCGAGGACGAGTGCGGCATGACGGGCGTCCGCGCCTTCATGGTGCTCAAGGCGCTCGAGGGCCTGGGCGAGCTCGTCGGCTCGACCCCGACGCCCGACGGCTGCGACAAGTTCGAGGGCCGGCTGATCGAGGCGTTCGTCGCCACCGACGCCGAGCTCGAGACGCTGATCGCCGCCGCGAAGAACGTCACGGACGTCGCCGACGCGACGGCCGAGGAGAAGGTCACCGAGCCGGAGGTCATCCCGGCGGTCGCCGCCGCGGGTGTGCCCGCCGCGCCGGACGCGCCGAAGGCCGCGCACAAGAAGGGCGGCCAGACCGTCCGGATCGACGCGGACCGGCTCGACCAGCTCATGCACTTCATGGGCGAGCTCGTCGTGCACCGCACGCACCTGGAGTCGCTCGTCGGCCAGGCCGACGTTCCGGGCCTCCCGCAGGCGATGCAGGACCTGACCCGCACGTCGCAGGCGCTGCAGGCGATGGTCATGCAGGTCCGCATGATCCCGGTCGAGTCCGTCTTCATGCGCTTCCCGCGCCTGGTGCGCGACCTGTCGGCCAAGCTCGGCAAGCAGGTCGAGCTGGTGCTCAACGGCAAGGAGACCGAGCTCGACCGCACGGTCATCGAGGCGCTCGGCGACCCGATCGTCCACCTCGTCCGCAACTCGCTCGACCACGGCCTCGAGAGCCCCGAGCAGCGCATCGCGGCCGGCAAGCCGGCCATGGGCACGCTCGAGATCTCGGCCCGTCACGCCGGCGGCAACGTCGTCATCACGGTCCGCGACGACGGCCGCGGGGTCAACCCGGCCGCCGTCGCCAAGCGCGCCGCCGAGCGGGGCCTGATCCCGGCCGGCACCGAGCACACCGTCGACGCCGCGCAGGCCGTCGAGCTGCTCTTCACCGCGGGCTTCTCGACCGCCGAGAAGATGTCGGACATCTCCGGCCGCGGCGTCGGCATGGACGCCGTCCGCAACATCATCCGCGAGCTGGGCGGCGAGGTCGAGATGACCTCCGAGCCCGGTCAGGGCTCGACCACGCACATCCGCCTCCCGCTGACGCTCGCCATCATGGCGGCGCTGCAGGTGGAGACGCGCGGCCTGCCGTTCGCGATCCCGCTCGACCGCGTCGAGCGCACGCTCCAGCTGCAGGAGGCCTCGATCCGCTCGGTCGCCGGCCGCCGCATGCTCGTGCTGCGCGACAGCGCGATCCCGCTGCTCGACGCCGCCAGCGCGCTGGGCTACGAGCCGGTCGAGCACCACGACTACGCCGTGATCGTCCACGGCTCGCAGGGGCGCGTCGCCCTGGCCGTCGAGAAGCTCGTCGGCCAGCGCGAGCTCGTCACCCGCCCGCTCCCGCCGGACGTCGGCGAGCGCGCGGCGGTGTCGGGCGGCGCGGTCCTGTCCGACGGCAACATCGCCCTCATCGTCGACTGCGACGCCCTCTTCGGCCCCGCGCGTGTTCCTGCGCGCGCCGCCGCCTGACACCCGTCACCAGCGGAGGAACCCCCGTGAGCTCCACCTTCTCAGCCATGCAGCTCGACGCCCTCGGCGAGCTGGCCAACATCGGATCCGGCACCGCCGCCACGGCGCTGTCGGGGATGATCGGCCAGCCCGTGGACGTCAGCGTGCCCAACGCGATGGCGCTGCCGCTGGCGGACGCCGTCGATGCCGCCGGCCCCGCCGAGCAGCAGGTCACCGCCGTCGCGCTGCCCGTCCTGGGCGACCTGGAGGGCATCGTCCTGATGCTCTTCGCCGGCCAGAGCGCCGAGACCCTGTGCTCGATCCTCGGCGTCGAGGCGGGCACGGAGATGGGCTTCTCGGCCCTCAGCGAGATCGGCAACATCGTCGGCGCGTCGTACCTGGGCGCGCTCGGCACGACGACCGGCGTGAACATCGAGCCCGGCCCGCCGCAGGCGGCGTCGGACATGCTCGGCGCCGTCGTCTCGTCGATCCTCGCCGCGTCCGCCGAGACGGCCGACATCGCGCTGCTCCTCGACTCGAACCTCATCATCGAGGGCACCGACGCGCAGGTCTCGTTCCTCCTGGTGCCGAGCACCAAGAGCGTGAACGACCTGCTGCAGCGCCTCGGCATCAGCTGACGGCATGACCTCCCCGGAGATCATGGTCCGCATGGGCGAGCACGCGATCTCCTCGAAGGGGGGTGCGGCGCTCGTCTCCATCGGCCTCGGCTCGTGCATCGGGCTCGCGCTCCTGGACCGTTCGCGCATGGTCTTCGGGCTGGCGCACGTGATGCTGCCCGCCGCGCCCCCCGAGGGGCCCGGCGGGACGCCCGGCAAGTTCGGCGACCACGCCGTGCCGGCGCTGCTGGACATGATGGCCCGCAAGGGCTCGCGCCGCACCGGCCTCGAGGCCGTCCTCGTGGGCGGTGCGCGGATGTTCGCCATCGGCTCGTCGATGGACATCGGCGCGCGCAACGAGGCGGCCGCCCGCGAGGCGCTGAAGGCCGCCCGGATCCCCGTCGTGGCCGCCGAGACGAGCGGCTCGACGGGCCGCACGATCCGCGTCCTGCCCGAAGAGGGGCTCGTCACGGTCAAGGCCGCGGGCGGGAAGCCGACAACCCTCTATGGGGGCTGAGCTCCCAGCTCGGTCCCCCCATCTGAGAGCTACATGTCCGGCGAGGTACTTTCCAACGATCAGGTCGCAGCGCTCGTCGCCGCGGCCCAAGAGGGCACGCTTCCCGAGCGCGCCGAGCCGCGTCAGCGCAGGTCGCGCCGTGTCCGCACGGTCGACTTCACGCGCCCGACGAAGTTCACGAAGGACCAGCAGCGTCGCCTCGAGCTCGCGCACGAGACCTTCTGCCAGACCGCGTCCTCGCGGCTGTCGGCGGAGCTCCGCGTCCCGATGCGCCTCGAGGTCATCGACGTGGGCCAGCTGACGTGGTCGAACGCGCTGTCCGAGGTGCCCGAGCCGTCGATCTCCGCGATCGTCGAGCTCGAGCCGCACCGGACGCGGTTCATGATGACCCTGGAGATGCCGCTCGTCCTCGCGTTCATCGAGCGCGTGCTCGGCGGGCCCGTCGGCCGCCGGATCCCGTCGCGGAAGCTCTCGGACATCGACCGCGCGCTCGCCGGCCACGTCTTCGAGCAGCTGCTCGACCAGCTCTCGGTCACGTGGAGCGACCTGGCCGAGTGCCGCATGAAGCTCATCGACCTCGAGATGCAGCCCGAGTCCGTGCAGATCGCGCCGCTGTCCGAGCCGACCCTCTGCCTGACGATGGAGATGCGGATGGACCGCGACTCCTCGACCGTCACCCTGCTGCTCCCCTACCGCGCCATCGAGCCGGTCGCCGACCGCCTGGGCGTCGACGCCTACGACGACGACGGCGGCGACGAGGAGAGCGCGGACAAGATGTCCAAGGTCATGGGCAACGTCGACGTGCAGCTGCGCGCCGAGGTGGCCCACATGCCGATCAGCGCCGAGGACGTCCTCGGGCTGAAGGCCGGCGACGTCCTGCGCTTCGGCCAGGCCGCCGAGCAGGGCGTGACGATCTTCGCCGACGAGACCCCCGTCTACCGCGCCAAGCCCGGCCGCCACGGTCACCGCCGTGCCGTCCAGGTCGTCGAGCGCCTCGAGCCGGAAGGGCTGGTCCTGTGAGCAGCACCGAGACCGCGCTGATGGAGCTGGCGAACTCGACGGCCGAGGCCGTCGGGGGCGTCCTGCGCATGTTCCTGCCCGACGGCGTCGAGATCGGCGAGGCGACCATCGTCCCGCAGGGCCTGCCGCCGCTCGACGGCGTCGCGGTGCCCGCGGTCGCGGCCGAGGTGTCCTACACCGACGGCGCGAGCGGCGGCAACCTCTTCGTCACCACGATCGCCGGCGTGCGCAAGCTCGCCGCCGCGATGATGGGCATGGAGCCCGACCCGGGGAGCCATCCCCTGGACGAGCTCGAGCTCTCCGCGGTCGCGGAGGCGATGAACCAGATGATGGCGGCCGCGGCCGGCGCGACGAGCAAGGTGCTCGGCGACGAGGTGGAGATCTCCACCCCGGAGGTCCGCGACGTCGTCACGGTCGAGGACGCGCTGCTCCTCGGCGAGGGCGCGCCGCACGCCACCGGCGTGACGTTCTCGCTCGCCGGCGAGCCGTGCCGCCTCATCCAGCTCGTCCCGAAGGCCTTCGTCCTGAAGATGACGCGGGCGCTGGACGACATGAACGCCGTCGAGATCGGCGGCGGAAGTGGCGGGCCCGACGGTGCGGTGGACACCGGCGTCGGCAGCCCCCACGAGATCCTTCGCAGCGTGCAGCTGCGTGTGTGCGCGGAGATCGGCCGCGCCACGATGCCGATGAGCGATGCGGTGAGCCGGCCTGCGGGTGCGGTCATCGAGCTCGATCGGGGCGCGGACGAGCCCGTCGACCTCATGGTCAACGGCCGCCGTTTCGCCACAGGCCGGCTCGTCCTCGTGGAGGACGAGTGGGCGGTGCGCATCGAGGAGGTCCTCGGTGACGCATCCGATCTCCCAATGACAACGTCAACCTCGATCGAGAGGAGCTGATCCATATGGCACGAGTGCTCGTCGTGGACGACGCTGCGTTCATGCGCAAGATGGTGAGCGACGCGCTCACCAAGGGCGGCCACGAGGTCGTCGGCGAGGGCGCCAACGGCGCCGAGGCCGTCGTCCGCTATCAGGAGCTGAGCCCCGACCTGACCACGCTGGACATCACGATGCCCGAGAAGGACGGCCTGGAGGCCCTGCGCGAGATCGTCGCGCTGGACCCCGACGCCAAGGTCATCATGTGCTCCGCGCTGGGCCAGGAGAGCAAGGTTCTCGAAGCCGTCAAGTCGGGCGCGAAGGACTTCGTCGTCAAGCCCTTCCAGCCCGAGCGCATCCTGGACGCCGCCGCCAAGGCCCTGGCCTAGCTCCCAGACCCAGACCTTCCCGGCCAACAGCTCCAGCCGGCCTCTACCGGCCGCCCGTCACCTCGTCCAGCTGGGCGAGGTGGCGGGCCCACGCCGCCAGGTGCGGCGCCTGGAACTCCGCGGGCAGACCGCGGTGCTCGAGGCGCACGCGCGTGCGGCCCTGCCCCGCCTCGCCGAGGGCGACGTCCACGCGCGTCGCGCCGGGCGCGAGCGGTCCGTCGCCGCCCTCGACGCCCCACGTGAAGACCACGAGGGACGGCGCGTCGACGTGCAGGTACGTCCCGGCGACGATGTCGCCGACGCCCAGGTCGACGCGGAAGATCCCGCCCGGCCGCGCGTCGATCTCGGCCTTCGGGCCGAGCCAGCGCTCGATGCCCGCACGGGTCGTGAGCAGCTGCGCGACGGCCTCGCGCGGCCCGTCGACGTCCAGCTCGAGCGCCACCGGCGCGCGCTCGCCCGTGCCCGCGCCCCCGCCCGGGAGCTCGGTCGCCAGCGCGTCCAGCGCCGCCTTCGCGGCGGCGACGCCCTCCGGCTTGAGGCGGTAGCCCCGCCGGCCCGGCGTCGTGTCGTGGTCCACCAGCCCGGCGTCCTTGAGGACGGCCAGGTGCTGGGAGATGGCCGGGCGCGTGACCGAGAAGCGCTTGGCGAGCTCGCCGACCGCGACGTCGCGCTCCTCCTCGGCGAGCATCTGGAGGATCGTCCTCCGGCGCGGCTCGAGCACCGCGGACAGCAGCCGGTTCCCCTGTCCCATGAGCGGAGTGTAAGCCGTCACGAACCACTCGCGCTCCCTGTTGGCGCTTGCGCTTTGTCGGGCGGTTCTCGGGGCGTTGCTGGGAGGCCGTCGACCGGCACGTCCGGCCAGCCCCGCCCAGCCGAACTGGACGGCCCTGGTACCGGACATGCCGGGCGCCGGCTCGAGCGTTGGGCCAGGCCCACGCGCGAGCCCTCCGACGCCCGAGGCCGCGGGTTCAGCGACCGGCGAGCAGCCGCACCGTGTGGGTTCCCGACGCCCGAGCGGCGGCGGGGGCGGTGGCGGAGCTCCGAAGGTCGAGGCTGGCCAGGTCGGTGCCACGGACGGTGTAGATCCCGTTCGCGACCTCGCCCTGCACCTTCTCGCCGCTGAGGGTCGTGGCCTGGACCGTGTCGATGCCGGCCGGCGCGACGCCGTAGACGGTCGACTCGACTGGTGCGCCGGGGGGCGGCATTGGCGACGTGCGTGACTGCTGGTTGGGCTCGATGGACTCGATCATCAGCCCACCGGCCGACGCAACGGCGGTCGGCGCGCAGCCGCCGGTGTCCTCTGTCACGAGGCAGACGGCGTCCTTGCCGGGGATGAGGAACCACGGCGCACCGCCCGGCTGCGGCGACCGCAGCGCTCGGGCGAGTTCGCCGTTCGGGGCGAACCGCTTCTGCACGTGGTCCAGGTCGGCGAACCTGCGCGCCCAGGCGGACGGCAGCGCACCTGAGGACGGCCGAGCGCCGGGAACGCCTGCACCTGCGCGGCGCTCGGCGCCGTAATGGGGCTAGCGCTTGCGCGCACGGCCGTCGCGGAGTCGGCGCGCAGAACAGCCACGGTCAGCGCGATCAACGCCGCCAGAGCGCCCGCCACGAGCACGTTGGCTTCGTCGAGAGCATCATGGCAATCAGTCCCAGTTGAAGGCGTAGGCGGACATGACGACCGCGTTCGACGAGCCGTAGCCCTCACCGCCGCCCGCCCACGGCACGCGCACGAAGCGACGGTCGTACTCCTTGGTCGCGCCACCCCCGATGCACCGGACCTCTCCCGCCCAGGAGCTCGAGGCCACGTCCCAGGCGGCGACGCAGGTGCTGTCGTACTGGTTCTCCGTGTACTCGGGGTGGCTCCAGTTCGTCCCCAGGTGCTGGGTCGATCCGAACCTTCCGGCGCGGTCGACGAAATCGATGTAGACGTACGTGTTCCACCCGACCGCGTGGGACGCCGTCGGCGCGACCGCCAGCACCGCCAGCACGCTGACGCAGGCGGACCTCCAAGCTCGCTTCACGAGCCTCCTCCTTCCGGCGACCAGAAGCTCTCGGTCGCCTCGATGAACTTGACGAAGCGAAACCTCTTGGTTCTAAGTGGCCTACGCAAAGCGATGATACGTATATGCATCACTTCGTGCCGAGAGCCTAACTATCCTAGAAACGTGAACGTGTCGAATTCCATTGATGAGCAGCGTCCGACTGGCCGCGCACGGAAAGGCGAGATCCCCATGTTCCTTCCGCACCGCCGCCTCCGCGTGAGCGTCGCCCTCGTCTTGCTGGCCACCGTAGGGCCGCTGACGGCAGCAAGTCCGGCCTCTTCCGCCCAGTCGCCGGCGCGGCCCGCGAAGGCCGTTCCCAAGGCTCTCGCTACGGCGTTTCCGGTCTTGCGAGGCCCCGCCGTGAAGAACGTCCCGCCGTCCTTCGAGCGCATGGCCACGTCTCCGTTCGGCGCGCGCCTCGGGATCAACGCCGCCCTGACGCGCGTCGTCGCCGTCCCGGGCATCGCCGACCCGTGGTACCTCCTGCCGGGGCGCACGGGGATCTGCTTTCGCAACGCGACGAGCGGAGGCTGCATGCCCACCAGCCAGGCACTCGCCGGCAACCTCTTCGTCCAGGGCATCAAGCCGGCACCAGGGAGCAGTCCGGCTAACTCGCCCCTGCCGCGCGACCACGGACTCCCGGAGACCTCGACGGTCACGGGCATCGCCCCGAGCGGCTTCGACGAGGTCACCGCCACGACGAAGTCGGGGGCGCCGATCGTCACACGGATCGGCGCGGACGGGACCTACCGGCTGAGCGGCGTCGACATCCTCTCGCTGAAGCTGACGAAGCGTCCGCTCGAGATCACCCTCCGCCGTCCTTAGGACCCGGCCGGACCCGCACTCGAGTCGTAGCCCGTGCCGCACGAGCCGGCGCGGCAGCGTCTGTCCAGGGCGATCCAGTTCGGCTGGGTCGGGCTGGGCAGATGCTGACGACGACGGCCCTCGGCCAGGCCGGGGGCTGGGTCATGACTCCGCGCACCTCGTGCGTATCTGCTCAAGTTGGCGCGGCGCCGGTCGACACCACCGATCATGCCCCGCTTGCGCGACCTCCGTCTCCGTACGAAGCTCATGGGCAGCTGCGCCCTGGTGCTCGTCTTCATGATCGCCGTCTCCGTGCTGGCGATCGGCCGGCTGGGCGACGTCCGCGATCGCGGCGCGCGCACGTACGCGGGGACGGTCGTGCCGCTCGACCGGATCGGTCAGGTCCGCGGGCTGCTGGGCGACATCGACTCGCAGATCCAGCGCGCGATCACCGACCGGTGGAACGCCGGGCGCACCGACTACGCGGGGATCGTCGCCGCCGACGCCAAGGGGATCGACGAGCTGCTCGCCGCCGAGCAGCGCGACGTCGCGACCGCCGCCGAGCGCGCGAGCCTCGCCCGCTTCGAGCAGCAGTGGCCGACCTACCAGCGCCAGTACGGCAAGGTGCTCGACGCCGCGCTGGCCGGCGACGTCCGCGCCGCCACGCGCGCCTACTTCGCCGGCGCCGACGACCTGTACCTGGCGACCGACACCGCGATGAAGGACCTCTCCGCGCTCAACGTGCGTGAGGCGCGCACCGACGGCGAGGCCGTCGAGGACGCGTACGCCGGGGCCCTGCGCGAGACCCTCGCCCTGCTCGCCATCGCCGTCCTGGTCTGCGCGCTCGTCGGCTGGCTCGTCTCCCGCAGCGTCACGCACGGGATGGCCGACCTGCTCGCGACCGCCCGCGCCTTCGCCCGCGGCGACGTGCGCCACCGCGTCACCGTCGACCAGCGCGACGAGGTCGGCGAGCTGGGCGACGCCCTGCGCGAGCTGACCACCTACGTCGAGGGCCTCGCGACCGCGGCCGACCGCGTCGCGCGCGGCGACCTCTCCCGCCCCGTCGAGCCTCTGGGCGACGACGACGTGCTCGGGACGAGCTTCGCCGCGATGACCGGCAGCCTGCGCGAGCTCGTCGGCCGCCTGTCGGAGACCGCGCACGTGCTCGGCGACGCGTCGCAGCAGATGGCCGCGACCTCCGAGGAGACCGGCCGCGCCGTCGCCGAGATCGCGCAGGCGGTCGGCGAGGTGGCGTCGGGCGCCGAGCGCCAGGTCCGCACCGTCGAGGAGGCGCAGGCCGCGACCGCCGAGGTCACGCGGGCCACCGAGGCGTCCGCGCAGTCGGCGCTCCAGACCGCCGCCGCGGCCGCCGAGGCGCACCGGCTGGCCGAGGAGGGCGCCGCCGCGGTGACGCAGGCGACCGAGGCGATGGGCGAGGTGCGCGCGTCGTCCGGCCAGGTGACCGGCGCGATGCGCCAGCTGGCCGACAAGTCCGAGCGGATCGGCGGGATCGTCGAGACGATCACCGGCATCTCCGAGCAGACCAACCTCCTCGCCCTCAACGCCGCCATCGAGGCGGCCCGGGCCGGCGAGCAGGGGCGCGGCTTCGCCGTCGTCGCCGACGAGGTGCGCAAGCTCGCCGAGGAGTCCTCGGCCGCCGCCGCGACGATCGCGACGCTCGTCACCGAGATCCAGGCCGAGACCGCCGAGGCGGTCGCCGTCGTCGACCGCACCACCGAGCACACGGCGCAGGGCGCCGCCACCGTCGACCAGGCGCGCGAGGCGTTCGACCGGATCGGCCTCTCGGTCGAGGACATGACCGGCCGCGTCGACGCGATCGCCGCCGCCGTGCAGCAGATCGCGTCCACGGCGCAGAAGGTCCAGCACGACATGGGCGAGGTCGCCGCCGTCGCCGAGGAGTCCAGCGCGTCGTCCGAGCAGGTCTCGGCCTCGACGCAGCAGACGAGCGCGTCGGCGCAGCAGATCTCCTCCTCCGCCCACCAGCTGGCGGGCACCGCGGCCGAGCTCGAGCAGCTCGTCGACCGCTTCACGCTCGCCTGACCGGAACGGCCGCGCCCCACAAACGGTGACACGCGGTCAGATCATCTGATCGCTCATCCGATCGGACGATGCGTGCTGCGACACGTGCGCTCGATCACAGGGTCACCATGAGCCTCAGCATCCAGAACAAGCTGCTGGCGATCGTCGGACTCCTGCTGGCGCTGATGCTCGTCGTCGGCGCCGTCGCCGCGAACCGCCTCTCCAACGTCGCTGCCGAATCGCGCGCGATGTACAACGACGCCGCCAAGCCGCTGGCGGACCTGGGCGTCGCCCGGGCCAAGCTCAACGAGCAGCGCGCCATCGCCAACGCCCTCCTCGTCGGCCGCAACTCCGCCGAGAGCGCGGCGGGGCTGACCAAGACCCTCCAGGCGGACGACACGATCATCGCCGACCGCTTCGCCGCGGTGAAGGGCACGCTGCGCAAGCAGCAGGCGCGCGACGCGTTCGCGACGCTGACGCCGCAGGTCGAGGAGTACCAGAAGATCCTCGACCGGATCGCGGAGCTCAGCAACGCCGGCCGGTTCGCCGAGGGCTACCGGATCAACGTCACGCAGGCGGTCCCGCGCTTCACCGAGCTCGCGAAGCTCTTCGACGCGCTCTACGAGTCCAAGGTCGCCCTCGCCGCCGAAGGCGACCGCGACGCGCACGCCGCGTTCACGCGCGGCCGCACGTTCCTCTTCCTCATCATCGGCGTCGCCTTCGTGCTCGGCCTCGCCGTCGCCGTCGTCGTCGCGCGCGGCATCGCCGGCGGCGTCCGCCGCGTGCTCGTGGCCGCGGAGGGCATCGCCCAGGGCGACCTGGACCAGGACGTCGACGTCAGGAGCCGCGACGAGGTGGGCGCCATGGCGACCGCGTTCGGCCGGCTGATCGCGTACGTCCGCGAGATCGGCGACCACGCCGACCGGATCGCCAAGGGCGACCTGACCGTGCCCGTCGAGCCCAGGAGCGAGCGCGACGCGCTCGGCACCTCCATGCGCGACATGCGCGCCGGGCTCGTGGAGCTCGTCGGCCAGGTCCAGTCGAACGCCGGCGTCCTCTCCGAGGCGTCCGAGCGGATGGCGTCGACCTCCGAGGAGGCCGGCCGTGCCGTCAACGAGATCGCCCAAGCCGTCTCCGACGTCGCCCAGGGCGCCGAGCGCCAGGTCCGCTCCGTCGAGGAGGCCAAGGCCGCCACCGAGGAGGTCTCCCAGGCCACCGAGGCGTCCGCCGCCTCCGCGCAGGAGACCGCCGCCGCCGCGGCCGAGGCCCGCCGCGTCGCCCAGGAGGGCGAGACCGCCGTCGCCCAGGCGACCGACGCCATGCGCCAGGTGCGCGACTCCTCGAGCGCCGTCACCGGCGCGATGCAGCAGCTCGCCGCCAAGTCCGAGCAGATCGGCGGCATCGTCGAGACCATCACCGGCATCGCCGGCCAGACCAACCTCCTCGCCCTCAACGCCGCCATCGAGGCCGCGCGTGCCGGCGAGCAGGGCAAGGGCTTCGCCGTCGTGGCGGAGGAGGTCCGCAAGCTCGCCGAGGAGTCGCAGGAGGCCGCCGCCACCATCGCGTCCCTGGTCGACGAGATCCAGGGCGAGACCACCCAGGCCGTCGCGGTCGTCGAGGAGACGAACTCGCGCACGGAGGAGGGCGCCGCGACCGTCGAGCAGGCGCGCGACGCGTTCGCCCGGATCGGCACGTCGGTCGACGACATGACCGGCCGCGTCGACCAGATCGCTGCCGCCGTCCAGCAGATCGCCGCCTCCGCGCACAAGGTGCAGGACGACATGACCGAGGTCGCCGCGGTGGCCGAGCAGTCGTCCGCCTCGTCGCAGGAGGTCTCGGCCTCGACCGAGGAGACGAGCGCCTCCGCGCAGGAGATCGCCGCCTCCGCCCAGCAGCTCGCGGGCACCGCCGCCGGGCTCCAGCAGCTCGTCGGGCGGTTCACGCTCGCGTAGCCCGCGCGCCCGGGGCCCCCACCCCGGTCGCGCCCTTCGGAGGGCCGCATCGCCACCCGGCGTGCGGCCCTCCGCCGTTCCCGGCGGGAGGTAGGAGAACGGTATGAATGCGCCGGGGTCGACGCGGTTGGCGCGTTCCCGGCTCAACCGCTGCTCCAGAAGGTCGACTGCTCGTCCAGACGGCTGTCCGACCCCTACCACCCCACCGGAGCCCATGTCACGGATCAGACACATCTCGATCGGCACCCGCCTCGCCCTGGCCTTCGGGCTGGTGTGCGTGGCGTGCGTCACGGTCGCGCTCGCCGGCAAGTCGGGCCTGAGCGGCGTCAAGGACGACAACACGAACCTCGCGTCGGCTGCCGAGGTGCAGCGGAACGTCGGCCTGCTGAAGACGATCGCCGCCGAGCGCCTCGGGATGGGCGCCGAGCACCTCTACATGGCCGACGGGAACCTGAAGGGGCAGGACGGGCTCGTCGCCGGCTTCGCGCCGTTGGGCAAGCAGCGCGCCACGGCGTTCGCCTTCCTGACGAAGGTCTACGAGTCCATCGGCGGCAACCCCCAGTTCGACGCCACGAAGGCCGCGGCCGAGAAGTACTCCGCAGCGATGGACGAGGCGCTGAAGCGCTCGCGCTCGGAGACCGTCGCCGGCGCCGAGGACCGTGACGGCTCGCGCAGCTACTTCGTCGAGCAGGTCAAGCCGGCGAAGGAGGCGTACGACGCGGCCCTGGTCAAGCTCGACGCGGGCGTCAGCGCGTTCATGGAGCAGACCGCCGGCGACTCGCAGGACACGTACACGTCCTCCACCCGCCTGCTCTGGATCGTCACCGCGCTCGCCGTGCTCGCCAGCATCGGCCTCGCGCTCCTCATCACCCGCTCGGTCACCCGCCCGCTCCACCAGATTCGCGAGCGGCTCGGCCTGCTGCGCGACAACTGCGTCAGCGACCTCTCGGGCGGCCTGGACGCCATGGCCGCGGGCAACCTGGCCGTCGACGTCCAGCCCTCCACGCCGCCCATCGACGACACCGCCAAGGACGAGCTCGGCGAGGTGTCGCGCTCGGTCGACGCGATCCGCGACAAGGTCGTCGCCTCCGTCGGCTCGTACAACGGCTCGCGTGAGGGCATGCGCGAGATGATCGGCGCCGTCACCACCACGGCCGCCACCCTCTCGTCCGCCTCGCAGGAGATGGCCGCCACCTCCGAGGAGGCCGGCCGCGCCGTCAACGAGATCGCGCAGGCCGTCGGCGACGTCGCGCAGGGCGCCGAGCGCCAGGTGCGCTCGGTCGAGGAGGCCAAGCAGGCCACCGAGGAGGTCTCGCACGCGACCGAGGCGTCCGCGCAGTCCGCGCAGGAGACCGCCACGGCCGCCGCGGAGGCGCGCCGCGTCGCCGCCGAGGGCGAGCAGGCCGTCGCCGAGGCGACCGCCGCGATGCGCCAGGTGCGCGAGTCGTCCGGTGCCGTGACCGGCGCGATGCAGCAGCTGTCCGCCAAGAGCGAGCAGATCGGCGGCATCGTCGAGACCATCACCGGCATCGCCGGCCAGACCAACCTCCTCGCGCTGAACGCCGCCATCGAGGCCGCGCGCGCCGGCGAGCAGGGCCGCGGGTTCGCGGTCGTCGCCGAGGAGGTCCGCAAGCTCGCCGAGGAGTCGCAGGAGGCCGCCGCCACCATCGCGACGCTCGTCGAGGAGATCCAGGGCGAGACCACGCAGGCCGTGGCCGTGGTCGAGGAGACCAACGCCCGCACCGAGGAGGGCGCCGCGACGGTCGAGCAGGCCCGCGAGGCCTTCAGTCGCATCGGCCTCTCGGTCGACGACATGACCGGCCGCGTCGACCAGATCGCCGCCGCCGTCCAGCAGATCGCCGCGTCCGCGCAGAAGGTCCAGCACGACATGACCGAGGTCGCCGCGGTGGCCGAGGAGTCGAGCGCGTCCTCCGAGCAGGTCTCGGCCTCCACCGAGGAGACCTCCGCGTCCGCGCAGGAGATCGCCACCTCGGCGCAGTCGCTGGCGAGCACCGCCGAGGAGCTCGAGCGGCTCGTCGGCCGCTTCCAGCTGGTCTAGCCGGGCGGGTCGTACCGCAGCCGTCTCGACGGGCCGCCTCCGGGCGGCCCGTCGTCGTTCCGGACCGGGCCCAGCCCCAGCGGACGGACGTCCGGTCGCGCCTCACCAGTTTTCAAGATGAGCCCGCGTGCGCCCGATTGAGTGACGGAGAGCGCATGCCCCGTCCCAGCTCCACCTCCAGCGGCGACCGCGGTCGCCCCCTCGTCGTCGAGGTCGCCATCCCGGTGGCCCTCGGCCTGCTCGTCCTCGTCGCCGCCCTCGGGTTCGTGGTGTCGGCCGTGGACCGATCGGACGGGCCGCTGCGGTTCGCCGCCGTCCCGATCGCCGTCCTGCTCACCGCCGGCCTCGGCGCCTGGGTCGCGTGGATCCTGCGCGACACCGCGCTCGCCCCGCTCGACCGCCTGCGCACCGCGCTGCGCGGCCTGGAGGAGGGCGACTTCGACGCGCGCCTGCAGCCCGAGGGCGCCCAGGAGTTCCGCGACCTCGCGCACTCCTTCAACCGCTCGGTCGCGTTCCTCGGCCACCAGCGCGAGAAGCTCAAGGAGCTGGCCGCGACCGACCCGCTGACCGGGCTGGCCAACGACCGCTCGCTCTACGAGCAGCTGCGCTCGGACATGGAGCGCGTCGCGTCCAAGGGCGGCTCGCTGGGCGTCGTCGCGTTCGACATCGACGGCTTCAAGCAGATCAACGAGGAGCGCGGCCGCTCGCGCGGCGACGAGATCCTCAAGGCGGTCGGCGGCGCGCTGAAGGGCGCGGTGCGCGGCAACGACCTCGTCGCGCGCGTCGGCGGCGACGAGTTCCTCCTCCTGCTCCGCGACGCGGACGCCGCGCACGTGCGCAACCTGTGCGACCGCGCCCGCGACGCGATCGGCCGCGCCGTCCCGCGCGAGCTGCAGCTCACCTGCTCGGCCGGCTACGTCTGCTTCCCGCAGCAGGCCGGCCCGGAGGCCGACCTCGTCTCGCTGGCCAAGGTCGCGCTGCGCGTCGCCAAGCGCGCCGGCGGCGCCCGCTCGCAGAAGTACGACCCCGACCAGGCGTCGTCGCTGCCCACCGCGCGCGCCGAGCGGATGGAGATCGAGACGCTCCTGCAGTCCACGGAGCCCGTCCTGCCGGTCTTCCAGCCGATCGTGGAGGTCCGCACGGGCCGCCTCGTGGGCTACGAGGCGCTCGCGCGCTTCCCGCAGGACAAGGCCGAGACGCCGCGCACGCCCGACGCGTTCTTCAACCAGGCGGCGCGCTGCGGGCTGGGCCCGCAGCTCGAGGCGGTGGCGATCGCGGCCGCGCTGCGCGCGCCGAACCGGCCGCCCAACACGTACCTGTCGCTCAACTGCACGCCGAGCGCGATCTCGTCGTCGGTCGTCCGCGCGTCGCTGCCGCAGGACCTCTCCGACGTCGTCGTGGAGATCACCGAGCACGAGCTCGCGCCGGAGGACGGCGCGCTCGAGGCCGGCTTGGCCGAGCTGCGCGCCCGCGGCGCGCGGATCGCGATCGACGACGCGGGCGCCGGCTACGCCGGGCTCCAGCAGATCATGCGCGTGCAGCCCGACATCATCAAGCTCGACCGCTCGCTCGTCTCCGCCGTCGACACCGACCGCGCGAAGGCCGCGCTGATCGAGTTCTTCGTCGTGTTCGCCCGCCGCATCGAGGCGGACGTGTGCTGCGAGGGGATCGAGACGCCGGGCGAGCTGGCCGCGCTGGCCAGCCTCGGCGTCAAGCTCGGGCAGGGCTACCTGCTCGGCCGCCCCGCGACTCCGTGGTCGCCGATCGCGCCCGCCGCGGTGAGCGCGATCGCGCAGGTGCAGCGGAGCGGGCTGGTCCCCGGCGTCTCCGGGGCGGCCCACTCCGGGCCGGTCAACCGGCGGCTGGCCCGGACGTCGGGCCGCCGCTGAGCCCCTCGGGCAGCGACTGCGGCGCCGCGGCGGCCGCGGCGTTCTCGCTCTTGACGGCGTCCCAGATCTCCTCGCGGTAGATCGAGACGTCGCGCGGCGCGTCGATGCCGATGCGCACGGCACCGCCCGCGATCTGGATGACCGAGACGCGGATGTTGTCGCCGATGACGATGGTCTCGCCCGGCTTGCGGGTCAGCTGCAGCACGGGCGCTTACGCCTCCGGGACCAGCGGCGCGCGCAACGGCGCGTCCGCCTCGTTGAGGACCTGGTGCCCCTGGCCGCCGGCGACGAGGATCGGCGCCTTGAGGTTCGCGTAGCACTCCTTCGCCGTCTCGCCCACGCGGACGACGACCAGCACGCGGGCCTCGTCGGGCGACGAGATGCCCAGGCGGGCGGCCTCGTCGTCGGAGAGGTCGACGGCGTAGTCGGGGAAGAACGACCACGGGCTGGCGACGGGGAGGGCGAGATCCGGGTCCTCCACCGAGTGGAGCCAGACGATCGCGTCGCTCTCCTCGCCGAGGAGCGCGAACCGCGAACCGCCGAGGCCGATGAGGCCCCGCGGGAACTCGATGACGGCGTCCGGCTCGACCTCGACCGTGCCGAAGCGGGAGCTCGTGAAGGTGAGAGCGGCCATGGGCCGCCCCCACGATAGAGCTTCGCTAGCGGAGGAAGTCGAGCAGGGAGTTCTGGACGATCTTCGACCCGGCCTGGAGGCCGGCCTGGAGCGCCGCCTGCTGGATCGAGAAGTCGATCATGGCCTTGCCCATGTCGACGTCCTCGGTCTCGGAGAGCATCTTCAGCGTCGTGCCCTCGAACTGCATCAGGCGGTCGGAGGCCGACTCGAGCCGGTTGTACGTCGCGCCGACTTCGGCGCGGACCGCGTTGAGCTGGTCCATGCCGCCGTCGAGCTGGGCGACCTTGGCCTGCAGCGCGGCGCCGTCGTCGTTCTGCAGGTCGGTGAGGATCCCGCGCAGCGTGGCCATCAGGCCGGTGGTGCCGTCGCCGAGGACCTGCTCGCCGCCGACGTTGATCTGCACCGTGACGCCCGGGCCGATCTCACGCAGGATGCCGTCGTTGTTGGCGGCGTTGTACGCGTCGCTGCCGCCGACGTTGAACGGCTCGACGCCGGTGTCGGTGCCGGAGAAGATGTAGCGGCCCGCGAACTTCACGTTCGCCGCGGTCTTGATCGAGTCGATCAGGCCGCCGACCTCGGTCGCGATGCGGTCGCGCGGGCTGCCGCCGGCCGTGTCCGTCGCGCCCTGGATGACCAGGTCGCGGATGCGGGCCACCGCGGAGGAGATCGAGTCGAGCGCGTCGTCGGTCGTCTCGCTCCAGCCCATGCCGTCCTCGACGTTCTTCTGGAGCTGCTGGGTGTGCTCCATCTCGTCGCGCAGCTGGAGCGCCCGGCCGACCGCGTACGGGTCGTCGGAGACGCGGTTGAGCTGCTTGCCCGACGACAGCATCTGCTGCGTCTTGGACAGCTTCATGCTCGCGACCTGGACGTCGTTGAGGACGCGGCGCGAGGTGATCAGGGAGTTGACGCGAGTGGTCATGGCTTAGAGGCCCACGCGGCCCGTGCGGTTGATGAGGGTCTCGAGCATCTCGTCCAGCGTCGACATCGTCCGGGCCGAGGCCTGGTAGCCGCGCTGGAAGCGGATGAGGTTGGTCATCTCCTCGTCGAGCGAGACGCCGCTCACGGAGAGGCGGCGGTCGTCGACGGCGGTGAGGAGCGTCTCGGCGTTCGCCTGCGTGCGCTGCACCTGCTTGGACTCCGAGCCCACGCGGGCCACGAAGACCTGGTACGCCTGGTCGGCCGCGCCGCCGCGCAGGGCGGCGATCTCGCGGGCGATGTCCGCGCCGGACGCCGTGCCGTCGCGGTTGACCTGGACGGTCGCCGCGGTCTGGATGACGGTGAGGCCGGAGGCGCCCTGCGTCGCGTCGAACGCGAAGAAGTCCTCGCCGGAGGGGCCCTGCGAGTGGATCGCGTTGACCTGGTCGGCGAGCGTCTTGACCGCGGCGGCGAGCTCGGTCCGGTAGGACTCGATCGCGCCGCCCGCCTCGCCCATCGACTTGAGCGCGCCGAGCTTGCCGCCGGGCGACAGGAGCGCCGTCGGGTCGAAGGAGACGCGGTCGTCGCCGGGGGTGGACTTGTCGTCGAGCTTGCTGTCGTCGACGAGCGGGGTGCCGGCGCCGCCGAACATCACGCGGAGGCCGCCGTCGCCGAGGTCGACCGTCTGGACGGTGCCGAGGTTGGAGAGCTTGTCGAGCAGCAGGTCGCGCTGGTCGAGCAGGTCGTTGGGCGTCTCGCCCATCATGCTCGAGTGCCGGATGGCCTCGCCGACCGCCGCGAGCTGGTTCGCGATCTGGCCGACCTCGCCGTACTGGCCGGTCGCCGGGTCGAACTTCGTCAGGCCGGCGAACTCCTGCTGCGCCTGGCTCTGGAGCGACTTGAGCTGGGTGTCGACCTCCTTGAACGCGAGGGCGACGCCCTTCGCGGAGTCGACGAGCACCTGGCGCGCGGGGTTGTCCGGCGCGTTGTTGCTCACCGTCGTCCAGGCGGACCACATCTTCGTCAGCGCGGCGGAGACGCCGTTCGTGCCGGGCTCGGCGATCGAGAGCTCGACGCCCTCCATCGCGCGGGCGCGGGCGTCGGCGTCGCCGAGGACCGTGTTCTGCGCGCGGAACTGGACGTCGAGGAAGCCGTCGCGGATGCGGCGGTAGTCCTCGACCATGACGCCGGAGCCGAGCTGGGCGCCCGAGCCGTCGATCTTCGCGCCCGCGGCGAGGTGGAGCGCGTCGGTCGTCGCGAGCGTCGCCTCCTGGCGGGAGTAGCCCACCGTGGACGCGTTCGCGACGTTGTGGCCGGTGACGTCCAGCGACCGCTGGTGGGCGAGGAGCCCCCGCAGCGACGTCTGAAGCCCGAAGAAGGTGGAGACGTTCGCCATGGATCAGGCCTTGAGGTCGAGGAGACGGGTGGCGCCGGCCGCACGCGGCACGGCGGTGGAGATCGCGCTGGGCTGGGCCGGCGGGCGGTAGCCCGTCTCCGGCTCGCCGCCGCCGACGAGGCGGGTCAGGTGCGAGAGGAAGGTGAGCTCCTGGCGCATGAGCGCGCGGTTGACGCCGTGCTCGCGGGCGACCTCGTTGAGGAGCCCGGTCAGCTCGGCCGAGCGCGTCGTGGCGACCTGCGCCTCGGCGGGCGGCATGAGCGTGACGAGCTGCGACATCGTGACGTTCGCGGCGGGGACGCCGAGCTGCGCGCCGGCGCGCGTGAGCAGGTCGGTGCGGGCGGCCTCGAGGTGCGTGCGGCGCTCGACCTCGGCCTGGATGCCGGCGAGGAGCGTGAGCACGTGCTCGACGTCGCGCGCCTTGATCGCGCGGCCCTGCTTGAGGATCAGCTCGAGCAGGTGGCGGGCGGACTGGATCTGCGCGTCGAGGTGCGCGAGCACCGCGCGGCCCATCTGGGCGTTCATCACTTGAGGCCCTCCTCGAGCTGCTTGGCCAGGCCGATGCCGCCGCCCGACATGAGCGCCTCGGTGAGCGCGTCGGGGAGCATGTCCTTGTAGGCGTTGGTCGCGGCGGACGCGGACTCCTCGGGGAGCGCGCTGTCGGCGAGCACCTTCGTGAGCTGCCCGACGAGCATGCGCTCGAAGGACTCCGCGGCCTTCGTGGTCTCGGACGGCTTCTTGGCGGCGCCGTCCTGCTGCGCGGCGGTCGCGCCGGAGGTGGCCTGCGCCGGCGCCTGCACGGCGCCCGCGGCGGCGATCGGGGCGGTCATCGGCGCACCCCGTTCGCGATCTCCATCAGCTGGTCCTGGGTCTGGATGGCGCGGGAGGCCATCGAGTAGGCGCGCTGCGCCTCCATCAGGTCGACCATCGAGCTCGCCATGTCCACGTTGGAGCCCTCGAGGGCGCCCTGCGTGATCGTCGCGTCCGCGGTCGCGTTGCGGACGGCGCCGCTGGCGGGCGTCGCGACGTAGAGGGAGTCGCCGATCGACTGGAGCTGGGCGGGGGCGGGGACGGTGCGCAGCTGGAGCCGGCCGATCGTGCGGTCGCCCGCGGTGATCGTGCCGTCCTTGCCGATCGCGAGGCCCTCCTCGCCGACGTCCGTCGGGATCGTGACGGGCGGGACGATCCGGTCGCCGGTGTTCGTCACGAGCTGGCGCTGCGCGTTGATCTGCAGCGCGCCGTTGCGGGTGAGCGCCTGCGTCCCGTCGGGACGCTGGACCGGGAGGTACCCGTCGCCCTCGATCGCGACGTCGAGCTTGCGCTCGGTCATCTCGATCGACCCGGCCGCGGAGGTGCGGCCCATGTCGAGGGCGGCGGAGCCGGCACCGGCGCGGACGCCCTGACCCGTGTCGGCCTCGCGGTACGCGAGGTCGCGGAACGCGAGCTTCGTGCCCTTGTAGCCGGCGGTCGAGACGTTCGCGACGTCGTTCGACACCGAGTCGATGCGCTGCTGCTGCGTCGCCATGCCGGCGGCAGCCGAGTAGAGGCCTTGGAGCACGTTTTCCGGGGGATCGATGGGGGATCGGGTGGAGCCCTGGCTTCCGCGCTGCGGTCCGGCCTGGCGGGCTCCTGTACGTCTTGTCCTGCTTGTCCTGGTCCATCGGACGGTGCCCGGCGGGCTTGACCCCGACTGGACGCCAGATGGACGAAAAGGGCGCGCTAGCGCGTCGTGCCGACCTGGTTGACGGCCTTGTCCAGCGTCTCGTCGATCGTGCGGATCACGCGCTGGTTGGCCTCGAAGGCGCGCATCGAGGCGATCATGTCGACCATCGAGCGGCTGGGGTCGGCGCCCGAGGTCTCGAGCTGGCCGCTCACGACGTTGGTCGTCGCGACGGCCGCGCCCTGCTGGCCGGTGTAGAGCCCCTCGCCCGCCTTGGCGGGGTTGGCGAGCGCGAACGCCCCGACCTGCGCCGGGTCGACGCGGCCCTGCCCGTCGGCACGCAGCGGCTGGCCGTTGCGGCCGAGGACCCGCTCGCCGGTCTGCGTGATCAGCGTGCCGGTCGCGTCGGTCGTGAAGCGCCCGTTGCGGGTGTAGCGCACGCCGTCCTCACCCTGCACCGCGAAGAACCCGTCCCCGCGGATGGCGAAGTCGAGCGGCTCGTCGGTCTGCTTGGTGTTCGTGGGCGTGAAGTCGGTGGCCTGGCGGTCGATCGCGACGCCCTGCCCCAGCGAGCCGACCTGCTGGCCGGTCTTCGTGTTGCTGAGGAGGACCTCGTCGAAGGTGCGCTGCGTGGCCCGGTCGGACTTGTAGCCGGGCGTGGAGGCGTTCGCGAGGTCGTTGGCGAGGAGGTCCTGGCGGACCTGCTCGGCGATCATCCCCGAGGCTGCGATGTAGAGGCCGCGGTCCATGTGGTCCGGTACATCGGCTTCTGGTCCGCCCGCTTGAGGCTCGCTGGACGGACCGGGCATCCTGTGGCCATGCAGCCGATCCAGGTCAGCGCGACGCTCCTGCGCGGGATGCTCCCCGATCTGCGGCTCGCGACGGGGACGATGCTGATGGGGCGCGTCGTCGAGCGCCACGGGTCGCACGGGCTGCTCAACCTGGGCGGGGCGATCCTCGTCGCGCAGCTGCCGGCGGAGGTACCGGAGGGCGCGCGGCTGCGGCTGGCGGTGAGCGAGGTGAACGCGCAGGCGGTGGTGATGCGGATCGTCGAGCCGCCGACCGACGCGGCGGGGGTGCACACGCACACGGCGATCGCGTCGGCGCAGGGCGAGGCCGCGTCGAAGGGGAGCGGGGTGCCGACCGGGCCGCAGCCGCAGCCCGGGCCGCCCGGCCACCCGCCGCCGGGGCCGCCGTTGACCGCGCCGCTCGTGCCGGTGCCGCTGCCGGGTCAGATGGACACGCGCGTGCGGGTGCAGGGGGACGAGAGCGACGGCGGGCCCGCGGGGGCGGGCGCGGCGACCAAGGCGGTGACGCTCCAGTACGACTCGCCCGTCCTCGGCCGGCTGGACCTGCGGCTCGTGCTCGGCGGGCAGGGGCTCGTGGCGGGCGTGCAGGCGCCGCCCGGGACGCCCGTGGAGCTGGCCGAGGCGCACGCCGACGAGCTGCGCGCGGCGCTGTCGCGGTCGATGGGCGTGCCGGTCGAGGTGCACGTCGCGGTGCGGCGGGATCGGGTGGACGTCCGTGTCTGAGCCTGGGAAGCCGCCCTCTTCGCGCCACCGCGCGACCGCGCTGCGGTTCGATCCGCAGAAGGCGTCGGCGCCGACCGTCGCCGCGACCGGGCGCGGGCTGATCGCGGAGCGGATCGTCGAGCAGGCCCGGGCGGCCGGGGTGCCGGTGCGCGAGGACGCGGCGCTGGCGGAGGCGCTCGGCGGGCTGGAGCTGGGGCACCAGGTGCCGGAGGAGCTGTGGGTCGCGGTCGCGGAGACGCTCGCGTGGGCCTACACGCTCGACCGCCGCGCGCGCGGGTCGCTGGGGCGTTAGCGCCGTCTCAAGTGAGGCGCATCCCGTCAGCCCTCCGAGACCGTATCGCCGACGAGCCGTCCGCGTAGCTTCCCACGGAGGGCGAACGGCTTTCGCCAGGTTTGTAGCAGGGCCACGAAACAGATCCATCCGGCAACCGCGAGCGGCGCGAACCACCAACGCAGAGCCTCCACTGAAGCGGGGTTGGTGTCCGTCACCACGGACAGCCGAGCGGCCGCAAGAAGCGACAGGAGCGCGGTGATGCCCAGCACGATCCTCGCTTTGGAGAGCAGTCGTTGAGTCAACGGATGCTCGCCTGGACGCGACAAGTACGCCGCGATCGCGCCAGGGAACACGAGTAGTAGCGACGCCGCACCCGAGGTGCCCTGGGCAAGGCGCGGCGCGGCAAGCGCTGCTGTGGTGATGGCAGCCGCAACGAGGAACGCGGTCAACGCCGCAGATCCCACGAAGGCACTTCGGACACGGAAGTGGATGTAAGCGAGCGCTGCACGCTGGGTCGTTGCTTCCGGCAGATAGAAGTGGGCGTGACTAGTGACTTCTGGGCCCGCCTGTGCGTTGGCAGGCTTTGACCTCTCGAGCACTCCCGCCTCGACAATGTGCATGCCGTCAGGGGCGTGAATCTCGAAGTGGAAGTTGAGGGCACCAATGAACGGGAGATCGATCCACTGGAGATGCCCGACCCATCCGAGTTCGTAGACCGTCCGTCGCCACCAGCCGCGGACTTGGTCCGTGATGCGCTCGTCGTACGCGAGCTTGACTATTCGCCGAGCGCCTCCCTTCCCGTGGAACGGGATGACGACGATCGAGCTGTCTGCCATCGCGCCGAGTAGCCACTTGAATGTGGGATCAGCCCAGAGGACCTTGCGCACCTCAGCCGTGCGCGGGTCGATACGTGCTGACTTGACCGGGCGCTCGAAGCGCGTGGACACAAGGCGCCGCGCATCCTTAATCTCAGCGAGGGCGATCCGTCGAAGGTCATCCCCAACCTCCGCCGGAACCGTGGGCTGATCTCCCAACGCCTTCTGAAGCGTCTTCTCAGCAAGCGCAACAAGCGCCCAGCCGGAATGATTCGCGTTCTCAGCACGCGTCGGCAAGGAGAGCGATTTCCCGCCTTCGTCTCGAAGGTCAAAACGCGTGAAGAGCGCTGGTGCCTTGGGCAAGAAGAAGAGCGGGACGTAAGCAGCTCCCTCATACCAGGCATTGGCCGGAATCTCGAAGTCGACGCTCGCTTGGCGCCGCAGCGAACGCTCAGACTCGAGCGTCACCAGCTCTTTGCGCCGTGCGACCCACGTGACCTCAGAGCAGATCAGCTCTGCACAGAGCGCTCCGACTTCCTTGCCGCTGCTCACGGCTGGAACGATAGACAGAGTCGTTCTTCTATGCCGATACGTGACGCCACGCAGCAGCAGGCCCCCGGCCGCTCATGGAACTACGGCCGCGGAGTGACTCTGCTCGAGTCGTCGGCAGACGGCTTGACTCGCGGCGCGGAACCGTTGCCATTGGTTGCGCCGTTGCCATTCGTCTGACTTGCCGAGCCATTCCCGTTGCCGTTCGCCGCCTCAGACGGATACAGGCGGCCCGAGTAGAGGCTCGGAGCCGGCAGGCCAGCGTCGGCCGCGAGGACGCGGAGTTCCGCGGGGATGCGAGCGTCGTAGTCGGCGGGATTTCTGGGTGTCTTCATCGGACCCATGGCAACGTCGAGCGCGGCGAGACGGCGATGCGGACGGACCGCGCCCGGTTCCGTCCGCTTCGGTTCTTAGAGTCCCGTACTTTAGCCACGACTTGTTCCGCCCGTTTTGGGGATTTATCCTCAAAAGAGTATGGGAAGGCCTCCGGACGGGTCCACGCGAAAAGACCGCACCCGCACCGCGGTCTTCGCGCACATCGCAGCTCGGCTGCACGACTGGCCCTCCGGCCGAGACACCGACTTCTTTCGGGATGTCCTCGGCATCGACATGAACGCCACCGCAGCGCAGAAGGCATGCAGTCGTATCCGTTATCCGTCCACGGAGAAGCAGCCCCCTGGCCCGGCGCCCATCCGCTCCGACCCTGTGGACGACCCGGAACCGACCGATGAAAGTCCTCCTGCCTTGAGGCGCTGGTTGCTCGTTGAGGAACCCAAATTGGACTTGGACGCCGCACTCCTACGCTTCGCGCCATCGAACCAGCGGCAGACCGGCGTTCTGGCCGGCTTGCGCGCGACGGTTGGCGTGCGTCAAATCATCGAGTTGGCTGGAACGTGGGAGGTGCTCGCGGTCGTCGTGTTCGACGGCGCCCGTGCCCGGCGCACGCTGAAGGCTGTCGTCCAAGAACGAACGGGCCAAGATCCGGCTTGGTTCGACATAGAGATGGAGGACTGGTCGCCGAGTCGCGAGACCTGGGTTGCTCTCGCCCAGGCATCCGCTGAGCAAGAAGGACTACGGCTGATTGTGCCCGTCGACAGCGCCTAGCCGAACACGCGACCGCCGTGCCTCAGACGCGGAGCGCGGCGTCGACGCGCAGGAACGCGAAGCGCTCGAGCCGGCCGTCGCGCTCGGGGCGGTAGGCGTCGATCGCGTGGAGGAGCGCGGTGAGGCCGCGCTCGGCGGCGTCGGGCGTGGTCCCCGCCGCGCTCGTGTGGCGGATCAGCGGCGCGAGGGTGAAGACGAGCCGGTCGCGCAGCCGCACGTCGCCGGTGCGGTGGTACTCGCGCCACAGCACGGCGGGCGACGCCGCCGGGAGGGTCGGGTACGGGCTCGCGGGCGTCGCCATGCGGGGCGCGTCGGCACGTGACGGTCGGAACTTGAGGTTCGGATCCGACGGTGTCGGACATCCGTCGACTCAAGGGCGCCTGCGCACGACCGACCATCCGAGCGTGGCCCTCCGCCTGCTCGACACCGACCTCCCGGCGCCGGCCGCCTCCCCCGCCGCCGCGCCCTCGCTCGACGATCGCGAGGTCGTCGCCCGCGCCCGCCGCGCCGTCTCCGGCCGCGACTGGGAGGAGCTGCGCTCGTGCGTGCTGGCCGCCGCCGAGATCGACGACGTGCACCGCCGCTACGTCGCGCGCCGCACGCTGATCGAGGTGGCCGTCGAGGCCGCCGACCACGAGACCACGCCCGCCGGCGCCGCGACCGCGATGCTCGCCGCCGCGCAGGTCGCGCTCGACGTCCTGGCCGCCGCGCCCGCCGAGCCGACGCTGCTCGGCATGGCCGGGTTCTCCCTGGCGCAGATCGGCGCCGTCCGCGGCGCCGAGGCGCTTCTGCGCGCCGCGTGCGAGCTCGACCCGACCCTGCAGAGCGCCGCCGCCAACCTCGCCGAGCTCGAGCGCCGCCGCAAGCG
>Ga0196960_10000161_pt1 | contig 27240 bp, 25 predicted proteins | sample S3v_5metaG_FD_183187 | JGI IMG/M metagenome (GOLD analysis project Ga0196960, IMG submission 183187) | Soil microbial communities from Anza Borrego desert, Southern California, United States - S3+v_5 | ecosystem: Environmental > Terrestrial > Soil > Desert | place: USA: California | collected...
GGTCGGCGTAGTCCTGGCCCCGGTCCTGGCCGCCCGCCAGCAGCACGACGTCGCGGCCGTCGAACGCCGCCAGCGCCGCCAGCGTCGACTCCGGCGTGGTCGAGATGCTGTCGTCGATCCAGGCCACGCGGTCGCGCTCGCCGCAGGGCTGCAGGCGGTGGGGTAGGGAGGCGAAGCCGGCCAGCCCCGCGGGCAGCGGCGGCGCGATCCCGGCGACCTCGAGGGCGGCGAGGGCGGCGCAGAGGTTGAGGGCGTTGTGCGGGCCGGGCAGCGGCAGGTCCGCGGCGCCGACCATCAGCTCGCCCGCCCGCCGGATGCCCGCCTCGTCGCAGTCCCAGCCGGAGGGCTCGCCGTAGGGGACGACGTTCTCGACCCCGGCCGCGGCTCGCACCAGCTCCGGGTCGCGGGCGTTGACGATCGCGGTGCGGACGCCGGGCAGGGTGAAGAGCCGCAGCTTCTCTTCGCGGTAGACCTCCTCGGTGTGGTGCCAGTTGAGGTGCTCGCGGAAGAGGTTGGTGATCACCGCCGTCTCCGGCCCGTTCGCCAGGTCGGCGATCTGGTAGCTCGACAGCTCGAGGAAGGTCAGCTCGGGCGGCTCGCGGTCGAGCAGGTCGAGGGCGGGGATGCCGATGTTCCCGCCGAGGGCGGTGTCGCGGCCGGCGGCCAGGGCGAGGTGCTGGGCGAGGGCCGCGGTCGTGCTCTTCCCCTTCGTCCCGGTGATGCCGACGACCCCCCGGCCGCCCTGCTCCGCCAGCCAGAGGCCGGTGGCGGTCGCGATCGGGATCTCCCGTTGGCGCAGCTCGATCAGCTCGGGCCGGTGGATCGAGACCCCGGGCGAGCGGACGATCGCGTCGCACCCGGCGAGCGCCCCGACCGCCTCCGCTCCGACGACCACGCGGGCCTCGTCGGAGATCGCCCCCAGCTCGGCCTCGGAAGGCGGCTCGTCGAATGCGACTACCGAGATCCGCGCCGCGGGCAGCCGCCGCAGCTGCGAGGCGAAGGAGCGGATCTCCCGACCGGCTCCCCAGACGCCGATCGAGGCGCCTTCAAGATCCGAGAAGCGCACGAACCGAGGGCATCAGCCCGGCGGGGACGGAATGGTCGTCGGAGAGCTCCAGCGCCTCCCCGAGCAGGCCGTCGTCCGCGGCGAAGCGCGGGAGCACCTCCTCGGTCAGGCGCCGCACGATCCGGTGGTCGCGCCAGCGGGGGTCGTCCGCCAGCATCCTCATCGCGGCCCTGCTCTCCTCCTCCTCGCCGACGCACTCGAACGGCTTCAGCCCGCCGGTCGCGGAGAGCAGGGCGAAGCCCTCAAACTGCGACTCGTCGTCGAGCATGTCGCGGCCGAAGATCTCGCGCATGTGCGCGGGCTCGGAGAAAGGGGCCATGACGAGGAAGACGAAGCGGCACTTGGGGCAGTCGCAGCACCAGCGCTGCGAGGGCACGGAGCCGTCGAGCCGGAAGTTCGTGTTGCAGCTGGAGAACGCCTGGTGGTACCGGGTCAGCTGGGTGAACGCCCGGGCGATCGCCAGCTCGGAGGCCGGCCGCAGGATCGAGAAGTAGTCGACGCCGACCCCCAGCTCCTCCAGCGCGGCGCGCATCAGCCTTTCCGCGCGGACGCTCTTGCTGAACTGGTGGTTGACGTCGATGCCGCCCCAGTTCACGTTCCCCGTCGAGGCGGAGCGCTCGTTCGCCATCGCGACGGCGTCGAAGCCGTGGAGGGAGGCGGTGAGGATCGCCACGCAGGAGACGATCGCGGTGATCGGGACGTGCCCGTTCAGGGCGCCGGCCCGGTTCAGCTCGCCGAGAGCGGGGTCGAGCTTGCGGCGGACGACGAGGTGCGGGAGCTCGGCCACCGCGGCGGTGCGGGCGATCGGCCCCGCGTCCCCGACCGAGAAGAGCGAGAGCTCGCTGCCCGCCTCGCGGACGATCTCCAGCGCGACCGCGGAGTCCTTGCCGCCCCCGATCGGGACCAGCACCCGCCCGCTCTCCCTGGCCGGGGGGCCGACCGCCGCCGTCTCGCGGGTCGGGAACTTCGGCCGGGGCAGCGCGTCCAGCTGGTTCGTGAAGGCGAACTCGCCGAGGCCCTCCGAGTAGACCGCCTCGAGCAGCTCGGCGGCGGCGGGCGGGCAGGGGTCGCTCTCGACCAGCGGCGGCGTCGCGGTCTTGTAGTAGCTGACCCCGGCGGTCCAGTGCAGGAGGGCGAGGATTCCCTCGACCCGGCTGCGGTCCTCCTCGGAGACGCGCGTGCCGGGCGGCAGCTCGAACCGCTCGACGAACTCGATCGCGTCGTCGAGCGCGTAGCGCAGCGTGACCCTGCCTTCGGCGTCGATCTCCCTGCTCAGGAAGCGGAACGTCTCGAAGGCGGCCGGGTCGAAGGATTCGGGAAGCGCGCGGGCGCCGATTGCCATGGCTGAAGGTTAGAGAGTGGGAGCGACGATCCTGCTCGCCTACGCGAACCCCGAGCGCCGCCTGACGGCATAGGCCGAGAGGCCCTTCGGCGCTCCCTTCGCGTTGAAGCGGCGCCTCTTCGCCTCCACCGCGGCCGGGTCGAGCTTCTCCCGGGTGCCGCCGGAGACGAGGATCTCGTCGGGCTTGGCGGCATCGGCGAGGCGGGCGGCGATGTTGACGTCGACGCCGAAGTAGTCGCCGCCGAGCTTGCGGGGGCGGCCGAGGTGGATGCCGGTGCGCAGGCGCGGCCGGTAGCCGGCGACTTCGATCGAGGCGATGCGCTCGCGGGCGAGGAAGGCGGCCTCGGCGGCGCTCGGGGCGTCCCAGAAGGCCGCCATCAGGCCGTCGCCCAGGCGCTTGACCACCTCGCCCCGCTGCTCGGCGATCGGCGGCTCGATCGCCTCGGCGACCTGGCGCAGGAGCCGGATCGCGGGCTGGTCCCCGGCCTCCAACGCCCAGCTCGAGAAGCCGACGAGGTCGGTGAAGAGGATCGCGACGTCGACCTTGCCGCGCCCCCGGTCCTGCGACTCGGCCAGCCGCTGCCAGGCCTGTAGGGCCGTCAGCCCGAGCTCCCCGAGAACCCCGTGCTCCTCGCCTCTGAGGTCGACCAGCCGCTGGGCCGCGAGGTCGGCCGGTCGGCCCCGGGCGGTTGAGAGGGCATCGACGAACTCCTCGTCCCCGAGCGCCCGCTCCCGCGTCCGCCGCGCGAGCCCGAGCAGCCTGGGGTCGCGGTTGAACCGCTGGACAGCGGCGATCAGCCGCCTTCCCGGTTTCTCGCTCGGCCCCTGGCTCATCCGCCGGAGCCTAAGCGTCGAAGGCGGCGCCGGTAAGCGTCAGCTCGCCACGGGTCTGCTCCAAAACACTCAAGTTCTTATACGCCCACGGTCGATAGATGGACGACTCGTCCAGGGGGAGTGCCGGAAGTCCGGTGACCAACCGTCCGGACACTAACGAAGCAAAGGAGCAGGGATCTTCATGGGAAACGGAAAGCGGAACTTCGTCGCTGCCGCCGTCACCGTCATGGTGCTCGGCGTCGTCGGGCTCGTCTACGCGGCCTGGACCACTAACGGCAGCGGCTCGGGCTATGCCAAAGCCGGCAGCTCTCAGGCGCTGACCACGGTTGACGTCTCGGCCAGCACCACGGCCACCCTCTACCCCGGCGCGACGGGCGACGTGATCTTGAAAGTCAGCAACCCGAACTCTTATCCCGTCCGGGTCACGGACGTGACGGGCAGCGGCACGATCACCGTCGACTCCGGCCACGCCGCGGGCTGCGTCACCACCGGCGTCACCTTCACCAACCAGACCGGCCAAACGATCGACATCGCCGCGAACTCGCAGACGCAGGTGACGCTGACCGGCGCCGCGAAAATGAGCAACGCCTCCGACAACGGCTGCCAGGGAGCGACCTTCACGATCCCCGTCACCCTCACCGGCGCCAGCAACGCCTCCTAGGCGAATCGTGTCGGGGCGGGGAGTCCTGCTCGCGGCCGGCATCGCCGGGGCCTTTCTGGTCCTGGCGCTGTCGGCCTCCGCGAGCTGGCTTCGCGACGACCCCACGCCCGGGCGAGACGACATCGCCCGGGCAGGCGCGGGGGCCGGCGGCCTTCGCATCAGCGGCAGCGTCGGCGGTCTCTACCCCGGCAGCGTCCGGTCCCTGCGGGTCCGTCTCGACAACCTCGGTCGCCGGCGCCTGACCGTGCGATCGCTCCGGGCCGTCCCCCGAGCCGCTTCACGGCGCTGCCCGGCGGCGACCGTGCGCATCGTCCCTCACCGCCGCAGCATTCAGATCGCTCCCAGGTCGCGGCGCTGGGTCAGGCTGAGGACCTCGATGCGGTCCGATGCGGCGGATGCCTGCCAAGGGGCTCGCTTCCCGATCACCTACCGGGCACAGGTGAAGAGATAGATGCGCCGTGCCGCCTGCCTGTTGGGAGTCGCCCTCGTGGCAATCCTCCCCGCCACCGCCTTGGCCGGCTGGGGCGCCGGCGGCAGCGGCGGTGGCTACTCCAAGGCAGCGGCGATGGCCGCGGGAAGCTCTCCCACCGCCAGCGTCTCCCTGTGAAGCGTGACCGTGAGCTGGAGCGCAACCGGCGGCAGCGTTCCGGTCAGCGGCTACGTGATCAAGCGCTACAACGCCGACGGCAAAGCTCAGACGGTCGGCAGCGGATGCTCCGGCACGATCGCCGGGCTGAGCTGCACCGAGCAGGCTGTCCCCGGGGGGCAGTGGCGCTACACGGTGACGCCCGTGAACAACAACTGGCGCGGCAGCGAGAGCGCGCAGAGCGCGGCGGTCACCGTCGCCGCACCCTCGCTTTCCCTGACGCCGACGTCGGTATCGAGCCTGCCGGCGGCGCTCAGCGGCCAGGTCCAGAGCTTCGTCAGCGGGCAGACCATCACCTTCCGCCTCGACAACGCCACCACCGGCACGGTGCTCAGCGGCAGCATCAGCCCGAGCCCGGTCCCCGCCAGCGGCACCTCGAGCGCCTCCGTCACCCTCCCCGCCGGCACGACGAACGGCGCGCACACGATCTACGCGATCGGTTCGGCCGGCGACGTCGCCAGCGCATCGGTCACCGTCGCGACCCCGGTGACCACCACGATCAGCACCACGGCGTGGGACGGGCGCGACGCCTCCGCCGGCGCGAGCGCCGTCAACCAGTCCGACACCAGTGCATACGCGGGCGACTCGAGGACCGCCGCCAGCGGCGCCTTCGCGACGGCCTTCAGCACGAGCCGCTTCCTCCAGTACACGTTCAACAGCGCGCTGCCGGCGGAAGGAGTTGTCTCGTCCGCCGCCTTCAACTTCAACTTCGCCGGGACCGCGGCCGGGACGACGAGCTGCTTCTACTTCGAGGTGAGGAAAGCCTCGACCAGCGCCGTGCTGGGCACGTACGGCAGCGCGGCTTCCCCGGTCGCGTGCACCACCGGCACGACCCTCAAAACCACCAGCACGTCGCTGTCAGAAGTGGTGAAAGGGGAAACGGCAAACGACCTGCAGGTCCGGGTGTACGCGAGCAGCTCGGGCTCCCAGCCCCTCAGCGTCGACCTCGCGACGGTCTCCGGCACCAGCTCCGGGATGGCGTTCACGCTCTACGAGACGAGCTTCGTCGACTCTTCGACGGGCACCGCGGCGGCGGCAGCGCCGTGGATGCTCTTCGCTTCCGACGGCGTCTTCCACACGACCCTCGGCGACTGGGCCACCAGCTACTCCTCGTCTCGCTACCTGAAGCTGACCTTCCCGAGCTACGTGCCGACCGGCGCCACGATCAAAGCGGTCAGCATCAAACACTCCTACCAGTCCGCCACCAGCGGAGCGAACGTCTGCTACTACGCGGAGGTGTACGGCAACGGGAGCCTGATCGGCGCCCAGGGGAGCTCTAAATCGCCGATCTCCTGCAACTCCAGCTCGACCGTTTCGGTGACCGACACGCTCACGCTGCCGAGCTCGCTGAGCGTCGCGGCTCTCAACGCGCTCTCGGTCAACCTCTACGTCAGCCGCAGCACCGCCGGCAAAAGCCGCCACGACCTGGCGGAGCTGACGATCACCTACGTCAAGTAGAGGCCACTAGGCCGAGCCGCGGGGGCCCGGTTGCCGCTCGCGCCGCGCGAGCCACCAGTCGACCACGTAGCCGCCGAACGGCAGCACCGCTCCGACCAGAATCCAGAAGGTCTGCTTGTTGGTCCAGCCCGCTTCCTGCCGGAGGTTGAGCGCCATGACCACGTAGGCGATGAAGAGGAGGCCGTGGATCGGGCCGAGGATGTGGACGCCGACCTCGCTGCCGTCGGTGCGTTTGACGATCGAGGCGACGATGAGGGCGAGCCAGCTGGTCGCCTCGGCGAGGGCGACGTAGCGGAAGTTCTTCAGGGTCACGGGCGGGAGCCTATGGAGGCGACGCCGCGGGCGTCAGTTGCCGCCGACCGAGAAGTGCTGGTAGTCCTTCGGCCAGGCCCAGTTGCCGCCCCAGGCCCAGCCGTTCTCCTCGAAGGCGGCGACGACGGGGCCGCGTCGGTGGATCAGGCCCTTGGCCCGCTGCGAGCGGTCGGCGAAGCGGGCACCGGCGGGCGGTGAGACGTAGCCGTCGCTGGTCACGTACGGGTTCTCGACTGGGTTGACGTCGATCGCGTGGCCGTAGGCGTGTTCGGACCAGCGGCTGGTGCCGGCGACGAAGCGGCAATTGAAGGCGGAGGTGTTGTCGGCGGCCATGCTGCGGCGGTCGTCGGCGCCGTAGGCGTCGACCAGGCGCATGCGGCGGATCGGGAAGCGGAGGCGATGGAGCTCACGCATGACGCGGAGCATCGGCCGGGCGGAGTCGCGGTGGACGACAAGGCGGCCGCGGTGGACCTCGCCGTCGAAGCCCCAGTGGTCGACGCGGAGCAGGCGCAGCTTGTTCAGCCCGACGGGGCAGCCGGGGCGCCAGGAGACGCCGGTCATCCGCTGCCGCAGCTGCGGGCCGATCGGCTCCGCGGTCCCGCGGAAGGGCTCGGCGGTCCCCTGCAACCGTTCGCTTCCCTGGAAGGCCGGGAGCGCGACGACGAAGACGGCGAAGCCCGCGAGCGATCGGCGCAGGCGGGGGCGGGGGTCTCTCACGCCCCCATTCTCGCTATTCCTCGGGCGCCGTCAGCAGCTGGTCGGCCGGCGCGAAGTCGTCGCGCAGGATCTCGGCGCCGCTGGCGAACGATTCCAGCCCCGCCTCGGTGAAGGTGACGGTTTCTTCGTTTTCGACCAGCGCCCGGTCGGGGATCTCACGGTCGGACGCGAGCAGGATGCCGTTGCCCCCGAACGGTTCCCCTTCGAAGCCGAAGGTCACCATGCGGACGTGGTCGAAGACGTCGAGCAGGGTCACCGCCTCCGCCTTCTGCAGCTCCAGCGGCGCCAGGTCGATCACGTTCAGCGCGTACAGCCCGCCCGGCTTTAGGACGCGCTCGACTTCCTCGGCCCACTCGACCGTCGCCAGGTGCCAGGGCACCGAGAGGTTTCCGAAGGCGTCGCCGACGACCACGTCGACGCTGTCGTCGGGCACGTCGAGCATCCCCATGCGGGCGTCGCCGACCTCGATCCGCAGCCCCGCCTCCGGCCGCAGCCCGAGGTGCTCTTCGTCGAACTCGACCAGTTCCTCGTCGACCTCGAGCACCCGCGCCTGCGACCCCGGCCGGGTCGCCAGCAGCCAGCGCGGCAGGGTGAAGCCGCCGCCGCCGACGAAGACGACGTCGAGGGGCTTGCGGCCGGGGTTCGTCGCGTCGATCGCGTCGGCGATCCACCGGGTGTAGGAGAACTCGAGGTGGGTGGGGTCGTCGAGGTCGACGTAGGAGTGGTGGAGGTCGTCCAGCAGCAGCGCGTACCCGCCGTCGCGCCCGGTGTCGGCTTCGAGCTTGACGCAGTGGTATTTCGTTTCCGCGTCGCAGGGGGAGTCGATGCTCCCCGACCAGGCGCCGAGGGCGAGGACGAGGAGGGCGCCGCCGGCGATCGCCGCCACCGGCACGAGCCGGGTCGAGGCGCCGAGGGCGAGGCCGATCAGCACCAGCACGCCGCCGATGATCAGGACCGAGGTGCTGACCGGCAGCAGCGGCACGAGGACGAAGCCGGTGCCGAAGGTGCCGAGGAGGGCGCCCGCCGTCGCCCACCCGGAGAGCGAGCCGACGACGGTGCCGCTGGCGCGCAGGTCGTGCAGCTGCAGGTGGGCGACCGCCGGGGAGACCGCGCTCAGCACGGTAGCCGCCGGCACCAGCGCGAGGACGGTGATCCCCAGCGCCGCCAGGTCGCCGTCGCCGCGCGCCCCCGGCCCGAGCCAGTGGACGATCGGGACGATCAGCAGCGCCAGGACCCCGCCGCCGATCAGGAGGCCCACGACCAGGAGGCGGGCGTCGGTGCGGTCGGCGACGCGACCGCCGACGGCGGCGCCCAGCGCGATCCCGGCGAGGGCGGCGCCGATGATCGAGGTCGTCGTCTCCAGCGTGAGCCCCACATAAGGGGCGAGCAGGCGCACCGCGAGGATCTCCAGCATCAGGACGGCGCCCGCGGCGACGAAGACGAGCGCGGCCGCGACGACCGGGTGAAGGGGCCGAGGAAGCGATTCCTCTTCCATCTCGACCTAGGCTATAGCCGGATGGAAGCCGAGACGCGCTACGCGGACTGCAACGGGCTCAGCATCGCCTACCAGGTGCACGGCGACGGGCCGCTGGACCTGGTCCTCGTCCCCGGCTTCGTCTCCCACGTCGAGCTGCTCTCCGAGGAGCCCTCGACCGCTCGCTTCTTCCGCCGCCTCACCGCCTTCTCGCGGATGCTCGTCTTCGACAAGCGCGGCCAGGGCCTCTCCGATCGGCCGCCGCGGCCGCCGACGCTGGAGGAGTCGATGGACGACCTGAGGGCGGTGATCGAGGCGGCGGGGTTCGAGCGGCCGGCGATCTTCGCCGTCTCCGAGGGCGGGCCGATGTCGGCGCTCTACGCGGCGACCTACCCCAGCCGCGTCTCCTCGCTGGTCCTCTTCGGGACCTTCGCGCGGATGCTCGAGGCGCCGGACTTCCCGCACGGGATCCCGGCGGCGGCGCTCGATCGCTGGAGCGAGGTGGTGAAGCGCGACTGGGGCGGGCCGGTCGCCCTCGGCCTGTGGGCGCCGAGCCGGGTCGGCGACGGCGAGTTCGAACGCTGGTGGGCGCGGCTGCTGCGCCAGGGGACGAGCCCCGCCGGCGCGATCGCGCTGATGGACCTCTACCGGGAGATGGACGCGCGCCCGATCCTGCCCGCGATCGACGTCCCGACCCTCGTCCTCCACCGCGCCGGCGACCGGATGATCCCGGTCGCCCAGGGCCGCTACCTGGCCGAGGCGATCCCCGGCGCCCGCCTGGTCGAGCTGCCGGGGGAGGACCACCTGCCGTTCGCGGGCGACCTCGACGTCGTGCTCGACGAGGTCGAGGAGTTCCTCGTCGGCAGCCGCGGCGCGGCCGAATCGGAACGGGCGCTGGCGACGATCCTCTTCACCGACATCGTCGGCTCGACCGAGAGGGCGGCGCAGCTGGGCGACCGCGGCTGGCGGCAGCTGCTGGAGCGCCACGACGCGGCGGTGCGACGGCAGCTGGGGCTGCACCGCGGGCGCGAGGTGAAGACGATGGGCGACGGCTTCCTCGCCACCTTCGACGGGCCGGCGCGGGCGATCCGCTGCGCCGCCGCGATCCGCGAGGAGGTCGCCCGCCTCGGGATCGAGGTGCGGGTCGGGATCCACACCGGCGAGGTCGAGCTGATCGGCGACGACGTCGGCGGCATGGCGGTCAACATCGGCGCCCGCATCGGCGCGCTGGCCGACGCCGGCGAGGTGCTCGTCTCCAACACCGTCCGCGAGCTGGTGGTCGGCTCCGGCCTCGAGTTCGCCGACCGCGGCGTCCAGACGCTGAAGGGCGCCCCCGGCGAATGGCGCCTCTTCGCGATCGATTCGCCACCGACTTGAGACAAAGAATTTACCCTTACGCGCGCGTCTCTTTACAGACAATGAGTTACACTCGTCATCATGGAGGCGATGGCAAGAGAGGCGTGGACCGACGGGCGACTCGATGACCTGAACAATCGGGTCTCGGAAGGCTTTCAGCGCGTTGACGCCGACATCCGTGACCTCCGCCGGATGATGTTCCAGGGCTTCATCGCACTGGTGGGGGTCATGGTTACCGGCTTTCTCACCCTCGCGGGTCTGATCGTCTTTTAGCGCCTGGAACCCCGTCCGCCCCCGTCTTTACCTTGGGCGGACGATGGCCGAGCAGACGCAGATCGAGGCTCTCGCCCAAAGCAACGGATCGGCACCGGCGGCGACGGAAGCCGCCATCCGGGTCCCCCTGCGGGAGCTCGAGGACGGGCAGCGGGTCAGCGGCGTCTACGCGGTCCGCGAGCGCGAGCTGCGGCGCAAGCGCAACGGCGATCCCTGGCTGCGGCTCTCGGTCGGCGACGCCACCGGCGCCGCCGAGGCGGTCTGCTGGGAGGAGGCGGAAGCGCTCTACGCGCTCTGCTGCACCGGCTCCCCCGTCTTCGTCTCCGGCGTCTTCGAGATCAGCGAGCGCTGGGGGGCGAAGATCAAGATCAGCTCGCTGCGCGAGGCCGAGCCGCACGAGTACGAGGCCGCGGACCTGGCGGCCGGGTCGGACGTCTCGCTGGAGCAGCTGGAGGGCGAGCTGCGCGAACTGCTGGCGACGGTCCAGCACCCGGAGCTGCGGGAGCTGCTCGAGGTCTTCTTCGGCGAGGACTCGGAGACCTGGAAGCGCTTCTGCGTCGCCCCGGCGGCGAAGACCTACCACCAGGCCTACCGCCACGGGCTGCTCGAGCACACGCTCTCGGTCGCCCAGGCCGTCTCCGCCGCGGCCAACTTCTTCCCCGGAATCGATCGCGACGTCGCCGTCACCGGCGCCCTCCTGCACGACATCGGCAAGTGCGTCGCCTACAACGACGACCCGCTGGCGATCGACCTCACCGACGCGGGTCGCCTGCAGGGGGAGATCCCGCTCGGCTACTACACCGTGCGCCGCGCGATCGAGGACCTGCCGGGCTTCGACCCCGCGCTCGCCCAGTGCGTCCTCCACATCATCCTCAGCCACCACGGCTCGCTCGAGCACGGCTCCCCGGTCGTCCCCGCCACCCGCGAGGCCGTCCTCGTCCACATGATCGACAACCTCGGCGGCCGCCTCGGCAGCTTCGACCGGATCGAGAAGCAGCTCCCCGCCGGCGAGTCCTGGTCGGGTTTCGACCGCGCCCTCTCCGGCAGCGCCTTCTTCGCCCAGCGCGCCGCCTGAAATCGCAGAAGATCTCCAAAGATTTTGCAGTTCCGCGCGCGTAGCGCCTTGTTTCGTGAAGACGAAACGTTACGCTACGATCATGGCCGTGATGATGACTCCGAGGGAGAAATGGACCGACGAGCGCCTCGACGACCTCAACAAGAAGGTCGATCAGGGCTTCGCTGATCTCAAGACGGAGACGAGGGAAGGCTTCGCTCGCATGGAAGCGAATCTGGATCGCCGGTTCGATGAGATCGACAGGCGGTTCGAGGAAGTCGACAGGCGATTCGAGGACGTCGACGGCCGCCTCGGCAGGTTGGAGGACGGCTTCTTCGCTCTGAACCGGACGCTCTGGGGAGGCGGGTTCGTCCTCGTCGCTGCCATCATCGGCAGCAGCGCCTTCTGACGCCCGCTACTGGAAGCGCCGGCTGCAGCGCTGGATCTTGTTGACGTCCTGGTTGGCCCGCTGGATGCAGCGGATCAGTTTGTCGGCGTTGCCCTGCTGCTGCGACTGGCGGATCGACTGCCTGACTTCGCGCTGAACCCGGCGGTTGACGTCTTCGATCTGGCCGCTGATGTCGTTCGCCCCACCGCTTTGGAAGCCCTTCTGAATGCTCTGGTTCGTTTCCCGGCTGATCTCTTGAGTCGTCTCCAGAGCCGGCTTGACGAGGAAAAAACCGACCGCAGCGATGATTCCGACCGTCACCAAAAGCCGGATAATGCCCGCGGTTACGTTGCCGAAGAGGTTTCGGAGGACGTCCATACGTTGCGCGCAGACTATCCTGCCGACCGTGGCGAAGGACACCGAGAAGCTGATTCGCCAGCTCTCGCTGATCTCGTTCCTGATGGCCCAGGGAAGGCCGGTTTCGGCCCTCGAGATCAAGCGCGAGGTGGAGGGCTACAGCGACATGAACGACGACGCGTTCGCGCGCCGCTTCTATGCCGACCGCGCCGAGCTGGAGAGCCTCGGCATCCAGCTCGGGGTCGAGAAACCGGGCGAGGGCTTCTTCGAGGCCGAGCTCTACTCGCTGCCGCCGGAGAACTTCTACCTCGACCCGATCGAGTTCTCCGACGACGAGCTGGCGGCGCTGAGCACGGCGCTGATGCTGCTCACCGACGGCGGCTTCGCCTACGCCGAGCCGCTGCGGCTGGCGCTGCAGCAGGTCGCCTGGGGCCACCCGAACCCGCTCAACGAGGGCGAGCGCGCCCCGGTCGAGATGGCGATGACCGCCTCCGCCGGCGGCCGCGACCTCTCCCAGCGCCTCTCCAAGATCGAGACCGCGATCAGCCGCCGGAAGACGATCGAGTTCACCTACTACACGATGGAGCGGGGCGAGACCGAGAAGCGCAAGGTCGACCCCTACCACCTGGTCTTTCGCGGCGGGCAGTTCTACCTGATCGGCTACTCGCACGAGCGCGAAGCGGTCCGCGTCTTCCGCCTCTCGCGGATCCAGGGCAAGGTCGGCTACGCCTCCAAGGCCGAGCACGACTTCTCCCCGCCCGAGGACTTCGACCGCCGCGACTACGGCAGTCGCGCCGACTGGCAGCTGGGCGAGGAGCAGGGGACGGCGAAGATCTGGATCCGCGAGCGGATCGCCTGGCTGATCGAGCGCGACTTCGGCTCCTACGGCGAGCTCCGCAACGCGGTGAAGTCCGACGGCGCGCCCGGCAAGGGCCGCATCTTCGAAACCAGCTACGCCTCCGAGCGCGAGCTGATCGCCTGGGTCCTGCGCTGGCGCCAGAACGCGCAGGTGCTGGCGCCCGACGACCTCCGGGCCGAGGCCGAGAAGCGGCGCGAGCTGCTGCTGCAGCGCCACGAGAACGGGTTCCGCCCGGCAGAGGTGGTCGACCGGCCGCTGGAGGAGCAGCCGAAGCGCAGCCGCTCCAACGGCCGCGGCGAGGCGGCGATCCGGCCCGAGCGCTTCGCCCGCCTCGTCACCCTCGCCGGCCTGCTGATCGAAGCGGCGAAAAAGGGCGAGCGGCTGCAGGTCGCCGAACTGCGCGAGCGGCTGGAGCTGACCGAGGACGAGCTGCGCGAGGACGTCGAGCTGCTGAACGTCGTCAACTTCGGCGGCGGCACCTACGTCCTCTACGCCGAAATCCTCGGCGACGAGATCGAGGTCGACTCCCAGCCCTACGGCGACAACTTCGCCCGCCCGGCCCGGCTGCTGCCGCTGGAGGCGAAGGCCCTGGTGGCGGCGATCGACCTCTTCGGCGACCACCTGCCGCAGTCCGACCTGCAGACCGCGCGCGGGAAAATCGTCAAGGCGCTGGGTCACGATCCCTCCGAGGAGGGGCTGGAGATCGCCCCGGCGGGCGGCGGCGACGCCGAGGTCGCCCGCCTCGTCAACCAGGCGATCGCCGAGAGCCGGGTGCTCGAGCTCAGCTACTACAAGGAGAACGAGGACCAGTTCACCGAGCGCCGGGTCGAGCCCTACCGTCTCGAGAACGGCAAAGAGGGCTGGTACGTCGAGTGCTACGACCTGACCAAAGAAGGGGTCCGTCACTTCAAGCTCGATCGGGTCAAGGAGGCGCGCCTCTCCGACGAGACCTTCGAGCCGCGCCCCGAGGTCGAGGAGCTGGCCGGGGTCGAGGGCTGGATGACCCACGGCGAGGTGCCGACCGCCGAGGTCGCGCGCGTCTGGGTTTCGCCGGAGCGGGCGCGCTGGCTGCGGGAGGAGCGCACCGTGGTCGAGGAGCTGGCCGACGGTGCCGTCGTCGTCGAGCTGCCCTACGCCGGCAAGCCCTGGCTGGTCCGCGAGATCCTCCGCGGCGCCGGCGACCTCGTCGTCCTCGAGCCGCCCGACGCGCGCGAGGCGATCGCCAAAGAAGTCGAGGCTTCCTCCAACTGACGACTGGCGAGTTTGCCTCGCTATAGGCAAGCTAACTCTCCAATCGTCCCCCGGGGCCGATGAACGAGGCGCCGGGCTACCCCGAGGTCCTGAAGATCGTCGCCCCCAACCCGGGGCCGATGACGCTGGAAGGGACCAACACCTACCTCTACGGCTCCGACCCCTGTGTGGTGATCGACCCCGGCTCCGACGACCCGGGCCACCTCGAGGCGATCCGCGCCGCCGCGGCCGAGCGCGGCGGGATCGGCCTCGTCCTCCTCACCCACTCCCACGGCGACCACACCGCCGGCGCCGACCAGCTCGGGGCGGAGGTGGTCCTGCCCAAGGGGGGCGAGGTGCACGGCGGCCTCCGCGTCCTCGCGACTCCCGGCCACGCCGAGGACCACGTCTGCTTCCTCGGCGACGAGGGCGTCTGCTTCAGCGGCGACCTCGTCCTCGGCCTCGGCTCGACGATCGTCCCGCCCGGCGGCAACTCGCTCGCCGCCTTCATGGACTCGCTGGCGCTGTTGCAGGCGCAGGAGATCGAGCTGATCGCCCCCGGCCACGGCCCCTGGATCACCGACCCCGCCGCGAAGCTGGCCGAATACGTCGAGCACCGCCGGATGCGCGAGCGCCGCCTGCTCGCCGCCCTGGAGGAGGGGGAGCGCTCACGCGCCCAACTGCTGGCGATCGTCTGGGACGACATCCCGATGGAGCTGCTGCCGATGGCGGCGATGGCGATGGAGGCCCACCTCGAAAAGCTCGAGGGCGAGGGGCGGCTGCCGGAGGGTCTGGAGGCTTAGCGGGAGTCCAGCTCGAAGCGGGCGAGGGCGAAGCCGCCGCGAGGGGCGAACCGCGGCCAGCGGGCGGTGCCGGCGATCAGCAGCCTCCCCTGGGAGTCGATCAGCGCCTCGCTCGCCGCCGCGTCCGCGCTCTCGTCGAAGCGCGTGATCCAGGCCCAGCCGCGCCAGCTGAGATTGTCTTCGAGCCTTCCCGAATCTCGTAGCGGCACCGCCAGGAACCAACGGTGGAAGCCCTTCGCCAGCGGCCGGATCAAGGTCCCGACGAGCATCGGGTTGCCGTCGGAGCGAATCGCGACCGTGTTCCAGCGGTAGCGCGGGCCCTTCGTCGTGTAGACGACGTAGCCGCCTTCGAACTCCGGGTCGAGGCCCCCGTCCGGGAGCAGGCGCATGACCTTGGTCGCCTGTTCGTCGCGGGCCCGCAGCTGACGGGACTGGAAGAGGACGACGATCCGCCGCCGTCGGTCGACCGCGATCGAGGCAGCGGCGCCGGTCAGCCTCAGCGTCCCGAGGTGGCCGAACCACCGCAGGCGGGAGCCGTTCGCGTGCAGGCGGATCAGGGCCGTCCGCGGCCCTTTCGCGCAGCCCCGGGGGACGCCGGCGAGGACGATGCCGCCGTTCGGGTGGAGCGCCATCGTCGTGACCGTCTCCAGCGGCTCGATGTCCTGGACACCGCGGTCGCCGAAGCTGCGGTCGAGCGTTCCCTCGGGCGTCAGCCGCACGATCAGGCGGTCGCGCCTGAGCAGGTCGGGCTGAGCTCCGCACCGCGAGCCCCGCTGCCTCGTCCCGGCGATCAGGGTGATGCGGCCCTGCGCGTCGACGGCGCCGAGGGTGGCCGTCACGGAGCGGACGCGCGAGCCCGGTGCCGGAGGCAGGCCGAAGTCGGCGGTGACGATTCCGTCGCCGCCGCCGAAGCTGGGATCGAGCTCCCCGTTCGGCAGGTACCGCAGAACGGTCGCGAAGCTGGGGTGGGGCGGCGGCGAGGTGTTGCCGGTCCTGCCGGCGGTGCCGACGAGGATGGCTCTGCCCTCTGCGTCCACCCCCAGGTCGGCGATCCTCAGGCGGAGGTCTTCGGGGTCGTTCCTCCTGTCGGCCACTTCGACCTGCCGGATCCCGCCGCGCCCGAAGCTCGGGTCCAGCCTTCCGTCCGGGAGGTAGCGGGCGATCTTCGCGTCGCCGGCCACCAGGATGCCGCCGTCGGGCGCCTCGGCCACCTGCACGCGGACCCAGCTCCATGGGTCGCTGAAGTTCACGTCGGTAGCGACCTTCCCCCCGAAGCCGAAGCTTTCGTCGAATTCGCCCGGTTCGGCCCGCGCCGGCGCGGGCAGCGCCGCGGTCACGGCCAGCAGGGACAGCAGCAGGATCTTCTTCATGGAAGCTGCAACTCGGCTCGACGCAGGAAGTTTCGAACTATTCCCTGGCTGGCCGGCCAAGGACGTGATACACACTCGCCATGGGAAGGCGTCGGGGTGGAGCGGTCGGGAAGTACGCGCTGGTCGGCGGCGCCGCCACGGGCGGCTTGTTCGCTTCTGCCGCGGCGCTCCTCTGGCACCGGCTCGCGCGGCGGCCGCTGCCGCAGGTCGAGGGGACGATCGAGGTGGAGGGGCTGCGCGGCAAGGTGCGGGTGCGCCGCGACCGCTGGGGCGTGCCGCACATCGAGGCCGAGGTCCGGGAGGACCTGCACTTCGCCCAGGGTTACTGCCACGCCCAGGACCGGCTCTTCCAGATGGACTTCTACCGCCGCGTGGTCGAAGGGCGGGTGGCGGAGATGGCGGGCGAGGAGGGCCTCGCCGTCGACCGCCTGATGCGGACGCTGGGGATCAGGCGGCTCGCCGAGCGCGAGGCGGGTGAGCTCGAACCGGAGCTGCGCGTCCAGCTCGAGCGCTTCTGCGCCGGCGTCAACGCCGCCGCCGGGCAGGCGCGGGCGCTGCCGTTCGAGATGCAGGTGCTGCGCCAGCGGAGCTTCGAGCCCTGGCGGCCCGTCGACATCCTCAGCCTCGGCAAGCTGCTCGCCTTCGGCCTTTCGACCAACTGGGAGCGGGAGCTGCTGCGCGCCGACATGGTGCGGGAGCTCGGCCCCGAGCTGGCGGCCCGGCTCGACCCGGTCTACCCCGCCGACAACCCCGTCGTCAAGCAGAGCCTGGAAGCCTGGAGCGGCGAAGGGATGCCGCTGGTCGAGCAGATCGACCGCGTGCGGCGCTCGCTCGGCTTCGCCACCGAGGCCTCCGGCTCCAACAACTGGGCCGTCAGCGGCGCCCGCTCGAAGACCGGCTCGCCGCTGATCGCCGGCGACCCGCACCTGCCCCAGAGCATGCCGGGAATCTGGTACGAGGTCGGGCTACGCCACGGCAGCCGCTTCGTCCGCGGCGCCTCGATGCCGGGGATGCCCGGCATCTACATGGGTCAGAACAACGACGTCTGCTGGACCTTCACCAACGTCATGGCCGACGTCCAGGACCTCTTCGTCGAGCGGATCGAGGGCGAGAGCTACCGGTTCGGGGACGAGTGGCGGCCGCTGGAGACGGCGCGCGAGGAGATCGTCGTCAAGGGCCGCGAGGAGCCGGTCGTGCTGGAGGTCCGCTGCACCCACCACGGGCCGATCGTCAACGAGGCGCTCGGTGCCGACGAGGGGGAGCCGCTGGCGCTCGCCTGGCAGACCCTCTCCGAAGCGACCGCCTTCGCCGGCATGTTCGAGATGCTCGACGTCGCCTCCGGCCCGGACCTGGTCGCGAAGCTGGAGGGCCACACCTCGCCCGCCTCGAACCTGATCTGGGCCGATCGCCACGGCTCGATCGGCTACAAGCTCGTCGGCCGCCTGCCGCTGCGCCGCGGCGGCTGCCCCGACCTGCCGAAGCCGGGCTGGACCGGCGAGTTCGAGTGGGAGGGGACGGTGCCCTACGAGGAGCTGCCGGAGGTCGTCGACCCCGAGAGCGGCTTCCTCGTCACCGCCAACAACCGGATCGTCGGCGACGAGTACCCGCACCACATCACCAGCGAATGGCTCGACGGCTTCCGCGCCAGGCGGATCGAGCAGCTGATCGCGGAGACCGAGAAGCACGACCTCGAGAGCTTCGAGGCGATGCAGGCCGACAACCTCTCGCTGCCGGGGCTGGAGGCCGCGGCGCGGCTGAGCCGCCTGCACCCGCGCGGCCAGCGCGAGCGCAGCGCGATCGAGCGGCTGCGCTGCTGGGACGGCTGCCTCGACCCGGAGACGATCGCCGGGACGATCTACCAGGCCTTCCTGCTGCGGCTGGCGCGCGAGGTGGCGCGGGCGGCGATCGGCGACCGCGACCTCTGCGAGCGCTGGCTCGACCGCGCCGACAACGGCTTCACCCCGCACATCACCTCGCCCTGGCGCTGGCACTCGCACCTGATGGCGCTCTGGGAGGAAGGCGACGAGGAGCTGATCGGCCGCCCCTGGGACGGGCTCGTGCTGGAAGCGCTGTCCGGCGCCCTCGACGACCTCGGCGACCGCTTCGGCCCCGACCCGGGGGACTGGCGCTGGGGGCGCGTCCACGAGATGAAGTTCGCGCACCCGCTCGGCGACGCCAACCCGCTCTTCGACCGCCTGCTCAACCGCCGCCTCCGCGCCGGCGGCGCCCAGGAGACCGTGAGCCAGATCGCCTACGACCCCAACGACCCCTACAACGCGGTCTGGGCCCCGAGCTGGCGGATGGTCGCCGACCCCACCGACCCCGACCGCTCCCGCTGGCAGACCTTCACCGGCCAGTCCGGCCACCCCGCCAGCCCCCACTACGACGACCTCCAGGTCGACTGGCTGGAGGGCCGCACCCAGCCGATGTGCGGCGAGGGCCCGTGGTCGGAGCTTGACCTCGAGCCCTCTGCCGGTTGAGTTACTTCGTCACCGGCTTCTTCAGCGATCCGGTTATCAACCCCAGCAGGGCGACCCCCACCGCGGTGATGATCAGCGTCCATATGGTGCGATCGTCGCCGCTGAGTTCTGCATAAAGAGGCGATTCCGGCATTACCAGCCCCCAGGCGCCGAAGGCGATGCCCGCCGCGAGAATCTCCGCGATGGGAAGCTTCCGCTTCCGCTCGGCTTTCGGCTGCCGCATGTAGGAGACCATCAGCCAAAGGACGATGAAGGCGATCGTCGCCCCGTATATGCACCACCTCATGCCGAGTCGCGCGTCGTCCTCCCCGTCGATGGTTGCAACGATGCCAGCCACCAGGAACGTGTAGAGGGCCAGCGGCTCAGTCGGAATCGCCGTGATCAGCAGGTCGAGGTAGCCCTGGCTCTCGGTCTTCGCCGTGTCCTCGGGCGTTTTCGCCTCTCGCATTACACGGCGAGCGCCGCCTCTCTCCCGTTGCACAGCTACCGCGTTCAAGCGGGTGATGCTCATACGATGCCTCCCAGTAGTCGTTGATGGCTCTAGAACCTTTCACGTACCCAAAGGGGTAGGCAAGATCCATCCCCCGCGAACTGCGCGACTTCCGGGTTGTTCACGGGTTCTCGCAGGGATGCCACGGACCAAGGTTGTTCTCCCCCTGCTTCTGACCATCCTCTTCCTGCTGGCGCCCGCGGGTGCGCAGGCGGTGCCGCGGGGGTTCTTCGGGATCGTTCCGCAGACGTCGATCGACGCCGAGGACCTGGCGCGGATGAGCTCCGGGGGGATCGAAACGGTGCGGCTGCCGGTGTCGTGGGCGGCGACGCAGCCGACGCGGCGCAGCGACTACAACTGGGCGGGGATGGACGCGATCGTCGCCGATGCGGCGGAGGAGCGGATCGAGATCCTGCCGGTGCTGGGGACCTCGCCGGGCTGGGCGACGGGGAACTGGCGGCGGATGCCGGTCGACAGCGGCGGGCAGCGGCGGGCCTGGGCGGAATTCGTCCGCGCGGTGGTCGAGCGCTACGGGACCCGGGGCGAGTTCTGGGCCGAGCACGGGCCGGGCAGCGACGACCCCGTGCCGCGGACGCCGATCCGGGCCTGGCAGGTCTGGAACGAGGAGAACTTCTTCTACTTCGTCAAGCCGGTCTCGCCGGGCCGTTTCGCACGGCTGCTGGCGGTCACCCGCCGGGCGATGCGTCAGGCCGACCCGCGGGCGGAAATCGTCCTCGGGGGGCTCTTCGGACGCCCGAAGCAGGGGATGCCGCGGGCGATGGACGCGGTCGACTTCCTCCGCCAGCTCTACCGCAAGCGCGGGGTCAAGGCGAACTTCGACGCGGTCGCCCTGCACCCGTACGCCGCCGACGTGGCGGAGCTGCGCAGCCAGGTCGAGGAGGTGCGCCGGACGATGGTGCGAAACGGCGACCGCCGCTCGGGTCTCTACCTGACCGAGATCGGCTGGGGCTCGGCCTACAACCCGCAGACCGTCGCCTTCGAGGTCGGCCTGCAGGGCCAGGCGCGCGAACTGCGTCGCGCCTACGGCTACCTGCTCGCCAACCGCGGCCGGCTGAACCTGCGCCAGGTCGACTGGTTCACCTGGAAGGACATCCCGGGGTCCTGCAACTTCTGCGACTCTTCCGGGCTCTTCCGCCAGGGCGAGCGCTTCAAGCCGAAGCCGGCCTGGCGCGCCTTCGTCCAGGTCACCCGCCGCGCGCGATAGCGGTCACCGCGTCGACGATCGGCTGCGGCGCCTTCGCGGGAGAGCCGGCGTCGAAGGGCGGGCTCGGGTCGTACTCGATCCCGAGCTGCACCGCCTGGGCGGCCTCCGGTCCCAGCTCGCGGCCGAGCAGGTAGAGCGCCATGTCGATCCCGGCCGAGACCCCGGCGGCGGTGATCGTCTTGCCGTCCTCGACGTAGCGCTCGCTCACCGGCTCGGCGCCGTAGGAGCGCAGCGGCTCGAGGAAGAGCCAGTGGCCGGTCGCCCGCCTGCCCTCCAGCAGCCCGGCGGCGCCGAGCAGCAGCGAGCCGGTGCAGACCGAGGTGGTCCAGGTGGTGGTGCGGTCGATCGCCCGCAGCCAGGAGAGGATCTCCTCGTCGTCGAGCAGCTTGCGGTTCCCCTCGCCGCCGGGGACGAGGACGACGTCGGCTTCGGTCACCTCGTCGAGGCCGCGGTCGGCGCTGAGCCCGAGCGCGCCGCTGTCGGCCCGGACCTCGCCGCGCTCTCCGGCGACGAACTCGACCTCCCAGCCCGGCGGCGAGCGCAGCACCTCGTAGGGGCCGATCGCGTCGAGCGCGGTGAAGCCGTCGTAGATCAGGATCGCGGTCTTCATGTCCCTAGAGTGCCACGGGTGAGCCGGCGCGACCAGATCAAGCTCAGCGAGGAGGAGCTGCGGGCGCTGCTGGAGGAGGAGCGGATCGCGGTCGTCTCCAGCCTCGGCCCGCGCGGCTGGCCGCACTCGATGCCGCTCTGGTTCGTCCCCCGCGACGGCGTCGTCTGGATCTGGACCTACGCGAAGTCGCAGAAGGTCCGCAACTTGGAAAGGGACCCGCGGGCGACGGTCCTGGTCGAGACCGGCCGCGAGTACGGCGAGCTGCGGGGGGCGATGGTCGAATCCGAGGCGGTGATCCACCGCGACTTCGAGACCGTTCTCGGGTTCGCAGAGGAGCTGACCGTGCGCTACGCCGAGGGGATCTCCTCCGTCGAGGGGGACGCCAAGGCGGCGTTGGAAGCCCAGGCGCCGAAGCGGGTGGCGATCAGCTTCCCGCCGCTGCGGATGGCAACCTGGGACCACCGTAAGCTCGGCGGCACCTACTGACCGAGACCGCCACCAACCACCTCCCGACTCCATGAAACGACGCCTCCTCGCCCTACCCGTCCTCGCCTGCTTCATCCTCGCCCTCGTCCTCGGCGGCCAGACCGGCGCCGCCAAGCCGCAGTCGAAGTTGCCGAAGGGCTTCTTCGGGATCGTCCCCCAGACCGGGATCGGCGAGGAAGACCTGCGCTACATGCGGGCGGGCGGGATCGAAAGCATCCGCCTCTCGCTGCCGTGGGGGATGATCCAGCCGCGGGCGCGGGGCCCCTACGACTGGAGCGGCTTCGACTCGCAGATGGAGATGGTCACCCGCGCCGGGCTGCGGGTCCTGCCCTCGATCGGCTCGCCGCCGCGCTGGGCCACGGCGAAGGAAACGACGCTGCCGGTGGGGACCGCGAAAGTGCGCAAGGAATGGGCGCGCTTCCTGCGCGCCGCCGTCGCCCGCTACGGCCCCGGCGGCGACTTCTGGGACGAGCACGCGACCGGCGGCATCGGCCCCGGCCCGACCTACGAACCCGAACCGCCGATCAGACGACCGATCCCGATCCGCGAGTGGCAGCTCTGGAACGAGTCCAACTTCTTCTACTTCGCCTACCCGGTCTCGCCGACGCAGTACGCGAAGCTGGTGACGATCTCCAGCAAGGCGATCAAATCGGTCGACCCGAGCTCGAAAGTCGTCCTCGCCGGGCTCTTCGCCGAGCCGACGGCGAAAGGCAAGAAAGGGATGCCCGCGACCACCTACCTGCAGCGGCTCTACGACATCCCCGGCTTCAAAACCCGCTTCGACGGCATCGACCTCCACCCCTACGCGATCGACTACCAGGACCTGGAACGGATGATCGAGGAATTCGTCGCGGTGGCGCGGGAAAACCGCGACCGGCCTGGGCTCTACCTGACCGAGCTCGGTTGGGGCTCGGAGAACAACTTCGAGGAGGTCGCCTTCGAGCAGGGCATCCGCGGCCAGGTGAAGCAGCTGCGCGGCTCCTACCGCTACCTGATGGCGAACGCCCGCCGGCTCAACATCAAGTCGACCTACTGGTTCTCCTGGAAGGACCTGCCGGACTCCTGCACCTTCTGCGACTCGGTCGGGCTCTTCCGCGCCGGGCTGAAGTTCAAGCCGAAGCCGGCGTGGTACGCCTTCGTCGCGCTGACCGGTGGCCGCGCCAGACCGTGACGCCCTGAGCAGGAACGCTCCGCTCGTCCTGCTCGCCGTGGCGATGGGCGCCGCCGCGGCGGTCCTCCTCAGCTACGGCTCCGGCCTCACCTTCTTCCAGGACTCCTGGGAGTTCCTGATGAACCGGCGCGACCCCACCGTCGCCGCGCTCTTCGGCCCCCACAACGAGCACATCGTCGTCATCCCGGTCCTGGTCGAGCTGCTGACGCTGCGGCTGTTCGGGATGGAGTCGATGACGCCGGAACTGGTGGTCTTGGTGGCGCTGCTGCTGGGCGCCGCCGGCTGCGTCTTCGTCTACGTCCGCCGCCGGCTCGGACCCTGGCTGGCGCTGTTCATGACGACGCTGCTGCTCTTCTTCGGCCCCGCCTGGCAGGACTTCCTCTGGCCCTTCCAGATCGGCTTCGCCGGCTCGGCCCTCTGCGGGCTGGCGGCGTTGCTGCTGCTGGAGGGCGAGGGCCCGCGCCGCGACCCAGCCGCCTGCGCGCTGCTGGCGCTCGCGATCGGCTTCTCCAGCCTCGGCCTCCCCTTCGCGGCGGCGGCGGCGGTCGAGATCCTGCTGCGGTGCCGGGAGCACGGCCTGCGCCGCCTCTACGTGGTTGCGGTGCCGCTGCTGCTCTACGGCGCCTGGTACCTCGGCTGGGGCCACACCGCGCAGAGCAGCCTCAGCGTCGACAACGTCCTCTCCTCGCCCCGCTACGTCGGCGAAGGGATCGTCTCCTCGCTCGACGCGCTGCTGGCGCTGGGGACGATCGGCGACGAAGTCGTCGGCCGCTCGAAGTGGGGCCTGCCGCTGCTGGGCGTCCTGCTCGCGCTCGTCGCCTACGGACAGCTGCGCCGCCCCGGCTTCCCGCGGGGCCTCTGGCCCGCCCTCGCCGCCACCGCCGGCTTCTGGTTCCTCGCCGCTTTCAACACGATGCCCGGCCGCGAGCCCTACTCCAGCCGCTACCTCTACATCGGCGCGCTCTTCTTCATCCTCGTCGCCGCCAACCTGCTCGAGCGGGTGCGGCTCGACCGCCGGGGCCTGCTCGTCGCCGGGGCGGTTACCGTCGTCGTCGCGGGCTTCAACCTGACCCCGCTGCGCGAAGGCAGGGACTTCTTCGAGGAAGAGTCGGTCCTCACCCGCGCCGACCTCGGCGCGATCGAGATCGCTTCGCGCACGGTCGATCCGGCCTTCAGGCTCTCGCCGGAGGTCGCCGGCACGACCTATCTCGTCGACGTCGAAGCGGGGGAGTACCTGCAGGCGGTGTGGGAATACGGCTCGCCCGCCTACTCGCCGGCGGAGCTGGCGGGCGCGCCGGAGGAGGGCCGCCGGCAGGCCGACGTCGTCCTCGCCAACGCGTTGCCGCTGGGGATCGAAACCGGGCTCGCGCCCGAGCCGGTCTCCGGAGCCTGCGTGAGGGCGGCTGCGGGCGAGGACCTGCCGCTGCGCCCGGGGGTGACGACGATCCACTTCCCCGCGGGCGCCGAGGGGGCGGTGCGGCTGCGCCGCTTCGCCGCCGGCTACCCGTTGCGGACCGAGGGGCTGGCGGGCGGCTCGACGGCGCGGCTGTTCGTCCCCCGCGACCGCTCGCGGCGGCCGTGGCGCCTGCAGGTCGAGCCGCCGCGCGTCACCCGGGTTTGTAAACCTGCATAGACCTTGCGCCTGCTGCTGGCCACCAACCACCTCGGGCTCGGCGGCAGCGAGTCCTACCTCTTCACGGTCGCCGAGCAGATGCAGCGGCTCGGGCACGAGGTCGTCCTCTTCGCCGCCGAACGGGGCGGCGGGGTGGCGGTCGCGCACGAGCGCGGGCTGCCGCTCTGCGAACGCGACGAGCTGCCGGAGGGGGTCGACGCGGCATTGGTCCAGGACGCCGCCGTCTCCTACGAAGTGGCCCAGCGGCGGCCCGAGGTGCCGCAGCTCTTCGTCGCCCACAGCGAGAGCTTCGACCTGCAGGCGCCGCCGCAGCTGGGCGAGGCGGTGCGCGCGGTCGTCGCCCTCAACGACCGGGTCGCGGCGCGGATGCGCAGCTTTGCCGCCGAGCGGGAGGTGGTGCGGCTGCGCCAGCCGATCGACACCGAGCGCTTCACGCCGCGGGCGCCGCTGCCAGCGCGCCCGCGCCGGGCGCTGTTGCTGAGCAACGCGCCGCACGCCGACCGGCTGGGGATGATCGAGGCCGCCTGCGCCGCGGCCGGCCTCGAGCTGGTCCGGGTCGGCGGCCGGGAGGGGCAGACGACCGACCCGCGCGAGGCCCTGCACGGGGCCGAGATCGTGATCGGGTACGGCCGCTCGGTGCTGGAGGCGATGGCCTGCGGCCGCGCCGCCTACGTCTACGACTGGAACGGCGGCGACGGCTGGGTGACGGCGGCGAGCTACCCGCGGATCGAGGCCGACGGCTTCGCCGGGCGCAGCGGCGAGATCACGATCGACGGCGAGCGGATGGCCGCCGACCTGCGCGGATACTCGCCGGCGATGGGGCCGGTCAACCACGACCTCGTCCTCGGCCGCCACCGCGCCAACCAGCACGCGCAGGAGCTGCTGGAGCTGCTGGCGGGGATGGCGCCGGCCGCCGCGGCGCCGACGGCGGCGCCGCTGGACGAGATGGCGCGCCTGGTCCGGCTCGAGTGGCGGGCGCGGCTCGACGTCCACACGCTGGCGCGCGAGAACGCGCTCCTCCACGACCAGCTGATGAAGGCCGAAGTGAAGCTGGGCGAGGCGCAGGAGGCCGCCGAGGCCGAGGCGAAGAAGGGGGAGCAGCTGGCGCGCGCCTACGAAGCGACCCTGAGCTGGCGCCTGACCGCGCCGGTGCGGGCGCTCGGGAGCCTGATCCGGCGCCTGCGGCGCCGCTGATCAGCCGCGCAGCTCGGTCGGGTCGGGATCGCGCAGGTGGTCGCGGTAGCGGCGCCACCAAGCGTGCATGAGGTTGATGCCCTCGATCCCCAGCCGCAGGTGCCCGTTCGGCTCCGCCTCGGCGGGGCCGTCGATCCAGGCCCGCAGCTCCGGCGAGAGGTGCGGCGCCAGCGGCCCGTCGAGGAGGGAGCGGCGGTGGGCGTCGAGCGCGGTGACGGAGGGCCAGCGCCGCGGCAGGTGCGGCGGCTTGCGCGGCGCCTCCGCGGTCGAGGGGAGCGCGGCGACCTGCGGCGGGGCGTGGATCTCGAAGACCGCGCGGTAGAGGGCGCCTTCGAGTTTCTCCTCGTTCGGGGTCGAGAGGGCGGCGCGGACGAAGGGGTCGGCGGCGCCGGGGACGACGACCCGGGAGCGGTCGCCGAGCAGCTTCGTCGAGTAGGTGGAGACGCCGCGCAGCGAGCGGGTCCGGTACATCGCGAGGAGGTTCTGGAAGGGGCTGCCCTCGAAGCGGCGGGTCGCGGCGAGGTACTGCTCGCGGACGCGCGCGACCAGCGGGCCCTGGAGGCTCTCCTCGAAGGCGACGTGGGAGTGGCCGTAGCGGCGCAGCGTCTCGAACATCTCCTCCGAGGCGGCCCGGGGATTGCTCGTGTCGAGCGTCTCGGGGGTGTAGAAGTGGCGGCCGAGCGAGAGGAAGACATCGATCCCGAAGCCGTCGGGGACCGGCGCCGGGTGGCCGGCGAGCCGGCGCGACAGCGGCACCAGCCAGGCGTGGTCGGAGAACTCGTACTCGACCCGGCGCGCCCGCTCCTCCCATTCGGCCGGGTAGTCGGCCTCCTCGGCCCGCAGCCGCTCGTGCCGCACCCCGAAGGCAGCGGCGATCGGCGCGGCCAGATCCTCCTCGTAGGTATCGCCCTCGTCGTCGGAGACCGTCGCGGCGGCGGCCACGCGCCCGTCGCGGGCGAGCGGGAGGAAGAGCATGCGCGAGTCGCGGCCGCCGCTGAGCGGGCAGACGATCTCGCCCGGCAGCGGCGCCAGCAGCTCCTCGAGCGCGGCGGCGAGCTCCTCGGCCGCCGGGCCGAGCTTCTGGTGGGGCTCGATCTCGGTCCAGGGCCAGCGCTCTTCACCGACCCGGGCGCGGCCGAAGCGCCGCCGCAGGGTCGAGGACGGCGGCAGCCGGCGGACCTCGGCGAACGGGGTGCGGTCGCCGAGCGGGTAGCGCATGAGGATCGTCGCCGCCCAGGCGTCCCAGTCGACCGAGAGGCGGGCGGGGGAGGTGCGGACGAGCGGGTCGATCCGCGAGGCGAAGTAGACGGCGCCGCCCTGGTTGAGCCAGTAGAGGGGGGCGAGCCCGTTGACGGCCGAGTGGAGGAAGCGGCGGCGGCCGTCGAGGACGAGGCCGCAGACCCCCGCCTCGGCGGCGGCCTGCCAGCTCGCCTGGCTCGCGGAGGGCCGCCGGGCGTCGGCTTCGACCCAGCCGAAGCCACGCTGCCGGCCGCCGCTCCAGGCGACGGGCTCGCGGTCGAGGATCAGCGCCGAGGAGTCGTCCTCGTGGACGAAGGCGGGCTCGCCGCCGAGCAGCTCGGCCATGCGGCGGACGCGGTCGCGGTCGTAGCGCCCGAGGGCGCCACAGGCAAGCGGTGCTCTGGCCGGCGCGGGCACGGCGGGAACGCTATGCGAGCGAGGCGGCGGGCGCTCAGCGCCGCGCCTGGCGGGGGCGCTTCTTCTTCGGCTTGACCAGCAGCCGCCGCGAGATC
>Ga0196960_10000162_pt1 | contig 27100 bp, 29 predicted proteins | sample S3v_5metaG_FD_183187 | JGI IMG/M metagenome (GOLD analysis project Ga0196960, IMG submission 183187) | Soil microbial communities from Anza Borrego desert, Southern California, United States - S3+v_5 | ecosystem: Environmental > Terrestrial > Soil > Desert | place: USA: California | collected...
GTGTCCGACCTCAAGGAACAGCTGCGCGCCGACCTGACCACCGCCATGAAGGCCCGCGACGAGCTGCGCACCGCCACGCTGCGCATGGTGCTCGCCGCGGTCAGCGCCGAGGAGGTGTCGGGCAAGGCGGCCCGCGAGCTCAGCGACGACGAGGTGCAGGCCGTGCTGCGGCGTGAGGCCAAGAAGCGGCGCGAGGCCGCCGAGGCGTTCGGTTCGGCAGGGCGGGCCGAGCAGGCAGCCCGTGAGCAGGCCGAGGGCGAGGTGCTGGCCACCTACCTGCCGGCCCAGCTCGACGACGCCGACCTGGCTGCCATCGTCGCCGACGTCGTCACCCGGACCGGCGCCTCGGGCATGAAGGACATGGGCAAGGTCATGGGCGCCGCGAACGCCATCGTGGCCGGGCGGGCCGAGGGCTCGCGGGTGGCCGCAGAGGTGCGCCGCCAGCTCGGCTGACGCTCGATCCGGACCGGCCCGCGCAGGAGGGCGCTCGGGCTAGCCCGCGGGCTCCTGGCCGACGGCCGGCCCGGCTCCCTCGAAGGGGTTCGCCGGTATCCCCTGCGTGATGTCCGGCAGCTCCACGACCGGCGGCGCAGCGGGCGCTGGAGGCGCAGGGGGCGCCTCGGGCGCCGCCGGCGCAGGGGGCGCAGCGGGCGCAGGGGGCGCAGCGGGCGCCGGTGGCGCGGCGGGCGCACGGGCGGGCACGTCGCTGCCGTTGCTCACCCGGATCGTGACCGTCGACTCCAGGCTGGCGCGGGTACCGGCGGCCGGGGAGGTGCCCAGCAGCGTGCCCTCGGACTCGGCGCTGTCGACCTCCCGCACGCTCACCCGGAACCCGGCGTCCTCGAGCGCATTCCGGCACGCGGCCACCGAGGAGCAGGAGGGGACGAGCGCGGTGTCGCCGTCGGCGACCTCCGGGTCCTCCGGCGGGAACGGCACCATCGGCTGACCGCTGAGGACGGGCGCCATGGCGTCGTGCCAGATGGTCGCCCCCTTGCCGCCGCCGAAGCCGCCGACCGTCGCGTCCGCCTCGGAGTTGAAGACGAGGACGCTGGCGGCGTACTGCGGGGTGTAGCCGACGAAGGCCACCGAGGAATTGTTGTTCGTGGTGCCCGTCTTGCCCGCGATCTGGTGGCCCGGCACGTAGGCCCGCGGCGCCGTCTGCCCCCGGAAACCGGGCTCGACGTCCTTGCGCAGCATCTGGTTCAGCGTGTTGGCGACACCCGGCGGGATGGCCTCGGGGGTGCAGTTGCCGTTGGTGACGACGGGCTCGCCGTCGCGGGTGAAGGGCTGGCCGTTGTGGTCGAGGATCTCGAGCACCGGCGTCGGGTCGCACTGGGTGCCGCTGGCGGCCAGCGTCGAGTAGGCGCCGGCCAGGTCGAGCGGGCTGACGCCGTCGGTGCCGAAGGTGAACGAGCCGCGGTTCTCGGCGATGATCTGGTCGGCCGGGTACTGGGTGGCGCGGTAGTCGAAGTTCATGCCCATGCGCTCGGCCATCCGCACCGGCCCCTCCACCGATCCGAGCCTGTCCTCGAGGGCCAGGAAGTAGGTGTTGGACGACATGTAGAGCGCCCGCTCCATGTCGAGGGTGCTCGGGTAGCCGCTCCCGGCGTTGGGCACGCAGTACATGCCGCCGGTCCGGCCGTTGCAGGAGCCGCGGTAGACCCGGGAGACGTACGGGTCGCTGGTGGTGATCGTGTAGTGCTTCGAGTAGCCCTGCTCCAGCGCGGCGGCGGCCGTGAACACCTTGAACGTCGAGCCGGACCCCTTGCTGGGCACCACGTTGAAGTTGACCGACTCGCACTCCGGGCCGTCGCAGCCGTACCTGCGGTTGTTCGACATCGCCAGGACGTTGCCGGTGCCCGGCTCCACCGCGGTGTAGGTGCCGACCAGCCGGTCGCCCATGGCGAGCGTGTTGAGCACCGCCTGGTCGCCGGCGGCCTGCATGTCCGGGCGCAGCGTCGTCCGGATGGTGAGGCCGCCCTGGTTCAGCTCGCGGTCGGTCAGCTCCAGCGTGTCGGTGAGGTAGCCGTACAGGTAGTCGCAGAAGAAGGCCCCCAGGGCGGCGTCGACGCAGCCGTTCGGCGGGTTGACGCCCGGTGCCACCTGCACCGGCTGTGCCGAGACGTCGGCCCGTTCCTGCTCGGTGATGTGCCCGAGGTCGTACATCCGCTGCAGCACCTGGTTGCGGCGGATCTGGGCGTTCTCGGGGTTGTTGATCGGGTCGTCGTACGTGGGGCTCTGGACGAGCCCGGCCAGCATCGCGGCCTGCGGCAGCGTCAGGTCGGCGGCGTTGGTGCTGAAGTAGCGCTGGGCGGCGGCCTGGATGCCGTAGGCGCCCTGACCGAAGTACACGATGTTGAGGTAGCGGGTGAGGATGTCGTCCTTGGAGTAGGTCTCCTCCAGGGCGAGGGCCAGCCGCGCCTCGCGGAGCTTGCGGGACAGGCCCTCGACGCCGTCCTGCTCGATCGCCGCCTCGCGCTCGGCCTGGCTGTCGGCGCTCTGCAGCAGGGTCTGCTTCACCAGCTGCTGGGTGATCGTGGACCCGCCTTCGCGGACCTGGCCCGCGGCCACGTTGGTCAGCAGCGCGCGGAAGGTGCCCTGGACGTCGAGGCCGTTGTGGTCGTAGAAGCGCGAGTCCTCGATGTCGACCAGCGCCTGCTTCATGACCTCGGCGATCTGGTCGGGCGCGAGCGGGGTGCGGTTGTTCTCGTAGAAGTTCGTGATCAGCGTGCCGTCGGAGGCCAGCACCCGGGTGTTGCCGGCCGGCGTCTGGTCGGTGAGCTCGACGGGCAGCGCGTCGAGCAGCGACGAGGAGGTGCTCGTCACGACGGCCGCGCCGCCGACGAAGGGCAACAGAAAACCTGACACCAGCACGCCGGCGACCACGACGGTCACGGCGAGCTTGGCGATCAGGCGGGTCTGGACGCGCGCGTTCTCCGACATCACGGCCAGGGTACGACGAGCCGGCTCGCCGACGTTCCGGTCAGCCCCGGCGCGCGGGCAGGATCCTCGTGCGAGGGGTTCCGGTCGGCGTGTCGCCGTCCGGGCCGGTCAGCGCCTCGGCCATGACCCGCAGCCCCTCCAGGTCGTGCACGTCGCCGGCGGCAGCCGGCACGGTGCGCACGGCCACGTCGGGGTGGGCGCTGGTGAAGCGGTCGGCGAGGTGCTGCTCGCGGGCGGCCAGCTGCATCCGCTCGGCGTGCACGCGGAGCGCGGCCGCCGCCAGCTCGGCCGTCTCACCGCCCGCACCGGCCACCGCCTCGGCCGCACCCTCGGCGCGGGTGGCCGACAGCGCCGTCGTCGCCGGTGGATGGGTGCGGTTGACGACGAGCCCGGCCAGCGGCATGCCCTCGGCGGAGAGCCGGTCGACGAAGTACGACGCCTCCCGCAGCGCGTCGGGCTCGGGGGCGGCCACCACGACGAACCAGGTGCCCGGACGGCGGAGGAGCTCGTAGGTCGCCGTCGCCCGTTCCCGGAAGCCCCCGAACATCGTGTCCAGAGCGGCGACGAAGGCGGAGATGTCGCGCAGCAGCTGTCCGCCCAGGATCTTGCTGACGATCCGGCTGAACAGCAGGAACCCGGCGCTGGCGAACCGGAAGCCCGCCCGGCTCGGCGCCGTGAGCAGCCGGATCATCGTCCCGTCGAGGAAGCGGCCCATGCGGTTGGGGGCGTCCAGGAAGTCCAGGGCGGACCGGGACGGCGGCGTGTCGACGATGATCAGGTCCCACTGGTCGGTGGCGCGCAGCTGGCCCAGCTTCTCCATGGCCATGTACTCCTGCGTTCCCGAGAAGGACGAGGACAGCGCCTGGTAGAAGGGGTTCGCCAGGATCTGCTCGGCCCGCTCCGGCGTGGAGTGCGCGGACACGATGTCGTCGAACGTCCGCTTCATGTCGAGCATCATCGCGTGCAGTTCGCCGGCCACCCCGGGGACGTCCACCCGCCGCGGCTCGTTGTCCAGCTCTCCCAGCCCCAGCGACTGCGCCAGCCGCCGGGCGGGGTCGATGGTCAGGACGACGACGGTGCGGCCGGCCTCGGCGGCCGCCAGCGCGAGCGCGGCCGAGCTGGTCGTCTTGCCCACGCCGCCGGCGCCGCAGCACACGATGATGCGGGTGTCCCGGTCGGTGATCAGGTCCGCCAGGTCCATGGCCGGGGCCTGGCGGGCACCGCGTGCCGTGGGCCGCTGCTCGGCGGTCGTCTCGGCGGCCATCAGGCAGCGCCTCCGCTCGCTCCGGCGGTGCTCACGCCGCTGTCCGTCCGCGCAGCCAGGTGCTCCTCGAGCCGCCCGGCCAGCTCGAACAGGCAGCCGAGGTCGATCGGTCCCGGCAGCAGGGGCAGCTCGACGGTGGGGCGCCCGAGGCTCTCCACCTGGTCGCGCAGGGCGTCCTGGGCGGCCCACCGGCGGGCGTGCTCGACGACCTCGGCGGCCAGCGCGTCGGCGAGCGCGTCGGCGCCGGGGAGCCCGGCCGTGGCCAGCGCCGGGGCGAGGTCGGCGCCGGTGACCCGCCCCTCGACGGCCCGGGACAGCGCGCCGGCCGGCAGCACCGGCTCGGCGGCCATGTTCACCACGACCGAACCCACCGGGAGCCCGGCCCCGGTCAGCTCGCTGATCGCATCCGCGGTCTCCTGCACGGGCATGTCCTCCAGCAGCGTGGCCAGGTGCACCGTGGTCTGCGGTGATCGGAGAACGGCCATGACGCCGTCGCTCTGCGTCTTGATGGGACCGGAGCGGGCCAGCTGGGACATCTCACCGGTGACCCCGAGGAAGCGGGTGATCCGCCCGGTCGGCGGCGCGTCGACGACGACGGCGTCGTAGACCTCGCGCCCGCCCTGGCGGCGGGTGACCGCCTCCTTGATCTTGCCGGTGATGAGCACGTCCCGGAGCCCGGGCGCGATGGCCGTGGCGAAGTCGATGGCGCCCATCTTCCGCAGCGCCCGCCCGGCCCGCCGCAGGTTGTAGAACATGTCCAGGTAGTCGAGGAGCGCCTCCTCGACGTCGATCGCCAGGGCCTTCACCTCCCCGCCACCCCGGGCGACGGCGACCCGCCGCTCCTCGTAGGGCAGCGGCGCGGTGTCGAAGAGCTGCGCGATGCCCTGCCGACCCTCCGTCTCCACGAGCAGCACGGAGCGGCCATCGGCAGCCAGTGCCAGCGCGAGGGCGGCGGCGACGGTGGTCTTGCCCGTCCCGCCCTTGCCGGTGACCACGTGCAGGCGCGCGGGGGCGGGGTCGGGGCTCACCCGCACCAGCCTAGGCGAAGGACCGCCCTTCCCCCCGGGCCTCGCAAGCTCGACCCGGGCCCCTGAAGGGCAGCCGCTCCATCACCGCACCGGAGGGGCTGCAGTAGCGTCGCGCCCATGAGCGACACGGCCCGCCGGAAGTGGGAGTACGCGACCATCCCCCTGCTGGTGCACAACACCAAGGCGATCCTCGACTCCTGGGGTGTCGACGGGTGGGAGCTGGTCACCGTGCTCCCCGGCCCGGGCGGCGGCGACCAGCTGGTCGCCTACCTCAAGCGACCGGCATGACCGGGCCCGCCTCGGCGGCCGACGCCCCGGCACAGGGCTGGCACGCCCGCCTGGCGGAACTGGGCATCCGGCTCCCCCCGGTGGCCTCCCCGGTCGCCGCGTACGTGCCGGCGGTGCGCTCCGGTTCGCTGGTGTTCACCTCGGGGCAGCTGCCGTTCGTCGACGGCGGCCTGCGCCGCACCGGCAAGGTCGGCGGCTCGGTCGACGTCGAGGCGGCCGCCGCCGACGCGAAGCTCTGCGCCCTCAACGCCCTGGCCGCCATCGACGAGCTGGTCGGGCTGGACTCGGTCGCCCGCGTCGTCCGGGTGGTCGGGTACGTGGCCAGCGCCGAGGGGTTCACCGGCCAGCCCCGTGTGATCAACGGCGCCAGCGAGCTGCTGGGCCGGATCTTCGGCGAGGCCGGCCAGCACGCCCGCAGCGCGGTGGGCGTCGCGGAACTCCCCCTGGGCGCCCCTGTGGAGGTCGAGCTCACCGTCGAGCTGCGGTGAGCGTGGTGAGCGTCGCCGAGCCGAAGCAGGCGGCGACGGTCCTCCTGCTCCGCGACGGCAGATCCGGCCTCGAGGTGTACCTGCTCCGCCGCATCAAGGGGATGCCCTTCGCCGGAGGGATGACCGCCTATCCCGGAGGTGGCGTCGACCCGCGGGACGGCGACACGGCGATCGGCTGGGCAGGCCCGTCACCGGGCCGGTGGGCCGTCGCCTTCGGCTGCGACGAGCGGACCGCCCGGGAGCTGGTCTGCGCGGCGGTGCGCGAGACGTTCGAGGAGGCCGGCGTCCTGCTGGCAGGGCTGCCCGACGGCTCGGTGGTGCCGGACGTCTCCGGAGACGACTGGGAGCAGCAGCGGCAGGCGCTGCTCAGCCGCGAGCTGTCGCTCGCCGGCCTGCTCGCCGACCGCGGCCTCGTCCTGCGGTCGGACCTGCTGCGCCCGTTCGCCCACTGGATCACCCCGCCGGTGGAGACGCGCCGCTACGACACCAAGTTCTTCGCGGCCGCGCTGCCGGTCGGCCAGGAGGCGCGCGACGTCTCGGGGGAGGCCGACGAGGCGTCGTGGCTCACCCCGGCCGCGGCGCTGGCCCAGCTGGCCTCCGGCAGCCGGCCCATGCTGCCGCCGACCTCCCACACGCTCGGCCAGCTGCAGCCGTTCGCCGACGTGTCCGCGGCGCTGGCCGGGTCACCGCCCGAGCCCCTGCACCCGATCAGCCCGACGTTCGAGGAGACCCCGGACGGTCGGTGGGCGCTGCTGCCCGACGGCACCCGCATCCGGGTGACCGTGCCTCTTCCATCGTGATCCTCCGGATCACACCGCGGTGACACTGCGCCCGTCCGGGCCGCACCGCGGCCAGGAGCCATTCCGCTGATGTCTGAGCCGTTGCGTCACGCCTGCGCGGACCCCTCCGGGGCCCACTCGGCGTGACAACGCCAGCTGCGTCCCCGGCCTCCGATGACATGCGGAAAGGCCCCGCACCGGGTGGTGCGGGGCCTCGTCGGTGAGTTCCTCGGATTACCGCGCGCGGCGGCGCAGGCGCTCCTCGTCGAGGACGACGACGGACTTGCCCTGGAGCTGGATCCAGCCGCGGTGCACGAAGTCGGCCAGCGCCTTGTTCACCGTCTCGCGCGAGGCGCCCACCAGCTGGGCGAGCTCCTCCTGCGTGAGGTCGTGCTTGACCCTCAGGCCGTCGGCGTCGCGGCTGCCGAAGCGGTCGGCCATCTGCAGCAGCGCCTTGGCCACGCGGCCGGGCACGTCGGTGAAGATCAGGTCGGCGACCGAGTCGTTGGTGCGGCGCAGGCGGCGGGCGAGCACGCGGAGGAGCTGCTCACCGATCTCCGGGTGGGCCGCGATCCACGGGAGCAGCACCGACTGCGGCATGCGGGCCAGCTTGACGTCGGTGACCGCCGTCGCCGAGGCCGTGCGGGGACCGGGGTCGAACACCGACAGCTCGCCGAACTGGTCGGACGGGCCCATGACGGCGAGCACGTTCTCGCGGCCGTCGGGCGACCGACGGGAGAGCTTGATCTTGCCGGTCAGGACGATGTACAGGCTGTCGCCGGGCTCGCCCTCGTTGAAGACCACCCGGCCCCGGGGCAGCGTGGTGATCTCGAGACGGCTGATGACGGGGGCCACCGCGTCCTCGGCGAGCCCCTGGAAGAGCCCGGACCGGGCCAGCACCTCGTCCACTGCACGTCCTCCCACACCGTCTGCGGGCGCGGAGAGGCCCGCGCCCTCGGTGAGTCTAGGGGCCGGAGCCGCCTGTCACCCGTTCGGTGCGCGGAGGAAACCCCCCGAGGGGTGAGATCGCCGCCTGCCGGGCACCGTCCGAGCGGATCGGGCGAGCACGGGCTGCTCAGACCAGCGGCGGGTTCTCGCTGAGATGGCTTGGACGGCGCCGGCGGCGCCAGCGGGACAGCGCCCGGCGGATGCCCGACGTCGCGAGCGTGTCCACCTCGCCGGGCGTGGCGGTGGTGAGGAACTCACCGACCTCGCGCGAGGACGCCGGGCGGCGGAGGGGCTCCTCCACCCGCTCCATCACCAGCAGGAAGGCGATCAGGAGCGGCGGGAAGAGGATGACGCTGAGGGCGACCACCGGGTCCTCCTCTGCGTCGACGTGGGTCCGGGCATTCCGGGGGTTCTTGGGGTTCTGGGGGTTCGACATCGTCCCGGGGGACGCAGTCCGCCTCCGATGATGACATGCCGGGAGGGGGTCGGCAGGGCCGCCTACGCTCGACCGCGTGTCCGCACCTCCGTCCTCCCCGGCCTACGCGCGCCCGGCCCGTGCCCGTCGCCCCACCCGCGCGGCGCTGACGGGAGCGTCACCGTTCGATCCGTCGGAGACGCCGCTGGCCCGCACCCGGCGCGCCCGGCGGATGGCGCGCGAGCTGGCCGCCATCCATCCCGACGCGCACTGCGAGCTGGACTTCACCACCGCGTTCGAGCTGCTGGTGGCCACCGTGCTCTCGGCCCAGACCACGGACAAGACGGTCAACAAGGTGACGCCCACGCTGTTCGCCCGCTATCCGGACGCCGCAGCCCTGGCGGGAGCCGACCGGGCAGAGCTGGAGGACATCCTCAGGCCCACGGGCTTCTTCCGGGCGAAGGCGAACTCGGCGCTGGGGCTGGCGCAGGCGCTGGTCGAGCGCTACGACGGCGAGGTGCCCGGCCGGATGGCCGATCTGGTCACCCTGCCCGGCGTGGGACGCAAGACGGCCAACGTCGTCCTCGGCAACGCGTTCGGCGTTCCGGGGCTGACCGTCGACACCCACTTCGGGCGGCTGGTCCGCCGGTTCGGCTGGACCGCGGAGGAGGACCCGGTCAAGGTCGAGGCCGAGATCGCGCAGCTGGTCCCGAAGAAGGAGTGGACCGACTTCAGCCACCGGGTGATCTTCCACGGGCGCCGCGTGTGCCACGCCAAGCGCGCGGCCTGCGGCGCCTGCGGCCTCGCGCAGTGGTGTCCCTCGTTCGGCATCGGTCCGGTCGACCCCCAGGTCGCGGCCGCACTGGTCAAGACCCCGGCCGCATCGGACACCGAGTGATGCGCCCCCGGCTGCTGGCCGTCGCGGTGCTGCTCGGGTCCTCGCTGGCCGGCTGCGCGCAGACCGGCGCTCCCGATGGAGAGCCCGGCGACGGCGCGGCCGCCCCGGTGGCGGCCGAGCTGGAGCCGTGCCCGGAGCAGCCGGAGACCGGTGCCACCGGTGCCGCGCGGTTGCCCGCGCTGTCCTTCGACTGCCCCGGCGGCGGAACCCTGGACCTCGGCCGGGCTCCCGGCGTGCCCACCGTGGTGAACCTGTGGGGGAGCTGGTGCCCGCCGTGCCGGGAGGAGATGCCGGTGCTGCAGGAGTTCACCGCGACCGCGGGCGACCGCGTGCGGATCATGGGAGTCATCAGCAAGGACGGCCTGCCGCAGGCCACCGCATTCGCTCAGGACGTCGGGGTCACCTTCCCCAGCGCCTACGACGCCTCGGGGGAGCTGATGGCCGAGCTGGGCATCAACGCGCTGCCGTTCACCTACTTCCTCGACGCCGACGGCGCGCTGGTGCACACCGAGGCTGGTCCGGTGGCCTCGACCGACGAGCTGCGCGCGCTGGTCACCGAGCACCTGGGGGTGGCGCTGTGAGCGCCGAGGAGACGGCCGACGGGCTGCCGGAGTACCTGCACCGGCTCATCGAGCGGGCCGACGACCTCCCGCTGCGGCACCGCATGCCCCAGGCCACCGCGACCGCCCGCCGGTCGGCGGTGCTGATCCTCTTCGGGGAGGGTCCCTCCGGCCCCGACCTGCTGCTCATCGAGAAGTCCGCGCACCTGCGCAGCCATGCCGGCCAGCCGGCGTTCCCCGGGGGTGGCGTGGACCCGGACGACGACTTCCCGGTGGGCACCGCCCTGCGCGAGGCCCAGGAGGAGGCGGGGATCGATCCGGCCGGCGTCCGGGTCGTGGCCACCCTGGCCGAGCTCTACCTCCCGCCGTCGGACCGCCTCGTCGTCCCCGTCGTCGGCTGGTGGGACGACCCGCGGGAGGTCGCCGTCGGTGATCCCGACGAGGTGGCGCGGGTCGCACGGGTGCCGCTGGCCGACCTCGTCGATCCGGCCAACCGGTACCGCCTGCGGCATCCGATGGGCTACGTGGGGCCGGCGTTCTGCGTCGCCGACATGGAGGTGTGGGGGTTCACCGCCGGTCTGCTGGACGCGATCCTCGAGGCCGCCGGCCTCGCGCAACCGTGGGACACCTCCGACGTCCGGCTGATCGAGCCCGAGCGGTTGCGCCCGTACACGCTGCCGGGTTCCGGGAACGACGACCCGGCGGGCGACTCCGCCGCGCCGACGGTCGCCGATCCCGCACCGGACGGTCCGGCCGGGCGTACGGTTCGGCCCCGATGAGACGGTCCTCCCCATTCGCAGGCTCATGGCGGGCCTCGGGACGAGGTCACCGGGGGCGGGCCGCCGTGGTCGTCGCCGCGCTGGTGCTGCTGACCGGGTGCGGGAGCGACGAGGCGCCCGTCGCGCCGTCTCCCGAGGGGCTGGGCGAGGTCACCGTGGGCGCCGACGGGGTCCAGGAGGTCACGCTGCAGACCCAGGACGACTACGTCTTCACCCCCGACACGTTCGCCGTGGCCCCGGGCCGGGTCCGGCTGACCGTGGTCAACGCCGGGGAGCAGATGCCGCACAACCTCGAGTTCACCGACGAGGAGCTGCCCCAGCCCATCGAGGACGACATCACCATGATCGCCGCCGGCGAGGAGGCCACGATCGAGTTCGAGGTCACGACGCCGGGCGACTACCCGTTCGCCTGCACGTTCCACGTGCAACTCGGCCAGGTGGGCACGATGACGGTGCGGGAGTAGCCGCCTTGTCCGTCGTCGACCTGGCGCTGATCGGCCTGGCACTGCTGTTCGCTCTCTCCGGCTTCCGGCAGGGCCTGCTGGTGTCCGCCACCTCGATCCTCGGCGTCGTCGGCGGCGCGGTGCTGGGCGCCCAGCTGTCCGGTCCCGTCTCCGACGGGATCGACGGGTCGAACGTCACGCGGGTCTTCGCGGCGCTGGTCGTCGTCCTCGCGGGGGCGTTGCTGGGGCAGGTCCTGGCCGGCGCCGCCGGGCGGGCGCTGCGGTCCCGGGTCACCTGGGAGCCGGCCAAGATGGTCGACTCGGTGGTCGGCGCGGTGGTGTCGGCCGCGTCCGTGCTGCTCGTGGCCTGGATGGTCGCCTCCCCGCTGGCCAGCTCCCCGTTCCCGCAGGTGGCCAGCCAGGTGCGGCAGTCGGCGCTGGTGCAGGCGGTGGAGCACGTCGTGCCCGACGGCGTGCGCTCGATCTACGACGACATGCGCGAGGCCATCACCCGGCGCGGCCTCCCCGACGTCCTCGATCCGCTCACCCCGACCGACGCCAGGGCGGTGCCGACGCCGGACCCGGCGTTGCAGTCCAGCCCGGTGGTGGAGTCGGTGCAGGGGTCGGTCGTCAAGATCCGCGGCATCGCCCCGTCCTGCTCCCGCCAGATCGACGGCTCCGGCTTCGTCTACGCCGGCGAGCGGGTCATGACCAACGCCCACGTGCTCGCCGGCGTCACCGAGCTCGTCGTGCTGGCCGAGGGCGAGGAGTACGACGCGGTCCCGGTGTTCGTGGACGAGGAGGTCGACGTCGCGGTGCTGGCGGTGCCGGGCCTGCCGCAGGTGCCCCTGGGGTTCGCGCCCGACGAGGCCACCACCGGGGACGACGCGATCATCATGGGCTACCCCGGCGGCGGCGACCTGTACGTCGGCTCGGCCCGTGTCCGTGACCGCGGCGAGATCAGCGGGCCGGACTTCCGGAACACCCGGACGGTGGTGCGCGACGTCTACGCGCTGCACGGGCAGGTGCGGGCAGGGAACTCCGGGGGGCCGCTGTTCGCCCCCGACGGCAGCGTGCTCGGCGTCGTGTTCGCCTCGGCCATCGACGACCCGCAGACCGGCTACGCGCTCACCGGTCCCCAGGTGGACCAGGCGGCCACGCAGGGCAGGACGGCGACGGCCGAGGTCACGACGGGCGTCTGCGAATGAAAGGACCCCTTCGCCCCCCGACCTTCGCAAGCTCAGGCCGGGGCCCTGCGAAGGGGCCGTTCCAGGACGTCACCTGGGCCGTTCCGGTAGAAGGACCCCGTCCCTCTCGGCACTCGCAGGCTCGCACCGAGCCTCCGGACGGGGCCGCAGTCGGAACCCTCACCCCGCCCAGGCGGTGATGGCCCGGGTGACCTCGTCGGGGGTCTCCTCGTGCGGGAAGTGGCCGACGCCGGGGAGCTCGCGCCACTCGTAGGCGCCGGCCACGTACCGGCCCGAACCCCGTGCGGTCGACGGCAGCACGCAGGTGTCGAGGCTGCCGTGCAGCTGCAGCGTGGGAGCCGAGATCGGCGACGCCATGCGTCGGGCGTAGCGCAGGCCGTCGGGCCGCAGCTGCGAGCGGCCGGCCCACCGGAAGTACTCCATGGCGCCGTAGGCGGCCTGGGGGATCCGGGCCGCCGAGCGGTACCGGTCCACGGCCGCGGCGAAGTCCGCCGTCCGTGCCCAGTCCGGACCGGCCCAGCGCTGCATGAGGGCACCGACCGGGTCGCCGTCGGCGCGGCCGAGCCGGCGCTCGGGCACTCGCGGCACCTGGAAGCGGACGGCGTGGCGGAAGGCGCGGCGCTGCCGGGAATCGGTCATCCCGGCGCGCAGCAGCCGGGGGTGGGCCATGGACAGCACCACCAGCCGGCGCACCGTCCGCGGGTGCATGGTGGCCATGGTCCAGCCGAGCAGGCCGCCCCAGTCGTGACCGACCACGACCGCGTCCTGCTCGCCCAGCGCCCGGACCAGTGCGGCGACGTCGGCGGAGAGGGTGGGCAGGTCGTAGCCGCGAGGTGGTTTGTCGCTGGCCCCGTAGCCGCGCAGATCCGGCGCGACGGCGCGGAAGCCGGCGTCGGCGAGGGCGGTCAGCTGGGAGCGCCAGGTCCACCAGAACTGCGGGAACCCGTGCAGCAGCAGGACAAGTGGGCCGTTGCCGGCCTCGGCGGCGTGCAGCCGGACGCCGTTGGCCGAGATGTCACGGTGGGTCCACGGCCCGGGGAGCAGGACGCTGGTGGCGTCGGGACGGCCGTCCGGGGGGACGGTCACCGGGCTCAGACCGAGTAGCGCTCGTTGCGGTGCAGCTCGACCTTGCCGTTGCTGACCACCGGGACCTCGCGGTGGCGGGCACCCGGCGCCTCGCGGTGCATCACCTCGGGCAGCTCGCGCAGCGACTCGATGGTCCGCTCCGGCTTCTCGATCTTCTTCAGCATCCGCTTGCCGATCAGTGCGGCGATCCCGGCCACGAGGACGAGGAAGAACCACACGATCAGGTAGGACACCCACCGCGGCAGCCCGAGCGCCGTGAGGGCCTCGGCGATCGCGATGAACAGGAAGAACGAGGAGAACCCGAGGACGACGGCGGCCGCGCCGAACGCACCGCCACCGATCGCGGCCTTCTTCGCCGAGCCGCTGATCTCGGCCTTGGCGAGCTCGACCTCGTTGCGCACCAGCGTCGAGACGTCGGCCATCGCGCTCTGCACGAGGGTGCCGATGGAGGGCTCGGCGGCTCCGGCGGACCGGTCGTCCCGCCCGGTCGACACGCTGTGGGCCACGTGGGAACTCCTTCGTCCTGTGCTGGTGGTCAGGGGAATCGTGCCCCACCTCGCGCGACGGCGCCCATCGGCTCCTCCGATCAGGAGCCGATGGGCGACCGTCCGGCGCTTCAGTCCTCCGTGGAGGCGGGCAGCTTGTCCTTGATCATGTTCATCACCGAGGAGTCGGTCAGCGTCGTGACGTCGCCCAGCTCCCGGTTCTCCGCGATGTCCCGGAGCAACCGCCGCATGATCTTCCCCGAGCGGGTCTTGGGCAGCTCCTGCACGACCATGATCTGGCGCGGCTTGGCGATCGGGCCGATGTCCTTCGCGACGTGCTGCTTGAGCGTCTTCACGAGCTCGTCGCCGGAGTCCTCGGCGCTCCCGCGCAGGATGACGAAGGCGACGATGCCCTGCCCGGTGGTCGGGTCGCTGGCGCCCACCACGGCCGCCTCGGCGACGGTCGGGTGGCTGACGAGCGAGGACTCCACCTCGGTCGTGGAGATGCGGTGGCCGGAGACGTTCATCACGTCGTCGACCCGGCCCAGCAGCCAGATGTTGCCGTCGGCGTCCTTCTTGGCCCCGTCACCGGCGAAGTAGACGGTGGGCCCGAACCGCGACCAGTACGTGTCGACGTAGCGGTCGTCGTCGCCCCAGATCGTGCGCAGCATCGACGGCCACGGCTCGGTGAGCACCAGCAGGCCGGTGGAGTCGTTCTGCAGCTCGTTGCCCTCGTCGTCGACCACCTTGGCGGAGATGCCGGGGAACGGGTGCTGGGCCGAGCCCGGCTGCAGCGAGGTGACGCCGGGCAGCGGGGTGAGCATGTGCGCCCCGGTCTCGGTCTGCCACCAGGTGTCCATGATCGGGCAGCGGCCGCCGCCGATGTGCTCGTGGTACCAGAGCCACGCCTCGGGGTTGATCGGCTCGCCCACGGAGCCGAGCAGCCGCAGCGACGACAGGTCGAAGCCGGCGGGGACGTCCTCGCCCCACTTCATGAACGTGCGGATCACCGTCGGAGCGGTGTAGAGGATCGTGACCTTGTACTTCTCCATGATCTCGAACCACCGGCCGCGGTGCGGCGTCTCCGGCGTGCCCTCGTACATGATCGACGTCGCCCGGTTGGCGAGCGGCCCGTAGACGATGTAGCTGTGGCCGGTGACCCAGCCGACGTCGGCGGAGGTCCAGAAGACGTCGGTGTCCGGCTTGAGGTCGAAGGTCGCCCAGTGCGTGTACGCGACCTGCGTGAGGTAGCCGCCGCTGGTGTGCAGGATGCCCTTGGGCGTCGCCGTCGTGCCCGAGGTGTACATGATGTACAGCGGGTGCTCGGCGTCGAAGAACTCGCAGGTGTGCTCGGCCGACTGCCGCCCCACGACGTCGTGCCACCACAGGTCGCGGTCGTCCGACCAGTCGACGTCCTGCTCGGTGCGCTTGACGACGAGCACGTGGCGCACGCCGGAGGTGCTGGCCAGCGCCTCGTCGACGGAGGGCTTCAGCGCGCTGGGGGCGCCGCGGCGGTAGCCGCCGTCGGCGGTGATGACGACCTGTGCGCCGGCGTCGTTGATCCGGCTGGCGAGCGCGTCGGCGGAGAAGCCGCCGAAGACGACCATGTGCACGGCCCCGATGCGCGCGCACGCGAGCATGGAGATGACCGCCTCGGGGATCATCGGCATGTAGATGGCGACGCGGTCGCCGGCCTGCACCCCCAGCTCCTGCAGCGCGTTGGCCGCCCGGCAGACCTCGTCCGTGAGCTCGGCGTAGGTGAGGGTGCGGGTGTCGCCCGGTTCGCCCTCCCAGTAGTAGGCGACCTGGTCGCCGTGACCGGCCTCCACGTGCCGGTCCAGGCAGTTGTAGGCCACGTTGAGCTTGCCGCCCACGAACCACTTGGCGAACGGCGGGTTGGACCAGTCCAGGGCGGTGTCCCACTCCTGTTCCCAGGTGAGCCGGCGGGCGGCTGACTCCCAGAAGGCGATGCGATCTCGGGCGGCCTCGTCGTAGACCTCCGGCCCGACGTTGGCCTCCGCGGCCAGTCGCTCCGGCGGGGCAAACGTCCGGCCGGCGGTCGTCGGGCTCGCCTCGCTCATGGCTGTACCTCCAAGGTGCGGCGCCGCGGCTGACCGGCGGCGCGAGTGATCCCTGCCACACCGTAGGCCGGAGTGCCGGGCACTGTCTCCCCCTACCCGTGGCGGTCCGGGGTACTCGCCCGCCACCGGGAACGCCAGGGAGACTGGGGGCCGTGGAGGGCACCGGATCGGCGGCGGTGGCGGCGCGCGTACCAGGCGCTGCGGCCCTGGGGCTGGTGCTGCCACCGGGGGCCACCCGCGTACCGGCCGAGCGGCTCGCGGACCCCGCGTGGACCGCCGACGTCCTCACCGCACGCGCGGCGTGGTCGAGGACGGACGACCGGAGGGTTCTCGCGACGGTCTGGTGGTACTCCGCCTCGGCGGTCCTGGTCACCCCGCCGCTGGCGGGCCTGGTGACCGGCCTGCCGGTCTCGGGTCGGCTGGCCGACGCCACCCTGGCGCTGCTCGCGGGGGACCGCCCGGTGGCGGCGGAGTGCCGGGCGGGATCGGGTGGGGTGGGGGAGGAGCTGCGCGACTCGCTGGCGGCCGTGGTCGCCGCCGTCGCGCAGGCGGGGCGGATGCGCGAGCGGCCGCTCTGGGCGATCGCCACCGACTCGATCGCCAACCGGCTGATCGCCCTCGGCGGGGCCGTGGGCGACATGGCCGGGGTGACGGCGCTGGCCGGACCGCTCGCCGCGGCGATCGGTGCACCGCTGCCGGAACCGCGTTATGACGACGTCGGGAACCGCCGGTTCACCCGGCGGGCGTCGTGCTGCCTGCTCTACCGCGTGCCCGGTGAGCCCGTGTGCACGTCGTGCCCGCGCCGGCTGCCGGCGGAGCGCAGGATCCTCCTCGAGGCCGCCGCCGGCCTCTGGTGACCGGGGGCCCGCTCGCACGCTGCCGTGCGCGGGGCGATGATCGACCGAGTCCGCGACGACAGGGCGCGACGACTGGGGAGGTCCGCCATGCCCGTCATGCCTGCCGCGTTCTTCGGCCACGGCAATCCGATGAACGCGCTGGAGAAGAACCGCTACACCGAGGCCTGGCAGGCCTTCGGTCGCTCGGTGCCGCGACCGCGGGCCATCCTCGTCGTCTCGGCGCACTGGTACGTGCATGCCACGGCGCTCACCGCCATGCCGCGCCCCCGCACCATCCACGACTTCTACGGGTTCCCCCGCGAGCTGTTCGACGTCCGGTACGAGCCCCCCGGACTGCCGGAGCTCTACGACGAGATCGCCGACATCGTCCGCCCGACGTGGGTGGGGGCCGACCACGACAGCTGGGGGATCGACCACGGCACCTGGTCGGTCCTGATGCACGCGTTCCCGGACGCCGACATCCCGGTGGTGCAGCTGTCGATCAACGCGCTCAAGTCCTTCGACTACCACCTGCAGCTCGGCGCTGCCCTGGCGCCGCTGCGCGAGGACGGCGTGCTCGTGATCGGCAGCGGCAACGTGGTGCACAACCTCGGCGGGGTCAGCCGGGCCCTGCCCGACGCCGGCTTCGACTGGGCGCAGCGGTTCGACGAGGCGGCCAAGGAGCACATGCTCACCGGCCCGGGCGAGGTGGGCCGCCTCGACGGGCACCGTGACTTCGACCTCGCCGTCCCCACGCCCGACCACTTCCTGCCCCTCCTGTACGTGGCGGGCATGGCCGGTGCCACCAACGCTCCGGTGGACGTGCTGGTCGACGGCTACGCCTACGGCTCCATGTCGATGACGGCGTACACCGTCGGCATGGACGCGCCGGACCCCACGGGCAGCGGCGTCGCCGCGGCGTTGCCGGAGGGCCCACCGCCGGACGGCGCCAACATCTGAAAGGACCGCCCTTCCCCCACGCCTCGCTGCGCTCGGCGCGGGACCCTGCAGAGCGGCCGTTCCAGGCTCGCGGTGGACACCGAGCCGGCCGTGGGACGATCCGGCATGGCCCGGACGCGCACCACGCTCCTCGGCGCGGCCCGCTGGCTGGCGGTCGTCGTCCCGGTCGCGGACCTCGGTCTGGTGGTGTCCGGAGTGCTCGACGCCCGGACCGGGCTGATCGTCGCGCTCGTGCTCGAGCTGGCGCTCGTGGGCGTCGTGCTGGTCGAGGTCCGGTTGTTCGGCGCTGCCTACCGCCGTGGTCGCGCCGGCGGCCGGACACGGAGCGGAGCCGTCGTCCTGGGCATGGAGGCGGCCTGGCCGCCGATCGTGGTCAGGGGCGTGCGGGCGGAGCTGGGCCTCCTCCGGGCGGTGTGGTGGGGCGCCCGGGGCCGCCGGGCGGTGCCACCGGGAGCAGTGGAGCTGGCCTGTGCCGAGCGGTTCACGGTCCTGATGTGGGCGGTCGGCTGCCTCGGCGCCCTCGAGGTGGGCGTGGTCCACGTGCTGACCGCGCGGTGGCCGGTGCTGCAGTGGTCGCTGTTCGCGCTGGGCGTGTACGCCGTGGTGTGGGTGCTGGGCTTCGGGCTGTCGCTGCGCCAGCACCCGCACCTGCTGCACGACGGCGAGCTGGTGCTGCGCTTCGGCCACTTCCGCTCGATCCGGGTTCCGCTCGACCGGCTGCAGGCGCCGCGCGCCAGGACGGCATCAGGGCACCGGCGCACCGTGGTCCTGGAGGACGGCCGGCTGGCCGTGTCGGTCATGGGCGACACCAACATCGAGCTGCGTTTCGAGCCCCCCGTCCAGGTGGAGGTCGCCGGGCACCCGGAGCAGGTGTCGCGGATCGCGTTCTACGCCGACGACGTCCGCTCGGCGGTGCGGTTGCTGCGGAACGGGCCGGTCAGCGCGGGTCGCTGAGGTGCACGACCTCGCCGACGACCCAGACCGCGGGTGGGCGGACGTCGGTGTCGGCGAGGGTGCGGGGCAGGTCGGCCAGGGTGGTCCGCAGGGTGCGCTGGGTGGCGGTGGTGCCGTCGCTGACGATGGCGACCGGTGTGCCCGGGGAGCGGCCGTGGGCGATGAGTGCGGCGGCGATGGCGGGGGCGGTGTCCACGCCCATGAGGACGACGACGGTGCCCCGTAACCGGCCCAAGGCGGGCCAGTCGACCAGGGAGGACGGGTGGCCGGGGGGCAGGTGGCCGGAGACGACGACGAACTCGTGGGTGAGGCCGCGGTGGGTGACGGGGATGCCGGCCAGGGCGGGGACGGCGATGGCGCTGGTGATGCCGGGAACGACCTCGACGGGGATGCCGGCGGCGGTGCAGGCCTGGAGCTCCTCCATGCCGCGGCCGAAGACGAAGGGGTCCCCGCCCTTGAGGCGGACGACGCGGCGGCCGGCGCGGGCGTGGGTGATGAGCAGGTCGTTGATCTGCTCCTGGGCCATGGAGCGGCCGCGGGGGAGCTTGGCGGCGTCGATGACCTCGACGTCGGAGGGAAGGCTGGCCAGCAGGGACTGCGGGCCGAGGTGGTCGGCGACGACGACGTCGGCGGAGGCGAGTGCCTGGCGGCCGCGGACGGTGATCAGGTCGGGATCGCCGGGGCCGCCACCGACGAGCACCACGCTCCCACCGGACGACGACGACGGCCGTGCGGCGCGGTCGCGGATCGAGCCGTCGGTCAGGCCGGCGACGACGGCGTCCCGCACGCCGATCGCGCGCTGCGGATCGCCCCCGCCGTGCACGCCGACGACGAGGTCGCCCTGCCGCCCGACGGCCGGCGTCCACACGCTGGACGCGGCACGGTCGTCGGCGCGGGCGCAGAAGATCCGGTTGTCCTCCGCCTCCCGGGCCACGGCCGCGTTGACCGCGGGGTCGTCGGTGGCGGCCACCGCGTACCAGGCGCCGTCGAGGTCGCCCGGTTCGTAGCGGCGGGGCAGCCAGGTGAGCGAGCCGGGAGCCACCAGCGCCTCGAGAGCCGGGGTGACCTCCGGGCTGACGACGGTGACCCGGGCCCGGGATTCCAGCAGCCCCGCGACCCTCCGGTGGGCCACGCGGCCGCCGCCGACCACGACCACGAGGCGGTCGAGCAGGCGCAGCCCGACGGGGTAGACCGCGCCCGAACCCGGCGGCGCGGGGGTCGCGTGCACGGGCTCGCGCGGGCCGGGCGCCGCCTGGTCGGGTGGCTGCGGATCGGTGCTCAGTGGTTCTCCTCGGTGCGGCCGGGGGTGGTTCCCGGTGCGGTGCGGGGGCGTGCTGCCCCGTCCAGGATCTCAGCGAGCGCGCCGGCGAACGCGCGGGAGGTCTCCGGGTCCCGGACGGCGATCCGCAGGTGGTCGGAGGACAGGCCGGGGAACGAGCTCCCGCGGCGCACCGCCCACCCGCGGTCGCGCAGCGCCAGGCGCACGCGATCCCCGTCGGGAACGCGCAGCAGGACGAAGGAGGACCGCGGCTCGGCGACCACCTGCGCGGCGGGCGGGAGGGCGGCCAGGAGGGCCGACCGGTGCTCCGCCAGCTCGATGGCGGCGGCATCGGCCTCGGCGCGGGCGGCCGGGCCGGTGCAGGCGCTCAGTGCCGCGAGCGCGGGGGTGGAGACCGCCCACGCCGGCTGCTGCTCGGCCATGGCGGCGATCAGGTCCGGCGGCCCGAGCGCGTATCCCACGCGCAGCCCGGCCAGGCCCCAGGTCTTGGTCAGGCTCCGGACCACCAGCAGGCCGGGCAGGTCCGCGCGCGCGGTCAGGGACTCCGGCTCGCCCGGCACCGTGTCGGCGAACGCCTCGTCGACCAGCAGCACTCGTCCGGGAGCGGTCAGCCCGGCGAGCACGCCGGCCGGGTGCAGCACCGACGTCGGGTTCGTCGGGTTCCCCACGACGAGCAGATCCGCGTCGTCCGGAACGGCCGCCGGGTCCAGCCGGTAGCCGTCCGCCGGGTCGAGCAGCAGGCGGGTGACCGGCCGGCCGGCGGCGCGCAGCGCTGCCTCGGGCTCGGTGAACGAGGGGTGGACGACGACCGCGGAGCGCGGGTCGAGCGCGCGGGCCAGCAGCACGAACGCCTCGGCCGCACCGGCGGTGAGGAGCACCTCGGCCGGGTCGCGGCCGTGCGCCGCGGCCACCGCGGCCCGGGCGGCGCGCTGGTCGGGATAGGTGGACCCCGCGTCGAGTGCCTCGTGCAGCAGTGCACGCAACCACGGAGGCGGCGCGCCGGCGCGCACGTTGACCGCGAGGTCGACGAGGCCGGGCGCCAGTTCGGCGTCACCGTGGTGGCGCAGATCGGGGCCGGTCATCGGGTGGGGATCCTCCGGTGCGGTCGCGTGGCGCCGCGGCCATTCGACCACGACGGAGGGCCGGGAGCCCCCCGCGCGTGGCGCATCGCACACCGGCAGAGTGGTCGCGGGCGGCGACGGTGCGGAGCGGGGGATCGATGGGAGGCAGGCGGGGCGCGCTGCTGCTCGACGCCGCCGTCGTCGTCGCGGCGGGCATCGGCCTCAGCGCGCTGGTGGCGCTGGCCGGTCTGCCGTCGCCGGCCCTGTTCGGTGGGCTGCTGGCCGGCCTGGTGCGCGCACTCGCGGGCCGCACCGTGCCCAAGGTGCCGGAGGCCGCGAACACGGCCGGTCAGGCCGTCGTCGGGGTGGCCATGGGAGCGCTGGTCGACCTCGAGACGTTGCGCGCGGTGGCGGCGAACTGGCTGCCCGTCCTGCTGGTGGTCGTCGGGACGCTGGCGTTGAGCCTCGTCGCCGGGGCGGCGTTCCGCCTGCATCCCGACATCAGCCCGGTCACGGGCGCGTTCTCGATGATCGCCGGCGGCGCCAGCGGGGTCGTGGCCATGGCGCGCGACCTGGGCGCCGACGAGCGCATGGTGGCGGTGCTCCAGTACCTGCGGGTGCTGCTCATCGTGCTGCTGATGCCGGTGGCGGCCACGACCGTCTACGGCGCCACGGCGGGGGGCGGGCCGGCCGAGGCCGCGGGGCCCGGAGGACCGGGCTGGCCCGCGGGCCTCGCGTTCACCGTGGCCTGCTCGGTCGTGGGGGTCCTCGGAGGGCGTCTGGTGCGGCTTCCGGTGGCGGCCCTGCTCGGCCCGCTGAGCGTGGCCGCGGTGGCCGACCTGACCGGCCTGTCCCGGGGCGCCGAGGTGCCCGGGCTGGTGGAGAACGCCGCCTTCCTGGTGATCGGCCTCCAGGTCGGCCTCAGCTTCACCCGCAGCAGCCTGCGCGTCATCGGGCGCGCACTACCCGTGGCGCTGGCACTCATGGGCGCGCTGGTGGTGGGCTGCGCCGGCCTCGGCGCCCTGCTCGCCGCCGTCACCGGTGCGAGCGCGCTCGACGGCTACCTCGCCACGACGCCCGGCGGGCTCTATGCGGTGCTGGCCACGGCCCGCGACGCCGGTGCCGACACCACGTTCGTGCTCGCGGTCCAGGTGCTGCGGCTGTTCGTGATGCTCTTCAGCGCTCCTCTGGTGGCCCGATGGCTGCTGCGCGGGTCCTCGGGGAGCACGAGCGGCTGACGATCGGCCCGTCCCGGCCTACTCTCGTTGGTCGGCCCACGAGGGAGGAGATCGCGCTGTCCGAGGAGAACGCAGCCGTTGCGGACGACGGCGGCGAGGACGCGGTGCTGCTGTTCGTCGGCGGGCCCCTCGACGGGAGGGTGCAGATCCGGGAGGCGCGGCACGGCGATCCGCTGCCCACGGTGACGCACGTGCACCTGCACGGTGGGCCCAAGGTGGTCCACCGCTACGACCTGGAGCCGCTCGCCGAAGGCGTGGGCGTCTACAACCTGCGGCCGCCCGTGCGGCGACCGGCGCGCGACGAGTCGGTCGCCGACTGACCCGCCGGGGTCACCAGCCCTGCACGCGGCGGGCCTCGCCGACGACCCGCTCGAACCGGGCCCGGTCCAGCGCCGCGCCTTCCCGGCGCACCGACTCCGGATCGAGCTCCAGCAGCCGGTCCAGCCGCACCTCGCTGGGGCGCCCGCGGGTGTCCCAGGCGCCGCTGCCCACGTCGGTCCAGATCCGCCCGTGCCGCGCCTCGTCGGCGGCGTCGCGGTCGTGGTCCTGGCTGCTGAGCATCAGGCCCAGGAGCTGCCCGCCGCGGCGTCCGATCACGAGGACCGGACGGTCCTTGCCGCGTCCGTCGCCCTCGTCGTAGGGCACCCAGGCCCAGACGACCTCGCCGGGGTCCGGGTTCCCGTCCTCGCGCGGCCGGTAGGCGACGTCCGGTGACGATCCCGGCGCGGACGTCCGCCGGCGCTCCGGACGGCGCTTCGGAGGGGCCGCGCGCCGCCGGCCGGCCGGGGGCTGGAGGAGGAGGTCGAGCAGCCGCCCGGCGAGGCGCGCAGCGGTCTGCCCGAGCGGTCGAGGAGGTGCCATGACGTGCACGGTACGGAGCCCTGACCCCGGCGTCCCGGGACACGAAACCATCACCGGCAGTCTCAAATAACTCATCAGCACCAATCGGTCACGCTCGAGATTGCAGCGGTCGATAGAGGGGCACGATGAGCGCTCGGGGGTGCGGAGCGCCCTCCGGAGAAGGGGGTCTCCATGACGTCGGCCGAGCCGGTCCGCCCCGCTGTTCCGCGGGCACGGGAGGTGAAGGCGAGCGTGCTCGCCGCCTTCCAGCTGGTGGAGGACGCCCGCTACCTCGGCTCGGACCGCCGACCTCGGAGGGCACGGGTCCGCGTGCTGGCCGAGCGCGCGGTCGCCGACCGGAGGCTCGCCCGCGACCTGCGCGCCGGCTGACGGACGGCCGCATCCTCCCGGTTCCCCGCACGCCGGAGCGGGGCCGGGGCGCCTGTGCCACCACGCTCAGGTCACGCAGAACTCGTTGCCCTCCGGGTCGGCGAGGGTGACCCAGGCGTAGGGGCCCTGCGCCCCCCGCCAGAGCTCTCGGGCGCCGAGCCCGACCAGGCGCGCGACCTCGGCCTCGGCGCGGTCGGCACCCACGCGCACGTCGAGGTGCAACCTGTTCTTGACCGTCTTGGCCTCCGGTACGTGCTGGAACAGCACGCGCGGGCGGCCGGGCTCGGCAGAGACGATCGCGGCGCCGACCTTCCACGCGAGCGCTCCTCGGTGGATGACGGTGTCGGCCTCGGACGCGGCTCCCGCCTCGACCAGCCGGCGGATCAGCGCCTCGTCCTGCCGCTCCACCTGCCAGCCCAGGGCCTCGGCCCACCAGTCGGCCAGCCGGTGCGGCGACGTGCTGTCGACGACGAGCTGGACATCGAAGGACATGCGCGCACCCTAGGGCCGGTCACCGACAGGTCTCTCCGGGTGCGCCCGGGGGCAGCAGGGGAAGGCCCGCGGGCGGCCCGGCTTCGATCAGCCGCCACAGCGAGTCGGTGTCGGCGTGCTCGGCGATCAGATCGCCCAGGTCGTCCAGCCGGGCCTCCCGGATGGCGGCGAAATCGGTGTCGGGCGCCGGCACGAACCGCCGGCCGGTGATCCGGGCGACCTCGCGCAGGAAGGCCCGCCGGAACCCGTCGTTCTCCAGCGCCCCGTGCCACGTCGTGCCGAACACGGCTCCGGCGCGGGCGCCGTCGAGGAACGGGTCGGCGGGGAGGGCGTCGGACGACCAGTCGACGGTGACCACCCCGTGGTGGATCTCGTAGCCGGCCACCCGCTCGCCCAGGGCCGTCCCCGTCGGCCGGGCCAGCGTCTTCTGCCGGGCGAACCGGACGTCGGCCGGCAGCAGTGCCAGTCCCGGAACGGTGCCGGCCGCGGACTCCACCTCGTCGGTGATCGTGCGGGCCAGCATCTGGTGGCCACCGCAGATGCCCAGGACCGGAAGGCCGTCGGCCGCCCGCCGGGCCACCGCCTCCGCGAGACCGGTCGACCGCAGCCATCCGAGGTCGGCGACCGTCGCTCTCGTGCCCGGCAGGACGACCAGGTCGGCGTCGGCGAGCTCCTCCGGCCGCGTCGCGTACCGCACCAGCACGCCCGGCTCGGCGGCCAGCGCGTCGAGGTCGGTGAAGTTCGACAGGCGGGGGAGGCGGGCGACCGCGACGCGCAGGACGTCCTGGCCGTGCGGCGGCCCGGCCGAGGAGGCGCCGCTGGGCACGCCGAGGGAGTCCTCGACGTCGATCGCGGCGCCGGGCAGCCACGGCAGGACGCCGAGGGTGGGCCGCCCGGTGAGGGCGGTCAGCTGCTCCAGCCCGGGCCGCAGCAGGCGGACGTCGCCGCGGAACTTGTTGACGAGGAAGCCCGCGACCAGTCGCTGGTCCGCGGGCGGCATGAGGGCGACGGTGCCGTAGAGGGCGGGGAAGACCCCGCCGCGGTCGATGTCGCCCACCACCAGCACCGGCAGGCCCGCCGCGGTGGCCAGCCCCATGTTGGCGATGTCGTCGGCACGCAGGTTGATCTCGGTCGGGGAGCCCGCCCCCTCGCAGACGACCACGTCGAACCGCGACCGCAGGTCGGCCAGCGACTCGAGCACCTGCTCCAGCAGCGCCGCCTTCATCGGCCGGTAGGACAGCGCGGTCACGTCCGCGACGGGCCGGCCCAGGACGACCACCTGGCTGGAGTTCTCGCCGCCCGGCTTGAGCAGCACCGGGTTCATCGCCGCCTCGGGCTCGACGCGCGCCGCGGCCGCCTGCATCACCTGGGCGCGGCCGATCTCGGCGCCGTCGGCGGTGACCATCGAGTTGTTGCTCATGTTCTGCGCCTTGAACGGCGCCACCGATACACCCTGGCGCACCAGCCAGCGGCAGATACCGGCGGTCACCACCGACTTGCCGGCGTCGGACGTGGTGCCCGCGACGAGGAGCGCCCCGCTCACGCAGCCGCGTCCGGGGCTTCCCAGCCCGCCTTCTCCTGGCCGGAGAGCTCGGCGATCGCCACCATGATGCGGTCGGTCACCTGGCGGCGCGCGCGGCCCTTGCCGGCCTGACCGCGGTGCTCGGGAAAGGTGAGCGGAGCGCCGAAGGTGATCGACACCTTCGCCGGACGGGGCCAGCGCGCGCCGACCGGCTGGACCCGGTCGGTGCCGGCGACGGCCACCGGCACCACCGGGCAGTCGGCGGTGAGGGCCAGCCACGCGACGCCGGTCTTCCCGCGCGCCAGCCGGCCGTCCCGCGAGCGGGTGCCCTCCGGGTAGATCCCGAACGCCCCGCCTTCCCGCAGCACGCCGAGCGCGGTGTCCAGCGCGGCCTGTGCGGCCCGGTGGGTCTCGCGTTCCACGGGCAGGGCCCCGAGTGCCGTGAACAGCGTCCGGGTGAACCACCCGGCGACGCCGGTGCCGGTGAAGTACTCCGCCTTGGCCAGGTAGCCGACCCGCCGCGGCGCCACGGTGGGGATGGCGATGCTGTCGATGAACGACAGGTGGTTGCTGGCGATGACGACCGGACCCTGCAGCGGCACGTTCTCCCGTCCGGTCACCCGCGGGCGGAAGAGCACCCAGAACAGCGGGCGGACGACGAAGCGGACGAGGACGTAGAACACGGGCGCTCCCTCCTCGGTGGCCCGCGCGGAGCGCGCCGCACGGGTGGCCCGATCCTGCCCCAGCGGCGTCGGCGGCGACTGCGCGGGGCTCCCCGCGCCCGGTCAGCGCACCTGGCCGGCCGGGGGACAGGCGTCGCGGAGGATCGCGGCCACGTCGGTCGGGACCGGTGCTCCTCCGGCGGCGGACACGGTGAGCGCCTGCGCGACGTCACGCACCTTGCGGTGGGTGTGGCTGGAGATGTGCGTCAGCAGCTCGAAGGCCACCTGATCGCCGCACCTGGTGAGCAGCATGAGGATGCCCTTGGCCTGCTCGATCACCGCCCGGCTGGCCATGGCCGCGCGCATCTGGGTGACCTCGGTCTGCAGCGCCTCCGACCGGTCGGCCTCGGTCTCGGGATCGGTGACGGGTCGGGTGCCGGTGATGTCGGCGCAGACGCCCTCCACACCGCGCAGGGCGCCGCTCTCGTCGTGGACCGGCTCGCCGATCAGCACCAGCGAGCGCTGGCCGCGGGCCGGGTGCAGGAGGCGGGTCTCGAGCGCGAAGGGCCGGCCCCGCTCGCGGGCGGCGGTGAGGGCGATCCGCAGCCGGTCGCCGTCGGCGGGCTGGTGGGCGCCCAGGAGTGCCGTGGTCGACGGTGCGGTGGACTCGTCGAGACCGAGCAGCCCGCGCATCTCCGGGGACCACCACCAGGCGTCGGTGACGCCGTCGTAGCGGTAGCGGCCCGGGACCGAACCCATGGGCCGGCGGTCGGCGGTCCGGGAAGGGCGGTGGTCCAGGGGATGGCGGTGGCGGGTGAGCGCGGGTGACGACATGACTGTCCTCCTCCGGCAGGCGCACCGGCTGTCGCCGGCCGGCGTCGTCGCCGGGTTTGGACGACGGCCACCGCCGGCCTCGCAGGCCGGCCGCTCGATGCGCGGACACTACGTCCGCCGTCCGCTACTGGCAGCCCCGTCGACCGGCGTGTCCGAGCGGCGCGAGCGTCCTCACTGCCCGCCGCCCGCCGTGTTGTCACACCTGGTCGAGATGTCCGTGCGGTGCGTCAGCGGCGCCATGCCGAAGCGAGACCTGCCAGGGCCGCAGCCGCGAGCCAGACGGTACGGGAGAGCCGGGTGGCCCGGGCGATGTCATCCCGGTCGGGGGCGCGGCCGTCG
>Ga0196960_10000163_pt1 | contig 27079 bp, 26 predicted proteins | sample S3v_5metaG_FD_183187 | JGI IMG/M metagenome (GOLD analysis project Ga0196960, IMG submission 183187) | Soil microbial communities from Anza Borrego desert, Southern California, United States - S3+v_5 | ecosystem: Environmental > Terrestrial > Soil > Desert | place: USA: California | collected...
CGGGTCGCGCCGCAGGTGAAGCTGAACGCCGCCGGCCGCGCCCGTCTGCGCGCCGGCGCCCGGGTGCAGGCGGTGGCGCGGGTGGTCGAGCGCGGCCGGGTGGTGCAGGAGCGCGTCATCACGGTGTCGGCGGCGAAGTAGGCCGCCGGGGCGGGGGCGTGCTCGCTCAGCGCGCCTCCGCCATGACCTTGCCGCCGGGCTGCACGAGACCGGCGTCGTACGCGGCGACGACGACCTGCACGCGGCTGCGCAGGCGGAGCTTGTTGAGCGTGCGGGTCACGTACGTCTTCACCGTGCCCTCGCTGAGGAAGAGCTCCCCCGCGATGTCGGCGTTGGAGTAGCCGCGGGCGACGAGGCGGACGACGTCCAGCTCGCGCTCGGAGAGCTGGGCGAAGCGGCCGCGCATCACCGGGTCGGCGACGCGGCCGGCGCCCTGGGTCTCCTCCAGCAGCCGGCGGGCGACCGGGGGCGCGAGGAAGGCGCCGCCGGCGGCGACGGTCGCGACGGCCTCGACCAGGCGGCGCGGGTGCGTGTCGCGCGGGACGGTCCCGGCGGCGCCGTCGCTCAGCGCGCGGCGGGCGGCGTCCTCGGTGTCCGCGTCGGTGACGACGAGGATCCGCGCGCCGGTGCCGGCCGCGGCCAGACGGGCGGTCGCGTGCAGGCCCTCGTCCACGACGACGACGTCGGGACGCAGGCGCTGGGCGTGGCGGATCGTCGCCTCGCGGTCGGCGGCGACGCCGACGACGTCGAGGCGGTCGTCCCCGGCCAGGATGGCACGGAGGCCGGCGCGGATGAGCCACTCCCCGTCGGCGAGCAGCACCCGGATCGCGTCCGGGTCGGCGGCGGGCGCCACCGCGGTCGGGCGGCGCATGGCGATGACGTTCTGAGGCACGCCGCAAGCCTGTCGCCGGGGGACCCCGAGCGCATCGGTGGAACACCCGAACATCCTCACCGGGACCCCCTCACGCCCGGCCGTTTCCCGGGTACGACCCCCGATGGACACCCTTTCTGCGGCTTTCTGCTGCATTCTGCGGTGTCGTGCGGTATCGTGCCCGCCGTGTTGACCGAAGAGCGACAGAGCCGCATCCTCGATGCGCTCGCCCGCGACGGGCGGGTGATCAGCGCCGAGCTCGTCGAGCGGCTCGGGGTCTCGCTCGACACCGTCCGCCGCGACCTCTCCGAGCTGGAGGCCACCGGCGCCGTCCGGCGCGTCCGCGGCGGCGCGCTGCCGCCCGCGACCCGCGTGCCCGCGGCGTACGCCGACCGCGAGGGGCTCCAGTCCGAGGCGAAGGCCGCGATCGCCGCGCGGGCGGCCGAGCTCGTCCGCGGCCTCGAGACCGTCCTGCTCGGCGGCGGGACGACGATGCTCGAGCTCGCGCGCCACTGGCCGTCCGGCGGCCGGACGACGGCGCTGACGCCGTCGCTCGACGTCGCGGGCGCGCTGCTCGGCGTGGCCGGCGTCGACGTCTACTTCATCGGCGGCCGGGTGCTGGCGGACACGCGAACCGCGGTCGGCGCCGAGGCGGTCGCGACCATCGCCGAGGTGCGCGCGGACGCCTGCATCCTCGGCACGTGCTCGCTCGACGCCGGGCACGGGATGACGCTGCTCGAGCGCGAGGAGGCGCACGTCGCGCGAGCGATGGTGGAGGCCGGGCGCCAGACGATCGTGCTCGCCGACGCGGGGAAGCTCGGGACGGTCGGGCCGTTCGTCGTCGCGCCGCCGGAGCGGCTGTCGACGCTGGTGACCGACAGCTCGGCGCCGGCCGAGGTCGTGCTCGCGCTGCGCGAGCACGGGGCGGAGGTGGTGCGGGCATGAGCGCTCCGGCTGCTTCGGGCGGGACCGACCTGCGCGCCGCGGCGCGCGTCATCGCGCTCGTCTTCTTCGCCAACGGCGCGCTGCTGGGCGCGTGGGGCTCGCGGATCCCGGCGATCCGCGAGGACCTGGACCTGTCCGAGGGCCAGCTCGGCATCGCGCTCGCCGCGTTGGCGGTGGGCGCGCTGATCGCGATGCCGCTGTCCGGCGCCTGGGCGGCGCGCGACGGCTCGCGCCGGCCGACGCGCGTGCTGCTCGCGTTCTTCTGCGTCGCGCCGTTCCTCGCCGCGTCGGCGCCGTCGCTCGCGGTGCTGATGCTCGGCGGCCTGATCCTGGGGATCACGAACGGCGGCCTCGACGTCTCGATGAACACCCAGGCGACGACGATCGAGCAGCGGCGCGGAACGCTCCTGCTCGGCCGCGTCCACGCCGGCTTCAGCGCGGGCGGCATGGTCGGCGCGGGCACCGGCGCGCTGGCCGCGCACGCCGACCTCGCGCCGGAGGTCCACCTCGGCGTCCTCGGCCTCGTGCTGGCGCTGATCGTCCTCCCCGCCTCGCGCGTGCTCGTGCCCGACGACGCGCATCCGCGCGCGGCGGACGGCAGCGGGCCGAAGTTCGTGCGCCCGTCCGGCATCCTGCTCGTGCTCGGCGTCGTCGCGTTCTGCTCGTACCTGAGCGAGGGCGCGGCGCTGGACTGGAGCGCGGTGTACGTCGAGGACTCGCTCTCGGGCTCCTCCTCGGTCGCGGCGCTCGCCTACGCGTCCTTCTCCGCGCTCATGCTCATCGGCCGGCTGGCCTCCGACACGCTCGTCGGCGCCTTCGGCCCGACCACGCTCATGCGCGGCGGCGGCACCATCGCCGGCGCCGGCCTCGCGATCGCCGTCCTCATCGGCGAGCCCTGGGCGGCGCTGCTCGGCTTCGCCACGCTCGGCGCCGGCCTGTCGGTGATCGTCCCGCTCGTCTTCCGCGCCGCCGCCGGCGCGGGCGGCGGCCCGACGCTCGCCGTCGCCACCACGATGGGCTACGCCGGCCTCCTCGCCGGCCCGCCCATCATCGGCGCCATCGCCGAGGTCGCCTCGCTGCCTGTCGGCATGGCCTTCGTCGCGCTCCTGGCGTTCACCACCGCCATCCTCTCCCCCGTCGTCAACCGCATCGGCTCAGGCGCCCCCACGCCCGCCCCGACCGCAGCGCCCGACCCCGCCTAGTCCTCATCTCGCGTCGAGTTGTGGCCCCATACGGGCCTCAACGCGACACGTGCTTCAGCCGCGCGCCTCTCGCAGCGCCGGGTAGAGGGCGCGGAAGGTGTCGCGGGCTTCGGCGTAGGCGGGGATCCAGTCGGGGACCGGATCGATGGTGGCGCCGGGGCGGACGCAGGTGTCGATGGCGGACTGGACGTCTGGGAAGAGGCCGGCGGCGACGGCGCCGAGGAGGGCGGCGCCGTAGGCGGCTCCCTCCTCCACCTCCATCCGCTGGAGCGGGAGCTCGAGGACGGAGGCGAGGATGCGGAGCCACTCGTCGGACGCGGCGCCGCCGCCGCTGACCCGGCCGACCGGGGCGGCGGAGCCGGTGTCGAGCGCGGCGACGAGGTCGAGCGAGTCGCGGAGGCCGAAGGCGACGCCCTCGAGGACGGCGCGGACGAGCGCGCCGCGGTCGTGGCGGAGCGAGAGGCCGGTGAAGGAGCCGCGGGCGTCCGGATCGGCGTGGGGCGTCCGCTCACCCGCGAGGTACGGGAGGAAGGTCAGGCCCTCGACGCCCGGCTCCCACGCCGCGGCCTCCTTCACGAGCGCCTCGAAGGGCGTGTACGGGTCGGTGACCGAGCGGACCCAGGCCAGCGAGCCGGCCGCGCTGAGCATCACGCCCATCCCGTGCCACGCCCCCGGCACCGCGTGGCAGAACGCGTGGACGCGCCCCTCGGGATCGTCGCCGTAGGCGTCGAGCGCCGCGAAGACCACGCCGCTCGTCCCCAGCACCACCGAGAGCGGCCCGCCGCCGGAGCTCACGCCGACGCCCACCGCGCCCGCCGCTTGGTCCCCGGCACCCGCAGCGACCGGGATCCCGTCCGGCGTCTCGCCACTCACCTCCGGCGACTCCAGCAGCCGCGGCAGCCAGGCCGGATCGACCTCCAGCGCGGAGAGCACGTCGTCCGACCACGCCCGCCGCCGCACGTCGAGCCACAAGGTCCCGGAAGCATCCGCGACGTCGATCGCGTGCTCCCCGCACAGCCGCAGCCGCACGTAGTCCTTCGGCAGCATCACCTTCGCCACCCGCGCGTACACGTCCGGCTCGTGCCGGCGCACCCACTCGAGCTTCGGCGCCGTGAACCCCACCAGCGCGCGGTTCCCGGTGAGCGACACGAGCCGCGCGCGCCCGCCGAGCGCAGACTCGATCCAGTCGGCCTCCGCGCCCGTCCGCCCGTCGTTCCACAGGATCGCCGGCCGGAGCACGCGGTCGGCGCTGTCGAGGAGGACGAGCCCGTGCATCTGCCCGGACAGGCCGATCCCCTCGACCGGCCCGCACGACGACCGCAGCGACGCCAGCACGTCCGACGCCGCGCGCCACCAGTCCTCCGGGTCCTGCTCGGACCACCCCGGCCGCGGCGTGGACAGCGGCACCGCCGCCTCGGCCCGCGCGACGACCGCGCCCGACGCCACGTCCAGCGCCAGGCCCTTGACCGACGACGTCCCGATGTCCAGGCCGACGACGGCTACGGCAGCTCCACCACCTCGTGCGACGTCGCCGACCGGCGCGCCGCCTCCAGCACCTGAAGGCCGAGCAGCGAGTCCGCCGGATCCACCGGCGGCGGCGCTTCCCCCGCGACCCACGCCGCGACGCCCGCGTAGAACTCCTCGTACCGCCCGCGCTCCAAGGGCACGTCGTCGATCACGCCGTCGAGCCCGACGAACCGGCCGGGATCGCGCTCACGCTCGCCGAACCCGGGATCCCCCGGGCCGCGGCCGAGCTTGAGCTGCGACTCCTGCGGATCGAGCCCCTCGGTGCCGAAGCCGCCCTCCAGGCCCGAGACCACGAGCGACCGGCCGCCGAGCGGCGAGACCGCCCCCAGCCGCAGGTGCGAGCGCACCCCGCTCACGTGCTCGATCGCGATGAAGACGTCGTCGTCGACCTCGGCGAGCAGCCGCCGCGCATCGACCTCCGCGTACACGCGGCGCGGGCGCCCGAAGAGCACGATCGCCTGGTCGACCAGGTGCGGGCCGAGGTCGAGCAGCGCGCCGCCGCCCTCCTCGGGCGAGGCCAGCTCGCGCCAGCCTTCCTTGATCGCCGGGCGGAACCGCTCGAAGCGCGACTCGAAGCGCGTCACCTCCCCCAGCCGCCCTTCGCGCACGACGCGCGCGGCGGTGAGGAAGTCGCCGTCCCACCGGCGGTTCTGGAAGACGGTCAGCCGCCCGCCGGCCGCGCTCAGCACCTCCGACGCCTCGGCCGACGAGAGCGCGAACGGCTTGTCGACCACCACGTGCAGCCCGCGCCGCAGCGCCGCCAGCGCCAGCGGCGCGTGGAACCGGTTCGGCGTCGCGATCACCGCGACGTCCGCCTCGCGGAACGCCTCCTCGGCCGACTCCATCACGCGCACGCCCGGGTACCGCTCGACCGCCCGCGCGCCGCGCTCGGCGTCGCGCGTCACGACGACCGAGACCTCCAGGCCATCCACCGCGTCGATCAGCGGCGCGTGGAAGACCTCGCCCGCCAGGCCGAAGCCGGCGATGGCCACACGAGCGCTCACGACAGCAGCGCCTCCAGCACCCGCGCCTGGCCCACGGCGTCCTCGCGGCCGAGGAGCGGCGCCCGCCCGGAACGCACCGCCAGCGCCAGGTCGTCCAGCTCGAGCGCGTACATGTTCGCGTCCTCCGCCTCGAAGACCTCGACCTCGTCCGAGCCCACGCGGCGCAGCTCGATCCGCCGCTCCTCCGCCGACCACGGATCGGCGACCGTGAGCACCCCATCCGAGCCCACGACCTCCAAGCCCTTGCGCATCGGCAGGTCGAACCCGCAGTCCACCGTCGCCAGCGGACCGCCGTCGCCGAACCGCAGCACGGCCGCGAAGCGCGTGTCCACGCCACCCCGGTCGACGGCGAAACCCGCCACGTCGGTCGGCTCTCCGCACAGCAGCCGCGCGGCGCTCACGCCGTAGCACCCGACGTCCATCAGCGACCCGCCGTCCAAAGACGGCGACCACCGCGGATCTTCGTCCCCCAACGTGAACGAGAACGACGCGCGGACCAGCCGCACCTCGCCCACCACGCCGTCGGCCACCAGCGACGACACGAGCCGCGTCTGCGGGTGGTGGCGCCACATGAAGCCCTCGGTCAGCACGCACCCGGCCGCGGAAGCGGCGTCGAACGCGCGCTCCACCTCGGCCACCCGGGAGGACAGGGGCTTCTCCACGAGGACGTGCTTCCCCGCCTCCAGCGCCCGAACCGCCCACTCGGCGTGGAGCCCGTTCGGCAAGGAGACGTACACCGCGTCGACCTCGGACGAGGCCAGCAGCTCCTCGTACGACCCGAACGCCAGGGCGATCCCGCGTGCGTCCGCGTACGCGCGCGCCCGTGGGAGGTCACGCGACGCCACGGCGGCGACGTCCACCTCCGAGGAGATGGACGCGCCGCCGAGGAGCGAGTCGTTGATGCGGGCGGTCGAGAGGAGGCCGAGCCTCATGCCCTGCCGACGGACACGCGGCGCCGACGCGACAGCGCGTCGATCACCACCGCCACCAGCAGCACCGCACCGGTGATCATGTACTTCACCGACGACGTCAGGCCGAGCAGGTCCATGCCGTTCGAGATCGAGCCGATCACGAGGGCACCGAGCAGGGCGGCCCAGACGTTGCCGCGGCCGCCGAAGAGGCTCACGCCCGCGACGACCGGTCCAGCGATGGACAGCAGCAGCAGGTCGCCGCCGCCCGAGGATTGGTTGACGGCCAGGAGGCGCGAGGCGAGCATGATGCCGCCGATCGCCGCCATGGTCGACGCCAGGACGAACACCGTGATCCGCACGCGCGTGACGTTGATGCCGGCACGGCGCGCCGCCTCGGCGTTGCCGCCGACCGCGTAGATCTGGCGGCCGAACTTCGTCCGCCCGGTCAGCCACTGGAACAGCACGACGAACGCGACGAGGATCACCACGGCCAGCGGCATGCCGCGGTCGCGGTTGAACACCGCGGTCGCGCCGAGGATCGCGATCGACGCCGCACCGGTGCGGATGGCGATCGAGACCATCGGCTCGGCGTCGAGGCCGGCCGCGACGCGCCGGCGCTGACGCAGCACCGCCGAGCCGATGAGCAGGGCGCAGCAGACGATCGCGATCGTCCAGCCGACGCCGTCGGAGAAGAACGTCCCCGCGAGGTCGACCAGCGTCTGGTCGTTGATGTTCACCGTGCCGGTGTCGCCCAGCACCCGGAGCTGCGCTCCGAGCCATCCGAGCTGGCCCGCCAGGGTGACGATGAACGGCGGGATCACGAGCAGCGTGGCGATCGACCCCTGGAGCAGGCCGATGGCGGCGCCGACCAGGATCGCGCCGAGCAGGGCGGGGACGGGGCCCCAGCCGTGCTTGACCGACAGGACGGCCATGACCGACCCGGCGAGGCCGGAGACGGCGCCGACCGACAGGTCGATCTCACCCAGCAGCAGGACGAGCACGACGCCGATCGAGATCAGGCCGGTGCCGACGACCTGCAGGCCGAGGTTGGTGAGGTTCGGCGCCGTGAGGAACCGGTCCTCGGCGATCTGGAAGATCGCCCAGATGAGCGCGATCATCACGATCACGCGGACCGAGCCGAGCTCGCCCTCGGCGAGCCGCTTCAGCGCGTTCCCCGGCTTGACGACGTCGGCCGCGGAGTCTCCGGTGGACGGAGGGGTGGCGGTCGAGCTCATGGCCTCAGCTCCTCGGTGGGCGGGCCGCCGGCCTCACGCCGGTTCGATCCGGTGATCGCGGCGACGACCGCGTCGCGGTCGGTCTCGCCGACCTTGAACGTGCCGCCGTTGCGGCCCAGGTACATCACGGCGATCCGGTCGGCGACCTCGAAGACGTCGCCGAGGTTGTGGGAGATGATCACGACGCCGAGGCCGCGGTCACGCAGGCGCTTGACGAGGTCGAGCACCTGAGCGGTCTGCGCGACGCCGAGCGCCGCGGTCGGCTCGTCGAGGAGCACGAGCTTCGGCTCACCGAGCAGCGCGCGGGCGATGGCGACCGTCTGCCGCTGGCCGCCGGAGAGCGCGCCCACCTCGGTCTTGACCGACTTGAGCGTGCGCACCGCGAGCGAGTCGAGCAGCTCGCGGGCCTTGTGCTCCATGGTGAAGTCGTTGAGCGGAGCGAGCGGGAAGCTGCCCTGCGTTTGCTCGTGGCCCAGGAAGAGGTTCGCGACGACGTCGAGGTTGTCGCACAGCGCGAGGTCCTGGTAGATGACCGAGATCCCGAGCGAGTCAGCCGCCTTCGGGCTGCTGATGGTGACGCTCTGGCCGGCGAAGGTCATCTCGCCCTCGTCCATCGGCTGCGCACCGGAGATCGCCTTGACGAGCGTGGACTTGCCGGCACCGTTGTCGCCCACGAGGGCGACCACCTCGCCGGCGTGGACGTCGAAGTCCACGCCGGCGAGCGCCTGAACGGCACCGAACCGCTTGGTGACGCCGCGCAGAGACAGCAGCGGCGTCGCCGTGGTGGTGGGGGTGGCCGTGGCCGTCATCTCGCTAGGAGATCCCAGCCTCCTGGCACGCGGAGGCGTACTCACCGGTGCACAGGTCCGCGGGCTTGATGAACTCGTCCTTGATGACGGTGTCGGCGATGTTGTCCTTCGTCACCGCGATCGGGTCGAGGATGATGGACGGGACGTCCTTCATGCCGTTGTTCGTCTTGCCGTTGACGAGACCGGACGGCGGCTCCTCGCCACGGGCGATCGCGACGGCGAGCTGGGCGGCCTGCTCGGCCTCCGGCTTGATGGCCTTGTAGACCGTCATGTACTGCTCGCCGGCGAGGACGCGCTGCACGCCCGCGACCTCGGCGTCCTGGCCGGTGACCGGGACCTTGGTCGGATCGATGCCGGCCGACTTCATCGCGGCGATCGCGCCGCCGCCGGTGCCGTCGTTCGCGGCGTAGACGCCGTCGATCTTGTCCTTGCCGAGCGCCGTGATGGCCTGCTCCATCTGCGACTGCGCCTTGTCCGGCGACCAGTCGGGCGTGTCGTACTCCTTGCCGATCTTCACGCCGCTCTGGTCGAGCACCGAGTGGGCGCCCTTCTTGAACATGCCGGCGTTCGAGTCGGTCGGCGAGCCGTTGATCATCACGATCTGCTTGCCCTTGGCGTCGCCGAGGCCCTTGACCAGGGTCTCGCCCTGGAGCTTGCCGACCTGCTCGTTGTCGAACGAGATGTAGTAGTCGACGTCGGCGTCGGCGATGAGCCGGTCGTACGAGATGACCGGGATCTTCGACTGCTTGGCGCGGGCGACGATCGACCCGGCCGAAGCGGCGTCGACCGGATCGAGCACGAGGACGTCAGCGCCCTTCGTGATCGCGGCCTCGGCCTGCTGCTGCTGCTTCGACGCGTCCTGGTCGGCGTTCGAGTAGATGAGCTCGCAGTTCGGGCACTCCGCCTTCAGCTTGGCGGTGAACAGCGGACGATCCTGCGCCTCGTAGCGCGTCGTCTTCGACTCCGGGAGCAGCAGGGCGATCTGCTTCGCCTCGCCGCCGCCGCCGCTCTGCTCGGTGCTGGCGCTGCCGCCGCCGCCCGAGGACTCCTCGTCGTCGCCGCAGCCCGCGGCGACCGTGGCAAGCGCCATGACGAGCGCCAGAACGACGATCATCGGCTTGCGCCAGATGCTCTCCTTGTTGCGCATGTGCGCTTCCTCCTCCTTGCGGGACAAACTGACCCTCATGGGACTGGTGTTGGTTGTGACAGGTGCGGCGCGTCCGCGCGCTGCGCCGCGAGGATGAGCGCGCCGAGCACCTCTGCTCGGTCGCCCAGCTCGCTGCGCACCACGCGCACGTCGTCGGCGGCGGGCCGTATCGCGTGGCGCCCGATGGCGCCGCGGACCGGACCGAGGAGGGCGTCGCCGGCCGCCGCCAGCTCCCCTCCCACGACGATCGCTTCGGGGTTCAGGACGTTGACCAGCCCCGCGAGAGCACGCCCGACCGTCCGGCCGGCGTCTTCGATCGCGCGCCGCGCACCGGGCTCGCCCTGGGCGACGAGCGTGAGCACGTCGTCGAGGGTCAGGTCCTGCCCGTGCTGCGGCTTGAGGAGGTCGACGATCGCCGGCCCCGCGACGACGGTCTCGAGGCAGCCGCGGTTCCCGCAGCGGCAGATCGGACCGGCGTCGTCGATGAGGAGGTGGCCGAGCTCGCCGGCGGTGCCACCGGCACCGTGGACGACCTGGCCACCGATGATCACGCCGGCGCCGATGCCGGAGGCGATCATCAAGTAGATGACGTTGCGATGGCCCTGGGCGGCGCCCATGGTCATCTCCGCGAGCGCGCCGAGGTTGGCGTCGTTCTCGATGTGGACGGGCACCTGGAGGCGCCGCTCCATCTCCGCGCCGGGACGGATCTCGCCCCAGGACGGGAGGATCGCCGTGCGGTGGACGAGATCCTTCTGGTGGTCGATCGGCCCGCTGAGCCCGAGGCCCGCCGCGAGGACGCGATCGATCGGCACGCCCGCCTCGTCGAGCGCCTGGCGCACGAGCTCGGCCGCGACGTCGAGAGCCTCGATGCCCTGGTGGTCGACGTCGATGTCGCGGAAGACGCGCTCGGCCAGGACCGTGCGCGAGAGGTCGGCCACGGCCACGCGCGCGTCGCGGTGGCCGAAGTTGATGCCGACGACTGCGCCGGCGCGGCGGTCGAGGGTCAGCAGGACAGGAGGGCGGCCCTGCTGGTTGCCTTGGGAGCCACCGCCGTCGCCGGCGCGCGTCGTCTCGATGACGAGCCCGGAGTCCTGGAGCTCGCCGACGAGGCTCGAGACGGTGGAACGGGACAGGCCAGTCAGCCGAGCGATCTCCGCTCGGGACGCCGTGCCTCGATGTCGCAACGCGTCCACCACGCGGCGCCGGTTGTGCGCCCGCAGGGACTCGAGCGACCCGTACTCGACCCTCGTCATGTGGGCGGGCACTGTGCAACGTGTCGAGACATTTGTCAAGGCCTCGTGAAAAAGATCCGGCACGTTGCCGTTGTTTTGTTCGAGAACCGAACTAGCTCGGCCCGGATCAGAGCCGGATGAGTTGCGCACCAACCACGTGGACCACTCGTGTTCCGTGCAGATCCGCCGTCCCGCGAGGCGGTGGCGGAGTGTGACCATGGAGGACGAGCTTCGGCCGAACCCTGGCCACGTAGTCGGCCAACGCGTCGAACCCCTCGTGCGCGCGGTCGTCCGGCTCCTCGTGGATCCCCGCGGGCGGCGCGTGCGCGAGGAGGACGTCGGCGGCGGGGAGCCGGCGGGCGAGGCGGCTGGCCTGGGCCTGCGTGTACTGGAGCTTCGTGCCGCGCTTCTTGTAGCGGACGCAACCCTCGAAGCCCGCGAACGAGACGCCGTCGACCGCCGCCTTGGCGAGGTGGAGGTTGGTCATGTTGGCGGCGTCGAGGTAGTGGCCGTCGTCGTGGTTGCCGTAGACGCCGAGGATGGGCAGGGCGAACCGCCCCAGCTCGTCCAGCCAGTCGGGCTCGAGGTCGCCCAGCAGCACGACCGCATCGGGGCTGTGGGCCTCGACGAGCGCGGCGAGCGGCAGGTGCGGCGCCGAATCGGCGACGGCGAGCAGCCGCATGACTCCGAGTGTAAGCCGTCCGTCGTACGCCGCCGGTCGTACCGTGAGCGCGCGTGCCTTCGCTCGTCGCCGACCTGACGCCCCTGCGCGCGTCGCGCGACCTGCGACGGCTCGTGGTCGGCGGGCTCGTCACGGGGCTGGGGACGCAGGCGGCGCTCGTCGCGCTCCCCTACCAGCTCTACGTCGAGACGGGATCGGCGTTCCTCGTCGGCCTGCTCGGCGCGGTCGAGCTGGCGCCGCTGGTCCTCATGGCGCTGTGGGGCGGCGCGCTGGCCGACCGGACGGACCGGCGGCGGCTCCTCCTGCTCGACCAGATCGGGCTGGTGGCGTGCGCGGCGGCGCTGGCGGCGGTGACGTTCGTCCTCCACGAGCCGCCGATCTGGATGCTCTACGTGCTCGGCGGCGCGCTCGCCGGGTTCGGCGCGGTGCAGAACGTGGTGCGCTCGGCGATCGTCCCGAACCTCGTCCCGCCCGAGCAGCTCAAGAGCGCGCTGGCGGTGAACTACGGGCTCTTCAACCTGACCGTCGTCGTCGGGCCGGCGCTCGGCGGCGTGCTGATCGGGTGGCTGGGCGTCGGCTCGGCGTACGTGCTCGACGGGGTGAGCTGCCTGGCGATGGTGGTGGCCGCGCTGTCCCTGCCGCCGCAGCCGCCGGTGGGCGTGGACCTGGCGGAGCGGCCGCCGATCCTGCGCTCGATCGGCGAGGGGCTGCGGTTCGTGCGCGGCGAGCAGGCGCTGGTGGGCTCGTTCGCCGTCGACCTGATGGCGATGACGTTCGGGATGCCGCGCGCGCTCTTCCCGGTGCTGGCGCTCGACGTCTACCACGCGGGGCCGGAGGCGACGGGACTGCTCTACGCGTCGGTCAGCGCGGGCGCGGTGGTGGCGGCGCTGACGACGGGGTGGATGGCCCACGCGCGGCGGCTCGGGCTGATCGTGCTGTGGGCGGTCGGCGTGTGGGGTGCCGCGATCGCGCTCGCCGGGCTGGCCGGGCATCTCTGGCTGGCGGTGGTGCTGCTCGCGGTCGCGGGGGCGGCGGACAGCGTGAGCGCGGTCTGCCGGCAGGCGATCAACCAGACGGTGACGCCCGACCACCTGCGCGGGCGGATGTCGTCGGTCTTCTCGCTCGTGGTGACGAGCGGGCCGCGGCTGGGCGACGTGGAGTCCGGCGGCGTCGCGGGGCTGGCCGGGCCGCGGTTCGCGGTGGTGTCGGGCGGGGCGGCGTGCGTCGTCGGCGTCTTCGCGATCGCGCTCGCGTTCCCGGCGCTGCGCCGGTACGACAGCGAGCGGGCGGAGGCCGAGGCCGCCGCCCGCGCGCATGTCGCGGTCGGCTAGCCGCGCGCGGTACCTTCCGCCGATGATCGCGCCGCCCGACGAGCAGTTCGCCGACCTCGGCGACGTCACGCTCTGCTACGAGACCTTCGGCGACCCGCAGGACGCGCCGCTCCTGCTGGTCATGGGCCTCGGCACCCAGATGCTCGGCTGGCCCGCCGGCTTCTGCGAGGAGCTCGCCGGCCGCGGCTTCTTCGTCGTCCGCTACGACAACCGCGACTCCGGCCGGTCGACGCGGTTCGACGGCGTCCGCCCGCCCGGCCCGCTCGAGCTGGCCACGCGGCGGATCAAGCAGCCCGCCTACCTCCTCTCCGACCTCGCGGCGGACGGGATCGGCCTCCTCGACCACCTCGGCATCGAGCGCGCCCACGTCGTCGGCGCGTCGATGGGCGGGATGATCGCCCAGGTGATGGCAGCGCGCTGGCCCGCCCGCGTGGAGACGCTCACGTCGATCATGTCGATGACCGGCGCGCGCTGGAAGGGCCAGCCGGCGCTGCGCGCGTACCCGTTCCTCCTCGCCAAGCCGCCGAAGACGAAGGAGGAGTCGATCGAGCGCAGCCAGGCGCTCTACAGCTTCATCGGCTCCCCCGGCTTCGACCGCGACGAGTCCGAGCTGCGCGAGACCGCCTCGCTGGCGTGGGACCGCGGGCCGTCGGCGGCGGGGACGGGGCGCCAGCTCGGCGCGATCCTCGCGTCCGGCGACCGGACGGCCGAGGTGCGGGGGATCCGCGCGCCGACGCTCGTCATCCACGGCACCTCCGACCGGCTCGTGAACGTCAGCGGCGGCAAGGCGACGGCGAAGGCGATCGCCGGCGCGCGGCTCGAGCTGATCGACGGCATGGGCCACGATCTGCCCCGGGGCGTGTGGCCGCGGATCGTCGGCGCCATCGCCGAGCACACGGCGGCGGCGACCGGGGCGAGCGCCGCGGCCTAGGGCCGGACGCTGCGGCCGACGACCATCTCGGCGACGTCGACCGGCCGGGCGAGCCCGGCGACGGCGAGCGGGCCGAGCGGCTTGAGCTGCATCCAGCGCGGGAGCTCGTGCGGGGTGGCGTCCTCGGTGGCGACGAGGATCTGGCCGGGGAGCGCGATGTCGCACAGCCGGGCGGCGGCGTTGACCGTCGCGCCGATGTAGTCGTCGCCCTCGAACATGATCACGGGGCCCTCCGCGATGCCGGCGCGGAGGGCGAGCGGGGACTCCTCGCGCATCCGCGCGGCGACGCTCGCGGTGGCCTCCAGGACGCCGGCGCGCTCGATGCCCGAGAGCATCGCGCCGTCGCCCAGCCACTTGGTGACGCGGACGCCCGAGCGCTCGCACTCGGCGCGCAGCGTGGCGCGCAGGAGGCTGAGCACGGCCACGGCCTGGCTGTCGCCGCCCGTCTCGGTGTAGGCGGTGAAGCCGCAGAGGTCGAGGAAGGAGAAGCAGCGACGGACGCGCACGTTGCGGACCCTAGTGGTGGGGGGACGCGACTGTGGCGACGGGAACGCCCCCGGAGGAGGAGGAAGAGGGGCGTTCCGCGTCGCCACCGTCGCTGTGTCGTGCCGCGTGCGGGAGGAGCCGTCCCACCCGCGGCGGGTCGCTCTCGCGAGCGACGCCTGGTACGAGGCCACGCGGGCCTCGAAGGTCATGGTCCCCCGGTGGTCGCGGGGGTGAAGAGGGGATCCTCCCCTTCGTCGGCGAACATCTCCGGGTGCTCGGCGCGGATGCGCGGCACGCCGGAGAGGACCATCCGCAGGTGGTGGCGCAGGGCCGCCTCCGCGAGGTCCGGATCGCCCAGGTCGACGGCGTCCACCACGCGGCGGTGCTCGTCGACCATCTCGGCGAGGTACGACGGGACGGGCAGGGAGAGCCGGCGCACGCGGTCGAGGTGACCGTTCGCGCGGCGGCCGATCTGCCACGCGATCGGGCGGCCGGAGAGGTCGCACAGCGCGTGGTGGAACTCGTCGTCGAGCGCGAACCACGCGTCGAAGTCCGCGGCGTCGCGGGCCGTCTCCTGGCGGTGCAGGATGTCGCGCAGGCGCGCGACGTCGGTCTGCTGCGCGCGCTCGGTCGTGAGCCGGACGGCGGCGCACTCGACCGCCTCGCGCAGGAACTGCGCGTCCTTGACGGCCGTGTCGCTGATGGCGGTGACGAACGTCCCCAGCTGCGGGACGACGTCGACGAGCTGGTCCTCGCGGAGCCGGAGCAGCGCCTCGCGGACCGGGGTCCGGCTGACCCCCAGCTCGCCGGCGAGCTCGTTCTCGGAGAGGCGCGTGCCGGGCTTCAGCTCTCCGCAGACGATGGCGTTCCGCAGCACCGCGTAGGCGCGCTGCCGCGTGGACGAACCCGCTCCCCTCGGCAGTTTCCGCAGCGCCATGAGCACTAGTATACAAGTATCCGGGCCTTGTGCAACGCGGTCACAAGGTCTTCACGAGGCCCGTGGATCTGGTGGCCGCCCGGGGGCGCTTGTTGCGTCCGTTCGGGGCGGGGTCTGGGGCTCGATTGTGGTCTGCAGGCGGTGGCGGGGTCGGTGTTCGGTGCGGGGACGCCCTCACCGTGCGGCGCCGGCCAGAGGTGATGCGCCTTTCCCGTCTATATGACGGGAAAGCGAGCTCACCTCGAGGTGAGCCGTCTTTCGGTGACATACGCACCGAAACGCATCTCACCTCGAAGGTCTGGCGCCTTTGGTGCCTCTAGGCCCCCAAAGGCGCCAGACCTCTGGCCGCGGCCCCATCCGAGCGTGGAAGCAGACCGACAACCACCCGCAACCGCCCGCAGACCACGCCAGCACCCCGACCACGCCCCGAACGAGCGCGGAGCCAAGCGGGCTCAGGCCGACACGACGACCAACTCCGGCTCCCCCGCAGCGGTCCGGCCCTCGATCGGCTCCGTCCCGATGTGCCGCACGCCAGAGACTCCCGCAGCCGCCGGCACCGACGCCATCGCCCGCTCCGCCATCGCGGTGATGGTGAGCGAAGGATTGACCCCCACGTTCGCCGGCACCGCCGATCCGTCGCAGACGAGCAGGTTCTCGTAGCCGTACACGCGGTGGTCGGCGTCGATGACCCCCGAAGCGCGATCCGCGCCGATCGGCGCGCCGCCGAGGAAGTGCGCCGTCGTCGGGATCGACAGCGCGGCCTCGAGGATCGACGACGACGCGACACCCCCGGTCCGCGCGGCGAGCCAGCGGGTGAAGTGGTCGGCGACCGGGATGAAGGTCGGGTTCGGCTTCTCCGGGTCCTGCTCGGTCTGGAGGCGCACGCCCCCGAACCGCGTCCGCCGCGCCCGCAGCTTGATCGAGTTGTCGAGCGCCTGCATGACGAGGACGATGATCGTCCGCTCCGACCAGCGTGGCCGGAAGAAGAGCTCGAACACGTCGCGCGGGTGGGTGACGAGCTCGCGCACGAGCTTGAGCGGCCGCGTCAACCGCGTGCCGTTGGGCGTCAGCAGCGTGAACAGCCCGCGCGTCGCGCCGCCGCCCTTGCCGTAGACGACGGTCTCGATGTGCGTGGACGGATCCGGATAGATCGACGACGTGATCGCGACCCGCTGGACGAGCTGCTTGGCCTTCTCCGACGGCACGGTCACGCCGAGGACGGCCTCCGAGTTCGTCCGCACCAGCTCCCCCAGCCGCGGTGACAGCGCCGGGAGCGAGCCGTCGAGCTTCGCCCGCGCGAGGACCTTGTTCGTCCCGATCGTCCCGCCCGCGACGACGACGCCGCGCGCGCGGATCACCTTGCGGCGACGACGCACCCACGCGCCCGAGCGCTGCGACACGACCTCCCAGCCGTCCGCGCCCGTCCCGTCGCCCAGCGGCTTCAGCCCCACGACCTCGCGGTCCGCCTCGATCCGCGCGCCCGCGCGCTCGGCGAACCACAGGTAGTTCTTGGGGAGCGAGTTCTTCGCGCCGACCGGGCAGCCGGTCATGCACTGGCCGCACATCGTGCAGCCCGTCCGCGCCGGGCCCTCGCCGCCGAAGTACGGATCGTCCACGCGAACGCCCGGCTCGCCGAGGAACGCCCCCACGCGCGCCTTGCGGTACGTGTCGGAGACGCCGTGCTCGTCGGCGTACTCGCGCAGGAGCCCGTCGGCGAGGTCGTCGCGCACCACGTCGGTGACGCCGAGCATCCGCTGCGCCGTCTCGTAGTGCGGCGCCAGCTCGCTCCGCCAGTCGCGCATCCCCGCCCACTGCGGGTCGTCGAAGAACGCCCCCGGCGGCACGTAGAGCGTCATCGCGTACGTGAGCGAGCCGCCGCCGACGCCCGCGCCGCTCATCACGAACGCATCCTTGAACGGCGTCATCCGGAACAGCCCGCGCAGCCCCAGCTGCGGCAGGTAGAACCAGCGCTTGAGGTCGAACGTGGACTTCGGGACGTCCTCGTCCTCCATCCGCGCGCCCTGCTCGAGCACGAGCACGGAGTGGCCCTTCTCGGCCAGGCGGAGCGCGCTGACGCTCCCCCCGAACCCGGAGCCGATGACCACCCAGTCGACGTCGAACTGACTCACAACGAGAACCCTCCTTCGGCGTTCAGACGGACCCGGGACCCGAGGAACCCGTCGCCCGTCATCGCCTCCATCACCTGCGCGTCGCGCGTCTGCGCCAGCGCGCGCCGCCCGTCGTCGAGCAGGGCGAAGAGGATCCCGTAGGAGCCGCTCCCGTCCCGCTCGTAGATCACCGTGCACGTCTCCGCCACGGCCTCGGACCCCGCCACGGACGCGGCCGGGACCGACTCGCGCGGCTCCGGCAGTTCCGGGTCCGCGTCGAACGCCGCGAACGGCCGCTCCGGCGCCGACGACCCGTAGACCCCGAGCGCGTGCTTGGTCGCGTACCAGCCGAGCGCGGTCGCCAGGCCGTGCGTCCCCGGCTCCGACGCCCGCAGCGCCCGCGCGACCGCCACGATCCCGTGGGTCGCGTAGTTGTTCCCCGGGCCGCCGAAGAACGTCAGGCCGCCGGTCATCGTGAGCTGGCGGTCCAGCGGCAGGCCCAGCGCGTCCGCGGCCAGCTGCACGGCGGACGGGAAGCACGAGTAGAGGTCGACGTGGGTGAGCTGCGCCGCGTCGACGCCCGCGTGGGCGAACGCCGCCCGCCCGCACGCCGCGATCGCCGGGGAGCGGTGCAGCTCGCGCCGGTGCGACAGCATCCACTCGTCCGCTGCCTGCGCGCCCGCGTGCGGGAAGACCCACCGGTCACGCGGGACGCCGAGTTCCTCGGCCACCGCGGCGGAGCACACGATCACCGCGGCCGCCTGGTCGACCTGGATGTTCGAGTTGTGGAGCTTGAGGTACGGGAACGTGACCTTGCGGTTGGCCGGCGACGCGGTCGCCAGCTCCTCCGCGCTGAACCGCTGCGGCGTCCACGCGCACGGCTGCTCGGCCGCGACGGCGCTGAAGCGGGACCACAGACCCGAGATCACGTCCAGGTGATCGGCCACGGAGCGGCCCGCCGCAGCGCGGTGGGCGTTCTCGATCAGCGGATAGGCCATGATCGGCGCGAGCACGCCGGCGCCCACCTCGGCCTCCGTCGACGGCGCGCGCTCCCCCTCGACCAGCTCGTCGGGCTCCGCGCTCGCGTCCGCCTCCGGCCAGCCGAGGTCGATCCCCCGCTTGCCCGCCTGGACGACCGACTGCAGCGCCTCGGCCCCGCAGACGATCCCCGCCTCCAGCTCGCCGCGCGCGATCCGCCCGCAGAGCAGGTTGAGCAGCAGCTGCGGCCCGTTGCCGCCCTGGAGCGACGAGCGGAGGGTCGGTGGAGCGATCCCGAGCAGCACACCCACGCGCTGTCCGGGATCGCCATGAGGCCACGCCGCAGGGGGCACAGCGGCGAGCGCACCGACTTTCGCGAGCAGCGCGTCCTGAGAGGCCGCTCCCGAGTCCTGAGCGGCCAGGCGGACCGCGTGAGCCATCATGTCCGCCGGCTCGGACAGATCGGCCGCGTCCAGCTCGGCGGGCCGCCGCAGCAGCTCGCCGAGGCCGACGAGGACAGGCGTCCGGGGATCCACGGAGCCGCTCATCCGGCGTACAGCGCCTCGACCTCGGCGGCGTACTTCTCGCCGATCGGCCGGCGCTTGAGCTTCATCGTCGGCGTCAGCTCGTCGCCGCCCGGCATCCAGTCCGACGGGACGACGTGGAACTTCTTGACCTGCTCGACACGGGAGAGCCGGGCGTTCGCCTTCTCGACCCCCTCGGCCAGCGCCGCGCGCACCCGCTCGTCGGCGGCGAGCGTCTCCGGCGAGGCGCCCTCCAGCCCGTTCCGCGCCGCCCACGCCCCGCTGAAGTCCGGGTCGAGCACGAGCAGCGCGACGTTGTACGGGCGGTTGTCGCCGATCACGCACGCGTGGCCCACCAGCGGCGACGCGACCTTGAGCGCCGCCTCGATGTTCGCCGGCGACATGTTCTTGCCGGCCGCGTTGATGATCAGCTCCTTCTTGCGGTCGACGATCCGCAGGTAGCCCTCGTCGTCCAGCTCGCCCAGATCGCCGGTCAGCAGCCAGCCGTCGGCGTCGATCGTCTCGGCCGTCTTCTCGGGCTGGTTGCGGTAGCCGCGCATGATCGACGCGCCGCGAACGAGCACCTCGCCGTCGTCGGCGAGCTTGACCTCGACGCCGTCGACCGCGACGCCGACCGTGCCGAGCTTCATCCGGCCGGGCGGGTTGATCGTGGCGATCGCGGCGGTCTCGGACATCCCCCACACCTCGCCGAGCGGGATGCCGATCGCGTGGAAGAACTCGAGCACCTCGACCGGCGTGGGCGCCGCGCCGACGTTGACCGACTTGACCTCGTCGAGCCCGAGCATCCCGCGCAGGCCGGCGAAGTACTGGGCGTCGGCCTCCGCCACCCGCGTCGCCAGCTCCTCCGGGACCGCCTCGCCCCGCTGCTCCAGGCGCACCTTCTCGATCGCGGCGTCGAGGGCGGCGCGCAGCGGCGCGGCCTGCTCCTCGGGCTGCGACGCGAGCATCGCCTCCAGCCCAGCCTTCAGCTTCTCCCAGATCCGCGGGACGGCGAAGAATCAGTGCGGCCGGACCTGCGGGAGGAGGCCGACGACCGCACGCGGGTCGGGGCAGCAGACGATCTCCCATCCGAAGAGGATCGGCGCGTAGTGGTGCGCGCCGCGCTCGGCGACGTGGGCGGCGGGGAGCCACGAGATGACCCGCCCGCCCTCGCCGAAGGGCAGCATCTTGTTCGCGGCGCGCGCGACCGTCAGCAGGTTGCGGTGGGTGAGCTCGACGCCCTTCGGCGGGCCGGTCGTGCCGCTCGTGTAGATGAGCGTGAGGAGATCGTCCGGGCCGGCCTCGGCGCGGATCGCGTCCAGGTCGAGCTCGACCGCGGCCGCCGTGTCCTCCACCTCGGCCAGCGGCGTCGTGCCCTCGGCCTCCCCATCGACCAGGATCACGTGCTCCAGCGCCTGGAGCTCCGGCCGGGCGGCGAGGAGGTTCGCGACGAGCGCCTCCTCGGCGATCGCCACGCGCGCGCCCGAGTCGCCGACGACGTAGGCGATCTGCTCCGGCGCGCTCGTCGTGTAGATCGAGAACGGCGTGGCGCCGAGCGTCATCACCGCCAGGTCGGCGAGCTGGAACTCGGGCCGGTTGGAGAGCAGGAGCGCGACCGCGTCGCCGCGGCGGACGCCGAGCCGGTGCAGCCCGCGCGCGAGCGCGTCCACGCGCGCGCTCAGCTCACCCCACGTGAGGCGCAGCGCACCGTCGGCCGTGCGAACGGCCGGAGCGTCCGGCTGTGCCGCGACGGTGCGGCGGAACGCCTCGGTGACGGTGGTCGCCTCGACGGCGGTGGCAGTGACGGACAAGGACCCTCCCCAGACGGCGGTGCTGCGAGCCGCGGGAACGCTATGCGGAGGAGGCCCTCGACGCGGGTGCGTGTGCCCCAATCCAGGGGTCTCACGTTGTGGCGCGGCCACAGTACCGTTGGTCTCCGTGGCCGAGCCCTGGGTGCAGATCGTCGCCGAGCTGGTGAGCAGCCCCAGGTGGGTCGAGGCGACGACCGAGCGCGTGATCGCGCGGATCGAGGTCGAGCAGCCCGAGCTGGTGACCGCCGCCGACCTGCGCGCCGCCACGCGCGACTCGATCGAGGCGAACGTCCGGCTGTTCGGGAGCGCGACCCGCCGCGCGCGCCCCGCGGCCGAGGTCGAGCCGCCGCCCGAGTCGGTCGAGTGGAGCCGGATCGCGGTGCGGCACAACGTGGGCCTCGCGACGTTGCTGCGGACGTACCGGATCGGGCACGAGGTGGCGTTCGGGCTGTGGGTCGAGGCGCTGCGCGGGCGGCTCGCCGACCCGGCCGAGGTGGCGACCGCGCTGGAGGCGGCGTCGGGCTACATGTTCGGCTTCGTCGACGCGCTGAGCGCCCGGATCGCCGAGCAGTACACGGAGGAGCGCGACCGGTACGCGCGCTCGGCCGAGGCGGTGCGGCTGGAGACGGTGCGCGCGCTGCTGGCCGAGGACTCGACGATCGATCCTGACCTCGCGTCGTCGCGGCTGCGGTACCCCCTCCACCGCCACCACCTGGCGTTCGTGCTGTGGCACGAGGGGCCGGAAGGGCGGGAGGCGGCCCTGCCGGAGCTGGAGCGGATCGCCGCCGACGCGGTGGCGCCGCTGCGCCTCGCGCCGATGCTCGTCACGACGACCGGCCGCGCGGTGCTGTCCGGCTGGCTGGCGTCGGCGGACGAGGTCGGGGACGTGGTGGAGCGGGTCGACCCCGGCGCGCTGCCGCCGGGCGTCCGGATCGCGTTCGGGACGCCGCGCCACGGGGTCGAGGGGTTCCGCGCGTCGCACCGGCAGGCGCTGGAGGCGCAGCGCGTCGCACGCCTGCACCCGCGCCCGCAGCCGGTCTCGCACTACGGGGCGCTGGCGCTGCGGGCTCTGGCGACGACCGACCTGGATCACGCGCGGACGTTCGTGCTCGACGAGCTGGGGCCGCTGGCCGCGCCGGACGACGCGACGCAGCGGCTGGCGGCGACGCTGCGGGTCTACCTGGAGGAGCACGCCTCGCCGGCGCGCACGGCGGCGCGGCTCGGCGTGCACCCCAACACGGTCGCCAACCGGGTGCGGGCGGCGGAGGATCTGCTGGGCCGCGACGCCGGGCTGCGGGTGGCGGAGACGCTGGTGGCGCTGCAGCTCGCGCCGCTCGTCGCGGGCAGCGCTCAGCGCAGCAGCGCGTAGCTCCCGGTCAGCTTGTTCACCGGCTTCTTGTCGCCGTGGACGAGGACGCCGACGTAGTCGAGCTCCGCTGCGCGCGTCTGCGCCACGGCCTGGGCGAACTCGGCGTAGTTCGTCGTCCGCTGGCCGGGCGCGGGGAAGTCGATGACGCGGACGTTCTCCGTCTCGCGCGCCCGCGCCCGCAGCGCGCGCAGCTCCTCCCGCGACGCCTTCAGCATCGGGAAGCCGATCGGGATGAGACCCGGATGCGTCGTGCCGTCGGCGTCGACGATGTCCGGCCCGGGCAGCTGCGGGACGGCCGCGCCGAGGCTGAGCGCCAGGACGGCCGCGGCGTTGGCGGCGAGGCCGGGCGGGAGGTCGTCGGCGAGGACGACGACGCAGCGGGCGGGGACGGTCGACGGGTCGGCGGCGGGCGGGGCGGTCTGTACGGCGATCATGGGCTTCAGAGCAGCACACGAACGGCTCTGCCGACGCAACTCCGCACGTCGTCCGGCAGACTGCGCCCATGGAGCGACTTGATGCGGTGGACCAGGCGATCCTGCGGGAGCTGCAGGACGATGCACGGCAGACCAACCGCGAGCTCGCCGCGGCCGTCCACGTCTCCCCCTCGACGTCGTCCGAGCGCGTCCGTGCGCTGCGCGCGGAGGGCGTCATCCGCGGCTACCACGCTGACATCGCCTACGAGGCGCTCGGCCGGCGCGTCCAGGCGCTCATCGCGATCACCCTCCGCCCGCCCACCCGCGAGGTGATCGAGGAGTTCCGCACCTGGGTCCAGACCCTCCCCGAGCTCGTCGGCGCGTTCGTGGTCTCCGGCTCCTCGGACTACCTGCTGCACGTGGCCGTGCCGGACACCGACGCGCTCTACGCCTTCGTCATCGACCGCCTGACGGGGCGGCCGGAGGTGGCGGACGTGAACACGTCGGTCGTGTACGAGCACCTCCGGCGGCCGGTGTTGGAGCCGCTCGGGGCGTAGGGCGAGTCCGGCCGGCTTCGCGCCCGGGGCCCGAGCGTGGGCTGCGGGCGGTGGGCGGGGTCGGTGTTCGGTTCGGGGACGTCCTCACCGTGCGGCCCGGCAAGAGGTGAGCCGTCTTTCGGTGACATACGCACCGAAACGCGTCTCACCTCCCGGCGCAGCCCCATCCGAGCGCGGGAACTGATCGAGAACCACCCGCAACCGCCCGCAGACCACGCCCGAGAACCGACCACACCACGAACGAACGCGGCCGCGCCCGGACCTGTTGTGACGTTCGTCCACCCGGGGCACACCGGTCCATAGCCGCGCTATCTTCTCAGTTGCTTGCAGAAAGCAACCACCTCATGACCAAGACCTCTGACACCTCCACCTCCCCCGTCGAGGACCTCGTCCGGCAGCTGTACCGGCTCGGGTTCGTGCAGCGGGGGATCGCGCGGGAGGCGCTGTCCGAGCTGGGCTCGCAGGGGTTCACCGCGCTGGGCGTCCTGAAGCTCCAGGGCCCGCAGCGCGTCAGCGACCTCGCGACCGCGCTGAACATCGACCTCTCCGTCGCCAGCCGCCAGTGCAGCGCGCTCGCGTCGGCCGGCTACGTCGCCCGCGAGCCGGATCCCGACGACCGCCGCGCCCACCGCCTCGTCCTCACCGACACCGGTGCGTCCGTCCTACGCGAGTCGCACCGCCGCATGGTCCACGCCTTCGGCCAGGCCCTCACGGGCTGGTCCGAGACCGACATCTCCTCCCTCGCCGCCGGCCTCGAGCGCCTGCGCGAGGACTTCGCGCGCACCTCGTCCTGCGCGCCCACCCCCACCGACTCCCAGAAGGAGGCCGCAGCCCGATGAGCGCCGCAGCCACCACCCCCGCGCCCGCCGAGGGCGCAGGCATGACCCACCGTCAGATCCTCGAGGCGATGTCCGGGCTGCTGCTCGGCATGTTCGTCGCGATCCTCTCGTCCACCATCGTCTCCGCCGCGCTGCCGACGATCATCGGCGACCTCGGCGGCACCCAGTCCTCCTACACCTGGGTCGTCACGAGCACCCTGCTCGCGCTCACGGTCTCCACCCCGATCTGGGGCAAGCTCGCCGACCTCTTCGACCGCAAGCTCCTCGTCCAGACCGGCCTGACGATCTACGTCGTCGGCTCGATCTTCGCGGGCCTGTCGCAGTCGACCGGCCAGCTGATCGGCTGGCGCGTCGTGCAGGGCATCGGCGTCGGCGGCCTGACCGCCCTCGTCCAGGTGATCCTCTCCGACCTCGTCTCCCCGCGTGAGCGCGGCCGCTACACCGGCTACCTCGGCGCGGTCTTCGGCCTCGGCACCGTCGCCGGCCCGCTGATCGGCGGCGTCGTCACCGACTCCATCGGCTGGCGCTGGTGCTTCTACGTCGCCGTCCCGTTCGCGGTCGCCGCGTTCATCGTCCTGCAGCGCACGCTGAAGCTCCCGCCCAAGGCCAAGCGCAAGGTCTCGATCGACTACGTCGGCGCGACCCTCATCGCCGGTGGCGTCTCGAGCCTCCTGATCTGGGTCTCGCTCGCCGGCCAGCAGTTCGACTGGGTCTCCGGCATGACCGCGCTGCTGATCGGCATCGGCGTCGTCCTCATCGCCGCCGCGGTCTACACCGAGCGCCGCGTCCGCGAGCCGATCGTCCCGCTCCGCCTCTTCGAGAACCGCACCGTCGTCCTCGCGGTGATCGCGTCGGTCGCCGTCGGCATCGCGATGTTCGGCACGACGGTCTTCCTCAACCAGTACATGCAGATCGCCCGGGGCTACTCGCCGACCGAGTCGGGCCTGCTCTCGATCCCGATGGTGATCGGCCTCTTCGGCGCTTCGACGATCATCGGCCGCAAGGTCAGCCAGACCGGCCGGTACAAGAACTACATGATGCTCGGCGCGGTGCTGCTCACCGTCGGCCTCGGCCTGATGGGCATCATCGACGAGTCCACGAGCCTGCTCGAGATCGCCGTCTTCCTGATCCTCCTCGGCTCCGGCGTCGGCATGCTGATGCAGAACCTCGTACTGGTGGTCCAGAACGCGGTGAGCACGCACGACATCGGCTCGGGCAGCTCGCTCATCGCCTTCTTCCGCAGCATGGGCGGCGCGATCGGCGTCAGCGTCATGGGCGCGCTCCTCGCGACCCACGCGTCGAACTCGATCGCCGAGGGCCTGGGCAAGCTGGGCGTCGGCGGCAGCGGCGTGAGCGACGGCCAGGTGCCGGACATCAGCACGCTCCCCGGCCCGGTGAAGGACGTCGTCGAGCACGCCTACGGCACCGGCATCGCGGAGATGTTCCTCATCGCCGCCCCGCTCGGGATCGTCGCGCTGATCGCCGTCGCCCTCCTGCGCGAGGTGCCGCTCGGCGCCAAGAGCGGCATCGAGCTGGCCCGCGAGCAGCGCGAGCAGCGGGAGGCCGCGCCGCAGGCCGCCTAGAACACGACGGTCGTGTTCTCGTGAACCAGCAGGCGGTCTTCGCAGTGCCACTTGACGGCACGCGCGAAGACCGTCCGCTCGATGTCGGCGCCGAGTCGCTCCAGCGACCCGGCGTCGTCGCGGTGGGAGACCCGGATGACGTCCTGCTCGATGATCGGGCCGGCGTCCAGCTCCTCGGTCACGTAGTGCGCGGTGGCGCCGATGAGCTTCACGCCCCGCTCCTTCGCCCGCTGGTACGGCCCGGCGCCCGCGAAGGCCGGCAGGAACGAGTGGTGGATGTTGATCACCGGCACGCCCAGCCGCTCGAGGAAGTCGCCGGAGAGGATCTGCATGTAGCGGGCGAGCACGACGACGTCGACGTCGCCCGCCTGCGCCACCTGCGCCAGCAGCTCCTCCTCCGCCTGCGCCTTGCCGCCGGGCGGGACCGGCACGTGGACGTAGGGGAGGCCGAACGCCTCGACGTCGCCGCGCAGATCGTCGTGGTTGGAGGCGACGAGGGCGATGTCGGCGTGGATCTCGCCGCGCCGCCAGCGCCACAGCAGATCCAGCAGGCAGTGGTCGTAGCGCGAGACGAGGATCCCGACGCGCTTGGGCCGCGTCGCGTCGGTCATCTGCCAGTCCATGCCGAACGGCGTCCCGACCTCCGCCCCGAAGGCCCGCTCCAGCTCGGCCCGCGCCGCGGCGTCGAGCGGCAGCGCGAACTCCATCCGCATGAAGAACGCGCCGCCCTGCGGATCGGTCGTGTGCTGCCCGGCGCTGACGATGTTCGCGCCGCGGCCGTGCAGGAACCGCGAGACCGCCGCGACGATGCCGGGGCGGTCTGGGCAGGAGATCAGCAGGCGGCTGAGCGGCGCTTCGGACACACGCCCATCTTCAACGGAACGGGCCCGTCCCGCAAGGGCACGCAAAAGGCGCTGACCCGCCCTTGCGGCGGCGCGCACGCGACGTTACGCTCCGCGGACCGATGCTGTCGCTCACGCACACCGCGCGCCTCGCCCTTCCGGGCACGCTGCCGGCTGCGCTCGCGACGCTCGTACTTGCCATTGCCATCTAGCCTGCCGTCGCCGCACACGCGACTGCAGGCCAACGGTCCCTCGGGACCGGGTGGCGGCGGCGCCGTACTCGGACTGGGGACCAGAAGGAGCCCCGTCCGACATGACCACCGTTCTCGCCCCCGCCCCGCTTCACCCGGCCGGCATCGTTCCTGCGCGACCGCAGGCCGGACCGCCAGGGACACGGCGGACCTACACGCTGGAGCTGCGTGAGGCGCCCGAGGCCCTCGAGCGCGTCCTGACCGAGCTGCGCCGGCGCCGCTGCCGGGTCACGCACCTGGAGTACCTGGCCGCCGACCGGCACCGGCCGACGCAGCTCGTCGTCGGCGTCGAGGCGCCGGCCTCCCACGCCCACCTCGTCGAGGCGTGGCTGGGGAACATCGTCGCGGTCACGCGCGTCCAGCGCCTGACGACGGCGGGGTGAGGACCATGGCCTGGACCGAGATCCCCGCGAGCGCGCTGCGCACCATGACGTGGCCCGAGCTGCTGGCCTGCGAGGACGACGCCGTCGCGACGGGCGACGAGCGGGCCCGCCGCGCGGCGTCCGAGGAGATGCGGCGGCGCTGCCAGTCCGCCCCGCCCGCGTGGGGCGGCG
>Ga0196960_10000164_pt1 | contig 26991 bp, 26 predicted proteins | sample S3v_5metaG_FD_183187 | JGI IMG/M metagenome (GOLD analysis project Ga0196960, IMG submission 183187) | Soil microbial communities from Anza Borrego desert, Southern California, United States - S3+v_5 | ecosystem: Environmental > Terrestrial > Soil > Desert | place: USA: California | collected...
GCCGCGGCCTGCTCCAGCACCGCCGCGGTCCCGGCGAGGCCCGCCCGCGCACCCGCGCCGACCGACGCGTACTGGCGCCGGATCAGCTGCTCGGCCTTCGCCGACCACGGCAGCAGCTCGCAGTCCAGGACGAGCCAGCCGGTCGCCAGCTCGTCCCACAGCCCCGCCGCCGAGATCGCGCCGCGCAGCCGCGCGAGGACCGCCTCAGTCTGCTCCCCGTCGGGGAAGAACGCCCGGCCCGTGCGGGTGTAGACGGCGCCGGTCGTCCCGTCCGCGACGCCGAACCGGGCGCGCGCCACGCCCGCGTCGCGGCACACGACCGCGATCGCGCGCGAGCCCATGTGCTTCTCCTCGCACACCACGCGCGCGATCCCCTCGGCGCGGTACTCGGCGAACGCCTCGGCCGGGTGCTCGAGCAGGTCGGGACGGGAGGAGGTCGCCGGCGGCGCCATGGTCGGCGGGAGGTAGACGAGCCAGCGCGGGTCGATCGCGAACCGGCTCATCACCTCCAGCGCGGCGGCCGCGTGCTCCTCGCGCACGGTGACGGTCCGCGCCAGGCGCGTCTGCACGATCCGCTTGCCCGCGACGTCGTCGAGATCGAGCACGTACGGGCCCCGGCCGTCCGCGTCCGCACCGCTCCCACCGTCGACGTCGCTCGCGTCGGCGCCCGGCTCGGGCAGGAACGGCTTGGCCGGCTCGTAGTACGTCCGCGCGGCCGGCACGGAGACGACCTCGCGCTCCGGCCAGCGCAGTGCGGTGAGCTTCCCGCCGAAGACGCACCCGGTGTCGATGTTGACCGTGTTGTTGAGCCAGCGCGGCTCGTGCACCGGCGTGTGCCCGTACACCACCGTCGCCTCGCCGCGGTAGTCCGCCGCCCAGTCGAGCCGCACCGGCAGGCCGTACTCGTCCCGCTCCCCGGTCGTCTCGCCGTACAGGGCGAACTCGCGCACGCGCCCGGAGGAGCGCCCCTGGTAGGCCTCCTTCATCCCCGCGTGCGCGACGACGAGCCGGCCGTCGTCCAGCACCGCGTGGCTGACGAGCCGGTCGAGGAACGCCGCCGCCTCGTCGCGCAGCCCGGGCGGCGCGCCGTCGAGCTGCTCCATCGTCTCCGCCAGCCCGTGCGTCAGCTGCACGTTGCGGCCCTTGAGCTTGCGGACGAGCTTGACGTCGTGGTTGCCGGGGACGCAGATCGCGGTGCCGGCGGCGGCCATGTCCATGACGCGCCGGAGCACGCGCGGCGAGTCCGGCCCGCGGTCGACGAAGTCGCCGACGAAGATCGCGCGCCGGCCGGGCGGCGGCGTGACCTTGCCGTCCTCGCCGATCGCGTAGCCGAGCTCGCCCAGGAGCGCGTCGAGCTCGTCCGCGCAGCCGTGGACGTCGCCGACGATGTCGAACGGCCCGTGCTCGTGGCGGCGGTCGGACCACAGCGGCGCGCGCGTGATCTCCGCCTGCTCGACCTCCTCGACGGTGCGCAGCACGTGCACGCGGCGGAAGCCCTCGCGCTGGAGGCCCTTGATCGACCGCTTGAGCTGCGCGCGCTGCTGCTTGACGACGTGCGGGCCGAAGTCGCGGTCGGGCCGCGCGGCGTTGCGCGCCTGGCAGACCTCCTCGGGCAGATCGAGCACGATCGCGACGCAGAAGAGGTCGTGCTCCTTGGCGATCTGCGTCAGCGCCCGGCGCGCCTCGCGCTGGACGTTCGTGGCGTCGACCACGGTCAGCCGGCCGCGACGCAGGCGCCGGCGCGTGATCTCGTGGAGGACGGCGAACGCGTCCTGGGACGCCGACTGGTCGTTCTCGTCGTCGGCGACCAGGCCGCGGCAGAAGTCCGACGAGACGACCTCGGTCGGCGCGAAGCGGGCGCGCGCGAACGACGACTTGCCGGAGCCGCTGGCGCCGATGAGGACGACGAGGGAGGGCTCGGGGAGCTCGATCTTCGTCATCGCCGGTCGAACACCGCCATCTGGGTGGGAGGGCCGACCTCGGGGTCGTCGGGGCCGACGGGCAGGTACCGGACCGCGTAGCCGTGCCGTTCGCCGACGCCCTCCGCCCACGCGCGCAGCTCCGCGCGCGTCCACTCGAAACGGTGGTCTGAGTGGCGGAAGTGGCCGGCGGGGAGCGACTCCCAGCGGAGGTTGTACTCGCGGTTCGGCGTGGTGACGATCACGGTGCGGGGCTTGGCGGTGCCGAAGACGTTGCCCTCGGCGGCGGCCAGGCGCGGCGGGTCGAGGTGCTCGATCACCTCCATCAGCACGGCGGCGTCGAAGCCGGCCAGGCGCTTGTCGCGGTAGGTGAGCGCGGACTGGCGCAGCGTGATGCGGGCGCGCTGCGCGTCGGGGAGGAGGTCGAGCTTCAGGCGCTTGGCGGCGAGCTCCAGCGCGCGGGCGGAGACGTCGGCGCCGACGATCTCGGCGTACGCCGGGTCGCGGACGAGCCGCTGGAGCAGCGCGCCCGGGCCGCAGCCGAGGTCGAGGACGCGCGTGGCGCCCGACGCGCGCAGGACGGCCTCGACCGCGCCAAGCCGCTGGTCGCGCAGGGAGACCCGCTCCTCCAGCTGCTCCTCCTGACGAGGGTCGGCGTCAGCGTCGGCCGGCTCGTTGACGTCCTCCGCCGCCGCGTCGCGCAGCTGGGCGAGCGCGGGGTCGAGCAGCCGGCGCTGGTGCTTGACCGAGCGGCGGGCGATCAGCTCGCGCTCGGGGTGGTGGGGGAGCCAGCCCTCGCCGCGGCGCAGGAGCTTCTCGACCTCCGCCTCGCCGACCCAGTAGTGCTTGTCGTCGTCGAGAACGGGGAGCAGGACGTAGAGGTGGGTGAGGAGGTCGGCGAGCCGGACGTCCGCGCGCAGGCGCAGGTCGAGGTGCCGGCTGTCGCCCCAGTCCGGGTGCTCGGGATCGAGCGGGATGGGCTGCGTGTCGACCGCGTAGCCGAGCGGCTCGAAGAGCCGGCGGACGAGCCCGTCGCCGCCGCGCGCGGGGACGGCGGGGAGGTGCGCCTCGAGCGGGATCGGCGTCGCCGCCAGCTCCGGCCGCTCCTTGCACGTGCCGTTCATCGCAGTGCCGAAGACGCTGACCATCGCGGTCGCGAGGAAGGACGACGCGACGTACGGGCGGTCGTTGACGTACTCGGCCAGCGCGAACCCGCCGCCGCCGCGCGGGCTGCCCTTGCGCCGCACGAGCCCGACCGGATCGACGTCGAGGAGGAGCGCCGCCGTGCACCGCTCCTCGCCCGCCTCCGGGTACACGACGTGCGCGGCGCCGAACGGCAGGCTGAACCGCTGCACCCGGTCGGGGTGCTTGTGCAGCAGGTAGCCCAGGTCGGTCGCGGGGCGGTGCGTGGTCGTGAGGGTCAGCAGCACGGGATCCGGCACCCTAGCTCCCACCTCGGCGGGCTTCGCCGGTCCCTCGACACGGGTTCGAACCCCGGGCCGGAACGACGAAGGGCGCCCAATGGGGCGCCCTTCTGTGCAGCTGCCGGGCAAGGACTCGAACCTTGAATACCAGGGCCAGAACCTGGCGTGTTGCCGATTACACCACCCGGCAAGGGGTGCGTCGCTCAGCGCGACGAGACGACAGGATAGCGTCGCCTCTTCCGAGGAGATCGGACGGCTCCGCAGAGGCTTGAGCGTCGCTCCGCAGAGACGTTGCGGAGCGGTGCTGAGACGGCACACGATCGCTGCGAGCGTCGCGGGCCGATGCCGCCCGACCACCCGCCCGCCTGCCGCGTGGGCGAGATCCTGCCCAACGCCCACCTCGCGATCGTGAGCCCACGCAAGCTGCGCGACTACGCGCTGAACCCCGATCCGGACGCCGACCACGACGGGCGCCACAAGGCGCGCGTCTTCGCCGCGGTCCTCGACATCCACCAGCGTGACTGGCAGTACCTGCGCGACTGGTTGCTGCTCGGCGTTCGTCATTGGCCAGTCGTTCGCATCAGGCCGGGTCGGCGCGATGGCTGGCGGTACGAGGTCGTCATCCCGGTCATCGGGCGCAACGGCATGCAGGCACCGGTCACGACCGGCTGGGTCGTGGAGGGCGGCCTGCCGCGCCTGGCCACGGCGTACATCCGCAACCCGTGACTGGAGTACGATGAGTTCGACAATGACCTTTGCGCTTTACGACTACGCGCGGCTGGTCGCGCCGTGTGACGGCTGGGGCGTCGAGGGTGACGAGAAGGTCCGGTTCGAGGCCGGCGCGATCGGTGTGGTGATCGAGCTCGATGCGACCGGGGCCGAGGTCGAGCTCCTCGTCGAGGGCGGCTACACCATCGGGTTCGTGGACGTCCGGTTCGACCAGATCGAGCGGCTGCCGCGGCGCGGCGAGGCTTAGGCGGCGGTGTTCTCGGCCCAGTCGCGGTAGAGGCGCCAGTAGGCGCCCTGTGCGGCGACGAGCTCGTCGTGGGTGCCTTGCTCGATGACGCGGCCGCCGTCGAGGACGACGATGCGGCCGGCCTGGCGGATGGTGGAGAGGCGGTGGGCGATGACGATGGCGGTGCGGCCCGCGAGCAGGCGGCGCATGCCGGCCTCGATCTTGCCCTCGGTGTGGAGGTCGACGTTCGCGGTCGCCTCGTCGAGGATGAGGATGCGCGGGTCGGCGATGAGCGCGCGGGCGAAGGCGACGAGCTGGCGCTGGCCGGCCGAGAGCGAGATGCCGCGCTCGCCGATCTGCGTCTCCAGCCCGTCCGGCAGTGCACGCACGAAGTCGTCGGCGCCGACGCCGCGCAGGGCGGTCCACACCTCGTCGTCCCTCGCCTCCAGGCGCCCGAAGGCCACGTTCTCGCGCAGGGTGCCGCTGAAGAGGAACGGCTCCTGCGGCACGATCCCCATCTGCGAGCGCAGCGAGTCCGTCCGCGCGCGCCGCAGATCCACGCCGTCCACCAGAACCGCACCCGCCGTCGGGTCGTAGAAGCGCGCGACGAGCTTGGCGAACGTCGACTTCCCGGCACCCGTCGCGCCGACCAGCGCCACGGTCTGGCCGGGCGGGATCGTCAGCTCCACGTCGGACAGGGCGTTGACGATCTCGTCGTCCTCGGTCCGGTACGAGAACGTCACCCCGTCGAACACGATCTCGCCCCGCAGCGGCGACGGAAGGTCGACGGCATCGGCCGCGTCCACGAGGTCGGGCTGCTCGTCCAGCAGCTCGAAGATCTTGTCCAGCGCCGCCATGCCCGCCTGGTACTGCGTGTAGAGCTGCGACAGCTGCTGGATCGGCTCGAAGAACCCGTTCAGCGCGGCGATGAACGCGACGAGCACGCCGACGGTGACCTCGCCGTCGATCACCTGCATGCCGCCGTAGATCAGGATCCCCACCGTCGCGACCGCGCTGATGAACTCCACCGCGGGGAAGTACGCCGCGTTCAGGTAGACGGTCGTCATGTTCGCGTCGCGGTTCTTGAGGTTCAGCGCGCGGAACCGGGCGAGGTGCCGCGGCTCCTGCCCGAACGCCCGCACGACCCGCACGCCCGACAGCGTCTCCTGCAGGTAGCCCGTGATCGCGCCGATCGTGTTCCGCGTCCGCGCGTACGCGTCCGCGCTGATGATCCGGAAGGCCAGCGAGGCGGCGAACATCACGGGGAAGATGAGGAACGTGAGCGCGGCCAGCTCGAGATCGAGGAACGCGAGGATCGCGATCGTCCCGAGCAGCGTCAGCGACGCCTGGAAGAGCGTCACGACGCTGTCGCTCACCAGCGAGTCCAGCGCCTCGACGTCGTTGGTCATGCGGCTGATCAGCACGCCCGCCTGGCGCCGCTCGTAGAACCCGACCGGCATCTCCTGCAGGTGGGTGAAGATCTTCTTGCGCAGGTCCTGCAGCACCCGCTGCCCGACCCAGCCGACGAGGTACGTCTGCACGTACGACGCGCCCCAGTACGTCAACGCGGCGATGACGAACCCGGCGACGACCCAGTCGAGCGTCCCCAGGTCGCCCGGCACGATGCCGTCGTCGATCGCGGCCTTGGCCAGCGGCGGCGGCGCGAGCGACGCGGCGGTCGCGAAGATGAGCGCGACGAACATCAGCGCCACGCGCCCGCGGTACGGCTTGAGCAGCTCGAGCAGGCCGCGGATCTTCCGCCCGCGCCCGCCGGTCTGCTTCATCCGCCGGCGCAGCTCCTCCCGCGACATGGCGACGCGCGGCCCACGCGGCGACCCTGAGATCGGCCCGGCCATCTAGAACCCCGCCACCTTCCGCTCGCGCGGCTTCTCGGTGAGGAAGACGCTGTCCGGCAGGCCCTTCTCGACGATCTCCTGGTAGAGCGGCGAGATCTCCAGCAGCTCGTCGTGCGTGCCGCGCGCCACGACGCGCCCGTCCTCGAGCACGATGATCTCCGAGGCCAGCGCGATCGTCGAGAGCCGGTGGGCGATGACGAACGTTGTCCGGCCCTCCATCGCCTCACGCAGCGCGACCTTGATCGACTGCTCGGTGGACGCGTCGACCGACGACGTGGCGTCGTCTAGGATCAGCACGCGCGGGTCGGCCAGCAGCGCCCGCGCGATCGCGATCCGCTGGCGCTGGCCGCCCGACAGCGTCAGGCCGCGCTCGCCGACGCGCGTGTCGTACCCCTCGGGCAGCCGGGCGATGAAGTCGTGCGCCTGCGCGCGGCGGGCGGCCTCCTCGACCTCCTCCCGCGACGCGTCCTCGCGGGCGTACGCGATGTTCGCGTGGACGGTGTCGGAGAAGAGGAACGGGTCGTCGTCGACGATCGCGACGGCGCGGCGAAGCGAGACCACGTCGACCGAGCGCACGTCCGCGCCGTCGACCAGCACACGGCCCTCGGTGGGGTCGTAGAGCCGCCCGATGAGCTGCGCCAGCGTCGTCTTGCCGGAGCCCGTCGCGCCGACCAGCGCGACCGTCGTGCCGGCGGCGACCTCGAGGTCGACGTCGTGGAGCGCGTCGCGGTTGGCGCCGTCGTAGCGGAGTGTGACGTGGTCGAATCGCACCGCGCCGGACCCGGGCGGCAGCGCGGGAGCGCCCTCCGGCGCGACGATCTCCGGCGCCCGGTCGAGGATCTCGAACACCCGCGCGCCCGACGCCGTCGCCCGCTGCGCGAGGCCCAGCGCCATGCCGAGCATCCGCATCGGCCCGAGCAGCATCAGCAGGTACGTGTAGAACGCGGTGAACTGGCCGAGCGAGAGCTGGCCGTCGATCACGCGCCGGCCGCCGACGAAGAGCAGCGCCGCGAGCCCGAGCTGCGGGAGGAAGCCGATGAACGGCTGGTAGAACGCCCGCTGGCGCGTCGTGACCATCGCCTGCGTGAACACCCGCCGCGTCGACGCCTCGAAGCGCAGCAGCTGGCGCCCCTCGCGCGCGAACGCCTTCACGACGCGCACGCCGGAGATGTTCTCCTCGGCCTCCGCGGTCAGCTCGCCGATCCGCTGCTGGAGCTCCTGCAGCTCGGGCCGCGAGCGCTTGCCGTACCGGAACGCGACGAGCACCACGATCGGCACCGGCGCGAGCGTGATCAGCGCCAGGACCGGATCGATCGCCATCATGGCCACCGCCGCGACGAGGATCGTCAGCAGCGGCTGCGAGAGGAAGATGAGCCCGTACCCGAGGAAGAAGCGGACCGACTGCAGGTCGACCGTCGCGCGCGACATGAGCTGGCCGGTCTGCTGGCGGTCGAAGAACGCGAGCTCGAGCGACTGCAGGTGCGCGTACATCCGCTGCCGCAGGTCGACCTCCACGCCGAGCGAGACGCGCCCCGCGACGAGCCGGCGGCCCACGGTGAGCAGCAGGCGGAAGACGCCCGCCGCGCCGATCAGCAGCCCGAGCGTCACGAGCTGGTCCTGGTCCCCGTCGCGGACCTCGTCGATCGCCCGGCCGGTCAGCCACGGGATCGCGACGGTCGCGACCATCGCCAGGACGGCCAGCACGAACGACCAGATGACGCCGCGGCGGTACGGGCGCAGGAAGGTCAGCAGGCGCGTGAACGTCCTCACTTCACAAAGGATAGTGTCGGGGTCGTGAGCAGCCTGGGGGCAGGGCTCTGCGACCGGTGCCGGTGGCAGCGCATCATCCGCAATACGCGCGGGTCGTCGTTCTCGCTCTGCGAGCGGTCGAAAGTCGACGACCGCTTCCCGAAGTACCCGCGGATCCCCGTGGGCGCGTGCCCCGGGTTCGAGCCGGCGCCGCGCGAGGACGGCACGGCAGGGGAGCCGGCGACGGGCTAGCGGCGGGGGATGCCCAGCACGAGGTGCGGGGCGGTGCGGCCGGCGGCGGGGACGGCGTCGAAGTGGTCGTCGTGCAGCCCGGCGTCGCGGAAGTGCAGCTCACCGCCGCACTTGGGGCACGACCCGAGCGCGCGCAGGCCATCGGCCATCGCGGTGCTGTTCCACGTGAAACCGCATCCGAAGCAGCGCGCGGCGGGGGCAGGGGACATGCCTACCAGGGTGGCCGCTGGACGCGATCCCGTCACTCGGACGATCGTCCATGCACGGGAAGCACCCCGAAACCTGGAGCGATCTCCGAAGCGGCTGGACGGATGTGCGGCCCGGGTGTCATCCCGCCGACACCCCAGGAACGGCGTTCGCAGCGGCGGTGCGCTGGGCTAGACCGGCTTGAGCGCCGGGTCGGCCTCGTGCTCGCGGAAGAAGTCGACGATCGGGCCGACGTACTCCGGGAACTTGGGGCAGCGCAGGCCGTTGCGGGCGAGGATGGCGTCCGCGCGGCGCGTGTCGAAGCGGACCGGGTGGTTGAGGTAGCGGATCGACTCGGGCGGCGTGTCGTCGAACATCTCGCGCACCGGCTTGAGCCGCAGCGAGCTCGTCACCAAAGACGCGGGGAGCCGCACCTTGGGCTCCTTGCCGGCGTACTCGCGGGCGAGCAGCCGGTTGAGCTCGCCGGCGGTCAGCGGCTCGGGGTCGACGAGGTGGAGCGTCTCGCCGATCGCCTCGCGGTCCTGCGCGACCTTCGCCAGCGCGTCGACGACGAAGTCGATCGGGACGACGTTGAACGGAGCGCCTGAGCGGCCGAGCTGGAGCAGCGGCTCCTTGCGCCGCACCGAGCGGGCGATCGAGCGCAGCAGGTAGTACGGGCCGTCGAACTTCTGCGTGGCGCCGGTCCGCGAGTCGCCGACCACGATCGCCGGGCGGTAGATCGTCGTTGGGATGCGGTGCATCTCCTCGCGCACCCACACCTCGGCCTGGAACTTCGTCGACTCGTAGTGGTTCTTGTGCGCCTGGCCCAGCGACAGCTCGTGCTCGTACACGACGCCCGTGCGCAGCCCCGCGACGTACGCGGTGGAGACGTAGTGGAGCTGCTCGAAGTTCGGGCAGGCCCGGCAGAAGTCCAGCACGTTGCCGGTGCCGTCCACGTTGACGCGCTGGGCGATCTCGAGCGGGACCGCGAGGTTGTAGATCGCGGCGAGGTGGTGGACCTCGGTCACCTTCCCGGCGAGTGCGGAGTACTGCGCGTCGTCGAGGCCGAGGCGCCGGTCGGCGATGTCGCCGACGACGAGGTCCAGGCGCGCGCCGTCGGCGCCGAGCGACTCGGCGGTGGAGCGGGCGGCGTCGAGCATGCGCGCCTCGACGATGGCGGTGAGGCGCAGCTGGGGGCGGTCGGCGAGCAGGCGCGCGACGAGCCGCCGCGCGATGAAGCCCGGGAAGCCAGAGACGAGGCCGTACACGGCGCGGGAGCATATGGGAGCTTTCGGCGCCACGTCGTCCGGACGGACGTCCAGATACACCGCCCGGATGCTCACGGGATCCTGCGTGGCGCCGATCACGGAGCAGGCAGGACCGCCGCCAACCGTCCATGGAGGACCACCCCGTGAAGCGTCTCATCGTCGTCTGCGCCGCCCTGCTCGCGGCGCTGCTCGTGCCCACCGTCGCCGTCGCCGCCCCGGCCGCGCCGTCCGCTCCTGCCGCCGCCAAGAAGGCGTGCAAGGCGAAGAAGAAGTCCAAGTGCGCCAAGCCGTCCAAGAAGGCCACCAAGGGGACGACCACCAAGGACGCGATCACCGCACGCGCCGAGCAGCGCTGCCGCGCCGAGAAGGCCCGCTCCGCCGCGGACTTCAAGTCGGCCTGGGGCGCCAACAAGGCGAGCGCGATGAAGAAGTGCGTGGCCCAGCTCAAGCAGGACGAGATCGATGCACAGGACACCGCAGACGAGGACGCCGACGACGTCGCTGGAGACGAGGACGTCGAGGGTCTCGACGATGAGGGCCTCGACGAGGGCGTCGTCGAGGAGGAGCCGGTCGACGACTCCGGCATCGAGGACCTCGACGCGGGCGACGCCGTCGAGTAATCCTTCAGGCATGGATGCGGGGGTCCTGATCGTCGAGGACGCGCCGGAGCTGCGCGGCCTGGTCCGTGCGCTGCTCGAGCGCGCGGGGTGCACGGTGCACGAGGCCGCGAACGGCGCGGACGGGGTGCAGGCCGTCTTCGACCACGATCCGGACCTCGTCATCCTCGACCTCGGGCTCCCGGGCCGCCTGGACGGCTGGTCCGTCCTGGCCCGGATCCGCGAGGCCGGCGACGTGCCGGTGCTCATGCTCACCGCCGAGGACGCGGAGCTGGCGCGGGTGCGCGGGCTCCGCGCGGGCGCCGACGACTACGTCACCAAGCCGTTCTCCAACGCGGAGCTGGTCGCGCGCGTCGAGGCGCTCCTGCGCCGCAGCGGCGGGCGCGCCAAGAAGACGGTCGCCCCGGCGGTCTACGACGACGGCCGGCTGCGGATCGACTTCGCCGAGCACCGCGTCACCCAGAACGGGCTGACGGTGCAGCTGACGCCGCTCGAGTTCCGCCTCCTCGCCGCCCTCGCGCGGCGGCCGGGCGAGCTCGTGACGCACGAGGAGCTGCTCGAGCAGGTGTGGAACGACCAGTCGGGCGGCGGGCGCGAGCGCGTGAAGCTCTACGTCGGCTACCTGCGGCGCAAGCTCGGCACCCGCGGCGTCTCGCCGATCGAGACCGTGCGGGGGATGGGCTACCGGTACAAGGTGCCGACCGCGTCGTCCGACGCGGCCGACGCCTCGTGACCGGCGGCGCCGCGCTCAGCTGAAGAGCGTCACGGTCCCGGCGACGACGAACGCGCCGGCCCACAGGTGGTCGGTGTTGAGCCACGCCTTGCGGAGGATCGAGACGCCGAAGTGCTCGTAGACGAGCACCGCGACGAACGCCATCGCGGCGAGCATCGCGCCGACGTGGACGAGCAGCACCGCCGCCGCCTCGCCGAGCGAGGCAAGCACGTTCTCGTGGTCGTGCCCGGCCTTCCGGACGCTCGACCCGACGAGCACCGGCGCGACCATCAGGCCCGCGCCGTGGGCGGACGACATGAGGAACGACCACCACGTCAGCTCGCGCTTGGTGACCTTCATCTTCGCCCAGCGCGGGTGCGCGCGCGGGCGGGCGAAGCGGAAGATACCGAACGCGACGAGCGCGGCGGCGGCGCCCATCCGCAGCGGGCCGGGGTCGGTGAAGACGCCCAGCCCGACGACCAGCACCGCGACGACGCCGATGGCGAGCTCGTGGCCCAGCGCGATCGGCCCGAGCGCGCGCAGCAGGGCGCCGCGCGAGCGCTCCTGCAGCCCGAGGCCGACCGCGAAGAGCCAGCCCATGGCGGGGTTGAGGCCGTGGTAGGCCCCGAGCCCCGCCATGATCGCCAGCGACCAGAGGTCCATCGTCAGTCCGGGAAGCAGTACGAGTCGCTGGACGCGTCGCCGCCCTCGAGCCGCACCTGGTGCGGGCGCTCGCCGGTGAACGGGAGGAAGAAGTCCCGGTCGACCGTGAGCGAGCCGTCGTCGCCGACGTCGAGCTTGGTCATCCAGCCGCCGATCCCGGCCGGGTAGAACTGCGCGTCCCACGAGGCGTAGAGCGAGTTCGTCACGTAGACGCGCTTGCCGTCGCGGCTGACCTCGAGCATCTGCGGGCCGCCGTTGAGCGGGCCGGAGGCGGGGTGGGAGCCGGGCTCGGCGCCGATCCCGCCGAGCTTGACCGACGCGGTCTCGCGCGGCGCGCGCGGGTTGGAGACGTCGAACCGCTTGAGCTCGCCGGTGCCCCAGCACGAGACGTAGAGCGCCTGGTCGTCGACGCTCAGCGCGATGTCGGTGATCAGCGGGGCGACCGCGCCGAACGGCTGGAGGATCGGCGGGAGGTGCTCCGCCTCGGCCGGCTGGGCGGGGATCGTGATGACCTTCTCGACGCTGACATGGTCGGTCGCCGCGCCGCTCCACAGCCACACGGACGCGCTGAGATCGCTCGTGTTGGTGACGACGCCGACGAACCCGTAGTCCTTCGCCGGGTTGTGGGCGGGGCGCAGCTCGAGGACCATCTGGTGCTCGGCGCCGAGGTCGATCTCCTGCTTGTGGACCCGCTTGTCGAGATCCCACACGTGCAGCTTGTGGCCGTACTGGTTGGAGAGCAGCAGGTCGCCCTGCAGGCCGTCCTCGACCATCTTCGGCGTGCCCCACTCGGAGGTCACGACCGTGCCGTGGTTGAGATGCCACCAGAAGTCGTAGGCCAGCTCCTGCGGCCCGCGGTCCTCCTCCCAGCGGCCCTTGACCGAGAAGTCGTCGTGGTCGAGCAGGAAGATGCCGCCCGGGCCGCCGCCGCTCGGGTCGCCGAGGGCGCTGACGTAGATGCCGTCGGGGCCGCAGTGGACGGTGTGGGGGCGGGAGTAGCCGGCCTTCTTGGCGATCTCCTCCGCCTCGATCGTCTTCACGATCTTGGGCTGGCGCGGGTCCGCCTTGACGTCGAGGACGTGGATGTTCGAAGAGCGCAGGCCCGGCACGAGGAGGTAGCGGCGCTCGACGTGCGGGTGCGGCGCCCACGGGCAGAGCGCCGACGAGCAGGCGTTCCAGCCGAAGTGGTGCAGCTCGTCGCCCAGGCCCGGCATCTCGGTGCGGCCGACGGGCCGGCCGTACGTCGGGGAGCCCTCCTCCAGGTCGATGATCGTGATCGCGTCGGGCTCGCGGTCGCCGTTCGTGCCGATGTTCAGCGTCGCCACGTAGGCGAGCGTCTCGCGGGCGCCCTTGGAGGCATCCTGCGGGGTCGCGTAGAAGGTGGGGTCAGGGGTCAGCCGCGCCATGACGGCGGATCGTACGAAACCAGATCGGATATGTCGACAATGTGGGCCAACAACGGTTGGCGCGAAAAGGAGGGGTGGGGTCCGGAAGATCCGGGCACACCGGCTCGCGAAGTCGGGAGAGAGACGCGACCGGGATGACCGTTCACCAGCTGCACGAGATGCTCGGCGACCTCGAGGACACCCACGAGATCGTCATCGAAGCGCCCCACACCGAGGCCGACGACCCCCTGGTCGCGGCCTGGCGCTCCGCCACGCGGAGGGCCGCGCGGGCGCTGGAGGCCTGGCGCGCCTCAGGCGGCGCGGAGCCGTACGCGCGGTACCGCGCGCTGGCCGACCAGGCCGACGCCGCTCAGGACGCCCTCGCCGCCGCGGCCGCGCGCGCCAGGTAGATCAGCGCGGACACGCCGAACAGCACGGCGGTGACGAGGAGCCAGCGCTCCGCGTAGCCCTCGGGCGGCGTGCCCGCGACGCGTGCGAACGAGCCCTCGTTCCTGCCGAGGATCGGCGGGAAGAAGAGGAGCAGCAGGAGCGCCGAGAGCGCGGCGGGGACGCGCAGGTAGTTGACGCGCGCGGCGCTCGTGAGGCGCTTCGCCGCGCGGTCGATGCCGGTGTAGAACGGCAGCAGCACGAGGTCGTGCAGGACCAGCGCCGCCAGGAACCAGAGCACGATGTTGCTCGCGGCGCGGGCGTCGGCGATCTGGAGCGCGACCCACGCGAACGCCGCGAAGAGTGCGACGTGGAGGATCAGGTGGAGCGGCGAGGCGCCGTAGCGGCGCTTCACGAGAACGTCATCCTCGCCACCCACTTCGTGTTGTGGACGCCCGGGAGGGCCGGGACGATGATGCGGGCGGGGTAGCCGTGGTCGAGGCTGAGGTCCGCGCCGTTGACCTGGAGGGCGAGGAGCGAGCGGTCGTCGCGCACCTGGCCGCCGTTGAGCGTGGCGGTCCGGAGGACGCCGGCGGGCTGGAGGGACTCGACGAGGCAGGTGACGTTCTCGGGGTCCGCGCCCGCGGCCTTCGCGAGGTCGGCGAGGCGGACGCCGCTCCAGCTCTGCGTCGTCGACCAGCCCTCGACGCAGGCGATCGGCAGGCTCTCGCGGCGCTGCTCCATCCCGGCGAGGTCGGCGCGGGTGAGGCGGGTCTTGCGGCCATCGTGGATCAGCTCGAGCCGCCAGCCGTCGCCGGTCATCTCGGCGGTGATCTCGGCGGCTTTCGCGGTCTTGTTCACCGGGAAGCCCTCGCGCCGCGGCGCCAGCAGCGAGAGCTTGCGCAGCGGGCCGCCGATCGACTGGCCGCCGAGCATCACCGCGACGAGCGCGCCGCCGCCGGCGGTGAGGCCGAGGAGGCCGCGGCGGGAGAGGGTCGGCTTGTCCGGATGCTCGGGGGCGAGGCCGCCGTCGGGGTCGTAGGGCTCGGGCTCCGTGCTCGCCAGGTTCGCGCGCAGCGGTTGCAGGACCCCGCGCTCGCGGTACGCGTGGCGGATCGTCGGGAGCTTCACCAGCACGTGCAGGAGGAGCGACGCGGTGAAGACGATCGCCCCGTAGTAGTGGGCGACCACGAAGTTGAACTTGAACGGGTAGTAGATCTGCGCGTTCAGGACGCCCGTGGCGAACTGGAAGAGCGCGCTGCCGACGAGGAGGGCGATCGCGATCCGCTCGAGCGCCTGCGCGGGGCTCGCGACCGGCGGCCACGCGAAGAGGCGCGGGATCACCGACCAGAGCTTGGCCAGCAGGAAGGGCACCGCGACGAAGCCGACCGTCACGTGCAGGCCCTGCGTGAAGGCGTAGAGCCACGACGGCGAGGTCGGCCAGTCGAAGGGGAGGAGCCCCGGGAGGTCGCCGTCGCGGGGGACGATCGCGTTCCGCCCCAGATCCGGCTCGTACGCGGCGTGCGAGAGGAAGCCGGTGAGGATGACGACGCTCGTCAGCGCGAGCAGGAGCGTGCCGAGGAAGGCGGTCAGCCACGGGCCGCGCAGGGGGCTGCGCCAGAAGGTGCCGCGGAACGGGCCGGGCGGGGGATCTGCGGGCCAGGGTGCGCGCACGTGCAGACCCTTCCGTGCCCGGCGGGGCGGCGGATCAGTCGCCGCCGCCGCGCCGGGCGTCCCGCGTCAGAGCAGCTCGAGCAGCTGGAGCCAGATCTCGCTGCGCGTGGGGAAGGCGGGGACGCTGTGGCGGAGCACCCGCAGCGGCACCTCGCCGGCGACCGCGATCGTCGCCGCGTGCAGGTGCTCGGCCACGTCCGCGCCGGTGAAGGTGGCGCCGACGATGACGTCGCGGTCGGTGTCGATGACGATCCGCGCCTTGGCCGGGACGCCGCGGCCGAAGAAGCTCCCGCCCGCCGTCCAGTTGAGGTCGCCGTCGACCGTGCGGAAGTTGAGGCCTTCCTTCTCGGCCATCTCCGCCGTGTGGCCGACGCTCGCGACCTGCGGCTCGGTGAAGACCACCGCGGGCGTACGTGGGCCGTCGATGAGGACCGAGCAGTCGGCCTCGCCGAGGATGTGGGCGGAGGCGCAGCGCGCGTGCTCCTTGCCCTGGTGGGTCAGCTGCGCGCGGCCGTTGGCGTCGCCGATCGCGTAGAGCCACGGGTGGGAGTCGACCTGGAGGTGGTCGTTCACGGCCAGCGGCCTGTCGGTCGGGAGGCCGACGGCGTCGAGCCCGATGTCGGCGGTGCGCGCGGTGCGGCCGAGGGCGACGAGCACCTCGTCGGCGCGGATCACGGCGTCGTCGTCGAGCTCCACCACGACCTCCGACCCGTCCCGGGCCGCCCCGACGGGGCGCGCGACGCGGACGGCCTGGCGGCCCAGGCGCACGTCGACGCCGTTCCCGCGCAGCGCCGCCTCGACCTCCTTGCCCGCGAACTCCTCGAGCTTGGGGAGGAGCCGGTCGCCGCGCGCGACGAGCGTCACGTCGCTGCCGAGCGTCTGCCACGCCTGCGCGAGCTCGACCGCGACCGGGCCGCCGCCGAGGACGACGAGCCGGCCGGGCGCGTGCTCGGCGTTCGTGGCCTCGCGGTTCGTCCACGGCTCGGCCTCCGCCAGGCCCTCGATGGAGGACGGGATGTTCGCGTCGCTGCCGGTCGCGACCACGATCGCCTTCGTTGCGGTGAGGACGTCGTCGCCGACCCGGATCTGCCGCTCGCCGACGATCGTGCCGAGGCCGCGGTGGATCGCGATGCCCTTGTCGGTCAGCCACGGCTCCTGCGAGGCGTCGTCGAGGTCGTGGACGATGTCGTCGCGGCGCTGGAGGGCGGCGGGGACGTCGAGGGTGCCGGTCGCGGCCTGGGCGGCACCGGGGATCCGGTGCGCCTCGGCGAGCGCCTGCGCGGGGCGCAGCAGCGCCTTGGACGGCATGCAGGCGTAGAACGAGCACTCACCGCCGAGCAGGTGCTCCTCGACGATCGCGACGGTCAGGCCACCGTCCGCGAGGCGGCCGGCGCAGACCTCGCCGGCGGGGCCGGCGCCGAGGACGACGGCGTCGTACGTGCTGTCGGGCATGCGCCCGACGCTACCTCGTCCCGTCCGTGGCCCCTAGGATCCGGGCATGGCGGGCACCGATCCCTTCACGACGACGACCGGGACGACCGGGACGGGCACGGGCGGCGGGGCGCCGGGCGGGAAGCCGGCGAAGCGCGGCGGTGGGCCGCTGGCGAAGGAGAACCGGCGGCTGCTGTACGGGCTGGTACTGGGCGCGATCGTCGCCGTGTTCGCGGTGCTCAACCTCGACGACGTGCGGGTGAACTGGGTCTTCGGCACGTGGTCGACGCCGCTGATCCTCGTGATCGCGGTGACGTTCCTGCTCGGCGCGGCGACCGGCTACGTGGCCGGACGCGGCCGCAAGAGCTAGTCCCGACGGCTCAGCGAGGGTCCGATCTTCCCGGCCTCGCCGGGGATCAGGAGGACGACGGCGCAGAGGGCGAGCGTGCGGCCGGTGGCGCGGAGCGCGGCGGCGGCGCGGGTGGTGCGGGAGGCGACGGCGACGGCGGTCGCGGGCTCGAGCGGGACGGTCGCGGCGGGCTCGCGCGGGGCGACGGCGCGCGGCGGTGCGGGAGGCGAGATCGCGCTCACGACCCCAGACCTGCCCACCGCTTTCCGGCGCCATGCGCCCTTGGCGGCGAGTGGCGCGGTGCCAGTATCGGAGCGCGGCGCGGCGGCTAGGGGACGGCTTCGGCGGGCGGTGGGCCGCCGAAGCGGCGGCGGTGGAGGACGTAGGCGACGAGGCCGGCGGGGAGCTGGAGCCAGTAGGAGGCGAGGCGGTAGGTGAGCGTCGCGGCCGCGGCGGCCGCGGGTGGGACGCCGGCCAGCGCGAGCGTCGCGGTCATCCCCGCCTCGACCACGCCGAGCCCGCCCGGCGTCAGCGGCACCTGCGCCAGCAGCTGCGCGGCGACGTAGGCGAGGAGCGTCAGGGCGAGGTTCGGCCGCGCGTCGACCGCCGTCAGTGCCGCGACCAGCGTCAGGAAGTCCAGCACCCACCGGCCCAAGGCCGCCGCGACCGCCTCGGGCCACCGCTCGCCCAGCGTCGTCCGGATCTCGTCGCGCCGCCCGGTCAGCCGCTCCGGCAGATCCGCGTACAGCGACTGGTCACGGCGCACCTTCCGCATGGTCCACCGCGCCACGCGCCCCACGCGGCCGATCGCGCCCTCGCCCGTGAAGAGCACCGCGCCGAGCGCGAAGAGCGCCACGAAGACCGCGCCGGCGAGCACCGCCGCCTCCACGAGCGTCTCCGGCACCCGCAGCCCGCCGATCACGAACGGCACCGTCAGCACCGGCAGCGCGCCGAGCGCCGCGATCAGCAGCAGCGAGCCCGCCGTCAGCCCCGTCGCGACGAGCCCCGGCCGCACACCGGCCTGGGTCAGCATCCGGAACTGGAGCGCGGCCGTCGTCGCGGCCCCGCCCGGCACCACGCGCCCCAGCGCGCCGCCCGCGAGGTTCGACGTCCCGACCGCGAACCAGCTCGCCCGCTGGAGCGCCAGCCGCTGGAGCCAGAAGAAGCAGACGAGCGACCCCGCCTGCGTCCCGAGCACCGCCAGCCACCACCACGGCTCCAGGTCGTCGACCTCGTCCCAGGCACCGAAGACCTCCAGCACCGCCGGGGCGAGGCCGTAGAGGATGATCGCGGTGAGGAGGAAGGGGACGATGCGGCGGACCACGCCCGCGATCTTCCAGCTCCCGCGGGCGACACCTGCTCGCGCTCACGCCCGGGTCGCCCGGAACGCGCCCGTTCCGGCTCTCCGGCGCCGGCGGTTCGAAAGCGAACGCGCCGCGTGAGGGGGTGCGGACCACGGGTAACGGCAGCCGCCTACGACGATGTCGACCGCCCGCCCCCTCTCACCCAGCGAACGCGACGCGCTCCTCGACGCCGCCCGGCGCGTCACCGCCGAGGACGGGATGGAGGCCGCGACCGTCCTGCACCCGGCGCTCGCCAAGGCGCTGGCGGAGGCGTTCGCGCGCGACATGGGGACGGCGATCCGGCAGCGGATCGACGGCGTCGCGTCGATCGAGGAGTTCGTCGAGGCGCTCCTCGACACGGTCCTGACCGCCGCGACGACCTGGCGCGACGCGCTCGTCCTCATCAACCTCGCGCTCGAGCGGCTGCGGCTGTTCGAGGAGCTCTCGGAGGTGCTCGAGCCGTGGAGCGACGCCCTGCGCGACGCGCTCGCGCACGCCCAGGAGCTGGGGGTCGTCAACCGCGACCTCGACGTCGACACCACCGCGTTCGTCCTGCGCGACGTGCTGGACCGCACCGCCAAGGCGTACGTGGTCTTCGGCCAGCGCCCGTACCGGGAGGCGTCCGCGGCGCTCGTCCGCGCCGCGCTGCGCGCCTGACCCTCCCGAGCCGCCGCCACGCGGGATAGGGTCCGGCGCATGCGTCCCGTCCTCCTCTTCGTCACCGTCGCCGCCACCGCGCTGCTCGGCGTGGCCGCTGCGCCCGCCGCGGCGGAGGAGCACGCCGCCGCCGCGCTGCTGAAGGACGACGTCGCACGCGTCGCCAAGAAGACCGACGTCCCAGTTCGCGTCCCGCAGGCGATCGACCTCGACTTCGACGGGCAGGTCTTCGGGTCGGGCACCGCGACGAAGCGCTCGTACGCGCTCGGCCTCGACGCCACCGAGGACTGCGGTGGCGCGAACGCCTGCTTCCTGGCCTCCTTCACCGGCGAGCGGGGCGGCTCGTACGCCTTCACGCGCAAGGTCACGCTCGCGCGCGGCATCACCGGCCGCTACAAGCCGCTCAGCTGCGGCGCCTCCTGCGCGCCCGCGATGGTCGAGTGGAAGCAGGGCGGCGCGCTCTACACGATCCAGGCGAAGGTCGGCGTCGCCGGCGCGGCGGCGCAGCGTGCCGCCCTCGTCCGGGCCGCGAACTCCGCGATCACCGCCACGCCCCGCTGAGCCTCCACGCGCGCATCCAGCGGCTCCGCGCGTCGAGCGTCGTTCTCGTCCAGGCGTCGCTGGCCGCCGGCCTCGCCTGGCTGATCGCCGACGCGATCCTCCCGGGCCGCCCCTTCTTCGCGCCGGTCGCGGCGATCATCACGCTCGGCATCACCGCCGGGCAGCACGGGCGGCGGGCGCTGGAGATCGGCGCCGGCGTCACCGCCGGCATCGCGATCGCCGACACGCTCGTGCAGCTGATCGGGAGCGGGCCGCTCCAGCTCACGCTCATCGTCCTCCTCGCCTCGACGCTGGCGGTGCTCGCCGGCGGCTCCGCGCTCGCGGTGAGCCAGACGGCCGTCTCCGCCGCGTTCGTCGTCGTCCTCGAGCAGCCGGACGGCTTCAACTTCGCCCGCACCGGTCAGGCCGCGGTGGGGGTGGCGTGCGCGATGCTCATGAGCTTCGTCCTGCTGCCGATCGACCCGCTCCGCCTCGTCCGCGCCGCCGCCGCGCCGCTGCTGGACGAACTCGCCGCGACGCTCCACGACATCGCCGCCGCACTGGAGTCCGGCGACCACGACGCCGCGCTCGAGGCGCTCCGCCGCGCCCGCCGCTCCGACCCGCTCGCGCGCGACTTCGCCGAGGCGATCTCGGCCGGCCGCGAGACCGCCATCGGCGCGCTGCCCCGCAGACGGGCGCTCCGCGTGGTCGACGTCTACACCGAGGCCGCCGCCCACCTCGATCTCGCCGCGCGCAACGTCCGCGTGCTCGGCCGCGCGACGCTGCGGGCGATCGAGATCGGCGACCACGTCCCGCCGGGCGCCGCCGAGTCGGTGGTGGAGCTGAGCAAGTCGGCCCGCGCGCTGCACGACTGGCTCGACGATCCGGAGGCGGTCGAGCACGCGCGCCGCCACGCGGTCGCCGCCGCGCGGATCGCCAACGAGGTGCTCGAGCTGACCGCCAACCTCTCGATCAGCGTCATCGTCGGGACGGTGCGGAGCGCCGCCGTCGACTTCCTCCGCGGCACCGGCATGTCGCGCGACGAGGCGCTCGACCTCGTCCGCACCGCGGGCATGTCCAACGGCGGGGCGGACGGCACGCCCGAGCGGCACGCCTGAAGGTTCGATGGGCCTCTAACGTTGAGGGCCATGACCCGACGCACCCTCGGCACCACCGGTCTCTCCGTCCACCCGCTCTGCCTCGGCGGCAACGTCTTCGGCTGGTCGGCCGACGAAGCCACGTCGCATCAGATCCTCGACGCGTACGTGGAGGACGGCGGGAACTTCATCGACACCGCCGACGCGTACAGCCGCTGGGTCCCGGGCCACGAGGGCGGCGAGTCGGAGACGATCATCGGCCGCTGGCTGGCCAAGCGCGGCGCCGCGGCGAACGAGGACGTGGTCGTGGCGACGAAGGTCGGCTCCGACATGGGCCTCGGTCACACGTCGATGGACGGCGCGTACGTGATCGGGGCGGTCGACGCGTCGCTCCAGCGCCTGGGCGTCGAGACGATCGACCTCCTCTACATCCACTGGGACGTCCCCGAGACGCCGCTGACCGAGCCGCTGGAGGCGCTGGACCGGCTCGTGCGGGCCGGGAAGGTGCGCGCGATCGCGGCGTCCAACATCACCGGCGCCCGGCTGCGCGAGGCGCTGGAGATCTCCGCGCGCGAGGGCTGGGCGGCCTATGGGGCGCTGCAGCCGGAGTACAACCTCGTCTCGCGCGACGCGTACGAGGGGGAGCTCGAGGACGTCGCGGTCGAGGCCGGCCTGGGCGTCGCGCCGTACTTCTCGCTCGCGTCCGGCTTCCTCACCGGCAAGTACCGCCAGGGCGGCGCGGCCGTGGAGTCCGTGCGGGCCGGGGGCGTGCAGCAGCAGTACTTCAACGCGCGTGGGTGGGCTGTGCTGGACGCGCTGCTCGAGGTGGCGGCGCGCCACGACGCCAAGCCCGCGCAGGTGGCGCTGGCGTGGCTGATGGCGCGGCCGTCGATCACGTCGCCGATCGCGTCGGCGACGTCGGTCGAGCAGGTGCGCGAGCTCGTCGGCGCGGCGTCGTTGACTCTGAGCGCCGAGGACCTGGCGCAGCTCGACGGTGCGGGGGCCGACGCCTGACGTTGCTGGAGGCGCTCGCGGTACTGGCCGCGGGCGTCTGGGCGGGAGCCATCAACACGGTGGTGGGGAGCGGGACGCTCGTCACGTTCCCCGTCCTGCTCGCGGTCGGCTACCCGCCGGTGGTCGCCAACGTCTCGAACAACATCGGCCTGATCGGCGGGACGATGTCGGGCGTCTGGGGCTACCGGCGCGAGCTGGCCGGGCAGCGGTCGCGGATCTGGAAGTTCGGGTCGATGTCGCTGCTCGGCGGCATCACCGGCGCGATCCTGCTGCTGCAGCTGCCCGACGACGCGTTCGAGGTGATTGTGCCGGTGCTGATCGCGATCGCGCTCGTGCTGATCGTGCTGCAGAAGCGGCTCCAGGCGTGGATCGCGGCGCGGCGCGCGGCGGCGGGGGAGAGCGGCCGCGCGGGCGATCACGACGGGCCGTTCGTCCGTCTCGCCGTCTTCGGCACCGGCGTCTACGGCGGCTACTTCGGCGCCGCGCAGGGGATCATCCTGCTGTCGTTCCTCGGCCTCGCGCTCGACGACGAGCTCCAGCGCATCAACGGCCTCAAGAACGTCCTCGCCGGCACCGTCAACCTCGTCGCCGGCGTCGTCTTCCTCTTCATCGCCGATATCTCCTGGACGCCGGCGCTCCTCATCTTCGCGGGCGCCGTTCTCGGCGGCCAGCTCGGCGCGCGCTACGGCCGCCGCCTCCCACCGGACGCGCTGCGCGCCCTCATCGTCGTCGTCGGCCTCGCGGCCATCGTCCAGCTCGTCCGCTAGCCGCGGGAGGCTGAGGCGTCGCCGGTGAGGGGGACCGGGGTGCCGAGGAAGTGGGGCTTGGCGCCGGTGACGACGTCGGCGACGGCCTTGGTGCGGGCGACGACCTCGCGGACGGAGGCGACGCGGGTGGCGCCGCCGTAGGAGGCGAGGTCGGCGGAGACGCCGTGGGCCTCGAGGCCGGCCTCGTGGGCGAGCCAGAGCGCGCGGGGGAGGTGGAAGCCCTGCGTGACGATCAGCGCGCTGCGGGCCTGGAAGACCTGCTTCGCCCGCACGACGCTGTCGAGCGTGTCGAAGCCCGCGTGGTCGGTGAAGACGTCGCGCGCCGGGACGCCCTGGGCGACGAGCGCGCGCTTCATCGCGTTGACCTCGTCGTACCCGACGCGCCCGTGGTCGCCGGACGCCAGCACCTTCGACACCTTGCCCGCCCGGTACAGCTCGGCGCCCACGCGCACCCGGTCGCGGAGCATCGCCGACAGCGACCCGTCCGGTCGCAGCCCCGCGCCGAGCACCAGCGCCACCTGCGCCCGCGGCGCCTCGGCAACCCGCTCGACGGACCCGTCGCCGCCGGTCAGCACCACCGCGTTCGCGACCCCGACCACGCCCGCGACCAGCAGGCCGCACGCCACGGCCAGGACGAGCAGCAGGCGCAGACGGCGGTGGGCGGCGAGGAACCGGCGCGGCACGCGGGCCACGCTACACGACGGTCAGCGTCACGGACGACGGTCGCTGCGCGTCGTGGAAGACCTCCTGCGACGCCTTCACCAGGCGGACGGCGGTCAACGGCGACTCGCCCGTCCCCGGGTTGCGGGCGTAGCGCGGGTGGGCGCCGGAGGAGACCTGGACGCGGACGCGGTGGCCGCGCTTGAAGCGGTGCGCGGTCGGCCACAGCTCGAACTGCACCCACGCGACCCCGTCCGCGTCCCGGCGCGGCTCGCCCGGCGTCAGCCGGCTCAGCCCGTCCGTCACGTTCCGCGAGACCCCGTCCGGATCGACGTCGCACACCCGCACGAAGACGTCGGTGTCCTCCAGCGACGAGCGGAAGAAGACGTCGGCGCGCACCGGCCCGATCGCCTCCTGGTCGATGTTCAGCGGCGACGACGTGAACACGAGGACGTCGTCGCGCGCCTCCAGCGCCCCGTTGTCGCGCACCGGCCGCTGCTCCATGAGCATCGGCCCGCCGACCGCCGGCGTGGGGTCGGCGGGGTCGTACTCGAAGCGCGAGGGCCCCGCGGCCGCCGCGTCCGCCCCCGGTGCCGGCGCGTCGAGCCCGCCGCCCGGCTGGAGGTGGAGCACCGCCTCCCGCGTCCCCGGCGGCGGGAAGTCCGGCAGATCCCGCCACCCGCCGCCCCCGCCGACGAAGACCCGCACCGGCGTGTCGCGCACGAGACGCGCATCGCCCAGCAGGTGCGCCCGCAGCCACGCGATCGACTCGCGCGAGCTCACACCCTGCACCGACACCGACGTGTGCGCTCCCGGCCCGATGATCAGCTGGGTCTCGCGCCCGCGCGCCCGCAGCGCCCGCCAGTCCTCGATCATCCACGGCAGGAAGATGTCGTGCCACCCGCCGACGAGCTGCACCGGCGTGTCGCCGACGCCCACGTTGGAGGAGAAGTCGTGCGACGACCAGTAGGGCGAGTCCGGCGCGCTCTCCTCCAGCCAGCGGCGGAAGTTGTCGTGCGCGCGGCCGAAGACCTTCTCGTCCAGCTGTCCCACCGGCAGGTCGGAGGAGAGCACGCGCGGCAGCGTCCGCCGGATCCCCTGGAGCATCCACACCGGCCCCAGCCGCCGCTCCTGCACGTCCAGCACCAGCAGCCACGTCAGCGCCAGATCCAGGGAGATCGAGCCGCCGCCGTACGCCTGGTTGCGGAACTCCGACGCGGTGACCGACGGCGCCATCACGTCCACCTCGTCCGCGATCGCCCACTGGACGAGCCCCATGTACGACGGCCCGGTCGTCCCGATCCGCCCCGTGTGCCACGGCTGCTCCCGCAGCCACCGCAGCGTCGCCAGCCCGTCGGTGCGCTCGTCGAACGGCTCGAACGTCCCGCCGCTCCCGAACGTCCCGCGCACGCTCTGCACCAGCACCTGCAGTCCCCGCTCGGCCAGCAGCCGGCCGAAGATCAGCCCGACCCACCCTTTGCGCCCGTACGGCGAGCGCACCAGCACGGTCGGCATGGGCGAGGAGAGCGAGGGGTGGCGCGGCGTGTACCGGTCGGCGAGGAGGACCACGCCGTCGTCCATCGGGACCGCGATGTCCGCCTCGACCTCGACGTCCTCGGTCAGCGGGGCGGGCAGCCGCAGCGTGCGGCCGACGATCTTGCTTGCGAGGGGCACCGCCCAAGGATGGCAAGCGGAACGCCGACGCGCCGGAGTGGCGCCCTCCGCCCGCTTCTGCCTGACCGACGTTCACACTGCGCCGGGATGTGGAAGAACCACGCGCGATGATCATCCTGCCGGCGACCGCGTGACCGCCACCGACGACCCCATCGTCGATCCCGCGCGCCTGAACGCCCTGCGCGAGACCGGCCTGATGGACGCCGCGCCGGCCGAGGCCTTCGAACGGATCACCCACATGGTCTCCGAGATGCTCGGCGTCCCCGTCGCGCTGGTCTCGCTGGTCGGCGCCGACAAGCAGCGGTTCGCCAGCGCGTTCGGGCTGCCGGAGGAGTGGTCGACCGAGACGCCGCTCTCCCACTCGTTCTGCCAGCACGTCGTCGCGCGCTCGGCGCCGCTCGTCGTCGAGGACGCCCGCGTCGACCCGCTCGTGCAGGACAACCTCGCGATCCGCGACCTCGACGTGATCGCCTACGCCGGCGTCCCGCTCCAGCTCGAGGACGGGCAGACGCTGGGCGCGCTGTGCGCCATCGACGGCGAGACGCACGCGTGGACCGAGCGCGAGCTCCAGCTCCTGTCCGACCTGGCCGCGATCACCGCCGACGCGATCCGCCTGCGCCGCGCGCTCGTCCGCGCCGCCGGCCGCGACGGGCTCACCGGGCTGGACGACCGCGGGACGTTCCGCACCGCGATCGGCGCCGCGGCGGTCGAGGCGCGCGAGACCGGGCGCGACCTGGCGGTGCTGGGCCTCGGGCTGGACGGCTTCGGGATCGTCAACGCGGCGCTCGGGCACGACGCGGGCGACACGCTCCTCCAGCAGGTGGCCGAGCGCCTGCGCGGCGCGGCGGACGAGTGCGGCACGGTCGCCCGGCTCGGCGGCGACACCTTCGGCGTGCTGTGCGGGGACGTGGCCGACGAGGTCGAGGCGATCGCGCTGGCCGACCGCGTCCGCGCCGCGGTGTGCGACACGCCGTACGTGGTGGACGGGGAGGAGCAGCTGCTCGCGGCGTCCATCGGGCTCGCGCTGGGCAGCGCGGCCGACGACGCCGAGGTGCTCGTGGAGGAGGCGCTGGTCGCGATGGCGCGCGCCAAGCAGCACCGCGGCGCCGGCCACGGGCGGACCGACCGGGAGCTGGCCGACCGCGCGGCGCTGAGGCTGCGGCTGCGCAACGACACCTCGCGCGCCCACCTGCGCGGCGAGACGTGGCTGGCCTACCAGCCCCTCGTCGGCCTCGCGGACGGCCACCGGGTCGAGGGGTTCGAGGCGCTCCTGCGGTGGGATCACCCCGAGCTCGGGCAGGTGGCGCCGGACGCGTTCATCCCGTGCGCCGAGGTCACCGGCGCGATCGTGCCGCTGGGCGAGTGGGTGCTGCGGCGCGCGTGCGAGGACGCCGCCGCGTGGCGCCGGCTGCCGGGCGCGGAACACGTGGGCGTGTCGGTGAACGTCGCGCCGGTGCAGCTGGCGGTGCCGTCGTTCGCGGGCGTCGTGCGGGAGACGCTCGAGCAGACCGGGCTGCCCTCGAGCGCGCTGACGATCGAGATCGTCGAGCGCGCGCTGCTGCACGGCGGCGAGGCGCATCGGCGCAACCTGCAGGCGCTCGCGGAGCTGGGCGTCACCGTCGCGCTCGACGACTTCGGCGTCGGCTACTCGGCCTTCGACCGTCTCGCCGAGCTGCACGTCGACACGCTGAAGATCGACCGCTCGTTCGTCGCGGGGATCGCGGAGGGCGAGCGGGCGGCGGCGCTGGTCGAGGCGCTCGTGGCGCTCGGCGACAAGCTCGGGCTGCGGATGGTCGCCGAGGGCGTCGAGGAGGCCGCGCAGGCGCGGCTGCTGCAGCGGATGGGCTGCAGGACGGCGCAGGGCTGGCACTTCGGCCGGCCGATGCCGATCGCCGACGTCGCCGGCCACCTCACGAGCGGCGGGGCGCCGCCCGGCGCGGGCATGGCCTAGCCTCGGGGCGTGACCACCGCCCCGCTCGACGCGGCCGCCGTCGCGCTGCTGCGCGACGCGATCGACGCCCTCGACGAGGCGGCGTACGCGACCGTCGCGGGGGAGGAGCTCGACGACGTCACCGCGGCGAACCTGCGGGTCGGGATCCGCACCGCGATCGAGGCGTTCGTGCACGAGCTGGAGGACCCGGCCGCGACGTCGGACCGCGCGATCTTCGTGGCCCACGGCCGCGCGCAGTACCGGGCGGGCCGCACGCTGGAGGAGATGCTCGGCTTCTACCAGCTGAGCGCGCTGACGCTGTGGCGGCGGGGCGCCGACCTGGGCCTGCGGCGCGGGCTGCCGGCGAGCGCGACCGCGGCGCTGGCCGAGGCGATCATGCGGTTCGTCCACGAGCTGTCGGTCGCGGCGGTGAGCGGCTACACGGAGGAGCGCGCGGCCGGCGACCGGGAGCGGCTCGCGCG
>Ga0196960_10000165_pt1 | contig 26790 bp, 35 predicted proteins | sample S3v_5metaG_FD_183187 | JGI IMG/M metagenome (GOLD analysis project Ga0196960, IMG submission 183187) | Soil microbial communities from Anza Borrego desert, Southern California, United States - S3+v_5 | ecosystem: Environmental > Terrestrial > Soil > Desert | place: USA: California | collected...
CGGCAGCTCGCGCAGCGCCAGCGGGTTGCCGCCGCTCCCCGCCAGCAGCCGGTCGGCCACGTCGGTCGCCAGGCCCGCGCCCGCGCCGTCCGCGAGCACCGCCCGCGCCGCCGCATCCGACAGCCCGCCCAGCCGCAGCCGCGCGATCCCGGCCAGGTCGAGCCCCTCGATCTCCCCCTCGCGCGCGGCGAGCAGCAGCACGACGCCCTCGGCGTCCAGCCGCCGCGCCGCGAAGGTCACGGCGCGCAGCGAGCCGTCGTCCAGCCACTGCAGGTCGTCCACCACGGCCAGCAACGGCCCGGCCTCCGCCGCCGCGCCCAGCAGCGAGAAGAGCGCCGCCGGCACCGCGAAGGGGTCGAACGCGGCCGGGGCCTCCAGCGCCAGCGCCGTCCCCAGCGCCCGCGCCTGCACCTCCGGGATCGCCGACCGCAGCTCCAGCACCGGTCCGAGCAGCCCGTGGAGCCCCGCGTACGGCAGGTCGCGCTCGGACGCGTAGGCCGTCGTGCGCAGCACGCGCATCCCGGCGGCCGCCGCGCGCTCGCACGCCCACTCCAGCAGCGCCGTCTTGCCGATCCCCGGCTCGCCGACGACCAGCACGCTCGAGGATCGCCCCTGCCGCGCGGCCGTCAGGCGCGCGTCGATCTCCGCAAGCTCACCGTCCCGTCCGTGCAGCACGGACGATTACGGTACCGGCCCGTCTCGCTATCCGCTACTCGCTCTGCAGGCGGCTGCGCAGGCGCAGCACGGCCTTGGTGTGGAGCTGCGACACGCGCGACTCCGTCACCCCGAGGACCTCGCCGATCTCGCGGAGCGTGAGGTTCTCGTAGTAGTAGAGCGCCACGACGAGCTTCTCGCGCTCGGGAAGGCGCGCGATGGCGTCCGCCACGCGGTCCTTCATGTCGGTGGCGTCCATCAGCTGCGCCGGGTCGGGCGCGTCCGGATCCTGGATCGTGTCCAGCAGCGACACCTGGTCGCCGCTCGAGTCCGAGACCGTCCACAGCTCGTCCAGCGCGGCGACCGTCGAGTTCGAGATCTGGAGGAGCGCCTCCTGGAACTCGTCCACGGTCATCTCGAGCTCGAGCGCCATCTCCTCGTCGCTCGGCGCCCGCTGCAGCTTGTGCTCGAGCTTCGAGTTCGCCTTCTCGATCTCCCGCGCACGGGAGCGCACGGAGCGCGGCACCCAGTCCAGGGAGCGCAGCTCGTCGATGATCGCGCCCTTGATGCGGGTGATCGCGTACGTCTCGAACTTGATGTCGCGTTCGGGCTCGAAGCGGCCGATCGCGCTGATCAGGCCGACGAGGCCGTACGAGATCAGGTCGGCCTCCTCCACGTGCGCGGGGAGGCCGGACGCCATGCGACCCGCGACGTACTTCACCAGCGGCGAGTACGCGACGACCAGTCGCTCGCGCGCCTTGTCGTCACCGGTGCTCTTGTACCGGCGCCACAGGTCGCGGAGCTCGATTGCCTTGACGTTGGTCTCCAAGGTGGAAGATCCTCGCTCAAGCCCGCGGGTGGCTACGCGCGTACGCCGACTTGAGTCGCGCGGAGTCTACTCGGGTGTAGATCTGGGTCGTTGACACGGAGGAATGGCCTAGGAGCTCTTGGATAGCCCGTAAGTCGGCACCGCCCTCCAGAAGATGAGTCGCGAAGCTGTGACGCAGGGCGTGCGGGGAGATCCCGCCCTGGATCGAAGCTTGGCGTTCCCACGTCCGGAGACGCCGTCTGACGTCGGAGGTCGAGAGCCTTCGGCCAGACTTTGACAGGAAAAGCGATGGTTGGTTATCACCGTTCGCCAAGGCGGGCCGCGCGCGGTCCAGATATCGGGCCACGGCGGCAAGCGCCGTCTCGCCGATCGGGACGTACCGCGTCTTGGCGCCTTTCCCCTCGACGCGCAGCTCCTCCTCCTCGAACGAGACCGACGCGACGTCGAGGTCGACGAGCTCCTCGGCCCGCAGCCCGCACCCGTAGGCGACCTCGAAGAGCGCCCGGTCGCGGATCTCGAGCGGGGTGCTCGTCGGGATGCGGTCGAGCAGCGCGGAGACGTCCTCGGGCTTGAGCGCCCGCGGGAGCTTGCCCGGCTTCTTGGGCGACGGGATGAGGTCGGCGGGGTTCTGACCGATGAAGCCGTGCTCGCGCATCACCCGGAAGAACGCGCGGATCGCCGCAAGCTTGCGGGAGACCGTCGTCGCCGCCGGCCGGTTCGAGCGCTGGCCGAGCCCCTGGACGTAGCGCCGGAGCGCCCGGACGTCGAGATCCGCAGGCTTCATCGCGTGTCCGGTCGCCCAGGTCGCGAGTTGTGTGAGATCCGACGCATAAGCCTTCCGCGTCTTCTCCGCGGCGCCCCGCCGGCGCAGATCGGCGTCGAACAGCCGCAGCGCGTCGCCCCAGCCGAGCGGCTGGTCCTCGCTAGCGTGAGCGCTCATGGCGGTCTTCTTCATCGACACCTCGTCCGGGCACGTGGCCACCCATCGTCAGCTCGTCGAGTCCGGGATCTCGAACGGCGTCGACCCGCCGCCGCGCCCCTGGCACAAGATCCAGGGCACGAACGACGCGACGACCCTCTGGTACGCGGTGCTGCGGCGGAAGGAGCGCGGGGTGTTCATCGGCGCCCTCGTCCTTCGTCACAGCGACCACTACACCTCCCTGATCGATCGCGGCTGGGAGGAGGTGGCGCCCGAGGAGGTGACCCCGCCCGGGGCCGAGCCGTCCACGCCGGCGCCGTCGCCGTGGTCGGAGGGGTACCAGGGCTGAGCCACCGCGCCGGCTACGCGATGTAGACCGGCGCGCCCACCGGCACCCGGTCGTAGAGCTCGATCACGTCCTCCACGAGCATGCGGATGCAGCCGTGGGAGGCGTTCGTCCCGATCGAGCCGCGCGCGTCGGTGCCGTGGATGCCCGCGCCGTTGTAGATCCCCATCCACCGCGCCTTGAGCGGGTTCTCGGGCACGCCGCCGGGGACGACCGTGCCGGCCTTGTCGCCCGCCCAGGCCGAGTTCGGCACGTTCCACGCCGGGTTCACGGCCTTGTTCTGGATCGTGTACCTGCCGGCGGGCGTCTCCAGCCCGACCTGGCCGACCGCGATCCCGTACGTCTTGACGAGCTTCAGCTTCTTGTAGAGGCGCAGCTTGTAGCCGCCGCGGTCGACAGCGAGGATCGTGTCGTACCGGCCGCGGAGCTTGGCCGTGGTGAGCTTCGGCTTCGTCCGGCGCAGCTTCGCGCGAACGACGCGCGCGTCGCGCACCGGCTCCACCAGCGCGCTGACCACGTCGCCGCGGAGCGTGTCGGCGCGGAGCTTGAGGCCGGTGCGGCTGGAGACCGTCCGGATCCCGGTGCCGGCCATCTCGACCCGCGCATCGCGCGCCTGCTGGTCGACGCGGTCGCGCACCCGCTTGACGAGCGCGTTGACCGCGTCGTCGCTGTAGGAGATGTCGGGCTCGAGGTCGGCGTCGACGTCCCCGCCGGTCAGCCCGCGCACGGTCCGGCTCACCACGTTGCCGTCGCGGCTGCGGGCGATCGCCTGGTCGACGAGCGTGTCGACGTCGACCCGCACCTCCGCGCGCTCGGCGGTCAGCGTGAACTCGCGGCCGCGCGCCTTGACGATCACGTCGGCCTGGAGCGGGTCGACGACCCGCTCCTGCAGCCGCTGCCGCGCGGCGGCGCGGTCGAGCCCGCCGACGCTCACGCCCGCGACCGTCACGCCCTCGGCGATCGTGTCCTCGTGCGCGCTGTCGTAGGCGTAGACGCCGCCCGCGCAGGCGATGAGCAGCGCGAGCGCGCCCGCGACCGAGATGAAGAGCTTGGACCTCACACGTTCCCCCTGCAACGAACCCTAATCGGAGGGCCGCCGCGGTGCAACGCGGTGCCGCCTAGGAACGCGCCGACTCGGCCTCGATCTCCGGCGGCGCCTGCCCGCGCTCGGGCGGCGCGGTGTTCTGCAGCCGCTTGGCCGGTGCGGCGGTCCGCACGCTCGGGCTGTAGCGCAGGAACTCCTCGACCTCGCGCTCGTACCGGTACGTGTCCCCGGTCCCGGCGCCCTGGGCGATCGGCGCGACGCGCAGCACCTGGCTGAACCGCTGGAACGTCTCGCGCGACGTGAACCGGAAGCGGTAGCCCGTCGCCTTCAGCCGCCGGTTGTCGAGGCCACGGCCGTACCGCAGCAGCGCCAGCAGCTCGTCCGGGATCTCGATCCCCACGCGCTTGAGCTGCGAGGCGACCAGGCCCGTCCCCCACGGCGGCAGGATCGGCGCGGCGGGCTTGCCGAGCAGGTCGAGCACCTCGCCGAGCGAGAGCACGCCGTCGGCGGCGCCGTTGAAGACGCCCTCCAGGTCGTTCTGCACGGCGTGGGCGAGGATCCCGACGAGGTCGTCCTCGTGGAGCACCTGCACGCGCGGGTCGAACCCGAGGATCGTCGGCACCACCGGCAGCGACAGGACGCGCGTGAGCGACGTGTTCATCCCCGCGCCGAGCACGCTGGCGAAGCGGAAGACCGAGACCTTCACCTTGTCCTGGCTGTGGGCGAAGTCCTGGATCGCCTCCTCCGCCTCGACGATGTCGCGCTCGATCCGCGTGCGCGGCGGGTGCGGGCGCTGCATCCCCTCGGTGAAGAACGCGGGGTCGTCCTGCTCGGCGCCGTAGAAGTTCGCGCTGGACTTGACGATCAGGCGGCGGACGCACGAGTTGTCGCCGCTGCATGCCGCGAGGATGTTCATCGTCCCGATGACGTTGTTCTCGTGGGCGCGCTTGGGCGTCGTGACGGTGGAGTCGACGACGAGCCGCGTGTCGACCACGGTGTCGATCTCCGCCGCCTGCACGATCCGCCGGATCAGGCTGTGGGCGTCGGCGACCTGGACGAACTCGGTCCGCTCCAGCGCCACCTTCGGCGGCCGGCGGTCGATCCCGATGATCGTGTCGACGTCGGGGTCCTGCTCGAGGCTCTGGGCCAGGCGGCCGCCCCAGTAGGTGGAGAGGCCGGTGATGAGGACGCGCTTGCCCATGCCGTCTCCTAGAACCAGACGCTCTCGCGCTTGCCGACCATGTCGAACAGCTCCTCCTGGATCCGTGCGCGGATCTCCTGCGACACCGTCTGCACGAGGCCGCGGTCCTCCCACGGGGCGTCGCCCATGTCGTCGGTGCGGATCGGCTCCATGAAGCGGATGCGGAACTTCGCCGGCAGGTAGACGAGCGGACTGATCGGGGCGTAGATGAGGCCGGTCGCCTTCGCCAGCAGCGGCAGGTGGGCGAACACCGGCTGCGCCTCCTCGGCGCCGACGACGGCGATCGGGACGATCGGGACCTTGGCCTTCATGGCGGCTCTCACGAACCCGCCGCGGCCGAACCTGCGGAGCCGGTACCGGTCCTTGTAGAGCTTCTCGGTCCCCTTCGCCCCCTCGGGGAAGACGAGCACGAGCTGCTCCTCGTCGTGCAGCAGCCGGTGGACGTTCGCGGGGTGCGCGGGGACGCCGCCGAGCTTGGGCAGCAGCATGCTCATCCCGGGATAGCCCTTGAAGAAGTGCTCCATCGTCAGATGCAGCGGGCGCGGGTGGGCGTGCTCCTCCTTGATCGCCTTGGCGATCATCGGCGCGTCGGGCGGGAGCGCGCCGGCGTGGTTGGAGACGAGCAGCGCTCCCCCCTGGGACGGCACGTGCTCGATCCCCTCCACCTCGCAGCGGAACCACAGGTGGTAGAGGAAGTCGTAGATCGTCCGGTCGAAGAGCCCCTCGACGCGTTCGGAGCGGCCCCAGTCCGTGATGCGGCGCTCCGGCTCGATGGCTGGCAGGAGGTCGCGGCGCGGCTCGATCTCGGTCGTCACCGCAGGAACGGTTGCAGCTTCCGCTCCAGCTCGGGCCAGTCGTCGGCCGCGACGACGTCCTCCTCCTCGATCAGATCCCGGTTCCACGGGTGCGCGATCGTCGCCCCGACGATGCCCACCTGCAGCGCGTTCGTCAGGTTGACGGGGCTGTCGTCGATGAGGACGTCGATCCCCAGCTCCTTGGCGCGGGCGATCTTGTCGTAGGAGCAGTGCAGGTCGTCGAACGGGATCTCGTGCGCGTGGAGCCACTTCGCCGTGCAGTCGTGGGCGGTCGTCGCGCGGTGGCTCGTGATGTGGATCCAGTGGCCCTGCTCGTGCCAGCGGCGGACGACGTCGGCGGCGCCCGCGTACGGCTCGGCCTTCAGGACGACGTCCTCGGAGTGCGTCTCGGCGATGCACACCTTGAGCTGCTCGGGACGGAGCTGGTCGATCTCCCACGTGACCTGCTGGTCGTACGGGAGCTCCACGCCGAAGCGCCGGCGGGCGGCCTTCGCGAGGTCGTCCCAGTAGTGGTGGAGCGTGGAGTCGATGTCGATGGCGATCTTCATTGGTACAAACCCAGGGGTGATGGTACGAGCGGAGTGGACGGAGACCGACTGGTCGACGCACCAGAAGTGGGTGTGGGTCGAGGGTCGCCCGGCGAACGTGATCGAGCTGGGCGAGGGGCCGCCGTTGGTGTTCGTCCACGGGCTCTCGGGGTCGTGGCAGAACTGGCTGGAGCAGCTGCCGGTCTTCGCGCGGACGCACCGGGTCATCGCGATGGACCTGCCGGGGTTCGGCGAGTCGCCGATGCCGCGCGAGAAGATCACGATCTCCGGCTACGGCCGCTGGCTCGACGCGCTCCTCGACGCCCTCTCCATCCAGGGAGCCACCATCGTGGGGAACTCCATGGGCGGCTTCATCGCCGCGGAGACCGCGATCAAGTTCCCCCACCGCGTCGAACGCATGGTCCTCGTATCCGCCGCCGGCCTGACGATCGAGCACCAGCGCGACGACCGGATCCTCCGGTTCCTGGAGGTCACCGAGAACCTCGCCCAGTTCTCGATGCAGCACCTCATGGCGCGCTCGTCGGCGCTGGTTCGCCGCCCCCGCTCACGCCGCGCGATGCTCAAGATCGTCGCCAAGGACGCCTCCAAGCTCGACCCGCGCCTCGCCGCCGAGCAGATCAAGGGCACCGGCAAGCCCGGCTTCGTCCCCGCCCTGGACGCGCTCACCTCGTACCCGATCCGCGACCGCCTCTCGGACATCAAGTGCCCGACGCTGATCGTCTGGGGCGAGGACGACTTCCTCGTCCCGGTCAAGGACGCCTACGAGTTCGACAGGCTCATCCCGAACTCGCGCCTGATCGTGTGGGAGGACACGGGCCACGTCTCCATGCTCGAGCGCCCCGACGACTTCAACCGCGAGCTCACCGACTTCCTCGCCGACCAGCCCGACACCGAGCACGACCGCGTCGCCGCCGCGACCGCCCAGCAAGCCCCCGAACCCGCCTCCGTCGAAGCGGAGAACGTCTAGCCCGCCCGCCGGCGCGCGGCTCCGCCGGCCGCGCGCCCTGACGGCCGCTCCCCGGCCTACGCCTCCGGCGCGATCACCGGCCCGACCTCCGGGTCCGCGGTCGCGCGGCCCGGGTGCCGGGGCGCGGCCGGGTTCGTGACCGCGCCCTGCGACGCGCTCGAGACGAGCGCCGCGTACTTGGCGAGCACGCCGGTCGTGTCGGGGTTCGGCGGCACCTCGTACGCCGCGACGCGCTCGGCGATCTCCTCGTCGGTGAGGTCGACGTCCATCCGCCGGTGCTCGACGTCGATCGTCACGACGTCGCCCGTCCGCACCGCGGCGATCGGTCCGCCCTTGACCGCCTCCGGCGCGACGTGGCCGGCCATGAAGCCGCGGGTCGCGCCGCTGAACCGGCCGTCCGTCAGCAGCGCCACGTGCTCGCCCAGCCCGGCGCCGTTGATCGCGGCGGTGACGGCGAGCATCTCCCGCATGCCGGGGCCGCCGACCGGCCCCTCGTTGCGGATCACGACCACGTCGCCCTTCTCGATCCTGCCGTCGAGGAGCGCGGCCATCGCCGCCTCCTCCCCGTCGAACACGCGCGCCGGCCCCTGGTGGTAGCGCCGCTCGTGGCCGGAGAGCTTCACGACGCACCCCTCGGGCGAGAGGTTCCCGCGCAGGATCGCCAGGCCGCCGGTCGCCTTGATCGGGTCGTCGAGCGGGCGGACGACCTCCTGACCGGGCGTCTCGGTCGCCTCCTTGGCGTGCTCACCGATGGTGCGGCCGTCGACGGTGATCGCGTCCTCGTGCAGGTGGCCGCCCTCCTGCAGCCGCTTGACCACGAGCGGCACGCCGCCCGCGTCGTACAGGTCGGGCGCGAGGAACCGGCCGCCGGGCTTGAGGTCGCACGTCGTCGGCGTCCTGGTGCTGATGCGGTCGAAGTCGTCGATGGAGAGGTCGACGCCCGCCTCCCGCGCGACGGCGAGGAGGTGGAGCACGGCGTTGGTCGAGCCGCCGCTCGTCGCCACCGCCGCGATCGCGTTCTCCAGCGACTGCGTGGTGATGATGTCGCTCGGCCGGAGCCCCCGCTTGAGGATGTCGACGGCGAGCTTGCCGGTGTCGACGCCGACCTGCGCCTTCCGGCCGTCCTCCGCGGGAACCATCGAGGAGCCCATCGGCGAGATGCCGAGCACCTCGAACGCCATCGCCATCGTGTTCGCGGTGTACTGGCCGCCGCACGCGCCGGCGCCAGGGCTGGCGACGGTCTCGATCTCGGCGAGGTCCGCGTCGCTCATCGCGCCGACGGCGTGCTTGCCGACCGCCTCGAACACCTCCATGATCGAGACGTCCTCGCCCCGGAAGCTGCCCTTGTGGATCGAGCCGGAGTAGAGCATCACGCCGGGGATGTCGAGCCGCGCGAGGGCCATGACGGTGCCGGGGATCGTCTTGTCGCAGCCGCTGATGACGACGAGGCCGTCGAAGAGGTGACCGCGCGCGACCAGCTCGATCGAGTCGGCGATGAGGTCCCGGCTGACCAGGCTCGTCTTCATGCCGGAGGTGCCCATCGTGACGCCGTCGGAGATCGCGATGGTGTTGAGCTCCATCGGCGTCCCGCCGGCCTCGCGGATCCCCTCCTTCACCTTCGCGGCGAGCGCGCGGTGGGTGAAGTTGCACGGCATCGTCTCGATCCAGCAGTGCGCGACACCGATGATCGGCTTGCTCAGGGCCTCGGCGTCGAAGCCGATGCCATGCAGGTAGGCGCGCGCAGCGGCGCGGGCAGGCCCCTCGGTCAGGGCGCGGGAGCGGTGCTTGACGTCGAACTCGGCCACGGGCGACCGACTACCCCGGACGCCGCCTCCGCACCGCACCAACCTCGACGGCCTGCCTCACGCGCAGCACCTCGCGCGGCGGTCGGTGCGTCTAGCGCCCGCCGCGCCCGCGCCGCGTCACCGCGTTCGGGACGCGGTCGGCGAGCCGGCTGAGCGGATCGAGCGCCCCACCGAGCCCGTCGATGACCTCCTGCAGGCTCCCGATCTGGCCGCCCAGCTGCTCGAGCGCGGGCTGGAGTGTCCGCAGGTTCCCGACCGCCTGCTCCACGAGCCCTTCGACCGCCTCCACCCGCGCGGGCAGCTGCGGCAGCGCCGACGCGGCCTCGATCAGCGGCGGCAGGTGCTCGGTGACCGTCGCCAGCTGCGCCACCGCGTCCGCGACCCGCGCGATCTCGTTGAGGCTCTCGTCCAGCGCCCCGAGCTGCCGCAGGCTCACGTCCAGCGCCGCCAGCCGGTCCAGCGCCGACGAGAGGTCGGCCAGCTGGTCGAGCGGCCCGTCCTCCTCCGCGAGCCGGTCCAGGCTCTCGCGGATCCCGACGAGCGACTCGAGGTTCGGCAGGTACTGCAGGTACTCGTCGACCGCCGTCGCCACGGGCTCGACCCGGCGCCGCAGCTCGACCAGCTCGTACAGCGACCGGTTCAGCCGCTGCAGCTCGGTCAGGACGGCGAACGGGAACGCGAACGAGCGGAGCGCCAGCCCGGCGAGGCCCCGCGGGACCTGCGACAGCTCGGGAAGCTGACCCATCGAGGTCAGGCCGGAAGGCTTCCGGCGCTGCGGCGCGCGTCGTCGCCGCCGAGCCGCTGACGCTCCCAGCGGCTGAGCCGCCAGAGGTCGCGACGAACCTGCTTCGGGTCGACCTGGCGACCGGGCAGGTGCATGTTCGCGCTGTTGATCAGCCGGCGTTCGTCGCCGGTCAGCGCCATCCACTTCGCGAGCACGTCGTCCGAGTCCGGCAGCCGCGTCGTGCCGTACGGCCGCTCCTCGTCGGGGAACTCGACGCAGTACTCGTTGAGCAGCACGCCGGTCTGCGGCAGGTAGGCCACCACCGGCTTGTGCGGGTAGACGAGGTAGGCGTACTCGACGCCCTGCGACCGCTGGCCCCACACGCGGATGAAGCCGAGGTCGCGGTACATCGCCCACTCCTCCTCGTTGACGCACGACCGCAGAAGCGTCCGCGCCTTCTGCTCGGCGCGCAGGTCGCGGCCCGGATCGTGGTCGAAGGTCGGGACGATCGCCCGGCGCGCCTTGTGGCGGCGCCACGCCTCGCCGATGCGCGGCATCGACGCCTCCCACAGGAGCACGACGACGACGATCGTGGTGACGCTGAGTGCCAGGACCATGGGTTGGTTCTCGACCCCGGACCGGTCGCTCAGCCGCCGGCCGCGCGCGGGAAGAAGATCACGCGGTCCGCGTCGCGGGGGATCTCGTCGAAGGCCTTGACCATCTGCGCCTGGCGACGCCCGGCCGGCCCGGTGAGCGGCACAGCCGCCCACATGCCCTGATCGAGCTGGTGGCGGAACGCCTCGACCAGCTCGCGCTCCTCCTCGGTGACCTCGGGATCGCCCTCGGCGATCAGCACCTCGCCGTGGCCCGGCTTCATGCGGAGGAACTTCACACCGCGATTATGGCAAAGCGACGGCACCCCTTGGGCGGTAGTCCGGGCACGGCGCACCATCGCTAGCCCTCGCGGCTCAGCCCGAAGACGTCGACCGGCCCGGGGCCCTCCCCCAGCTGCCGCAGCCCGTCGCGCACCGCGGCGCTCGCCGTGGCCTTCGCGGCCCGCGCCGCGCTGACCACGTCGTCGCCGAGCGCCAGGCGCGCGGCGAGGGTGCTCGAGTGGGTGCAGCCGGAGCCGTGCGCCGCCCCGTCCGGGTACCGCTCGCCGGGGATCTCCGTCAGCGACGTGCCGTCGAAGACGAGGTCGGTCACCTCGTCGCGGTGGCCGCCGGTCAGCACCGCGAAGCGCGGTCCGAGATCGTGCAGCGCGCGGACGAGGTGCGACGCGTCGAGCTGCGCCGGCGCCCCGGTGAGGGTCCGCGCCTCCGGCACGTTCGGGGTGATGACCGTCGAGCGCGGGATCAGCTCCGTCGCCAGCGCCGACTGCGCCTCCTCGGCCAGCAGCCGCGCGCCGGACTCGGCCACCATCACCGGGTCGACCACCACGGGCGTCCCCTCCGGCAGCTCGTCGAGCACCGCCGCGACCGCGCGGATCGTGGCGGCATCGCCGAGCATGCCGATCTTCACCGCGTCGACGCCCAGGTCCGTCGCCACCGCCCGCACCTGCGCCTGGATGACGCCGGCCGGGACGGGATGGACGTCCGTGACGCCGACCGTGTTCTGGACGGTGATGGCGGTGATCGCGGTGGTGCCGTGCACGCCGGCACGCGCGAACGCCTTCAGGTCGGCCTGGATCCCGGCGCCGCCGCCCGAGTCCGAGCCGGCGATCGAGAGCACCACGGGAACGCGTCGATCGGGCATGGGCCGAGCAAGGTAGCGAGCGGTCCCCACGGGGTCAGAAGGCCGCCTCGAGATGGGCCAGGCCGGCGAAGGTGCCGTCCCGGTCGAACCGGACACCGATCGCGTCGAAGCGGACGCGCCGGCGCCGCGGGCGGTCGCGGACCTCGGCGAGGTACGCGCTGCCCATCCGGCGCACCTGCGCCTGCTTGCGGGAGTGGAGGCTGTCCCAGGGCGAGCCGTCGCCGCGCCGGGTCTTGACCTCGACGATGACGAGCGTCGAGGCGTCGGCGGCGATCAGGTCGATCTCGCCGTAGCGGGTGCGGTGGTTGCGCGCGACGACCTCGTAGCCGAGCCGCTCGAGGTGCTCGGCGGCGAGCTGCTCTCCGTAGCGGCCGAGGATGTGGCGGGGATCGTTCGACATCGCCGCGCAGCCTGGCCGACCTCGTGTCACGGAACAGCACATCTTCGCAACGAATCTGCGCAAGAACACGCGCGTCTTCGCGCAGTCGCCCGGCCTCCGCAGTTCCGGCGCAGAGCCTCCGCTCTTTTGTTGCAGAGCGGTGCTGATCCGGCACACGTTCGTGCTTAGCGTCGCCGCCCATGCTCGCTCGTGTCACCACCTTCGCCATCGACGGCATCGAATCGCGCCGGGTCACCGTCGAGGTCGACATCCGCCAGGGGCTCCCCGCCTTCAACGTCGTCGGCCTCGGCGACAAGGCCGTCCGAGAGGCGCGCGAGCGCGTCCGGGCGGCGATCCTCAACTCCGGCTTCGCGTTCCCGCAGGCGCGGATCACCGCGAACCTCGCCCCCGCGTACCTGCGCAAGGCGGGCCCCGGTTTCGACCTCGCCATCGCGGTCGGCGTCCTCGCGGCCGCGGGCGCCATCCCGCCCGAGGCGCTGACTCGCTGGGCCGTCTTCGGCGAGCTGTCGCTCGGCGGCCAGCTCCGGCCGTGCGGCGGGACGCTCGCGGTCGCCGAGGGCGCCGCCCAGTGCGGCATCCCGGGGCTCGTCGTGCCGGAGGAGCGTGGTCCTGAGGCGGCGCTCGTCTCCGGCGTCGACGTCGCGGCCGCCGACTCGCTCTCCGCCGTCGTGCGCCTGCTCGCGCAGGGCGAGCACCCACCGCCGGTCGACCCGCCTCCGGGACCGCAGGCGGGCGCCGCCGAGACGGACGTCGACCTGGCCGACGTTCGCGGCCAGGAGCACGTCACGAACGGGCTGATCATCGCCGCGGCCGGCGGCCACAACCTGCTCATGTCCGGCTCACCCGGCACCGGCAAGACCATGCTGGCGCGGCGGCTGCCGACGATCCTGCCGCCGCTCGAGCACGAGGAGGCGCTCGAGGTGACGCGCATCCACAGCGTCGCGGGGCTGACGCCGCCGTCCGGACTGGTCGCCTTCCGTCCGTTCCGCGCGCCGCACCACACGATCTCCGCGCCAGGGCTCGTCGGCGGCGGCACCGTCCCCGTGCCCGGCGAGGCGAGCCTCGCGCACCTGGGCGTGCTCTTCCTCGACGAGCTGTCCGAGTTCTCGCGGGGCGCGCTCGAAGCGCTCCGCCAGCCGCTGGAGGACGGCCGGGTGGCGATCGTGCGCAGCCAGCGCACCGCGGTCTACCCGACGCGGTTCATGCTCGTCGCGGCCACGAACCCGTGCCCGTGCGGGTACGCCGGCGACGACCACCGCCGCTGCGCCTGCACCGCCGCCGACCACGCCAAGCACCGGCGCAAGCTGAGCGGTCCGCTCCTGGACCGCATCGACGTCCTGCTCGACGTGCGGCGGCCGAGCGCCGCGGAGCTCGCGGGCGCGGGCACCTCGACGTCGTCGCAGGAGGCGCGCGAGCGAGTCATCGCCGCGCGCGAGCGGCAGCTGCACCGCGCCGGCCGGTGCAACGGCCACCTCACCGGCACGGAGATCCGGCACTTCGCGGCGCCCGACGACCGCGGGGCGCGGATGCTCCGCCGCGCGTACGAGGACGGGCACATCAGCGCTCGCGGCCACCACCGGGTGCTCCGCGTCGCCCGCACGGTCGCCGATCTCGCGGGCCGCGACGACGTCCTGGGGCAGGACGTCGCGCTCGCGCTGAGCCTGCGACACGACCACGCCGTCGGACGGGAGGCGGCATGACGTTCGGCGGCGCCGCGTGCGACGCCTGCCTGCGGCGGGCCTGGCTGCTCGGGCGGCTGTCCGGCCACATCGAGATCGCCCGGCGCGCCCACGCGGTGCTCCCCGAGCTGCTCGCCCTCCCGAGCAGCCGGCTCCTCGCCGCCGTCGGCGGGACGTACCGCGAGGAGATCGAGGCGCAGCTCGCGCGCGTCGACATCGAGGAGCAGCGGCGCAAGGCGATCACGGCCGGGCTGGCGGTCACGTGCCGTCACGACGAGGCCTATCCCCCGCAGCTGCGCGACGCCGGCGACGCGCCGGCCGCGCTGTACGTGGCCGGGCGGCTGGAGGCGCTGCCGCAGATCGCCGACCCCGATCAGCGCACCATCGCGATCGTCGGTGCCCGCCGCGCGTCGCGTGAAGGGCTGGAGGTCGCGCGGGCGCTCGGGCGCGATCTCGCCCTGGCCGGGGTCCCGGTGATCAGCGGGATGGCGCTGGGCGTCGACGCCGCGGCGCAACGCGGTGCGCTCGACGGCGGCGGGCTCAGCGTCGCGGTGCTCGGTGGCGGCGCGGACGTCGCGTACCCGCCGAGCAAGGCGCGGCTCCACGACGCGCTGCTGGAGCGCGGCCTCGTGGTGTCGGAGCTGCCGCCCGGGACGAGCCCGCGCCGGTGGACGTTCCCCGCACGCAACCGCGTGATCGCCGCTCTCGCGGACCTCACCGTCGTGGTGGAGGCGGCCGAGCGGTCGGGGTCGCTGATCACGGCCGACCTGGCGCTGCGGCTCGGGCGGGACGTCGCGGCGGTGCCGGGGTCGGTCGTCTCGCCGCAGACGGCGGGATCGAACGCCCTGCTGCGCGACGGCGCGACGCTCGTGCGTGGGGTCGACGACGTCCTCGACGCGCTCTACGGTGCCGGGGCCGCTCCGTCGGTCCCACGCGGGGCCGGCGAGACGCTGGAGCCGCAGCTCGTCGAGATGCTCGACGTGATCCGGTCCGGCCACACGACCATCGAGGCGCTCGCCACGGCGACGGGCGACGACGTCTCAACGGTGCTCATCGGGCTGACCGAACTGGAGCTGCGCGGGCTCGTACAGCGCGAGCCCGGCGGCCGGTACGCGGTGCGCCTGTGAGCGGGCAGGGTCGCGTGGCCGGCGCGCTAGGGCTCGAGCTGCCGGTACGCCGCGGACTGGAAGCTCATGCGGTGCAGCGGCGAGACGCCGTTGCGGCGGATCGCGTCGCGGTGCTCGGGCGTGGAGTACCCGACGTGCGTGGCGAAGTCCCAGCCGGGATGGAGCTCGTCGGCGCGGTGCATGTAGCGGTCGCGCGTGACCTTCGCGACGATCGAGGCGGCGGCGATCGCCGCGCTCTTCGTGTCGCCGTCGACGACCGCGCGACACGGCCACAGGAAGTCCTTGCCGAGCGGGAAGCCGTCGGAGAGGCACATGGTGCCCGGCCGGGCGACGCGGGAGAGCGCGTCGCGCAGCGCGGCGAGGTTGGTGCGGTGCAGCCCGCGTGCGTCGATGCCGCGGGGACAGCGCGAGACGACGCTGACCTTCGTGGCGATCCGCAGGACGACCGGGTAGAGCTCCTCGCGCCCCTCGGGGGTGTGCTGCTTGGAGTCGTTGAGCTTGCCCAGCGCGCGGACGTCCCGCGGCGTGAGCTGCTCGAGGTCGAAGAGGACCGCGGCCGCGACGAGCGGGCCGGCGAGGCAGCCGCGGCCGGCCTCGTCGGCGCCGGCCACGAAGCGGTGGCCGAGCTTGCGGTCGTGGTTGAAGAGCTTGCGGCCCGTCGAGCGCGAGGTGCCCTTGCCGGGGCTGGGGCGCTTCGGGCGCGACGCCGGCTCCGGGGCGCCCGCGGGCGGAGGAGGAACGGTTGCTGCCACGTCGCTGCTCATGATGCCGCACCGGGCGGCTGCCACCAGGGGCGTGCCCGCAAGGAGCGAACGAAAGGGCCGCGGTGCGGCTACAAGAGGCCGATCTTGTTCGGCGGCCAGTACGTCGCGAACGCGCCGCCGATGAACCAGTCGCGCGGGACGGGGCCCCAGAAGCGGCTGTCGTCCGACTGACCCCGGTTGTCGCCCATCATGAACCAGTGGTCCTTGGGGATCGTGATCTCCCCCGGGAAGTCGCAGCTGGTCCCGCCGCCGCACGGGGCGATGTACGGCTCATCGAGCGGCTTGCCGTTGCGGATGACGCGGCCGTTGCGGATCCGCAGCCGGTCACCGGGACCGGCCACCACCCGCTTGATGAAGTTCACGTCGGCCTTCGTGCCGGTCGGCTTCGGGCAGATCTCCGTCTCGGAGATCTGCACGCCGCACTGCGGCCCGGAGGTGTTGGTGGCGCCGGACGGTGGATGGAACACCATCACCTCGCCGACCTCCGGGTCGCTGAAGTTGTTCCCGATGCGGTTGACGAGCACCCGCTGGTCGACGGACAGGGTGGGCACCATCGACTCGCTCGGGATGCGGTACGGCTTGACCAAGAAGGCCTGGATGCCGAGCGCCAGCCCAAGGGCGACGGCAACGATCACGAAGAGCTCCACGATGGAGCCCCCCGTGGACTTCTTCTTGGTCGTCGACAACTCCCTAGGACTTGTCGGCGTCGGCAGCCGGCGCGTCGGCCGGAGCCTCGCCCGCGGAAGCACCCTCGGCGCCCTCGGGGGCGTCGGTGGGAGCGTCGACGGCGGTGGCCTCGCCCTGCGGCTCGGCGACGGCGCCATCGGCGTCGGTCGCCTCCGGAGCGGCGGCGGCCTCCGCCTCGAGCTGGGCGGCGGGGTCGTTCAGCAGGCCGGGCTCCACCGTCTCCTCCGGGCCGACGTAGCGGCGCTCGCGGACGCGAGCGGCCTTGCCGACGCGGTCGCGGAGGTAGTACAGCTTCGCGCGACGGACGTCACCGCGGGCAGCGACCTCGATCTTCTCGATCTTGGGCGAGTGGACCGGGAACGTGCGCTCGACGCCGACGCCGAACGACTGCTTGCGGACGGTGAAGGTCTCACGCGCGCCGTGACCCTGGCGCTTGATGACGACACCCTCGAAGACCTGCGTACGGCGCCGGCTGCCTTCGATGACCTGGAAGTGGACGCGCACGCGGTCGCCGGCCTGGAAGCGCGGGACGCGACGGAGCTGTGCGCTCTCGAGTTGTTCGATGACACCGGGCATAACGGATCAGCAGGGTAGCGAACGGCGCGACGGCGACCGAGAACTCCGGTGCGCTCTGGCGCGGCGGCGGAGCCGCCGGTGCGGCTGCGTCAGCTGCCGGAGCCGCGCTCGGCGGAGCGGGCGCGGCGCCAGGAGTGGATCTCGGCGTGGTGGCCGGAGAGCAGCACGTCCGGGACCTTCCAGCCGCGGTACTCGGCCGGGCGGGTGTAGTGCGGGTACTCGGGGTTGCCGCCGAGCGCCGCGGAGAACGACTCCTCCACCGCCGACTCCTCGTGGCCGAGCGAGCCCGGGAGCTTGCGCAGCACCGCGTCGGCGGCGACCATCGCCGCGAGCTCGCCGCCCGCGAGCACGTAGCGGCCGATCGACATCACGTCCGAGCAGAAGTGCTGGACGATGCGCTCGTCGAAGCCCTCGTAGCGGCCGCAGAGCAGCGTGATCGCCGGCTCCGCCGCCAGCTCGTCCACCCACGCGTCGTCGAGCTGCCGGCCACCCGGCGTCAGCGCGATCACGCGCCGCTGGGTCTTCAGCTCGACCGGGTCGGTGTCGTAGAAGGCCTGGAGCGCCTGGTCCATGACGTCGACGCGCAGGACCATCCCCGCGCCGCCGCCGAACGGGGTGTCGTCGACCACCCGGCCCGAGAGCGTCGTGTGGTCGCGCGGGTTGAGCGTCCGCAGCTCGTGGCCGGCGGCCTCCGCGTTGCGCACGTGGCGCTGCTCGCGGAACCACCCGAACCACTCCGGGAAGAGCGTCACGACATCAAGCTGCACCGAGGAACTCCCCGTTGACGGTGATCCGCTTCGAAGCGACGTCGACCTCGACGATGCAGTCGCGCACGAGCGGGACGAGCGTGCCGTCGTCGAGCTCGAGCAGCTCGCACGACGGGTACGCGAGCAGGCGCTGGACCGTGCCCAGGGCGGCGGAGGCGGTGGTGACCACGGCGCAGCCCTCGAGATCCTCGGCGGCGTACTCGTCGGCCTCCAGCGGCGGCTTCTCGGCGCCGACGACGATCAGCTCGCGGCCGCGCAGCGCCTCGGCGGCGGTGCGGTCGGAGGCCGTGGAGAGCTTCACGATCGGCGCGGCGTCGGTCCCCTTGACGGAGACGACCTCGCCGAGATCCTGGATCGGCGCGCCAGGCACCAGGAGGCCCGGCAGCGCGTCGATGACGTGGAAGAACCCGTCGAGACCGTGCGCGCGACCGACGCGGCCGGCGCGCATCAGCGGAGCCTCCGGCGGCGCAGCCGGGCGAAGGCGGGTGGCGTCACTCAGTCGACGATGTCGAGCAGCACCCGCTTGTGCTCGCGCACAGCGGACGCCTTGACGATCGTGCGGAGCGCGTTGGCGGTGCGCCCGCCGCGGCCGATGACGCGGCCGTAGTCGTCGTCATCGACGGAGAGCTCGAGGACGACGGTGCCGTCCTCCTCCTCGAACTGCTCGACAGCGACCGCCTCGGGCTTCGAGACGAGCATCGAGACGAGATCGACGAGGAGGGGCTTCAGCGTGCCAGCGGGTCGATGCCCTGCGTCCGCAGCAGCTTGCGGACCTGATCAGTCGGCTGGGCGCCGCGCGCCAGCCAGCCGCGGACCTTCTCCTCGTCGACCTTGATGGTCGACGGCTCGGTCTGCGCGTTGTAGTGCCCGAGGATCTCGATGACGCGGCCGTCGCGCTTGGAGCGCTGATCCGCGGCGACGATGCGCCAAACGGGATCCTTGCGGCCGCCGATGCGGGTGAGTCGAAGTCGAACTGCCATAAGCGTGCCGAGAGGATAGCCGGTGGCTATACGAACGTGTATACCCGCGCTGGCGCTAGCGGCGCTGGCCCATGAGCGCGCCGAGGTCGGGCATCCGCCCGCGCCCCAGCTGCTTCATGACCTTGCGCATCTGCGCGAACTGCTTGATGAGCCCGTTGACCTGCTGCACCGACGTGCCGGACCCCCTGGCGATCCGGGCGCGGCGCGAGCCGTTGATCATCTGCGGGCGCCGGCGCTCCTCGGGCGTCATCGAGAGGACGATCGCCTCGATGCGGTCGAGCTCGCGCTCGTCGATCTTGACGTTGCGCATCTGCGCGCCCATGCCCGGGATCATCCCGAGCAGCGACTGCAGCGGCCCCATCTTCCGCATCATCTTCATCTGGTCGAGGAAGTCCTCGAACGTGAACTCGTCCTTGCGGAGCTTGCGCTCGAGCTCCTTGGCGCGGTCCTCGTCGATCTGCTTCTCGGCGGTCTCGATGAACGAGAGCACGTCGCCCATCCCGAGGATCCGCTGCGCCATGCGGTCCGGGTGGAACTTCTCGAAGTTCTCGAGCTTCTCGCCGGTCGACGCGAAGAGGATCGGCTTGCCCGTGACCGCCTTGACCGACAGCGCGGCACCGCCGCGGGCGTCGCCGTCGAGCTTGGACATCACGACGCCGTCGAAGTCGACCGCCTCGGAGAACTGCTCGGCGACGTTGACGGCGTCCTGGCCGGTCATCGCGTCGACCACGAGGAGGATCGCGTGCGGCTTGACCGCCTTGCGGATGTCCTTGAGCTCCTGCATGAGGCGCTCGTCGACGTGCAGGCGGCCGGAGGTGTCGACGATCAGGACGTCCTTGCCATCCATCTTCGCCTTGTCGAGCGCCCAGCGCGCGATGTCGACCGGGTCCTTGTCGGTCCCCTGCTCGTAGACCTCGGCGCCCGCCTGGCCGCCGACCTTGATGAGCTGGTCGACCGCCGCCGGCCGGTAGACGTCGCACGCGGCGACGGCGACCGACGACTTGTTGTTCTCCTTGAGGTGCTTGGCGAGCTTCGCCGTGGCCGTCGTCTTGCCCGAGCCCTGCAGGCCGGCCATGAGGATGACCGTCGGCGGGCGGGGCGAGAACGTGATCCCGCCGGCCGCGCCGCCCATCAGGGCGGTCAGCTCCTCGTTGACGATCTTGACGACCTGCTGCCCCGGGTTGAGCTGGCCGACCACGTCGGAGCCGAGGCACCGCTCCTTCACCGTCTTGGTGAACTGGCGGACGACCTTGAAGTTGACGTCCGCCTCGAGCAGCGCGAGCCGGATCTCGCGCATCGCGGCGTTGACGTCCTCCTCGGTGAGCGTCCCGCGCTGGCGGACGTCGGCGAGGGTCTGCTGGAGCTTCTCGGAGAGCGAGTCGAACAAGGGTCGTCCAGTCTAGGCGCCGCTAGGCCGCGGGCGGCTGCGGCTTGCCGTTCTCGACCGCCCCCGCGGGCGGCTCGGGCGCGGACGGCGCGGTGAACTTCGTCGCCAGCCCGCCCAGCGCCTGGGAGAACTCGCTCGGGATGACCCAGATCTTGTTCGCGTCGCCCTGCGCGAGCTGCGGCAGCATCTGGAGGTACTGGTAGCTGAGCAGCTCCTGGTCCGGCCGGCCCTCGTGGATCGCCTTGAAGACCGTGTCGATCGCCTTCGCCTCGCCCTCGGCGCGCAGGATCGCCGCCTGCTTGGCGCCCTCGGCGGTGAGCACGGCGGACTGCTTCTGGCCCTCGGCGGTGAGGATCTGCGACGCCTTGACGCCCTCGGCCTGGAGGATCGTCGCGCGCCGGTCGCGCTCGGCCCGCATCTGCTTCTCCATCGCCTCCTGGATGGTCGCGGGCGGGTCGATCGACTTCAGCTCGACGCGGTTGATGCGGATGCCCCAGCGGCCGGTCGCCTCGTCGAGCACCTGGCGCAGCTGGGTGTTGATCTGGTCGCGCGAGGTCAGCGTCTCCTCGAGCATGAGGGAGCCGATCACGTTGCGCAGCGTCGTCACCGTCAGCTGCTCGATCGCCTGGAGCGGGTTGGCGACCTCGTAGGTGACCGAGCGCGGGTCGGTGATCGTGAAGTAGAGGACGGTGTCGATGTTCACCGTCACGTTGTCCTTGGTGATCACGGACTGCGGGCGGAACGAGACGACCTGCTCGCGGAGGTCGATCAGCGGCTTGACGCGGTCGATGAACGGGACGATCAGCGTCAGCCCCGGCTCGAGCGTGCGCGAGAAGCGGCCGAGCCGCTCCACCACGCCGGCGCGCGCCTGCGGGATGATCTTGACGGTCGTGGCGGCGAGGATCAGCGCGAAGATCGCGAGCACCCCGATGACGATGAGGCCGGTCATGCCTGTCCTCCCCTACTCGCTGACGAGCGCGGTCGCGCCCCGGATCTCGATCACGTGGACGCGTGTGCCGGGCGCGATGGTCCCGTCCTCGTCGTACGGGCGCGCCGTCCACACCTCGCCCTCGAGCTTGACGCAGCCGGCGTCCGGCGTGACCTGCTCGACCACGGTGGCCGTGCGGCCGACCAGCGCGGCGGTGCCGGTGCGCAGCGACGCAGGCGTGCGCAGGTGACGCCGGGCGATCGGCCGCAGCGTCAGGAGCGCGCCGGCAGAGACGACGAGGAAGACCGCGCCCGCGAGCACGAACCCGCCGCCGAGCGCGGAGACGATCGTGGCGACCGCGGCGCCGAGCGCGAACGGGGCCAGGTAGAAGCTCGTCGTGAGGATCTCCCCCACGCCCAGCAGCACCGCCGCGACGAGCCAGAGCACCCAGTCATCCATGTGCTCCGCAGCGTAACCCCTGAAAGGTCACGCGTGGCGCGCGAAAACGCCCGGAAGTGCAACAGAGCTGCGTCAGCTTCGCGGAGACATCAGGGCGACCGGCAGGCCGAGCCCCGCCTCCGCCCGCAGCGTCGCGATCCGGCGCCCCGGCTGGACCGCGTCGCGCGGCGCGCCGCACCGGTCGCCGAGCCGCGCGCACGCCGCGTCGAGGTCGTCGACCACGAGCGTCAGGCCCCAGAACCGGACATCGTCGCCGTCGACCGGCCCGCCGACCTCCAGCAGGCACGGCCCGAGGACGAAGAAGGCCTGGCGGATCCCGCTCCCGCCGCCCGCCTCGCGCGTGCGCCGGTAGTCCAGCCCGGCATCGCGGAGCTTGCGCACGGTGCGGTCGAAGTCGGGCGTGACCACGACGACGTGATCGACAGCGGTGGCGCCGAGCGGGTGCTCGACGAGCGGCGGGGGCGGGTCGGACGACGGACACGCGCCGAGCCCGTCGAGGTCCCGGTTCTCCAGGTCGCGGAACGACCACCCGACCATCCCCTCCCCATCCGCCCCGAGCTGGAGGCGGACGCCGCCGAGCGCGATCCGGTCGTCGCCGTCGACGGTGAAGCCGAGCCGCCGCCAGGTCTCCGGCGCGTCGCCCAGGACGATCTGGTCGATCGTCGGGCGGGTTGCGCTCACGCGTCGTCCGCGGACGACGACGCCGTGGAGAGCAGCGCCCGCGCGAAGTCGTCCGCGTCGAACGGCCGCAGATCCTCCAGCGCCTCGCCGATCCCGATCAGCTTCACGGGGATCTGCAGCTCGTTGGCGATCGCCAGCGCGATGCCGCCCTTGGCGGTGCCGTCGAGCTTCGTGAGCACGATGCCGTCCACCGGCACCGCCTCGGAGAAGAGCTTGGCTTGGCGGAGCCCGTTCTGGCCCGTCGTGGAGTCGACGGTGAGCAGCGTCTCGTGCGGCGCGTCCGGGATCTGCTTGGCGATGACCTTCGAGATCTTCGTCAGCTCGGCCATTAGGTGGTCCTGGTTCTGCAGGCGGCCGGCGGTGTCGATGAGCACGACGTCCGCGCCCGTCTCGCGCCCCTGCTTGACCGCGTCGAACGCGACCGAGCCCGGGTCCTGACCCTCGCGAGACGGCACGATGATCGGCACGTCGGCCCGGACCGCCCAGCCCTGGAGCTGCTCGACCGCCGCGGCGCGGAACGTGTCCGCGGCACCGAGCACGACCTTCAGCCCCAGCTCGCGGCGCAGGTGCCAGGCGAGCTTGCCGAGCGTCGTCGTCTTCCCCGTGCCGTTGACGCCGACCATCAGGATGATCGTCGGCTCGTGGCGCAGGTCGATCCGCTCCTCGCCCGTGCGCGCGATGCCGGCGAGCAGCTCGGTGAGCCGCTGCGTCAGCGCCTCGCCGCCCTCGATCTCGCCCGACTCCGCCTCGCGCTCGAGCTTCTCGACCACCTCGGCGGTCGTCTTGGCCCCGACGTCGGCCATGATCAGCGCCTCCTCCAGGCGCTCCCACGTCTCGTCGTCGAGGTTCTCGAAGAGCGTCGCCTGGACCTCGGCGGCCAGGGCCTGCCGGGTCTTCGACATGTTCTCGCGCAGGCGCTTGAAGAAGCCGCGCCGGCGCTTGCCCTGCTCCTCGGCGGGCTCGTCGGCCGCGCCGGGGAGAGCGCGGTCGGTGATGAAGAGGTCCTGCCAGTCGCGTGCCACGGTCGGCGCGCGACGATAGCGGGCTCCGGCGGGCGCGTCAGTCCGTGACGAGCCCCTCGCGGTGGTAGTAGGCGCGCACCTGGGCGATGCGGCCGTCGGGCGCGAAGCGGAACCACTCGGTGCCGCGGATCGTGCGGCGCTCGCCGCTGCGCAGGTCCGTCCAGCAGTTGAGGAACTCGATCACGGCCTCGTCGCCGGCCTCGATCCCGTGCTCGACCTCCCACGTCGCCTGGGCGTGCTCGACCGCCCGCGCGGTCTGGTCGGCGATGGCGCGCGCGCCGCGCAGGGGCGGCAGGCGCGTGAAGAGGTGCTCGGCGTCGTCGGTGAAGTGCCGCGCGACGGCGTCGGCGTCCCCGGTGTTGCAGTCCGCGTAGTACGCGCGGACCCGGTCCAGCTGGCTCACGCGGCAGGATGGTGCCATGGAGTTCCGGATCATGGACGCTGCCGTGCCGCCCGCCTCCGACCTGCTGGAGGGCATGGTCGCCGACCTCGTCCCGATCTACGGGCGGATCGACGTGCCCGGCGCGCCGTCGGGCGGGCCCGAGGTCTTCACGCCCCCGGACGGCGCGTACGTGGTCGGCTTCGACGATTCCGGGACCCCGGTCTGCGGCGGCGGGATCAAGCGCCTGGCCGACGACGTGTGCGAGATCAAGCGCATGTTCGTCGTGCACGAGGCGCGCGGGCGCGGCCTGGCGAAGGCGTTGCTGCGCGCGCTGGAGGACGCGGCGCGGGAGCTCGGGTACGCGCGGGTGCGGCTCGACACGGGGCCGAAGCAGCCCCATGCCGAGCGGATGTACCGGGCGGCCGGGTACGCCGACATCCCGGACTACAACCAGAACCCGTTCGCGTCGTTCTGGGGCGAGAAGACGCTGTAGCCGCTAGCGGCCGTGGCGCCCGCCGGTGAGCGCCGCGCCCGCGCCGAGCGCGATGTAGATCCCACCGGTGACGAACCGCTGCCGCGCGAGGAACGCGGGCCGCCGCTGGAGCCACCCCCGCATCGCCGCCGCGGCGAAGACCCACAGGAAGTCGATCGCCACGCCGATCGCCAGCAGCGTCAGCCCGAGGACGACGATCTGCGGGGCGGCCGCGTCGGCGGGGTCGACGAACTGGGGCAGGAACGCGAGGAAGAAGAGCGCGACCTTGGGGTTGAGGACGTTGACGATCACGCCCTCGGCGAACGTGCGCCGCAGCGGCGCGGGCACGGCGTCTTGCGCGAACGGGTCGCTGCGCGTGTCGCGGATCGTCCGGATGCCGAGGAAGATCAGGTACGCGGCGCCGGCGTAGCGGACGACGTCGAACGCGACCGCGGACGAGGCGATGAGCGCGCTCAGGCCGACGGTCGCGGCGCCGATGTGCACGAGCGTCCCCAGCTCCACCCCCAGCGCCGACGCGACCCCGTGCCGGCGCCCCTGCGACACCGACCGCGTCGCGATGTAGATGAGGTTCGGCCCCGGGACGACGATCAGCGCGAGGCTGGCGAGGGCGAAGAGGAGGAGCGTGCTCGTGTCGGGCATGGTCGGCCCGCACGTTACATCCGGATGCACGTGAACTGACCGAAGCGCCTCCTACCCTTGCCGGTCCGATGGTGTGGGCCGACACGGAGACCGAGCACGAGACGATCCAGACCGGATGGGTGATCTGGAACTTCCGGCTCGCGAACCTACGGTCGGACATCGCCCGTGCCGCCCAGCGCTTCCAGGTCGATCCGGCACACGCCTCCGCCCCCACCCTCACGCGGTGGCTGCGCGACGAAGCACTGGACGACCGGACCCACGTCGTCCATCTCCTACTCCGTGACGGCGAGGTGGCGGCCTACTGCGCGCTCAGCTCGAGCGCGGTGCAGATCGACGATCCGAAGATCTCCGCGATGAAGCTGACAGCGCGCGTGCCGGCCTGCCATGTGCATATGTCGCCCGTGACCAGCGCTATCCCGGCGCCGGTCGCGAAGCCTTGAAGCACGCAGCCAAGGTCGCGCGCGACGTCGGGAGCGTGCAGGGGACGCACGTGCTGGTCCTGGACCCCTACGACGCCGACACGGCCGCGATGTGGCAGCGCCAGTACGGCTTCCGCGAAAGCGAGGAGGTCACCCTCTGGGGCCAGCCGCGGCTGTGGCTGGCGGTGCCGACGCGCTAGCTGATACGCGGCGTCAGGTCCTGACCTGCCGCCGTCATCTGCGCGTCGTACTCGTCGACCTCGGCCCAGAACCGCTTCGCGCGCTCATCGGCCAGGGAGTCTTCGAGCTCCTGGCGGCTGATGGTGGCGATGGAGATGTTCGCGGCGATGACGACCATGGTGAGGGTTCCTTACCCGAGTACCTCTTCGCGTTATCGGCAGGGTAACCGAGTTCCCTGAGGAGGTCTAGCGAGGTCCGGAGGTGGACAGACTAGACGGTCGCGAGCCGCTGGGTCGTGGTGTCGTCCTCGGGTCGACCTCCGCGGCGACGCTCACGCCGTCAGCCGAAGACGAGCGGCGAGGTGAGGAGCGTGACGGCGAGCGCCGCGACGAGGACGTGGACGACGAGGAGGTGGCCGCGGGAGGGCGTCGCGCAGGCGAGGATGAGCAGGAGGCCGCTGATCCAGAGGATCAGGCCGCCGAACCAGAAGAGGGCGCCGCCGCCCACGAGCATCGCCATGGCGAGGAGCGCCGCGTCGCCGCGCCAGCTGAAGGCGTCGGACGGGCCGCCCCGGGCCATCAGGGCGGGCGGCAGCGCGCAGAGGAGCACGAGGACGGCGGCGAGCGGCCACAGCGCGGGCCCGGCGGCCACGTACGCGACGGCGCCGGCGACGGGCGGGACGGCCGCGAGCGCCGCGAGGAGGCGGGCGAGCGGTGCGACGGAGCCGGGGCGCGCGCCGACGGGCAGCGGCCGAGGCTCGGCGGCGGCAGGACTCGCATGCGCAGCGTCCATCGCTCAACCGTACCGGGACGGCCGAGCGGGCGCGCCGCCCGCGGGTCAGAACGCTTCCGGGCCCAGCTCCACCCACACGACCCGCCGGCCGAGGGTGCAGCGGCCGGCGACGAGGGTCTTCGTGTCCTTGGAGAACGTGCAGCGGTAGAACGTCGGGCGGTTGCGCCAGACGATCCGGGCGACCTCGCGCGCGGCGCCGCACGACACGTTCCTCCCCCACGCGTGGATCCAGGCCCGCTTCGGGCTCGGCGGCCCCGTCGTCTTCCAGCGCAGGCGGCCGGTGGTGAGCGAGGCGCGGCCGCAGTCCCTGCGGCTGGTCGGGTAGACGCGGCTCCACGTGCGGCCGATGACCGCGAACCCGGAGCGCAGCTCCATCAGCGCGAGCCCCGACCGGTAGCGGCCGTCCATCGTGTATGCGTACGAGCAGAGGATCTGCGCGGGCACCGGCTCGGGCTCGGTCTGCGGCTGGAGGATCCCGCTCGACGGGCAGGCCAGGCGCTTGCGCGACGCGGTCGGGAACTCGGTCGCGTAGCGGATCTCGAGGGCGCCCCGCAGCCCCTCCCGCGCGACCGACGGCGTCAGGACGAGGGAGCGGAAGGAGGCGACGCCCTCGACGGTGTCGCCGCCGACGTTCCCGTCCGCGCACACGAACGGGTCGTGCTCGGGGCGGCCGAGCGTGGCCGTGAGCGCCGGCGACGAGAAGGCGTAGGTGACCTTCGTGCCGTCGACGACCGGCAGGGCGGCGACCGGCGCGGCGAGGGCCGCGTGGGTCAGCTGGGCGGCGCCGCCGTCGCTGCGGATCGCCAGCGCGTCGTCGTCG
>Ga0196960_10000166_pt1 | contig 26725 bp, 24 predicted proteins | sample S3v_5metaG_FD_183187 | JGI IMG/M metagenome (GOLD analysis project Ga0196960, IMG submission 183187) | Soil microbial communities from Anza Borrego desert, Southern California, United States - S3+v_5 | ecosystem: Environmental > Terrestrial > Soil > Desert | place: USA: California | collected...
TTCAGCGCCGATGGTACTGCAGGGGGGACCCTGTGGGAGAGTAGGACGCCGCCGAACAATTATTCCGGGAAAGCCCCGTGCCCTTGTGGCACGGGGCTTTCCTGCGTTCAGTGACTCTCTCCTCCCACCTCCCACCCCTGTGCATCGGAGCTCCGAGGCGGAGGGTAGGGTCAGGGGGCATCATCGGCACGTTCTTCACAGGAGGCCCCCGGGTGGAGGTCCAGGAGACTCGAGTTCAGACGGACCGAGTACTCACCATCCCCAACATCCTCAGCATGGCTCGCCTTGTCGGCGTACCGCTTTTCCTGTGGCTGATTCTTCGCCCCGTGTTCGGCGGGCCCAACAGTGACGGCTGGGCCCTGCTGGTTCTGATGCTGAGCGGAGTCAGTGACTACCTAGACGGCAAGCTCGCCCGTCGCTGGAATCAGATCAGCAGTCTCGGCCGGCTCCTGGACCCGGCTGCTGACCGCCTCTATATTCTGTCGACCCTCCTCGGACTCACCTGGCGCGAGATTCTGCCGTTGTGGCTGACGGCCGCACTCCTCGCTCGTGAGCTGATGCTGCTCGTCATGGTGGGAATCCTTCGCAAGCACGGCTATCCGCCGCCGCAGGTGAACTTCCTGGGCAAAGCTGCAACCTTCAACCTGATGTACGCCTTCCCCTTGTTGCTGCTCAGCGACGGAAGTGGTTGGCTTGCTTCACTGGGCACCATTTTCGGATGGGCGTTCGCCGGGTGGGGTACAACCCTCTATTGGTGGGCAGGAATCCTGTACGTGGTCCAGGTCCGCCGTCTGATCAAGGCGGATCGAGTAGCCGATTAGCTCGTTGACGTGGTGCCGTGCAGAGTCGCCGGCCCGCACCGGAGTTGTGGTGTAGCCCCGACGGGCGAAGTCGGCCAGACCGTCGTCTCTTCGAGGAGGACGTTACCGACATGAAGGCCGTCGTGATGGCAGGCGGTGAAGGCACCCGCCTTCGCCCCATGACCTCAAGCATGCCCAAGCCGCTCCTGCCCGTGGCCAACCGGCCCATCATGGAGCATGTGCTGCGCCTGCTCAAAAAGCATGGGCTCAATGAGACCGTGGTCACCGTCCAGTTCCTCGCCTCCCTCGTCAAGAACTACTTCGGCGACGGCGAAGAACTCGGGATGGAGCTCAGCTATGCCAACGAGGAGAAGCCACTCGGCACCGCGGGGAGTGTGAAGAACGCCGAAGAGGCTTTGAAGGACGACACCTTCCTGGTCATTTCCGGCGACGCCCTCACAGACTTCGATCTCACCGACCTCATCGCGTTCCACAAGGAGAAGGGCGCGCTCGTCACGGTGTGCCTGACCCGCGTCCCGAATCCGTTGGAATTCGGGATCACGATCGTGGATGAAGACGGGAAGGTCGAGCGCTTCCTGGAAAAGCCGACCTGGGGCCAGGTCTTCTCCGACACGGTGAACACGGGCATCTACGTCATGGAGCCCGAGGTCTTCGACTACGTCCAGGCCGACACCTCCGTGGACTGGTCGGGCGATGTGTTCCCGCAGCTCATGAAGGACGGCAAGCTGATCTGCGGCTACGTGGCGGAAGGCTACTGGGAGGACGTGGGCACGCACGAAAGCTACGTCAAGGCCCAGGCCGACGTGCTGGAGCGCAAGGTCGACGTCGAGCTCGACGGCTTCGAGATCTCCCCAGGGGTCTGGGTCGCGGAAGGCGCAGAGGTGCACCCCGACGCGGTGCTGCGGGGGCCGCTGTACATCGGTGACTACGCAAAGATCGAAGCAGGCGCAGAGATCCGCGAACATACCGTGGTGGGTTCGAACGTCGTCGTGAAATCGGGTGCGTTCCTGCACCGGGCGGTCGTGCACGACAACGTCTACATCGGACAGCACAGCAATCTGCGCGGCTGCGTGGTCGGCAAGAACACCGACATCATGCGGGCCACCCGCATCGAGGACGGTGCTGTCATCGGTGACGAGTGCCTGGTCGGCGAAGAATCGATCATCCAGGGCAATGTCCGGGTCTACCCCTTCAAGACCATCGAGGCCGGCGCCTTCGTCAACACCTCGGTGATCTGGGAGTCGCGCGGGCAGGCGCACCTCTTCGGAGCCCGCGGTGTCTCCGGCATCCTGAACGTCGAGATCACCCCGGAGCTCGCCGTCCGGCTCGCCGGTGCGTACGCGACGACCCTGAAGAAGGGCGCGTCGGTGACCACCGCCCGGGACCACTCCCGTGGTGCCCGTGCGTTGAAGAGAGCGGTCATCTCCGCGCTCCAGGCCAGTGCCATCGACGTCCGCGACCTGGAGAACGTGCCGCTCCCGGTGGCCCGGCAGCAGACCGCGCGGGGAAGCGCCGGCGGCATCATGATCCGTACGACCCCCGGCGTGCCGGATTCGGTCGACATCATGTTCTTCGACGAGCGGGGAGCCGATCTCTCCCAGGCACGCCAGCGGAAACTGGACCGGGTCTACGCCCGTCAGGAATACCGCAGGGCCTTCCCCGGCGAGATCGGGGACCTGCACTTCCCGTCGAGCGTCTTCGACTCCTACACGGGGTCCCTGCTCCGCAACGTCGATACGGCGGGTATCGCCGATGCGGGCCTCAAGGTGGTCGTGGACGCTTCCAACGGCAGCGCCGGGCTCGTTCTGCCCAGCCTCCTCGGACGCCTCGGCGTGGATGCGCTGACCATCAACCCGGGGCTCGACGAGTCCCGGCCGACCGAGTCCGCCGAATCCCGGCGGGCGGGACTGGTGCGCCTCGGCGAAATCGTGTCGTCCGCACGGGCCGCCTTCGGTGTGCGGTTCGATCCCGTCGGTGAACGGCTGTCCCTCGTGGACGAGCGAGGCCGGATCATCGAGGACGACCGGGCGCTGCTGGTCATGCTCGACCTCGTGGCTGCCGAACGGAGGAGCGGGCGGGTGGCCCTCCCGGTGACGACAACCCGCGTCGCCGAACAGGTGGCGGCCTATCACGGCACGCAGGTGGAGTGGACGACCACGTCACCTGACGATCTGACCCGAGTGGGCCGTGAGGACACCACGATCTTCGGCGGCGACGGCCGGGGCGGTTTCATCGTGCCGGAGTTCAGCAGTGTCTTCGACGGTGCGGCGGCCTTCGTCAGGCTCATCGGCCTGGTGGCCAGGACGCAGCTCACCCTCAGCCAGATCGATGCCCGTATCCCGCGCGCCCACGTGCTGCGCCGCGATCTCGCCACTCCGTGGGCGGTCAAGGGGCTTGTCATGCGCCGGGTGGTGGAGGCTGCGGGAGACCGGAGTGTGGACACCACCGACGGTGTGCGGGTCGTCGAGACCGACGGGCGTTGGGTGATGGTGCTGCCCGACCCGTCGGAGGCGGTCACCCACCTGTGGGCGGAAGGCCCTGACGACGCCTCGGCCCAGGCACTGCTCGACGAATGGGCGGCGGTCGTGGACAGCGCGGGCGCCTGACACGGCGACCGTAGGCCCGGAAGCCGGTGTGCACGTCTTCCGGGCCAACGGTGGGGGCATTCGGCGGCAGCACGCATGACGTGCGACGATGTGCGGCATGTCGCAGCCGCCCCCCGATCGGAGTAGCGCTCCGCCGCGTCCTCGCCCCGACGCGTCCATGTCGCTGCTGACCACCGTGATGGAACACAGCCTCGACGAGGGATATGCCGAGGCTTCGGCCCGTCGCCGGGCCGAGGGCAGAGACGGGATGCCACGCACGCTGAAGGCGAAGCTGGGGCTCGCCGCAGGCCTGGTACTGGCTGCCCTCGTGGTGACGCTCGGCGCCGCCGAGGCCCAGGTCGCGGCGCCGGTCGTGGCCAAGGAGCGCGAGGAGCTCATCGACCGGGTGAACGCCGAGACCTCCAAGGCGGACGCGCTGGAGGCGGACGTCGAGGAGTTGCGCAAGGACGTCGGCGAGCGGCAGCGCAAGGCGCTTCAGGAGCACGGCGGGGATCAGGGCGGCCTTGTGGCACTGCTGTCCGGTGCCACCGCCGTCGAAGGCCCCGGGATCAAACTGGTCGTGGACGACGCCGAGGACACCGACCAGAGCGGCGGCGGTCCCCGTGAGTCCACCGGCTTCGCCGATACCGGACGTGTACGTGACCGGGACATGCAACGCGTGGTCAACGGTCTGTGGCAGTCCGGCGCCGAGGCGGTCGCCATCAACGGGCAGCGGCTGACGGCCCTTTCCGCGATTCGTGCGGCGGGCGACGCCATACTGGTCGACAACAGGCCGCTGGTGCCGCCGTACACGGTTCTGGCGGTGGGGGACGGGAAGAAGCTCGCCACGGCCTTCCAGGACAGTGCGGACGGCCAGTACCTCCAGGCGCTGCACGAGAACTTCGACATCCGCACCAGCCTCTCCGAGCAGGAGAAGGTGCGTCTTCCGGCCGCGCCCAGCCTGATCGTACGTACAGCAGAGCCTCAGGCCGCAGACACGGGCAGTGGTGCGGCAGACACAAGGAAGGGCACATCGTGATCGCCGTACTGGGCCTCGTCGTGGGAGTCGTGGTCGGACTGTTGGTCCGGCCCGAAGTGCCGGCGGTGGTCGAGCCCTACCTGCCGATTGCCGTGGTGGCCGCGCTCGACGCCGTCTTCGGCGGTCTGCGGGCCATGCTCGACGGGATCTTCGTGGACAAGGTCTTCGTGGTGTCGTTCCTGTCGAACGTCGTGGTGGCGGCGCTGATCGTCTTCCTCGGCGACAAGCTGGGCGTCGGGGCCCAGCTCTCCACCGGAGTGGTGGTCGTGCTCGGCATCCGGATCTTCTCCAACGCCGCGGCCATCCGCCGGCACGTCTTCCGGGCCTGAGGCCGATGAGCGAGGAACAGAACCGGAACAGCGACCAGAACCCCGGCGGCAGGGGCGCCGCCGGGGCGCTCCCGGCCGAGGCGCCGGCCCCGGCACCAGCTCCGTCTTCCCCTCCGCGCCCACAGGGCGGGCCGGAGGAGGTCTCCGGCCGTCAGCGGCTCCGGGCAGGCCTCTGGCCGCCCAGGGTGAGCAGGGCCCAACTGATCGTGGCGCTCCTGCTGTTCGTCCTCGGTCTGGGACTGGCCATCCAGGTCAGGTCGAACAGTGACAACAGTGCTCTGCGTGGTGCCCGCCAGGAGGACCTGGTCCGTATCCTCGACGAGCTGGACAACCGGACCCAGCGCCTCGAGGACGAGAAGCAGCGCCTCGACGACCAGCGCACGGAACTGGAGAACAGTTCGGACCAGGCGGAGGAAGCCCGCAAGCAGACGCTCGAAAAGGAGCGGCAGCTCGGTATCCTGGCGGGCACCGTCGCGGCGCACGGCCCCGGCATCACGCTGACCATCAGTGACCCGACCGGCGCGGTGGAGGCCGACATGCTCCTCGACACCATCCAGGAGCTCCGTGCGGCGGGCGCGGAGGCGATGGAGATCAACGGTGTGCGGGTGGTGGCCAATACATACTTCTCCGGTGACGGGGGAGAGTTGAGAGTCGACGGCCGCAGGATCGAGGCTCCCTACGAGTTCGAGGTCATCGGCAAGCCGCAGGATCTGGAGCCGGCTCTGAACATCCCGGGCGGTGTGGTGCAGACGCTCGAGAAGGAGCAGGCCACCGCGGAGGTCACGCGCGCCGACGACGTCGTCGTGGACGCCTTGCGACCCGCGAAGCGGCCTGATCACGCTCGGTCGTCGTCGCAGTGAGGCGGAGGTGCACGGTGCTCACAGGACACGCACACCAGGTTGCGGGGGGTCGGCGCAACGGATTGGTGACGCGTGGTGGAAACTGTCGGGTGGATACGGACGTTGTGAAGATGTCCGGGGCGGCAGTTGTGTTCATTCAGGGTTCGTCCTGCCCCACGGGCGGGTCTATTTCGGTCAAGGGGAAACGCCCGTGAAGTTGTTTGCGAAGTTGTTCGGAAAGAGCGCCCGCGAGGACAGCAACAGCGCTGCCCGCCACCGCGCTCCGCGTCAGGGTCAGGGCGCCGAGGAGCAGGGCTCTGAGCGCCCGCTCTTCCGCGACGAGGTCCAGGGTGCCGTCGGCGGGGCCGGCGCGTCGTCCGCCGATCCCGGAGGTTCCGGGCGCATAGGTGTGTGTACGAGGTGCGGGCATCGCAACGCAGAGGCCAGTCGTTTCTGCTCCAACTGTGGTTCGCCGCTGAGAGGCGGAGTGCCCGAGCGTGCCTCGGAGACCACCTCGACGATCTCGATCTCGGGTATCGAGGCGTACGAGGCCGAGGCGACAGGGCAGACGGCCCTCCCCTCGCTCTCCCCGGAGGCTCAGGCCGCGGTCGACGCCCTGCCGGCGGGTTCCGCGCTGCTGGTGGTCCGGCGCGGCCCGAACTCCGGCAGCCGCTTCCTGCTGGACGGCGACCTGACGACGGCCGGCCGTCACCCGCAGAGCGACATCTTCCTCGACGACGTGACCGTGTCGCGGCGTCATGTGGAGTTCCACAGGAGTCCGGACGGTAGTTTCACCGTGGGCGACGTCGGAAGCCTCAACGGCACGTACGTCAACCGCGAGCGCATCGATTCCGTCGCGCTGACCAATGGCGACGAAGTCCAGATCGGAAAGTACCGGCTGGTCTTCTACGCGAGCCAGCGGGGCGTGTGACCCTCCCCGGACTCCGTCCGGGGGACCCCCAGGAAGGTTCATGCTGCGAACACCGACAGGCGGTGCCGGTCACGGCACCGCCGCCGCGGGCGAGCGAGCGATGAGCATCGGCACGGTGCTTCTGCAGCTGCGCGACGAGTTTCCCGAAGTGACCATCTCCAAGATCCGCTTCCTGGAGGCGGAAGGGCTCGTCGAGCCCCAGCGGACGCCGTCGGGCTACCGGAAATTCAGCCCTGCCGATGTTGAGCGGCTGGCTCAGGTACTGCGCATGCAGCGGGACCACTACCTGCCGCTCAAGGTCATCCGGGAACACCTGGAGGCCCTGGCCCGCGGAGAGCAGGCCGCGCTGCCGTCCGGCGGCGGGCAGGGTGAGCCTGCGGGCGTCCCGTGGGACCCGACCCTGGGGCAGGCCACCGCCGCCCGCATCGGACGCTCCGAGCTTCTCGCCGCGGCCGAGGCCACCGAGGAGCAGCTCGACGAGTGGGAGTCGTACGGCTTGATCGTGCCGGCCGTCGGCGGAAGCTACGACGCCGAGGCGGTCACTGTGGCGCGACTGGTGGCGGACCTGGGCAGATTTGGCCTGGAACCACGGCATCTGCGGGCCGTCAAGGCGGCCGCCGAGCGTGAGGCGGGACTGGTCGAGCAAGTCGTCGCGCCCCTGCGTCGGCACCGGAATCCGCAGACCAGGGCACATGCGGAGGCCACCGCGAAGGAGCTGGCGGAGCTCTCCGTACGACTCCATGCCGCGCTCGTACAGGCCGCTCTGAAGGTCAGCTTCCACTGAGGGCGGAGGAGCCCGACTATCCAAACATGGCGGGCACGTCCTAGGGTTGCTGTGTGAACGAGCTCGACGTTGTGGGTGTCCGGGTGGAAATGCCCTCCAACCAACCGATCGTGCTCCTGCGTGAAGTGGGAGGCGACCGGTACCTCCCTATTTGGATCGGCCCTGGGGAAGCGACCGCGATCGCCTTCGCCCAGCAGGGCATGGCTCCGGCCAGGCCGCTGACCCATGATCTCTTCAAGGATGTGCTCGAGGCCGTGGGCCAGGAGCTCAGCGAGGTCCGGATCACGGACCTCCGAGAAGGGGTCTTCTACGCGGAGCTGGTCTTTGCCAGTGGGGTCGAGGTGAGCGCGCGGCCGTCCGACGCCATAGCGCTCGCCCTGCGCACCGGCACACCGATCTACGGGAGTGACGGTGTGCTGGACGACGCAGGCATCGCCATTCCCGACGAGCAGGAGGACGAGGTGGAGAAATTCCGCGAGTTCCTCGATCAGATCTCGCCGGAGGACTTCGGTACCAACAGTCAGTGACCGCCCTGTGGGGCAGTGTCAGCGCATCCGACAAGCCGTTCCCTGGAACCAGTCACGGGAAACCACCCTCAGGGTGATTATCACTCGGCGTGCCGAGTGTGGCGATCGTTGACGCACCCCTGGTGACTGCCTACCTTCGAGGTGGCAGGTCAAGGACGGAGGTCGGCGTGAGAAGCAGCGGCGACGGTACGGCTGCGGGTGGGCCGTACCGGCAGCACGGCAGTGCGGCCGACCACTCCATCAGACAGCCGGTTCAGCCGGCGGTGGTGGCAGCGGACGGTGCGGCAGGGGCAGGGGACATCGGCTACCGTGGGCCGACGGCATGTGCGGCGGCCGGGATCACCTACCGACAGCTCGACTACTGGGCGCGTACGGGACTCGTCGAGCCGAGCGTACGGCCGGCGTACGGGTCGGGGACCCAGCGGCTCTACAGCTTCCGGGACGTGGTTCTCCTCAAGATCGTCAAGCGGTTCCTGGACACAGGTGTCGCTCTGCAGAACATCCGCACCACCGTTCAGCACCTCAGGGCCCGCGGATTCGCGGACCTCGAGCGGATGACACTGATGAGTGACGGTGCGACGGTCTACGAGTGCTCGTCCCCCGATGAGGTCGTGAACCTGCTCCAGGGCGGCCAGGGCATCTTCGGGATCGCCGTCGGAGTCGTCTGGAAGGATGTCGACGCGGCCCTGTCCCAGCTCCACGGGGAGCGTGTCGACACCGGGGAGACCCTGGTCGGCCACAACCCCGCCGATGAACTGGCGCGGCGGCGTAATCGCGCGGGCTGAGCCACCGGGGCCGGATGGCGAGGCGCGGGTGCCGGGCGGGGCGGTTGTCAGTGGCGTAGGGCAGCATCGGTCCGTGTGAGAGCCGCACCCACCATCCTGCATCTGGACATGGACGCCTTCTACGCCTCTGCGGAGCAGGCGGCGAAGCCCAGCCTGCGCGGCAAACCGGTGGTGGTGGGCGGTCTGGGGATGCGTGGGGTGGTCGCCACGGCGTCGTACGAGGCGCGGCGTCTCGGCGTGCACTCGGCGATGCCGATGGCACAGGCAAGACGGCTGGCGCCCAACGCGGCCTATCTGGTCCCGCGTTTCGCGCTGTACCGGACGGTGAGCGACCAGGTGATGGAGCTGCTGGGCAGACTGTCACCGCTCGTGGAACCGCTCAGTCTGGACGAGGCCTTCGTCGATCTGGAGGCCGGCGGGGCCGCCGACGACTCCGCCTCCGCACGGCGGGTCGGTGAGCAGCTGCGTACCGCGATCCGGGCCGTCACCGGACTCAGCGGCTCCGTCGGTCTCGCCGGCTCCAAGATGCTGGCCAAGATCGCCTCGGAGGAGGCGAAACCGGATGGACTGCTGCTGATCGAGCCCGGCACCGAGCGTGAGCTCCTGGCCCCCATGTCCGTGCGCGTGCTCCCAGGTGTGGGGCCCGCCACCGGGGACCATCTCCGGCGCGCCGGCATGACTGCCGTCAGCCACCTGGCGGAGGCGGGCGAGGCGGAGCTCGTGCGGCTGCTGGGCAGGGCGCACGGCGTCGCGCTCCACCGCATGGCCCAGGGGCACGACGACCGTCCCGTCGTCGCCGAGAGGGACGCCAAATCCGTGTCCGTCGAGGACACCTTCGACGTGGACCTGCATGACCGTGTGCGGGTCAGGACGGAGGTGGAGCGGCTCGCGACCCGGTGCGTGCAGCGGCTGCGGGACGCGGGGCGGTCCGGACGCACCGTCGTCCTCAAGGTGCGCCGCTACGACTTCTCGACGCTCACCAGGTCCGAGACCCTCCGTGGCCCCACCGACGACCCCACAGTGGTCAGGGAGGCCGCTGCGCGGCTTCTGGAGGCCGTGGACACGACCGGCGGTGTGCGGCTGCTCGGAGTCGGTGTCACAGGGCTGGCGGACTTCACGCAGGAGGATCTCTTCGCGCAGGCCGCCGACGCCGAGCAGGCCGCCGGGGATTTCGCTGCCGCCGATGCCGTCCCGGAGGAGCGGAACGGCACGGGGGAGGAGGCTGCGGGGGCGCATCCCCGGGAGAACGAGGAGCAGTCGGCATCGCGGCGCTGGTCCGCAGGCCACGACGTACGGCACGACGTCCACGGGCACGGCTGGGTGCAGGGCAGCGGCGTCGGACGTGTCACCGTTCGCTTCGAGGAACCGTGGACGCCCCCGGGCCGGGTGCGCACCTTCCGTGTCGATGATCCGGAGCTGCGGCCGGCCGGACCGCTTCCACTGGTGCGGGACGCGGTGGACTACTCCTCGTGGCCGGCGAGCCTGCCGAAGTCCCTGTCGGGACCCGGCCCGGCGGAAGGGGAGGAGTCCAGTCCGTAATGGCGGTAGAGCTGCAGTTCCTGCTCGGGAGACAGGTGGCGGCCCACTCCGAAGTCGGGTGCGTCCTTGATCAGGGCCCGGTCGAAGGGGATCATCAGCGAGCCGTCGACGAATTCGCTCGGCTCCAGCGGGACGAACGCGTCCCTGGTGAAGAGACCGGTGCGTACGGCGGCCCACTCGGGCACCCCGGTGGCGTCGTCGAGATAGACCTCGTCCACCGTTCCGATCTTGGCACCTTGACGGTCGAAGGCCTTGCGGCCGATCAGGCTGCGCGGATCGATGTCGGTCTGCACGGTGCCTCCCACTGGTCACGGCTGCCTCAGGTGGTCGCGGCTGCTCCACAGGCACTACGAAAGGCCAGATCCGGGCCGACGGCCACTCGGGACGGCCCCGGCCGGCCCGCTGGTAGGCTGGAACACGGCTGCTGACCCCGCGCGGGAGAGTCCTCCGGAGCGATCCGGAGGCGCCGAAGGAGCAACTCCTCCCCGGAATCTCTCAGGCCCCCGTACCGCACGGACGAGGTCACTCTGGAAAGCAGGACGGAGTCCGTACGGCACGTGCCGCCACGGGCGCCGCCCTCACCGACGGTGAAAGCCGGCAGGCCGCAGGGCGCGCCGGTGAAGCTCTCAGGTCGAGATGACAGATGGGGAGGCCGTTCGGGCAGCCACTTAGTGGCGCCCCCCGCAGGTCGTGACAGACCAGGAGGCCTCCACCATGACCCCCCGTCGCACTCCGCTCTCCCAGCTGGAGCAGGGCATTCCGTTCGAGCAGCGCCACATCGGGCCCGATGCCGAGGCGCAGGCGAAGATGCTTGCCCATATCGGGTACGGCTCCCTGGACGAGCTCACCGCCGCCGCGGTGCCCGACGTGATCAGGAGTGCCGAGGCGCTGGACCTCCCCGATGCCCGTACCGAGGCCGAGGTCCTGGCCGAGCTGCGCAGCCTCGCCGACCGCAACCAGGTGCTCGCGCCGATGATCGGGCTCGGTTACTACGGCACGTTCACCCCGCCGGTGATCCTGCGCAACGTCATGGAGAACCCCGCCTGGTACACGGCCTACACGCCGTACCAGCCGGAGATCTCCCAGGGCCGGCTCGAGGCGCTCCTGAACTTCCAGACGATGGTCGCCGACCTCACCGGGCTGCCGACCTCGGGCGCCTCGCTCCTCGACGAGGGGACGGCTGCGGCCGAAGCCATGGCCCTGGCGCGGCGGGTCGGCAAGGTGAAGGACGGCGTCTTCCTGGTCGACGCCGACACCCTGCCGCAGACCATCGCGGTGATCGAGACCCGCGCCGAGCCGACCGGTGTCGAGGTCGTCGTCGCCGACCTCGCCGAGGGCATCCCGGCGGAGGTCGCCGAGCGCGGCGTCTTCGGTGTGCTGCTCCAGTACCCCGGTGCCTCCGGTGCCGTCCGTGACCTCAGGCCCGTCATCGAGCAGGCGCACGACCTGGGCGCGATCGTGTCCGTCGCCGCCGACCTGCTGGCGCTGACGCTGCTCACCTCGCCCGGCGAGCTGGGCGCGGACATCGCCGTGGGCACCACGCAGCGCTTCGGTGTCCCGATGGGCTTCGGCGGACCGCACGCCGGTTTCATGGCCGTACGCGAGAAGTTCGCCCGCAGCCTTCCCGGCCGCCTCGTCGGCGTCTCCGTCGACGCGGACGGCGACAAGGCCTACCGCCTGGCCCTGCAGACCCGCGAGCAGCACATCCGCCGCGAGAAGGCCACCAGCAACATCTGCACCGCCCAGGTGCTGCTCGCCGTCATGGCCGGAATGTACGCCGTCTACCACGGCCCCGAGGGGCTGCGCACGATCGCCCGGCGCACCCACCGGTTCGCCACGATCCTGGCCGAGGGGCTGCGGGCCGCCGGCAGCGAGGTGGTGCACGACACGTACTTCGACACCCTCACGGTCCGCGTGCCGGGCGCGGCGGCCGGCGTGGTCGCCGACGCGCGTGAGCGCGGGGTGAACCTGCGCCTCGTCGACGCCGACCACGTCTCCGTCGCGTGCGACGAGACCACGACCCGCACCCGGATCGCCGCCGTCTGGGCGGCCTTCGGGGCCGGTGGCGACATCGAGGCCCTGGACGCCGAGGCGGCCGACGCGCTGCCCGAGGGGCTGCTGCGTTCCGACGCCGTCCTCACCCATCCGGTCTTCCACCAGCACCGCTCCGAGACGGCGATGCTGCGCTACCTCCGCAAGCTCGCCGACCGCGACTACGCGCTGGACCGCGGCATGATCCCGCTCGGTTCCTGCACCATGAAGCTCAACGCGACCGCCGAGATGGAGTCGATCACCTGGCCCGAATTCGGTGCGCTGCACCCCTTCGCGCCGGCCGAGCAGGCGCAGGGTTTCCTCACCCTCATCCGTGAGCTGGAGGAGCGTCTTGCCGAGGTCACCGGGTACGACGCCGTCTCCCTCCAGCCCAACGCCGGCTCGCAGGGCGAGTTCGCCGGGCTGCTGGCCGTGCGCGCGTACCACCGGGCCAACGGCGAGCACCGACGCACCGTCTGCCTGATCCCGTCCTCCGCGCACGGCACCAACGCCGCGAGCGCCGTGATGGCCGGTATGAAGGTCGTCGTGGTGAAGACCGCGGACGACGGAGAGGTCGACCTGGAGGATCTCCGGGCCAAGATCGCCGAGCACCGCGACGAGCTCGCCGTCCTCATGATCACCTACCCCTCCACGCACGGCGTCTTCGAGGAGCACGTCGCCGACATCTGCGGCGAGGTGCACGACGCCGGCGGCCAGGTGTACGTGGACGGTGCCAACCTCAACGCGCTGGTCGGTCTCGCGAAGCCGGGCCATTTCGGTGGCGACGTCTCCCACCTGAACCTGCACAAGACCTTCTGCATCCCGCACGGCGGCGGTGGCCCGGGCGTCGGTCCGGTCGGGGTGCGCGCCCACCTGGCGCCGTACCTCCCCAACCACCCCCTCCAGCCCGCGGCGGGCCCGGAGACCGGCGTCGGCCCCATCTCGGCCGCTCCATGGGGCTCGGCGGGCATCCTGCCGATCTCCTGGGCGTACGTACGCCTCATGGGGGGCGAGGGGCTGAAGCGTGCGACGCAGGTCGCCGTACTCGCGGCCAACTACATCGCCAAGCGCCTCGAACCGCACTTCCCCGTCCTGTACAACGGCCCGGCCGGCCTGGTCGCGCACGAGTGCATCGTGGACCTGCGGCCGGTCTCCAAGGCGACCGGCGTCAGTATCGACGACATCGCCAAGCGGCTGATCGACTACGGCTTCCACTCGCCGACGATGTCGTTCCCGGTGGCCGGGACGCTGATGATCGAGCCGACCGAGAGCGAGGACCTCGCCGAGCTCGACCGGTTCTGCGACACGATGATCGCCATCCGCGGCGAGATCGACAAGGTCGCCTCCGGCGAGTGGAGCGCGGACGACAACCCGCTGCGCAACGCCCCGCACACGGCTGCGGCGCTCAAGGGTGAATGGGCCCACGCCTATACCCGCGAGGAGGCGGTCTTCCCGGCCGGCGTCGCGCCTTCGGACAAGTACTGGCCGCCGGTACGCCGGATCGACGGCGCGTTCGGTGACCGCAACCTGGTCTGCTCCTGCCCGCCGCTGGACGCGTACGACCAGTAAGCGCACGGACACCGATCGGGGCCGGTGCGGATACTTCTCCGGCCGGCCCCCGTGTTCCCTCTGCCGCGGTCAGGCGGCCTTCATCACCTGATCGCTCTTCAGCGAGCGGTGCGGGGCGATGATCTGCCCGTCCGGGAGCAGCTCACCGGTGTCCTCGAAGAGCAGGACGCCGTTGCACAGCAGGCTCCAGCCCTGTTCCGGGTGGTGTGCCATCAGGCGTGCGGCTTCCCGGTCGTTGGAGTCGGCGGTCGGGCAGGGTGGCTGGTGCTGGCACATGGCTGGGTTCTTTCGCTGCGTCGAGTCGTGTGTCCTGCGGCTGGGCGATGTGTTCATGGCCGCCCCCGTATCAAGTCGGTCCGGTCCCAGTGTTGCCCTACGGGCGTCTCTCCGCAGGGATTTCGCGGCAGCTGCTGTTCTCCTTTCATGACGCATCACCCGGCCGGGCGGTTCAAAGCAACTGCGCTGTCCGTTCGGGTGGTTCGGGGTGACCCGTCCGGACTAGTCCGGACGGGTAAGGGTGCGCCCCCGCCGATCAGCCCGGCAGGGGCGCGTGAGCAAGGAGGATCAGGCGGGCGATCCGAGGAGGCCGGTCGGTTCGGCAAGGTCCGGGAGGGGAGCCGGGGTGAAGCGCAGTGTCATGGCCGGGAGCAGGTCCGCGACCCGGTGCGGCCGGTGGGCCGTGATACCCGGAGGCGCGGGCGCCAGGGGCACCAGCACATCGGTCGGTGCGAGCGCGCCTTTGCCGGCGTCGGCCTCGGCGTCGTGGTGCAGCCACAGCGTGAACATGTACAGCCCGGGCACCGAAAGCAGGCGCGGCTGGTAGTGCGTGGTCGTCGACTCCGCCTGGCGCAGGGCGAGTTCGGTGGAGGCGATGTAGGGCCCTTCGAAGAAGTGGGAGAAGGTCCAGCCGTCGGCGGTGAGCATGGTGTCAGCGGCGGCGACGGCGTGCTCACCGCTGCGGATCAGGAAGCGCCAGCCGGCGAGGCGGGTGCGCGGTGCCGCCTCGTTCGGCACGATCCGGTCCAGTACATGGACGGGAAGCGGGAGTTCAGGACTCAGCGGTCCCTGGACGGACCGGAGAGCGGGCGTATGGGCTTCGCGGACTGCGGTGGGAGAACCGAGTGCCGCGAGAACGCTGCGCAGTGCGGGCGCTGGGGCCGGGGAAACATGCAGCGGCATAGTGGGTCGCCTCTCACTTCGGAGACACGGTGGTGCGTGGGCGGGTGCAGACGGCGCTGTCGGCGTGCGGGGCCAGAGGAAGGCCGGTGACGGGCGGACGGGCCGATGCGTCAACTCTCTGCCTCGTTCGCAGAGTTTATACGACAAATGTTCACATGGTGTTTCGGCTACCCGACGCGCGTATTGTCCGCAAGGAGGGTTCGCGCCTTTGAATTGCGTAGTTTCTGTGGGTCCGGGCTGCTTCCGAGCCCCTTCGCCAGGTACTTTCCCTATGCGGCGGTAGGCTGAAACCCATCGGTGTTTCCGCCGTGCGAAACGATCGCGCACACTGCATATGCCTCATGCCTTCGGAATGTGCCTCCGGCGTCAGACACCAGACTACTGGGTGTCCGTGGGCCGTGGGGGCGTTACGGATCATCTCGACGGGGCATTATCGATCGTGATACGAGCGGCCTGTGCCGCGGGCCGCCACGCGAGGAGGGACCCTTCGATGGGTGAGAAGATCGTGGCGGGTGCCTTTGCCCCGTCCGATCGGCAGGCGTACCGCGAGAAGCTCACCCAGTGCCTGACCGTACTGGAGCGGCTCCTGTCGGAGCAGAGGTTCGATCGTCCCAGAAATCTTATGGGGCTGGAGATCGAGCTGAATCTCGCGGGTCCGGACGGCATGCCGAGGATGCGGAATGCGGAGGTGCTCCAGCGCATCGCCAGCCGGGATTTCCAGACGGAACTGGGGATGTTCAACCTGGAGGTAAACATTCTTCCCCACCGGCTGAGCGGCCGGGTATTCGATCAGCTGGCCGAGGAGTTGCGTACGGGTCTCGCCTATGCCCACCGGAAGGCTGCGGAGGTCGACGCCGGGATCGTGATGATCGGCATCCTGCCGACGCTCGGACGGGACGACGTGGTGTCGGCGAACCTCTCGGACGTCGACCGCTACACGCTCCTCAACGACCAAATGGCAGCCGCGCGCGGCGAAGAATTCACCCTCGATATCGAGGGTGTCGAACGGTTGGTCTCGACCTCTGCCTCGATCGCCCCCGAATCGGCCTGCACATCGGTCCAGTTGCACCTGCAGGTGACGCCGGACCGCTTCGCGGACGTCTGGAACGCGGCTCAGGCCGTCACGTCCGTGCAGATCGCCCTCGGCGCGAACTCCCCCTTCCTCTTCGGCAAGGAGCTGTGGCGCGAGTCGAGGCCCCCGTTGTTCCAGCAGGCCACGGACGTGCGGCCGCCCGAGCTCCGCAATCAGGGCGTGCGTCCCAGGACCTGGTTCGGGGAGCGCTGGATCGGTTCGGCGTACGAGCTCTTCGAGGAGAACGTGCGCTACTACCCGCCCCTGCTGCCGATCTGCGACGAGGAGGACCCGCTGCGGGTCCTCGACGAGGGGGGTGTACCGGCGCTGGCCGAACTCGTCCTGCACAACGGCACGGTCTACCGGTGGAACCGGCCGGTGTACGGGGTGGTGGACGGAGTTCCCCATCTGAGGGTGGAGAACCGGGTCCTGCCGGCGGGTCCCTCGGTCGTCGATGTGATCGCCAACGCAGCCTTCTACTACGGACTGGTGCGTGCCCTCGCCGACGAGCCCCGGCCGGTGTGGACCAAACTGCCCTTCGAAGCGGCGGCCGAGAACTTCGACGCCGCCTGCCGCCACGGGATCGAAGCCGAACTGCTCTGGCCGCGCCCCGGCCGCTCCGGCGGCGTGGCGAAGGTGCCCGCCGTCAAGCTCGTGAAGGACGAACTGCTGCCTCTCGCGGCCGCAGGGCTGGACGCCTGGAACATCGAGCCCTCGGACCGTGACCGCTACCTCGGCATCATCGAGGAGCGCTGCAGGCTCCGGGTGAACGGCGCCTCCTGGCAGGTCGACACGTATCACCGCGCGCTGGAGGCGGGCCTCGCACGGGAGGGCGCGCTGGCAGCCACCACCCGGCGGTACGGCGAACTGATGCAGGCCGGTGAGCCGGTGCACACCTGGCCCGTCGGCTTTCCCGCCCCCTGACGAGGAGGCCGCCCGGTGTCCCGCCGCCGTGGCCCCGTCAGGCAAGCTATGACGACGCATGGCTGACGGGAGGCGTACAGGTGGAGGCGGGGCGCGTGGCTGAGTCCATTCCTCACGAGGGGGTGTCACGGCGGGTCCTGCGGTCGGAGACGCTGCTCGTGCTGGCTCTCTCACTGGGGGCCAGCGGGGTGTCCGCCCTGATCAGCTTCATCGGATCGCTGACGAAACCGGGAGGTCTCAAGGACCAGGCGGCGACACTGAACGGCTCCTACGCGCCCGGGCGGCCGTGGCTCGACCTGGCCTGGCAGTTGTTCGGTGTCGCCACGGCTCTGGTGCCGGTCGCGCTGGTGGCTCACCTGCTCCTCCGCGAGAGGGCCGGTCTGCGGACCCTCGGTCTCGACCGCACCAGGCCCTGGCCGGATCTGGGCCGGGGCACCCTGATCGCGGCGGGCATCGGCAGCGCGGGCCTCGCCTTCTACCTGGTGGCGCGGGCCGCGGGGTTCAACCTGACGGTGGTCCCGGAGTCACTGCCGGACGTGTGGTGGAAGTTTCCCGTACTGGTCCTCTCCGCGGTGCAGAACTCCCTCGTGGAGGAAGTCATCGTCGTCGGCTATCTGCTGCGACGGCTGGGGCAGTTGGGATGGACGCCGATGGCCGCTCTGGTGGCGAGCTCCGTGCTGCGCGGCTCCTACCACCTGTACCAGGGGATCGGCGGATTCATCGGCAACATGGTCATGGGCGTCGTGTTCGTCCTGCTGTACAGGCGCTGGGGACGGGTCGGGCCGCTGGTCGTCGCGCACGCCCTGCTCGACATCGGGGCGTTCGTCGGATACGCGCTGCTCGCGGGAAAGGTGGGCTGGCTGCCCACCCCGTGAGCGGACGCTGTCGGTGAAACGGGTGTGGGCGTGACGACGGCCTGTACGACCCCGTCGGGGTGGTGCGGGCCGTCGTCGTGCTGAGGGGTGGGTTCCGTGTCGTTGCGTGAGGTGGATCCGGGAGAGATCCCGGAGGAGACCGCTGGGCTGGCACGTGCGGTGTTCCCGAAGGGCTGCCTGGTGATGCGGATGCGGGATGTGCCCGGGCCGGTGTTCTCGGATGCCGATTTCGAGGAACTCTTCCCGGCCGGGGGGCGGCCGGCGGTGTCTCCGGCCCGGCTCGCGTCGGTGCCGGTGTTGCGGTTCGCCGAGGGGCTGACCGACCGGCAGGCCGCGCACGCGGTCCGCTCGCGTCTGGACTGGAAGTACGCCCTTTCGCGGGAGCCGGCTGGTCGAGGGGCCCGCATTTCACCCTTCGCCGCACTCCGCCCCGGTGGATGAGGGATGTGGCCGCGATACGCGCCAAAGGGGCAACGGGATGATCTTGAAGCCTTGAGCGCCGGGTCCCGTACTCCATGGGAGACCTACGCTGCTCTGCCGGCGGCAGAACACCGGCCGGACCGGGCTCGACGATCACTACAGTCCAGTCTCATGACGACGATGACGACGCGTACGGTCGAGTACCTGGCCGACGGTTTGACGATGATCGGGCACCTCGCGCTCCCGGCCGGTGTCGGCCGCCGGCCCGCAGTGCTGCTCGGGCCGGAGGGCACGGGGCTCAGCGACGTCGAGCGCCGCCGGGCCGATGCTCTCGCCGAGCTGGGATACGTAGCGCTGGCCTTCGACCTTCACGGCGGGCGCTATCTGGGGGACCCCGAGGAGATGCTGGCCCGTTGCATGCCGCTGCTCGCCGACCCCGACCGGATGCGGGGCATCGGCCACGCGGCACTCGACGAGTTGCGCGCCGAACCGCGGACCGACCCCGACCGGATCGCCGCCATCGGCTACGGCACCGGGGGTGCCGTCGGGCTGGAACTCGGGCGCGACGGCGTCAGCCTGTGCGCGATCGGGACAGTCAACGCGCTGACCACGGGCCGGCCGGGTGAGGCGGCGCGCATCCGCTGCCCGGTGTGGGCCGGGGTCGGATCGGAAGATCCGATCATGCCGCCCGCGCAACGGAACGCGTTCACCGCAGAGATGCAGGCCGCGGGCGTCGACTGGCGCCTCACGGTCTACGGCGGCGCCTTGCACGCCTTCCATCACCCGTCGGTCGACCACACCGTGCGTCCCGGCGTCGGCTACCACCCACAGCACGCGCAGCGAGCCTGGCGCGACGTCGTCGACCTGCTCGCCGAGTGCCTGTCGTGACGGAGGAACCACGCGTAAAGCGGAATCAAGATCTGCTCATTGCCCCCTTGACGCGAATCTGGGCTGAACCTCCATGAGATCCAGCGGGGTGGAACAAACCGACAGCGTCCGTGAGCGGGGCGGGCAGCCCCGTCGTGCTCAGAGCCCGGCGAGCAGCTCCCCGTCGATCACCGTGACGGCGCGGCCGGTCAGCAGCGTCCGTTCGCCGCGCAGCGACGTACGGACCAGGCCCGAGCGGGCGGAGGCCTGGAGTCCGACGAGGTCGTCGCGGCCGAACCTGGCCGACCAGAAGGGCGCCAGGGCGGTGTGGGCGCTGCCCGTCACCGGGTCCTCGTCGATGCCGACCGCGGGAAAGAAGCCGCGCGAGACGAAGTCGTACCCGCTCGTGGGGTCCTCGGCCGGCGCCGTGGCGATGACACCCCGCCGGGAGCAGGCGCTGAGTGCGTGGAAGTCGGGACGCAGGGCACGGACGGCCGCTTCGTCGGCCAGCTCCACCAGGAGGTCGCCGATGTGCTCCCCCGTGTCGTGGAGCGAGAGGGGCGAGGCTCCGAGCGCGTCCGCCAGACCGGGCGGGGCGGGCACCGGCGTCAGCGGCGCTGTCGGGAAGTCAAGGGTCAGGGAGCCGTCGTCGTGGGCGGTGGTGCGCAGGATGCCGGAGCGAGTGGCGTAACGCACCGTGCCGCTCACCGCTCCGGTGGTGTGAAGGACATGGGCGGTGGCGAGTGTCGCGTGTCCGCAGAGCCCGACCTCGGTTGCCGGGGTGAACCAGCGCAGTGCCCAGTCGGCCTCACCGCCCGGCGGCAGCGGGTGGGCGAAGGCGGTCTCCGAGAGGTTGACCTCGGAGGCGACGAGCTGGAGGCGGTCCGCCTCGGGGAAGGCGCCGGAGTCCAGGAGCACGACTCCGGCGGGGTTGCCGGCGAAAGGACGGTCGGTGAACGCGTCGACGATGCGGATCTTCATGGAACCGACCGTAGGCAGGACCGTTCCGTGCGGTCCAAGGCCAATTGCGGATGTGCGGCCCGGCGTGCCCGGCGCGTACGCGCGGCGCGGGGTGGGGAGGGGATGCGCGTGGACGCTCACAGCCCTTCGGGCTTGCGGGCCGGAAAGGTGGCGACCGACCTCTTCGCGCCTTCGGCGGGCGCCTCCAGCAGATGGGCCGTGACCACGAATCCGGCCTGACGCAGAAGGGTGACGATGCGGTCCGGCGGCACCAGGTGGGATGTGTAGGACACCGGGTGGCCTCCGTACGCCTGTGCAGGGCGCAGGAGCTCGTCGTCCCCCACGTGGCCGGCCATCATCAGGTGGCCGCCGGGTGCGAGGGTGCGCCGGAACTCGGCGTACACGACGGGCAGCACCCCGGGCGGGGTGTGATGGGTCGAGTAGTAGGCCAGGATGCCGCCGAGCCCGTCGTCCCGCAGTGGCAGCGCGGTCATCGAGCCCACGGCGAAGGCCGGATCCGGATGGGTCTGCCGGGCCAGCGCGATCATCTTCGGAGACAGGTCGATGCCGAAAGCGGACAGCCCCAGGTCCGCCAGGTGCGCCGTGACCTTGCCGGGCCCGCACCCCAGGTCCGCGACCGGTCCGAGCCCGTCCGACCGTACGAGCCCGGCGAACGCGGCCAGCAGGGCGCGTGACAACGGGTCCAGCTCCGCAGGGGGTCTGACGAGGTCCGCGTAGGCGGCGGCGACGGTGTCGTAGGACTCCCGGACCGCTGCGAGACAGGAGGGCTCTGTCATGCGGGCGAGCTTAGGGGGGGCGGGCCCACGGCCCGCCGGGCGGTCCGGCCGGCTCCGGGATTCGGTGTGTCAGGAGAACCTCCCGGCGGTGGGCGTCTTGTCGGCCGATAGTTTCCGATATATCGTTGAAGCATCGCGACAGTTCGAAGAAGAGTCGCGCGGCGATGAGGAGTGGAGCGCAGTCATGCGTCCACATGGAATCGATCATGGATTCGGCCCCGGGTACCGAGGCGCGGGCCGGGGGGACTTCGAAGGCGGACGTGCCGCGTTCGGCCCGTTCGGCCCGCCTTTCGGCGGCGGACCTTTCGGTGGCGGACGAGGGCGGGGAGGCGGCCGGGGGAGGGCCAGGCGCGGCGACGTGCGTGCGTCGATCCTCGCGCTGCTCAAGGACCGTCCGATGCACGGTTACGAGATGATCCAGGAGATCGGTGAGCGGAGCGGAGGGGCCTGGAAGCCCAGCCCCGGTTCGGTGTACCCCACCCTCCAGCTGCTGGAGGACGAGGGGCTGATCATCAGCGCCAGCGAGGGCGGGAAGAAGCTGTTCACCCTCACCGACCTGGGCCGCGGTGAGGCCGAGTCCGGGCCCGATGCCCCCTGGGAAGAGGCGGGGCGCGGTGTCGACTGGGAGGGCGTCAACGAGATCCGGCAGGCCGGCTTCGGCCTGATGGAGGCGTTCGGCCAGGTCTGGAGGACCGGGTCGGCCGACCAGCGGCAGAAGGCGCTCACCGTGATCAACGACGCGCGTAAGAAGCTGTACCTGATCCTTGCCGACGAGCACTGAGCCGTGCGGCACGCGCAAGTGGAGAAGGGCCCCGGTCGCGGGGTCCTTCTTCTGTCCGCCGTGCGCGCAGTGCTGCCGGCCGTACGCGCAGTACCGCCGGGAATGATGCGAGCTCATCCGTAAGGATGAGGAACCCCTCGCCGGTCCCCGCCTTCTGCGGGATGGCGGATGGGCCGCGCCGGGGATGTTTTCGCTCCCCGGGACTGATGGGGTGGAGAGGTGCAATTGCGGACGTCATGGATCCCCGAACAGGCCCCACCGAACCACCCGTGGGCCGGTGCCGGGCTGAGCGCGGCGATGACCGGTGTGGTGAACGGTGCGCGCAGGCGGGCGGTGCGCGACGGCGACCGCCATGCCGATACCGCTCATCTCCTGCATTCCCTCGTCGAATCCGATCCCGAGGTGCGGGAGGCCTTCGACGGCGGGCCCCGGCTGGCCAGGGTGCTCGGATATCTCGTGCAGCGCAGCATCGGGTACGGCCTGCGCTGGCAGGGGACCCAGGAGGATTCGGGCGCGTTCCCGGCCGTACGGGAGCCCGGGGGCGAGGGGTGGTCGCCTTCGGCGGCAGCGGCGCTGGCCCGTGCCGGCCGGAGTGCGCTTCTGCGCGGGGAACTCCACGCCGACGGGCTCGATCTGCTGGCGGCGCTGGTCGCGGATCCACGATGCCGCGCGGTCGAGGTGCTGGAGCGGGCGGGGGTGGCGGTCGAGTGGCTCGGTGCCCGTGCCGCGGACAGGGCGGCCGGGAGAGGCCCACAGGGGTGATCATGAACACCCGGCGGACAGGTGTGACAGGAGTGACGCTGCTGACCGCTGCTGCCATGATGTGCCGATGCACGCGTCTCAGGGGAGAAGTGCCGGCCTGGGCCTGGCCCTTGTCTCGGCCTTCGCATTCGGTGGTTCAGGAGTTGCGGCCAAGCCGCTGATCGAGGCGGGGCTCGACCCGCTGCACGTGGTGTGGCTGCGGGTGGCCGGCGCCGCCCTGGTCATGCTGCCGGTCGCCTGGCGGCACCGTGAACTGGTGCGGGAGCGGCCCGTTCTGCTGGCCGGTTTCGGGCTGTTCGCCGTGGCCGGGGTGCAGGCCTTCTACTTCGCCTCGATCTCGCGCATCCCGGTCGGTGTCGCCCTCCTCGTCGAGTATCTGGCGCCCGCACTCGTCCTCGGCTGGGTGCGGTTCGTCCAGCGACGGCCCGTCACCCGCGCGGCCGCCGCCGGTGTGGTGCTGGCAGTCGGCGGCCTCGCCTGTGTCGTCGAGGTATGGGCCGGTCTGAGCTTCGACGCGATCGGGCTGCTGCTGGCTCTCGGTGCGGCGTGCTGTCAGGTGGGCTACTTCGTCCTGTCGGACCAGGGCGCCGGGCGCGGGGAGACGGCGGACGCGCAGCCTCCGCACCCCGTAGGTGTGATCGCGTACGGGCTGCTGGCCGGCGCGGCCGTGCTCACGGTGGTGACCCGGCCCTGGTCCATGGACTGGGAGGTTCTCGGCGGGAGCGCGGACATGGGCGGGCGCGGCGTTCCCGCGTGGCTGCTGCTCGGCTGGATCGTGCTGCTCGCGACCGTGCTGGCCTACGTCACCGGTGTGGTGTCGGTACGGCTGCTCTCGCCGCAGGTCGCGGGCGTCGTCGCCTGCCTGGAAGCGGTCATCGCGACCGTGCTCGCCTGGGTGCTGCTGGGTGAGCACCTCTCCGCGCCCCAGCTCGTGGGCGGCGGCGTGGTGCTGATCGGCGCCTTCATCGCGCAGTCGTCCGCACCCGAGCCGCCGTCAGGGGCGGTGGCATCGGGGCCGGGTACGCCGGCCGCAGGGACGACGGGAGCAGACGAACGGGTCGCGGCCGGAATCGACTTGTCCCGGCCACCGGCCTCCTCATAGGGTGCCGGTCATGCCGCACACCGTACTTCCGCCGCCCGCCGCTTAACGCGGGGCGGCCTCTCCGGACGAAGACCGGGCTCGGGTACGCCCCGAGCGGTTCGTCGCTGCCCGCGCGCGGAGCTGAGCGACCACCACCCCCCCTTCTTCTGGAGATTCGCGTGTCCCATCCTGTTTCCGGCCTGCCCGTCGGGCGGAGCCTGCTCTGCCTCGTCATCGCCGGTATCGCCTGGGGTACGGCGGGCGCCGCCGCATCCCTGCTCTACCGGATCAGCGATCTCGGGCCTCTCGCCCTGTCCTTCTGGCGCTGCGCCGGCGGCCTCGTCCTGCTGGCCGGGGCGCTCATGCTGCGTCCCCGCCGGCCGCTCACCCCTGCCGGGCCGCGCGGCCGGAGGCTGCTGCGCATCCTGGGGACCGGCATCGGCCTCACCGTGTTCCAGAGCGCGTACTTCGCGGCGGTCGAGTCCACCGGGCTCGCCGTCGCAACCGCGGTCACGCTGGGTGCGGGACCCGTCCTCATCGTGGTCGGTGCGCGGCTGACCCTGGGGGAGCGGCTCGGCAGGGGCGGGCTCGCCGCCGTGGTGGGCGCGCTCACCGGCCTCGCCGTGCTGGTGCTCGGCTGCGAGCCCGCCCAGGTGCGCCCCGTGGGGCTGCTGTGGGCCGTGCTGTCCGCCGCGGGGTACGCGGTCATCACCCTGCTGACCCGGTGGCTCGGCCGGGACGGTACGGCGGGTGACTCCCTCGCCACCAGTGCCTGGGCGTTCGGCATCGGTGCCGTGGGACTGCTGCCCCTGGCCGCCGTCGAAGGCCTGGTGCCGCACACGGCCGAGCCGGGCCACGTGCTGTGGCTGTTCGTCTACGTGGCGGCGGTGCCGACCGCTCTCGCCTATGCGCTCTACTTCGCAGGTGCTGCGGCGGTCCGTCCGGCGACGGTGTCCGTGATCATGCTGCTCGAACCGGTGAGCGCCGCGGTCATCGCGGTGACGGTGCTGCGGGAGCGGCTCACCGCGGCCACGGCCACGGGCACGCTGCTCCTGCTCACCGCTGTGGCCGGGCTTGCCTTCGCCGAGACGCGCGGCGCCGCCGCCCGTCACCGGGCCGCGGCAGCGGCCTGACCCGCCGGGGCGCGGGGCGGACGGCAGCCGCCGGATCAGAGCGCGGTGAGGTAGTCCGGCACCTGGACCGCGGGGTCCAGGTCGCCGGACGGCTCCGGCGTCGCGTATCCGTGGGTCAGCGGCACGACACCCGCCCAGTGCGGCAGCGACAGGTCCTCCGGGTCGTCGTTCGGGCCGCCGGTACGGATCTTGGCGGAGACCTCGTCGAGGTCGAGGCGGATCACCGCGGTGGCGGCGAGTTCCTTCGCGTCCGCCGGGCGCGAGTCCTTCGACCTCCCCGGCACGACCTGGTCGACGATGGCGTCGAGCGCCACGCGCCGCTCCTCCGGGTCCGTCACGGTCCGGGCGATGCCGTGCACCACCACGGAGCGGTAGTTCATCGAGTGGTGGAAGGCGGAACGCGCCAGCACCAGAGCGTCCACATGCGTCACGGTCAGGCAGACGGCGAGGCCCGGATCCGCCGCACCCGTCGCGCGCAGCGGGCGCGAACCGGTCGAGCCGTGCACGTACAGCCGCTCACCGACCCGGCCGAAGAGGGTCGGGAGGACGACGGGTGCGCCGTCGCGGACGAAGCCCAGGTGACAGAGGTAGGCCGCGTCGAGTATCGAGTGGACCGTTTCGTGGTCGTACGAGGCGCGCTGCCTGGCACGGCTCGGAACCGTGCGCTCCGTCGGCGCGTAGGCGGGGGTCCCGGAAGGGCCGGTGCGGTCGGGCGTGGCGGTGTCCGGCATGCGTACTCCATTGCACTAGTGCATACTGTTTTTTGTGCTAGGAGAGTATCGGATCAGTGGGCGGCGCGCATCCGACATTGCCGCGAGCGTGGAGCGTGGTGTCGCCTCGGGTGATCTCGCACCCGGGCATGTACTGCCGCCCTTGCGGGAGCTGGCATCCCTGCTCGGCGTCAATCCGAACACGGTGGCCGCCGCCTACCGAACCCTCCGCGATCGCGGGGTGATCGAGACGGCGGGGCGGCGGGGGAGCCGGGTGCGGCCCCGGCCCGCGAGTACGGCGCGTGGTTCGCTCAGGGTGGAGGCGCCTCCCGGTGTGCGTGACCTGGGGGACGGCAATCCCGACCCGGCGCTGCTGCCGGCCCTCGGGGAAGCGCTGGCGGTGGCCGCACAGGAGTACGGCCGGGGGCCCGGCCTCTACGGGGACGCGGCGGTGGTCCCTCGGTTCGCGGAGCTCGCGCGGGCGGGCCTGGACGCCGACGGTGTGCCTGCCGGGCCGGTGGTGGCCGTTTCCGGGTCCCTCGACGCCATCGAGCGTGTGCTGACCGCACACCTCAAGCCCGGCGACACCGTGGCGGTCGAGGATCCGGGGTGGGGCGCCCTGCTCGATCTTGTTCCGGCGCTCGGTATGCGGATCGTGCCGGTGGCGCTGGACGAGGAGGGCCCGCTGCCCGGGGAGGTGGAGCGAGCGCTGCGGGCGGGGGCGAGGGCGCTGGTGGTCACGGACCGGGCGCAGAACCCGACCGGTGCGACTACGGGAGCGGGAAGGGCCGCTGAGCTGCGGTCCGTCCTTGCGGCCCACCCCGACGTGCTCCTGATCGAGGACGACCACGGCCACGCCATCGTCGACCTGCCGGTGCACTCCCTCGCGGGGGTCACGGAACACTGGGCCTTCGTGCGGTCGGTCTCCAAGGCGTACGGCCCCGATCTGCGGGTCGCCGTACTCACCGGGGACGGGCTGACCGTGGACCGGGTGACCGGCCGGCAGAGGCTCGGACCCGGTTGGGTCAGCGCGCTCCTGCAGCGGGCCGTGACTCACCTGTGGGCGACCGGGGCCGTCGACACGCCGGCCGTCGCCCGCTCCTACGGGGAGCGCCGGGACGCGCTCGTGCGGGCGCTGGGTGAGCGGGGGATCACGGCGTACGGGCGGACCGGGATGAACGTGTGGGTGCCCGTGAGCGACGAGACCGGGGCGGTGGCGAGGATGCTCCACTCCGGCTGGGTGGTGGCTCCGGGGGCACGGTTCCGGATCACCTCGCCGCAGGGGATCCGGCTGACCGTCTCGTCGCTGTCCGCTGCCGACATCGGGCCCCTGGCGGACGCGGTGGCCGCGGCGGCAGCGCCCGCCCGCCCGGCCGGCCACGGCT
>Ga0196960_10000167_pt1 | contig 26429 bp, 23 predicted proteins | sample S3v_5metaG_FD_183187 | JGI IMG/M metagenome (GOLD analysis project Ga0196960, IMG submission 183187) | Soil microbial communities from Anza Borrego desert, Southern California, United States - S3+v_5 | ecosystem: Environmental > Terrestrial > Soil > Desert | place: USA: California | collected...
GCACGGCGAAGCGCGGCACGGTCGCCGTGACGGTCACCGGCGCGGCCGGCACCCGCGGCCGGGTCACCCTCACCGCGAAGGCCGGCGGCCGCACCGTCACGGTCGGCACCGCGTCCTTCACGATCGGCGCGAACGGCACGGTCACGGTGAAGGTCAAGCTCGCCGCCAAGCCGCTCGCGCAGCTGCGCCGCACCGGACGGCTCGCGGTCTCGGCCAGGGCCACCGCCGGCTCCGCCACGGCGACCGCGAAGGCGACGCTCCGCCGATGACCGCCCCCGCCCACCGCGCGTCCCCGGCCGCGTGGTGGGCGCGCCATACAGTGGAGTCCATGAGCGAGAGCGCCTCCCAGCTCACCGACATCGCGACCCGGGACGACGTCGAGCGCCTCGTCCGCGCCTTCTACACCAAGGCGCTCAGCGACCCGATCATCGGCTTCATCTTCACCGACGTCGCGCACCTGGACGTCGAGGCGCACGTCCCCGAGATCACCTCGTTCTGGGAGACCGTGCTGCTCGGCGCGAAGTCCTACAGCGGCGGCGCGTTCCGCCCCCACGCCGAGCTGCACGCCAAGGTCCACCTGCGCGAGGGCCACTTCGAGCGCTGGCTCCAGCTGTGGTTCGGCACCGTCGACGAGATGTTCAAGGGCGAGGTCGCGGGCCAGGCGAAGGTCCACGCGCTCCGCGTCGCACACGCGTTCCTGCGCCGGCTGGACGGCATGCCGTCGCCGATCACCCCCGCCCCGATCATGCCCACGGGCCTTGCGATCACGCAGATGCCCGGCGCGGGCGATTAGCAGCGCCCTGCACCCGAGCGACCGATAAGGTCCCGGGCGTGTTCCTGGTCGAGGCGTCATGGCTGACGACGTCGTTCGAGCAGCACACGGTCGCGTGGATCCTGATCTCGTCGGTGGTCGGTGGCATCGTCGGCAGCGCCGTCAAGTTCGCGTTCGAGGACGTGCTGCGGCCGTTCCTCGGGTGGCGTCGCGACGCGAAACATGTCGTCCGGCAGTACACGACGCCGCTCACCCGATCCGCAGAGGCACTGGAGCGCCGCATCAACAACCTCGTGCGCAACGAGGAGCGCGGGTGGTTCGAGCACGACGAGTACTTTCGGCTCAGCCTGCTGTACGCGTTCGGCGAGCACCTCGGTTGGATCCGCATCGTCGAGCGCCGCTTCGGCTTCTTGCCTTTCGAGTCCTCGCGACGCGGCGAGCGGTTCAACCGCCGCCTCAACGGCATCTTCCGCGGGCTGACCAGCCACGCCTACTTCCGCGATGCCGACACGGTCGCCGTGGACGCGTCGACGGTCCCGCGGTTGATGCTGACCGCGGTCGGCGAATGCATGGCCGCGGAGGACGGCGCGGGCGTGATCGAGTTCACCGAGTTCGCGCGCCGCTACGCCCACGACGAGCAGTTCCACAGGTGGTTCGCCGAGCTCGACTCGTTCCTCCGGCGAGCGCATCCGTCCGATCCGCTCTGCTGGGACCGCCTGCTCGTGACGGCCGCCAACCTGCGTGCGTTGATCCGGTTCCTCGACCCGAAGGGTCGTCTCGTACAACTTCGGCCCGCGGTCAACCTCGAGCGGCTGCGCAGCCCCCGCGTGTTGGACGCGTTACGAGACGAGTTCCCGGAGCTCATCCCGAGGCGGATGGACGCGGCGTAGCCCGCGCGACGATGGATCCTGCCGTCAGCCGTCGACTCGGTGCGCTCGAGCGAGAGGTGGACGCACGGATCGCGGCGTTGCCGATCACTCGGCTGCCGCTTCGCAGCGTGCTCGCTCAGGCACACCTCATGCTCGATCGGCTCTTCGCCGGCCGCCGCCCCGAGCTGACGGGGGTGGCCCCGGCCGGAGGCGAGGCGCTCGGCGTCCGGCTGTTCGGCCTGTTGCCGGTGCTCCGGCGGACCGACAGCAGCGTGCTCCCGGATGTCTTCGACGCGCTGGCACGGTTCCACGAGGTCGACCCCGACCACGAGCAGATCGAGTTCGCGCTGGCGTACTGCCACCTGTGCGAGGTGATGCCCGAGGTGTGGCGGGAGCTCTACGACGCCGAGATGTCCGGCGAAGGCGTGATCGTGCTCCGGCATCCGGACGACGCGACCGCGGCCCTGGAGGTCCGCGACACGCTGCTGATGCAGATCGGGGCGCCAACGCTGGTCTGGAACCCGATCACCGCGACGACGACCTGCGCCGCATCGCCCGCGCGCTACCGGACGTGGCCGCGCACCACGATGAGCTGCTCGTGATCCTCCGCGACCTCTGTGGGTCGTACGTGGCCGCGGTCGACGAAGAGCCGATGCTCACCGAAGCAGGGTTCACCGCGGCTTTCGGCGCTGACCGGGCCGACTTCCGCTGGTTCCGGGGCGCGTGCCTCGCCTACGCGCACATGGCGACGCTCTTCGCACGAGCGTTGTGTGAGCGCCACACCGCCGGAGAGATCGATGATGGCGAGCTGGGCGAGGCTCTCGTCTGGATCACGCCCGCCGTCGCGAGATCGACCCTCGTCGAGTGGCTCTCCATCACCGCTCAGCTCGCGCCGGACATCACGAACCGCTTCCTCGACGCGTTCACCCTGGACGCCGCGCACTTGGCCGACAGCGCGGTCGACGTCCGGGACGGCTATCTCCCGCCGTTCGTGCTCAGCCATGACCACCTGCTCACGAGCCCCGACCTCATCCGGCTCATGCTGCTTGAGCGAAACCTCGTCTTCTCGCTGCGGTGGCGCGCGCCAGCCACCTTCCACGCCGACGTGTCGAAGTACCTGGAGCCCGCGCTGCTGGACGAGATCGAGCCCTGGCTCGGGCGTCTCGGCGGCGCGGTGACGATCAAGCGCGAGGTCGCCTGGGCAGGCGGCGAGTTCGACCTGCTCGTACACTCGCCCGACGCCGACGTGGTGCTCAGCGTCCAGGCCAAAGCCGCGATCCCGCCCAATGGCGCACGCATGCTGGCCGCACTCGACACGCGGGTCGTCGAAGGCCTCGACCAGCACGCAAGGTTCCGCGGACTCCCGCCCGACGAGCGAGATGCCGTCCTTTCGGCGGCGCTCGGAACGGAGGTCCATGACCCTGCGGTCGTGGACCTGATCGCCGTACGCACCTGCGTCGGTAGCGCGACGACCTGGCGACAGTGCGAGGAAGCGGGCGTCGTCGTCCTGACGCCCGCGCTCCTGCGACTTGCCGTCCTCGATGCAGCCGTTCGTGGCCAAGAGCTCGACCTCGCCGATCTGCCGGTCGTGCTCGAGGCCGTCCTTCAGTCGATCGAGACGGACACGTCGGCCTCTTGGCGGAGCGACACGCTGAACTTCGGCGAGACCACGCTCGCCGTGCCGACGCTCGAGTACGACCAGGGGGCGATCGAGCGCTGGCGGCTCGCGTCCATTCCAGAATATCGGCGCATCGCCGGGGACGATCGTCCCCGGCCGGACAGTACGAACGATTAGCCGAAGAGGCCCCGCGAGCGGCCGAGGTGCTGGATCGCGGCCTCGACGCTCTGGGCGAGATCCGGCGAGGGGGTCGAGCCGAGCGCGAGGCGGCCGAGGCTGTCACCGCCGCTGGAGAGGAAGCCGCCGCGGCGGTCGACCTCGAAGATGGCCTCGACGCCCGCGGCGCCGGCGATGAACGTCACCTCGAGCTCGTTGATGCCCGGGAAGCGCGACGAGCCGTGGAACTCGAGCTCCTGGTAGAAGGGCAGCTGGGAGCCCTGGACGCGGCCGTCCTCCAGGTCGCCGCCCTTGAAGTGGAAGCCGAGGTTCTCCAGCGCCTGCAGCGTCGCCTCCTGGACCGGCAGCGGGTGGACGCGCAGCGGATCGAGGTCGGTGCTGTCCAGCGCGCGGGCGATCTCCAGTTCGGTCGCGACGCCGATCTTCACCTTCGGCAGCTCGCGTCCGGCGACGACGTTGAACGGCGTCTCGATCGGGATGGTCAGCTCGAACGGGAAGCGCTGCTCCTCACCCGGCTGGAGGTCGAACGCCTCCGTGACGCGGTGGCGGTGGAAGACGCGGTCGGCGTTGTACTCGGAGTCGTCGGTCTCGACCTCGACGCGGGCCTGGAGCGCGAGCTCGAGGTACTTCACGGACTGCTCGAGATCACCACCGGTGACGACCACCTCGCCGGAGACCGTCTCGCCGGGGCGGACGTCGGAGGAGTTGAGCGTCGTCTCGACGCCGGCGCCGCCGCCGAGACCCAGGGATGCCTTGAGCTTCTTGAAGACCATGGGCCGCACCGTACGACACGCGGGCGCGCGCGAGGGGGTTCTGCCGCCGGATCGTCACCGTGGGTTATACGTTTCACTCGAGCCGTGGCGCACCTGACCGACCTCCTCCGCCGCCGGTACGTCCCACGCGTCCTCGTGACCGTGCTGCTCGGGCGGCTGCCCGAGGGGATGGTGCCGCTCGGGATCGTGCTGCTCGTGCGCGACGGGGACGGGTCGTTCGGGCTGGCGGGCCTGCTCGCCGCGTTCCTGGCGGTGGGCGCCGCGGTCGGCGGGCCGCCGCTGGGGCGGCTGATCGACCACCGCGGGCAGCCGGTCGTGGTCGTCGGGTGCGGTGTGGTGCGCGGCGCAGCGCTGGTCGGGCTGACGCTGACGGCGCCGGACGCGCCGGTGGTCGCGGGGCTGTGCGCGTTGGTGTGCGGGCTGGCGACGCCGCCTTTGGAGCCGGCTCAGCGCGCGCTGTGGCCGGGGCTGACGCGGGACGAGGCGCAGGTCGAGACCGCCTACCGGCTCGACGCGGGCCTGCAGGAGATCGTGTTCGTGGTCGGGCCGCTGGTGCTGACGGCGTTGGTGGCGGCGGCCGACCCGGCGCTCGCGCTCCAGCTCGTGGCGGTCGGCGGGGCGCTGGCGGCGGTCGCGTTCGCGTCGTCGCCGCCCGCGCGGGCGTGGCGGTCGCCGCCGCGGCCCGACCCCGCCTGGACCGCCGCGGTGCGGGCGCCGGGGATCCCGCCGCTGCTGGCGATCGCGGTGCTGGTCGGAGCGGTGATCGGGTCGCTGAACGTCGCCGCGCCCGCGGTGGCGGAGACGCGCGACATCGCGGCCGGGTGGCCATTGGGGATCTTCGCCTTCGGGGCGCTCGTGGGCGGTCTGGTGAGCGCGTCGCGGCAGCCGGTGCGGCCACCGGAGGCGACGCTGCCGTGGCTGCTCACCGGCATGGGGCTCGCGTTCGTGCCGCCGCTGCTCGACCCGCCGCTCGGGGTGACGCTCCTCTGCCTCGCCGCGGGCGGCGCGCTGATGGCGCCGTCGCTCGGTGGGGCGTTCATCGTCGTCGGCCGCCGCGCGCTGCGGGGCTCCGCCGCCGAGACCTTCGCCTGGCTGACCTCCGCCGTCCTCACCGGCCTCGCCTCCGGCTCCGCCCTCGCCGGCCCGCTCGCCGACGCCTCGGAGAGCGGCACCGCCGGCTTCCTCGTCGCGGTCGCCGCCGGCCTCCTCGGCGCGGTCGTCTGGCGCGCCGCCGGCGGCCGCACCCCCGAGCCCGCACCCGTCCCCTAGCGCTCCGGCAGCCCCAACTGGAGCTTGCGCAGGAGGTTCGCCAGCCGCTCGCGCTCCGCGTCGCTCAGCGCCTCCAGCAGCCGCCGCTCGTTCTCCAGGTGCGCGCCGGTCGTCGCGTCGACCACCTCGCGCCCCTTGTCGGTCAGCGTGATCAGCGTCCCGCGACGATCGTCCGGGTCGGGCGTGCGGGCGATCAGGCCGACCTGCTCGAGCTTGTCCAGCCGCTTCGTCGTGCCGGACGAGGTGAGCATCAGCGTGCTCGTCAGATCCGACGGCCGCAGCCGGTACGGCGGCCCGATCCGCCGCAGCGTCGCCAGCACGTCGTACCACCCACCTTCCAGCCCGTTCTCGCGGTACACCGGCTCCAGCCGCGCCTCCAGCTCCCGCGCCAGCCGCGACACCCGCCCGACCACGCCGATCGGCGACGGATCGAGATCCGGCCGCACCGCCCGCCACTGCTCGAGGATCTCGTCCACCCCGTCACGCGCGCGCTCGCTCACCGCGCCACCGTACCGCGAAGATCCCTTCCCAGCCGATTGCTTCCTAGGAAGATACGTCGTAGGATGGAAGGCATGAGCCCTTCCCTCCTCCACCCTCGCCGCCTCCCCGACACCGCTCGCCCCACCCGCCGCGAGCGCCGCGCCGCCGCCACCATTCGCCCCCGCCGCGACCCGATGCCGCGCATGCGCTGGATGAGCTGACCGGGGGCTGAGCGGGTGCCGACTTGACAAGCGCCGTCGCGCAAGTGGAAGCTCCCGGCGGACGAGCGGCGGCAGGAGGCGGCGATGGGCGAGGGCGAAGGGCCCCCGCGGGACCGGGCGACGGACGCGCCTGGCGCGGGCGGGGAGAGCGGGGGCCGGCGCCGGATCGGCCGCTCGGCCGGGGTGGCGCTCGCGACGCTGAGCACCGTCGTCGGGCTCGCGACCGGCGTCATCACCCTGGGCGACGAGATCTTCCCGGGCGGCGGTGGCGAGGGCGACGAGGCCGCGGTGGTCGGCGGGCCGGCGAACGGCACCGGCTACCGCGAGGCGGTCGGGGCGGTGTGCGACGCCGTCAACGAGGACGACGAGGCCCGCGCCGACCAGGACCGCGACACCGACCGCCGGCTCGATCGCGCCACCACCTTCGGCGCGCAGCGCGACGCGCTCGTCGACGGCAACCACGCCATCACCACCCGCACGAGCGCGACCCTCGCGCGGTTCGCCCAGCTCACGCCGCCGCGCAACGCGCAGATCCTCCACCAGCGCGCCGAGCGGCGCTGGCAGCGCACCGTCGAACGGCTGCGCGACGAGGGCACCGCGTTCGAGGACGCGCAGACCACCGCCGACCTGAAAGCCGCCCTCCAGCGGCTCGGCGGCGCGGCACCGGGAGCGGAGGCCGATCGCCGCGCCTGGCGCGACGCGCTCACCACCCTCGGCGGCGACGCGTGCGAGCTCGAGCCGCCCGTCGACCCGGCGACGCTCACGCTGCCGCCGAGCCCCTGACAACGACGAAGGGCGGCCCGCAGGCCGCCCTTCGCTCACGTCACGTCAGCTCGCGAGAGCCGGCGGCTACTTCTTGTCGTCCGTCGGGACGTCGAGGTCCGCGAGCTCCTCGGCGAAGCCCGTGTCCCCGCCGCCGGCGCCGATCTCGTCGAGGGCCGCGAGGTCCTCGTTGAACGCGGTGCCGAAGTCGCTCAGGCCGTCGCCGTCGCCGAGACCCAGCTCGGCGGCGATGTCGTCCTGGTCGAGCAGGCCCACGGCGTCCATCGCGCGGGGGAGCGGCTCGGCCGGCTCGATCTCGATGCGGCGGTAGCGCTTGAGCCCCGTCGCGGCCGGGATCAGCTTGCCGATGATCACGTTCTCCTTGAGACCGTTCAGGCGATCGATCTTGCCCTCGAGCGCGGCGTCCGTCAGCACCTTCGTCGTCTCCTGGAAGGAGGCGGCCGAGAGGAAGGACTCGGTGTTCAGCGAGGCCTTCGTGATGCCGAGGATGACCTCCTCGTACTGGGCCGGAGCGGCACCCTGGGCGTTGACGTCCTGCATCGCGCGGAGGAACTCGTTGCGATCGACGTACTGGCCCGGCAGGTACTCCGTGTCACCGCGCTGCTCGATGCGCAGACGCTTGAGCATCTGGCGGCCGATCAGCTCGATGTGCTTGTCGTTGATGTCGACGCCCTGGGACTTGTAGACCTCCTGGACCTCCTTGACCAGGTACTGCTCGGTCTCGGTCCGGCCCCGGATCGCCAGCAGGTCCGCCGGGTACAGCGAGCCCTCGTTGAGCTGGTGGCCCGCGTCGATGCGCTGGCCGTTCTCGACGAAGAGGCGGGTGCGGCGCGGGAACGAGTAGCGGTGCTCCTCGCCGGCGTCGTCGGTGACGACGACCGTCAGCGCCTTCTCCGTCTCCTCGATCGTGGCGACGCCGTCGAACTCGGTGATCTGCGCGACGCCCTTCGGCTTGCGCGCCTCGAACAGCTCGACGACACGCGGCAGACCGTGCGTGATGTCCGCGCCGGCGATGCCGCCGGTGTGGAACGTGCGCATGGTCAGCTGGGTGCCCGGCTCGCCGATCGACTGCGCGGCGATGATGCCGACCGCGTCGCCGATCTGGACCATCTGGCCGGTGGCCGGGGCGACGCCGTAGCACGCCTGGCACACGCCGGTCACGGCCTGGCACTTGAGGACCGAGCGGACCGACACCTTCTCGGTGCCCGCCGCCACGAGGTCCTGCAGCTCCTTGCGGCCGATCAGCTGGCCCTCGGCGTCGATCCGGCCGACGATGTTGTCGTTCGGATCGCCCGCGGCGTCCAGCACCTTGAGGTCGATCGTCTCGGTCGCCCCGCAGTCCGGCTCACGGACGATGACGTCCTGCGCCACGTCGACGAGGCGACGGGTCAGGTAGCCGGAGTCCGCGGTACGGAGGGCGGTGTCCGCGAGCCCCTTGCGGGCGCCGTGGGTCGAGATGAAGTACTCGAGGACGGTCAGGCCTTCCATGAAGTTGGCCTTGATCGGGCGCGGGATGATCTCGCCCTTCGGGTTGGACATGAGGCCACGCATGCCCGCCAGCTGGCGGATCTGCTTCGCGCTGCCTCGCGCGCCCGAGCTGGCCATCATCCAGATCGGGTTCTTGCGGTCGAAGTTCCGCTCCATCGCCTCGGCGACGGTGTCGGTGGCCTCGTTCCACGTGGCCACGACGGCCTCGTGCTTGTCCTGGGCCGACAGGAGGCCCATGTTGTAGTCGTCCTCGATCGCCTCGACGCGCTCGTCGTAGCCGGCCAGGATCTCGGCCTTCTCCGGCGGGATGACGACGTCGTTCTTGGAGACCGTGATGCCGGCGCGCGTGGCGAACCGGAAGCCGAGGTCCTTGAACGCGTCGAGCACCAGCGCGATCGTCGACGGGCCGTACCGCTGCACGAGCGCGTCGATCAGGCGGACGCTGTCGCGCTTGCGGATCGCCTGGTTGACGAACTCGTACTCGGCCGGGTCGAACTCGTCGCCCAGCGCGTCCTCCAGCGCCCGCTCGATGCGGTCGTTGTAGATGACGCGGCCGACCGTGGTCAGGCGCGTGGCCTGGCCCTTCGGGCGGTACTCGGCGAGGTCGTGCAGCTTGACGACGCCGAGCTCGTACGACAGCTCGGCCTCCTGCGCCGTGCGGAACACGTGCGGGCGCGGCTCGTGCGTCGCCGGGTCGATCTTGGCCAGCTCGTCCTCGTCCAGCCCGTACGTGAGGTAGTACGCGCCCAGGACCATGTCCTGCGTCGGCGTCGCCAGCGGCGCGCCGTGGGCCGGCGAGAGGATGTTGTTCGAGGAGAGCATCAGCAGCCGCGCCTCCGCCTGCGCCTCGGCGCTGAGCGGGAGGTGGACGGCCATCTGGTCGCCGTCGAAGTCCGCGTTGAACGCGGAGCAGACGAGCGGGTGGACCTGGATGGCCTTGCCCTCGACGAGCTTCGGCTCGAACGCCTGGATGCCCAGGCGGTGGAGCGTCGGCGCGCGGTTGAGCAGGACCGGGTGCTCGGTGATGACCTCCTCGAGGACGTCCCAGACCTCCGGGATCATCGAGTCGACCATCTTCTTGGCGGCCTTGATGTTCTGCGCCGCCTTGCGCTCGACGAGCCGGGCCATGATGAACGGCTTGAACAGCTCGAGCGCCATCAGCTTCGGCAGGCCGCACTGGTGGAGCTTCAGCGACGGACCCGACACGATGACCGAGCGGCCGGAGTAGTCCACGCGCTTGCCGAGCAGGTTCTGGCGGAACCGGCCCTGCTTGCCCTTGAGCATGTCCGAGAGCGACTTGAGCGGGCGGTTGCCCGGGCCCGTGACGGGCCGGCCGCGGCGGCCGTTGTCGAACAGCGCGTCGACGGCCTCCTGCAGCATCCGCTTCTCGTTGTTGACGATGATCTCCGGCGCGCCGAGGTCCAGAAGCCGCTTGAGGCGGTTGTTCCGGTTGATGACGCGGCGGTAGAGGTCGTTGAGGTCGGAGGTCGCGAAGCGGCCACCGTCGAGCTGGACCATCGGGCGCAGCTCCGGCGGGATGACCGGCACGGCCTCGAGGATCATCTGCTCGGGGCGGTTGCCCGAGCGGCGGAACGCGTCGACGACCTTGAGGCGCTTGACCGAGCGGGCCTGCTTCTGGCCCTTGGCGGTCTTGACCTGCTCCTCGAGGTACTCGGCCTCGGCGTCCAGGTCGACCTGCTCGAGCAGGTCGCGGATCGCCTCGGCGCCCATGCCGCCGCGGAAGTACTCGCCGAAGCCGTACGGGCTCCCGAAGCGGTCCTTCAGCTCACGGAAGATCGTCTCGTCGTGCTCGATCTGCTTGGGCTGCATGTCGCGGAACAGGTCCCACACCGCGCGCATGCGCTCGATGGCGTCCTCGATGTACGCCTCGGTGTCGGCGATGTCCGCCTCGAACGTCTTGCGCAGCTCCTTGAGCATCTTCGCGCGCTCGTCCTCGTCGAGCTTCTTGACGTCCACGTCGAGGCCCTCGGACCAGAGGTAGTCCTCGTCGTCGAACTTGCCCTGCTCGCCGGACTCGAGGTAGGCCTCGCGGCGCTGCAGCTGCTCGCGCAGCTCCAGGACGCGCTCCTCGCGCTCGGCCGTGTAGGACTCGATGACCTCGTTGACGCGGCCCTCGAGCTCGGGCAGGTCGGCCTGGCGGGCCTCGTCGTCCACCCACGTCACGATCGACGCGGCGAAGTAGAGGACCTTCTCGAGCTCCTTGGGAGCCATGTCGAGCAGGTAGCCGATGCGCGACGGGACGCCCTTGAAGAACCAGATGTGGCTGACCGGAGCGGCCAGGTCGATGTGGCCCATGCGCTCACGGCGCACCTTGGACCGGGTGACCTCGACGCCGCACCGCTCGCAGACGATGCCCTTGTACCGGACGCGCTTGTACTTGCCGCAGTAGCACTCCCAGTCCTTGGTCGGACCGAAGATGCGCTCGCAGAAGAGGCCGTCCTTCTCGGGCTTGAGCGTGCGGTAGTTGATCGTCTCGGGCTTCGTCACCTCACCGCTCGACCACGAGCGGATCTGCTTCGAGGACGCGAGACCGATCTCGATGGCGTCGAAGTTGTTGATGTCGATCACAGACGGATCCTCTGCCTAGTTCTCGTCGGAGCCGACGGGGATGTCGGCGTCCAGGTCGATGTCGGGGACGGCGTCGGCGTTGGGGATCTCCGCCGCCGTCTCCTCGTCGTCCGCCACGTCGCCGTCGGCGGCGTCCGTGGCGTCGGTGGTCTCGGTGCCCTCGTCGGCGGCCTCGCCGCCGGCCCGCACGCCGGACAGGTCGATGCCCAGCTCCTCGGCCGCGCGCAGGAGGTCGTCGTCCTCGTCGCGCATCTCGGTGCGCGAGCCCTCCTCGGAGACGACGTTGACGTCGAGCGCCAGCGACTGCATCTCCTTCAGGAGGACCTTGAAGGACTCGGGGATCGACGGCTCGGCGATGTTCTCGCCCTTGACGATCGCCTCGTACGCCTTCACGCGCCCGACCGTGTCGTCGGACTTGATCGTGAGCATCTCCTGCAGCGTGTAGGCCGCGCCGTACGCCTCGAGCGCCCACACCTCCATCTCGCCGAAGCGCTGGCCGCCGAACTGGGCCTTGCCGCCCAGGGGCTGCTGCGTGACGAGCGAGTACGGGCCGGTCGAGCGCGCGTGGATCTTGTCGTCGACCAGGTGGTGGAGCTTGATGATGTACATGTAGCCGACCATCACCGTGTTCTCGAACGGCTCGCCGGTGCGGCCGTTGAAGAGCTGGAACTTGCCCGAGGCGCGGTCGCCGGGCTTGTTCTCGGGCGTGATCTGCATCTTGATCGGGCCCTTGTGGTGCTCCTGCCACTTCACGAGGGACTCGTCGACGTCGGCCAGCTCGGCGCCCGTGAAGACCGGGGTCGCGACGTAGACCTTGCCGCCGTCCTCCTGCGCGAGCTTGAACGCCTCGGTGCCGTCGTCGTACCAGCCCTCCGCCGCGGCCCACCCGAGGTGGGTCTCGAGGATCTGGCCGACGTTCATGCGGGACGGGACGCCGAGCGGGTTCAGGATGACGTCGATCGGGCTGCCGTCCTCCATGAACGGCATGTCGTGCTCGTCGACGATGCGCGAGATGACGCCCTTGTTGCCGTGGCGGCCGGCGAGCTTGTCGCCCTCGGAGATCTTGCGCTTCTTCGCGACGAAGACGCGCACGAGCTCGTTGACGCCCGGGGGCAGGTCGTCGCCGTTGTCGCGGGAGAAGGTCTTGACGTCGATGACGACGCCGCCCTCGCCGTGCGGGACCTTGAGCGAGGTGTCGCGGACCTCGCGCGCCTTCTCCTTGAAGATCGCGCGGATCAGCTTCTCCTCGGCGGTCAGCTCCGTCTCGCCCTTCGGCGTGACCTTGCCGACCAGGAGGTCGCCGGACGTGACCTCGGCGCCGATGCGGACGATGCCGCGGTCGTCGAGGTTGCGGAGCGACTCCTCCGAGCGGTTCGGGATGTCGCGGGTGATCTCCTCGTCGCCGAGCTTCGTGGTGCGGGCGTCGATCTCGTACTCCTCGATGTGGATCGAGGTGAGCTCGTCGTCCTTCACGAGGCGGCGGCTGAGGATGATCGCGTCCTCGAAGTTGTAGCCCTCCCAGGACATGAAGGCGACGCGCAGGTTCTTGCCCAGCGCCATCTCGCCCTGGTCCGTGGACGCGCCGTCCGCGAGCACCTCGCCCGCGACCACCTGCTGGCCGCTCTTGACGCGCGGCTTGTGGTGGATGAGCGTGCCCTGGTTGGAGCGCTCGAACTTGTTGAGGAAGTACTCGTCCTCGCCCACGACGATGCGCGTGGCGTCGACGAACTCGACCGTGCCCGGGTTCTTGGCGAGCAGGACGTCGCCGGTGTCCATGGCGGCGCGCGACTCCATGCCGGTGCCCACGACGGGGGCGTCGGCGACGAGGAGCGGCACGGCCTGGCGCTGCATGTTCGCGCCCATGAGCGCGCGGTTGGCGTCGTCGTGCTCGAGGAACGGGATCATCGCCGTCGCGACCGACCAGATCTGGTCGGACGAGACGTCCATGAGGTCGACGTCCGTCGGCGGGACGGTCACGTACTGGCCGGCGAGCGTGCGGCAGAGGACCTCGTCCGCCTGCAGCGTGCCGTCGTCGGACAGCGGCGTGTTCGCCTGCGCGATGAGCTTGTCCTCCTCCTGGGTGGCGTCCAGGTGGACGATCTCGTCGGTGACGCGGCCGTTCTCGATCACCCGGTACGGGGTCGTGACGAAGCCGTGCTCGGAGATCTCCGCGAAGGAGGAGAGCGAGCCGATCAGGCCGATGTTCGGACCCTCGGGGGTCTCGATCGGGCACATGCGGCCGTAATGGGTCGGGTGGACGTCGCGGACCTCGATGGGCGCGCGCTCGCGGGTCAGGCCGCCGGCGCCGAGCGCCGAGAGGCGACGGCGGTGGGTCAGGCCGGCCAGCGAGTTCGTCTGGTCCATGAACTGCGAGAGCTGCGAGGAGCCGAAGAACTCCTTCAGCGCCGCGACGACCGGGCGGATGTTGATGATCGTCTGCGGGGTGATCGTGTCCGAGTCCTCGGTGGTGAGGCGCTCGCGCACGACGCGCTCCATCCGGTAGAGGCCGATGCGGAAGGCCTCCTGGATGAGCTCGCCCACGGTGCGAAGGCGGCGGTTGCCGAAGTGCTCGTACTCGTCCAGGCGGTCCGCGATCGGGTCGCGCGGCATGAGGACGGACTCGGCGGCGTAGTCCTTGATCTCGACCTCCGGGTCCTCCGGGATGCCGAGGTCGCGCGGCAGCGACACCAGCTCGCGCACCAGCGCGATGATGTCGTCGTGCGTCAGCGTGCGCGTGTCGAGGTCGATGTCGAGACCGAGGCGCGCGTTGAGCTTGTAGCGGCCGACGCGGGTGAGGTCGTAGCGCTTGGGGTCGAAGAAGAGCTGGTTGAGCAGCGCCTTCGCGTTGTCGACGCTCGGCGGCTCGCCCGGGCGCTGCTTCTTGAACAGCTCGATGAGCGCTCCCTCTTCGGTGCGCGTCGCCTCGGGGTCGGCCTCGACCGTGTTGCGGATGTAGGCCGAGTTCTCGAACAGGCCGAGGATCTCCTCGTCGCTCGCGTAGCCCATCGCGCGCAGCAGGACCGTGACCGGCAGCTTGCGCTTGCGGTCGATCCGGACGTAGACGCGGCCCTTCTTGTCGATCTCGAGCTCGAGCCACGAGCCACGGGCCGGCATCAGGTTGCCGACGAAGACCTGCTTCTCGCGGTCCTTGGGCTCCATCACGTAGGCGCCCGGCGAGCGGACGAGCTGCGTGACGACGACGCGCTCGGTGCCGTTGATGATGAACGTGCCGCGCTCGGTCATCCACGGGAAGTCGCCCATGAAGACCGACTGCTCGCGGATCTCGCCCGTCTCCCGGTTGATGAACGCGACCGTGACGGTCAGCGGCCGGGCGTAGGTGAGGTCCTTCTCCTTGCACTCCGCGATGGACGCGACCGGGTCGTCGAAGACGAACTCGCCGAACTGGACGGCGAGGTTGCCGGTGTAGTCCTCGATCGGGGAGATGTCGTCGATGGTCTCGCGCAGACCACCGGTCTGCGGGTCCGTGAGCCACTCGAACGATCGACGCTGGATGTCGATCAGGTTCGGGACGTCGAGGACCTTGTCCAGGCGGCCGAACGAACGGCGCACCCGCGGGGCATCAAGGGCAGGCACTAATGCGACTCCTCAGGGGGTCGGGTGAAGCGAAGGGGGAGAGCGAGCGAGGCGGTCCGTTGGGACACGCGGACGCTCCAAGATAGCACGCATGCGCATGCATGGGCCGAGCGGCGGGCGCTCGGCCGGTCGACGCTCACGGACCCCGTCCTGGCCCCTCCGTATGTGGCGGAGGAAGTCGTAGGTGGACGGCTGCGACTATCGGTCGACGGCGAGGGAGTGTAGCGGCTCGGCGCTGCTCAGCGCCAGGGGACCGGCCAGCGGCGCCGGCGTGCCGGTTCGGTGCTGGGGCGCTCGGCCGGGCCGGTGCGCGACTCGGGCGGCTTGTGCGCGCGGAGCGTGAGGACGACCGCGCCGACCTCGATCCGCGCGCCCTCGTGGACGGAGACCGTCCCGGTGAGCGGGTGGCCGTCGACGCTCAGCGGCGCGTGGAGGTCGAGCGGCACGAGCTCGAGCTTGCCGGTGAGCCCGATGCGGACCGCGGCGTGGAGCGGCGCGACGCGCGCGCCGCCGAGCTCCAGCGTGCGCCCGGGCGCGCTGCCGATCGTCACGGGGTCCTCCCCCACCTGCACCGCGCGGCCCCGCTCCGGCCCGCTCTCGACGACCAACCACATCCCGGTGTTCTGAATCCCCGTCAGCGGCGCGGCCCGAACACCCGTCCACGCGCGCGGGAGAAGGTTGGCGGGTTCGGCGTCCCCGGCCGTTGACCGGTGGTGCAGTCGCAGTTGCCCGTCCCGGGGCATGTGCGGAGGGCGCGCCTTCGGGCGCCCCTCCGCCGCCTATGGGCCGTTCTGCGCCTCTTCTCCGCCCGAGCGTTTTGCCGCGTCCGTTCGTCGTCACCCTGGAGTGCCGGCCGTCGCTGCACGGCGGCTGGTGAGGGAGGGGTGCGAGTCGGGGGCGTTCGTCCGTGTGACCGCGGGCGAGCGGAACTTTCCGCACCCTCGTGCCCGGTGCCGCGCCGAGGGTGCGTTCGGTTCCGCATACCGGAACTCTCCGCACCCTCACCGTCTCGACCGCCACGAGGGTGCGCTCAGTACCGGGAAGAACCGCACCCTCACCATGGGCTCCGCGCCGAGGGGGCGAGCGGCTCCGGGCGGCCGCAGAACGACGACGGGCGCCCCTGAGGGCGCCCGTCGAACGGAACTGCGAAGGAGTAGCGGGTGCTACTTGACCTCGACGGAGGCGCCGGCCTCCTCGAGCTCGGCCTTCAGCTTGTCGGCCTCCTCGCGCTCGACGCCCTCCTTGATGGGCTTCGGGGCCTCATCGACGAGCGCCTTGGCCTCCTTGAGGCCGAGGCCGGTCGCCGCGCGGACGACCTTGATGACCTGGATCTTCTTGTCGCCGGCGCCGGTGAGGACGACGTCGAACGCCGTCTGCTCCTCGACGGCGGCGCCGCCGCCGTCACCGCCGGCGGCCGGGGCAGCCGCCACGGCGGCCTGAGCCGACACGCCGAACTCCTCCTCGAGCGCCTTGATGCGCTCGGCGAGTTCGAGAACGGAGATCGACTTGAGCTCGTCGATCCACTCCTGGGTGCTGGTAGCCATAGCTGGTAGGTCCTTTCGGGTCTAAGTCTTGGGGAAGGTGGGTGCTACGAGGCGTCCGAGGGCTCGCCCTCGGCCTGGTCCGGCTGGCCGTCGGCGGGCGTCGAAGCCGGGCCGGCGTCCGGGTCGTCGCCGGCGTCCGGCGTCTCCGTGACCGTCTCGGTGGCGCTGTCGCCGCCCTCGGCCGGGGTCTCCGAGGCGGAGGCCGCCGGGGCGTCGCCGCCGACGAGGCCTTGCTCCTGGATCTGACCCAGCGCGACGGCGAGACCGCCGATGAGCTGGTTCAGGGTCCGGGCGAGACCGGAGACCGGGTACGCGACGATGTTGACCAGCTGCGCGTACAGGATGTCGCGCGACGGGAGCTTCGCGATCGCGCCGATGTCCTCGGCGGTGAGCGCGGTGCCCTCCATGATGCCGCCCTTGAACGGCAGCAGGTCAGTCTCACGGGCGTAGTCGCGGAGCGTCTTCGCGGCCGCGGCGGCGTCGCCCTTGACGAACGCCAGGGCGGTCGGGCCCTCGAGGAGACCCTTCAGGGCCTCGGCGCCCGCCTGGTCGGCAGCACGCTCGGTGAGCGTGTTCTTGACGACCGCGAAGCGGGTGTCGGCCTCACGCAGCCGGGTGCGCAGCTCGCCCACCTGCGGGACCGAGATCCCGCGGTAGTCGACCGCGAACACGGCCTGCGATTCCTTGATGCTGGTGGCGATCTCCTCGACCGCCGCAGCCTTCTGCTCTCGATTCATAAGTCTCCTGCGCGGGGCTTCCCGGGCGGCTCACACGAGCCACCCGTGCCTGCGGTCTTCGGAGGAGGAGGTAGGTGCCTACGCGGAAGCCGCGCCGGCGACCTCCTGCTCCGAACGGGTGCGGGACGGGTCGACCTTCACGCCCGGGCCCATGGTGGACGCGAGGGTGATCGACTTGATGTAGCGGCCCTTGGCGCCAGACGGCTTCGCGCGGAGGATCTCGTCCACGATCGCCGTGTAGTTGTCCAGGAGCGCGCTCTGGTCGAACGAGGTCTTGCCGATCGTGATGTGGACGTTCGCGGTGCGGTCCGTCCGGTACTCGATCTTGCCGGCCTTCGACTCCTCGACGGCCTTCTTGACGTCCATCGTGACGGTGCCGACGCGCGGGTTCGGCATCTTGCCCTGCGGGCCGAGGATGCGGCCCAGGCGGCCGACGACCGGCATCATGTCCGGCGTCGCGATGGCGACGTCGAAGTCGGTGAAGCCCTCCTGGACCTTCTCGGCCAGGTCCTCGGCGCCGACGATGTCCGCGCCGGCCTCCTCGGCCTCGCGCGCCTTGTCGCCCTTGGCGAAGACGGCGATCTTGACCTCCTTGCCGAGCCCGTGCGGGAGGGCGACGGTGCCGCGCAGCTGCTCGTCCGCGTGGCGGACGTTCAGGCCCGTGCGGACGTGCACCTCGACCGACTCGTCGAACTTCGCGCGCTTGAGCTCCTTGACGAGCGCCACGGCCTCGTCCGGCGCGTACTCGCGGTTCCGGTCGACCTTGGCGAGGGACTCGACGTACTTCTTGCCGTGCTTGGCCATCAGGACACCACCTCGACACCCATGGAGCGGGCGGTGCCCGCGATGATCTTCGCCGCCTGCTCGACGTCGTTCGCGTTGAGGTCGTTGAGCTTCTTCGTGGCGATCTCGCGGAGCTGGTCCTGCGTGATCTTCCCGACCTTGTCGCGGTGGGGCTCCGAGGAGCCCTTGTCGATGCCGATGGCCTGGCGGATGAGGACCGCGGCCGGCGGCGTCTTCGTGACGAACGTGAACGACCGGTCCTCGTAGACCGTGATGACCACCGGGATCGTCACACCCATGTCGCTCGCCGTCTGGGCGTTGAACGCCTTGACGAACTCCATGATGTTGATGCCGTGCTGGCCCAGCGCCGGACCCACCGGCGGTGCCGGTGATGCCTGGCCGCCCGGGGCCTGCAGCTTGATGGTGGTGAGGACCTTCTTCGCCATTGTTTCCTAAACCTTCTTGACCTGGTCGAAGCCCACTTCGACCGGGGTCTCGCGTCCAAAGATAGAGACAAGCACCTTGAGCCGGGCCGCGTCCTCGTTGATCTCGGCGATCTCGCCGGAGAAGTCGGACAGGGGGCCGGAGATGACCTTGACGGTCTCCCCGATGGTGTAGGTCGCGCGCTTGCGCTCCTTGACCGCGACCTCCTTGTGGAGGAGGCGGTCCACCTCGCCCTGCGTCAGGGGCACGGGCTCGTTCGACGCCCCGACGAAGCCCGTCACGCCGGGGGTGCCCTTCACGACCGTCCAGGAGTCCTCGTTGAGGTCCATCTGGACGAGCACGTAACCGGGCATGGTCCGCTTCTCGACCGACACCTTCTGGCCGTCCTTGAGCTCGGTGGTCGTCTCGGTGGGGACGACGACCTGGCGCACGGAGCGCTTCTGGCCCATGGTGGACACACGGTGCTCGAGGTTCTGCTTGACCTTGTTCTCGTGTCCGGAGTAGGTGTTGACGACGTACCAGCGGAACATCTCTGCGTGAAAGCTCTCTCGGGTCCTAGATGATGAATTCGACGAGCTCGTTCGCCACGTAGTCGGCGAAGCCCAGGAAGGCGCCGGCGATCAGGACGAACCCGAGCACCACGAGCGTCGCCTGGCCGACCTGACGGCGGTCGGGCCACTGGACCCGCTGGAGCTCCGCCCAGGAGGCACGCAGGAAGTTCAGGAAGCGCCCGCCGCCACGCCCGGAGGCGTTCGTGTCGGGCGTCGAAGCGGCACGGGCCGCGGGCGCCGGAGCGGAGTCGCTCGAGCGGCCCGTGGCCGCCAGCGCCAGCTCGCGGCCGTCGTCGTCGCCGTCCGCCAGGTCGACCGGCCGGTCGTCCCCGCGGTCGCCGCCGTCGTCGCCGTTGCCGTCGCCGTCACCGAGCGCCACGCGCTCGTCATCGACGAGCCCGGCGGGCTCGTCGTCGTCGATCCCGGTGGACGCGCGGTCCGCGCTGTCCGGGTCGGGATCGGTCTGACCACCCGCACCGGCCACGAGCGACGCCTCGAACTGATCGACGTCGCCGGTGTGCTCCACCGGCCCCGGGACGTTCTCCCGGTGCAGCGGACGCGCGTCCGGCGCGATGCCGTCGCCGTCACCCCGCTTGGGCGGGGTGGGCTCACGGCGCGCTTTGCGCTGCTTCGCTCGTTGACGGTCGCGGGCCACGGCAGGTAGGTACTACCGGGTCTCCCGATGACCGGTGTGCTGCTTGCACCACTTGCAGTACTTGCGCAGCGAGATCCGGTCAGGGTTGTTCCGCTTGGACTTCTTGGTCATGTAGTTGCGGCGCTTGCACTCCTCGCAGGCGAGGGTGACGCCAATCCGCACATCTCCGCGGGCCATCAGGCCACTCCTTCACGGGCCGAACATGAAGACGACCCGCCGGGTGGCAGGTCGGAGAACCGATTGTAGCGCCTCATCCCGCGCTCTCGACCTTCTCGAGGTCCACCACGAAGATCAGCGTCTCGTTCGGGCCGATGGCCGGCGGCGAGCCCGCGGGGCCGTACGCCACGTCGGGCGGCAGGACGAGCATCCGGCGGCCGCCCTCCTTCATGCCCGCGACGCCCTGGTCCCAGCCCGGGATGACCATGCCGGCGCCCAGCTGGAAGGTGAACGCCTCCTTGCCCCGGTCCCACGACGCGTCGAACTTCTGGCCGGTCGACCAGCTGACGCCCGTGTACTGGACGGAGACGTTGTCCCCCTCCTTGGCCGTCTTGCCCTTGCCCTTGACGATGTCCTTCTTCTCGAGCTCCGCGGGCGGCTCGCCGGACGGCTTGGAGATCTGCGGCTCCTCGTCCAGGTCCTTGGAGATCTTCTGCGAGGTGGCGGAGGACGAGCCCGAGCCGGCGCTCTCCGTCGTCTCGGCCTGCTCCTCGACCGGGGACGTCTCGGCCGGCGGCGCCTCGGTGGTGACCGTCGAGGCGGAGTCGGCGCTGTCGTCGTTGTCGTCGCCGCACGCGGCGAAGACGAGCGCGAGGCCCGCCAGGAGCACGGCGATGAGGGGTCGGATCGTGGGCATGGCGAGGCAGGGTAAACGGCTCGGCCGTCCGCGTGCGGTCCAGGTGCGGCGGGTGTGTCCGGGGGCGCGCCGCGCCGCGCGCGCCCGCGGGCTCACGCCAGCCGTGGGTCCAGGATCCGGTGCAGCTGGAGAAGAAGCGGGTCGACCGTGTCCGCCGTGGGCTCCGGCGGGCGGTCGGTCCGCAGGAGCTGCTCGAGCGCGCGGGCGACGTCGGAGCCCTCGGGCATCCCGAACGAGCCGAGCGAGCCTGCGAGCTGGTGCGCGGCACGGCTCGCCTCCTCGCGCACGGCGGGGTCGAGCGGGCCGTCGCGCAGCGCGGCCGCGGCGCGGTCGACGTGCTCGACGCGCTCGCGCATGATCGGCTTCGAGCGGTCCCAGATCGCGGCGATGGCCGCCTCGAGGTCGCTCATCCGGCGCTCCGGGCGGCGTCCTCGGAGAGCACGCGCGCGACCTCGTCGGAGAGCCGCATCGGGTCGAACGGCTTGCCGATGGTCCCGGCCGCGCCGAGCGCGTCGAGCTGGCGCCGGTCGGCGGCCTGCACCTTCGCGGTGAGGAAGATCACCGGCACGCCCTCGATCAGCCCCTCCTCGCGCAGCCGCGCGAGCGTCGCGGGCCCGTCCAGGTCGGGCATCATCACGTCGAGGAGCACCGCGTCGAACCGGCTCTCCCGCGTCAGCGCGAGCGCCTCGACGCCGGACGCGGCCGTGGTGACCTGCCAGCCGCCGACGTTCTCCAGGCTCAGCCGCGCGATCTCGCGGATGTCCGGCTCGTCGTCGACGAGCAGCACCCGGCGCGGCCCCGTCTCGCCGCTCACGGCAGCGCCTCCAGCAGCCGCAGGACGTGCATCTCGACGTCCGCGGGGGATGAGAAGCCCTTGGTCATGATCCGCGTCCTCCCCGTCTGGAGCCGTTCGCGCTCCTCCGTCCCCAGCTCGAGCGCGGTGTAGACCACGAGCGGCATGCGGGCGACGTCCGCCCCGCGCGCGCGGAGGTGGTCGACGACCGAGAAGCCGTCGCCCTGCGGGAGGACGAGGTCGAGCACGAGCAGGTCGGGCGGCGCGACGTCGAGCTCGGCGATCGCCTGCACGCCGGTGCGGACGAGCTCGACCCGCGCACCGTGCCGCTCGAGCATCCGGACGAGCACCTTCCCCAGGTCGACGTCGTCCTCCACCACGAGCACGCGCTTGGGCGCGAACGCGGGCACCGCGCACTCCAGGGCGTTGACGAGCTCGTCGTCCTCCTGGCTGCCGACGAAGACGATCGGCACCTCGGCGGCCTGCGGGCGGCTCGTGAGCCGCGCGAGGTCGTCGGCCGCCTCCGCCGGGTCGCCGGCGACGACGACGGCCGCGAACGGCCCGGGGTCGCTCATCCCCACCACGACGTAGCCGGCGCGGCTGAGCACGGGCTGGACCCGCTGGCGCGCGCGGTCGTCGCCGCCGGCCAGGAGCACGGCCCGGCGGCCCTCGGTGGGCGCGCGGAGCCGCTGGAGCGCGATGACGAACGTCGCGCCGCCGCCGGGTGTCTGCTCGGCCCACAGGCGGCCGCTGTGCTGGTCGGCGATCGAGCGCGCGATCGGCAGGCCGAGGCCGGTGCCGCCGCGGTCGCGCGCGTCGGACGCGTCGACCTGCTCGAACCGCTCGAAGATCCGCTCCAGCCGGTCGGCCGGGATGCCGCGCCCGCGGTCGCGCACGACGAACCGCACCTCGTCGTCGTCGCACTCGGCGCGCAGCAGCACCTCGCCGCCTTCCGGGGAGAACTTGACCGCGTTGCCGACGAGGTTGGTGAGCGCCTGGACGAGCCGGTCGCGGTCGCCGAGCACGAGCTCGTCGTCGGCCTCGATCCGCAGCGTCACGCCCGCCTCCGCGGCGGCCGCGGCGACGACCTGCTCGGTCGCCTCCAGCAGCGCGCGCGCCGGCTGCGGGCTCAGCTCGAGCTCGACCTTGCCGGACTCGATCCGCTCCAGGTCGAGGATGTCGTTGATGAGCCGCACCAGCCGGTCCGTGTTCTGGACGGCGATGTCGAGCATCCGCTGCGCGTCGGCCGACAGCGGCCCCATGACCCCGCCCGCGATCAGGCCGAGCGAGCCGCGGATCGACGTGAGCGGCGTGCGCAGCTCGTGCCCGACGACCGACACGAACTCGTGCTTCATCCGGTCGACCTCGTACCGCTGCGTGATGTCGCGCACGACGAGCACCGCGGCCGCCAGGTCGTCGTCGTCGCCGTGGTCGCGCGCCGTCGCGGCGACCATGATCTCGGCGGGGAAGTCGGCGCCGTCGGTGTGGACGAACCGGCGCTCGAACCGGCGGGTCCGCCCGTCGCGCAGGGTCTGGACCACCGGGCTGTCCTCGAAGTCGGGGACCTCCGGGCCCGTCCGGCGGACGACCGCGTCCAGGCGCTTGCCGACGAGCTCCTCCGCCGCGTGGCCGGTCATCGCGACGAACGACGGGTTGACGAACAGGACGGTGCCCTGCGCGTCGACGCCGAGGATCCCCTCCCCCGCGGACTCCAGGAGGAGCTGGTTGCGCCGCCGCGCGCGGCTGAGCTGGCGCTCGGCGGCCTTGCGCCCGGTGACGTCGCGGCCGACGGCGACGTACAGCGCCCGGCCGCCCACCTGCGCCTTGCCGGTGGCGATCTCGAGCGGGAAGCGGCGGCCGTCCGCGCGCAGCGCCGTGACCTCCATCCGGTGCCCGACGATCGACTGCCCGTCGCCGCGCAGCAGCTCCTGCAGCAACGGCCAGCTCACCTCGTCGAGCAGCGTGGTGACGACGCGCCCGAGCATCTGGTCCTCGCGGAAGCCGAAGATCTCCTCCGCCGCGGGGTTGACCGACTGGATCAGCCCGTCCTCGCCGTAGACCACGACGCCGTCCGCGACGCCGTCCATCACCGCGCGCAGGCGCTGCTCGCTGAGGCTGGCCTCGCGGAGCGCGTCGGAGACCTCGGTGTTCGCCAGCTCGCGCTCGGCCAGCGCGCCGAGATCGGCGAGCGCGGCGCGGTCGGCCGCGTCGAAGCGGCGGGGCTTGCGGTCCGAGACGCAGAGCGTGCCGATCCGGTGGCCGCCGGGCGCGCGCAGGACGTGGCCGGCGTAGAAGCGCAGGCCGTCCGGCGCCGTGACGAGCGGGTTGCCGGCGAAGAGCGGGTCCTGGCTGAGGTCCTCGACGACGAGCTGGTCGTCGCCGAGCAGCGCGCGGGCGCAGATCGAATGGCCGCGCGGCATCTCGCGATCGTCGAGGCCGATGCACGACTTGGCCCACTGGCGGTGCGCGTCGATGAGCGACACGAGCGCGATCGGCACGCCGAAGAGGCGGGCGGCGAGGCGGGTGATGCGATCGAACCGCTCCTCGTCGGCGGTGTCGAGCACGCGCAGGTCGAGCAGGGCCCGCAGGCGCGCGGCCTCGTCCGGAGGGACGTCGAAGTCGGACGTTCGTTGGATCCCCACCCGACCCGAAGGGTAGAGCGCCCCTGCGCGGATGTGGACGATCGGCCGGGTGGCGCGTTCGCGGGCCGTTCGGGGGTCTCCCCGGCGTTCGAGGCGCGGAACAGCGGTTCCGGGCAGTGCGGCCGGGGAGCGCCCCGATGTGGCGGCCAGGCGCTGCCAGGAGGGTCCGGACATGCATCTGAACCGCACCTGCGCCCTGCTCCCCGTCGTCCTCGTCGCGGCCCTCGCGCCCGCCGCGCACGCGTCGGAGATCACCTATCCGGACGGCGAGACGCTCCACCTGACCGCCGCTCCCGGCGAGGCCAACCGCGTCATCGTCGGGACGAGCGGCGAGTACCGCGACGCGGTGCGGCTCGGCGACAGCGGTGCGATCCGCTACCCGGCCGAGGCGTGCGTCCAGGGCGACGGCGGCTGGCTGCACTGCGCGGCGCCCGGCGGCGTGGTGATCGACCTCGGCGACCGCGACGACACGATGTCCTTCGACGACGCGCCGATGGCCGGGCTCGTGACCGTCGGCGGGGGTGCGGGCAACGACACGCTCCGCGGCCGGCAGGCCGACGGCGGCGCGGGGATCGTGCTCGACGGCGGGCCGGGGAACGACACGCTCGAGGGCAAGCTCGCGGCCGAGACGCTCCGCGGGGGCGACGGGAACGACAAGCTCCAGGGGCGCGGCGCGGCCGACGTGCTGGAGGGCGGCGCGGGCGACGACGTGCTCGACGGCGACGTCTACGAGCCGATGGCGCCGGACGTGCTCGACGGCGGGCCGGGCGTGGACACCGTCGAGGGCTGGGCGGACCCGAGCGCGCCGGCGCACGCGCCGATCACGATGACGCTCGACGGCGTCGCGAACGACGGGCGCGCCGGGGAGGGCGACGACGTGCGCGGGATCGAGCGGCTGACGAGCCACGTCTCGGGCCGCGTGAGCACGAGCGACGCCGACGACCTCGTCGACATGTGGGCCAACCTCGACATGGGCAGCTCGACGATCAGCACGTTCGGCGGGCAGGACAAGGTGATCGGCGGGAGCGCGTCGGAGACGATCGACGCGGGCGCCGGCGACGACCGGGTCGAGGGCGGCTTCGGGAACGACACGATCGTCGCGGGGCCGGGGCGCGACACGGTCTTCGGCGACAAGACGGGCGGGAACTGCGGCCTGTTCGAGAGCTGCGACGCGCCGGTAGGCAACGACACGATCGACACGAGCGACGGGGAGGCGGACTCCGTCGACTGCGGCGTGGGCACGGACCGCGCGACGGTCGACGCGATCGACACGGTGGCCGGGTGCGAGAGCGTCGACGTGAGCGGGGCGGCGGTGCCGGTCGCGCCGGCCGGGCCGGTCGCTCCGCGCGCGGTCGACGGGAAGAAGAGCGTGGCGACGCGGGGCGCGATGACGATCGTGTCGGCACGGGCGTCGGCGCTGCGCCGGACGGGCCTCGTGCTGCGGCTGCGGGGCGCCGAGCCGGGCCGGGCGCGGATCGTCGCGCGGGTGCGCGGGAAGAAGGTCGGCGCGGCGACGGCGCGGGTGGCGGCGGACGGGACGGCGCGGGTGACGATCCGGCTCACGAAGGGCGGGCGCCGGCTCGTGCGCCGCGGCGCGCGGATCCAGGTCACCGGGGCGGGCCTGCGGCTGACCGTGCGGGTCCGCTAGCCGCTCCTCATCCTTTCGGATGACCTCGGGGGTGTCCCCTACGACCCAAGGCCCGGAACGTGCGTTCCAGGCCGGTCGGGAGGGGACGCCCCCGATGTGGTGGAGGGACGCTCGGCGGAGGCTCCCGAGCATGTTCCAGCACCGCAGAAGCCGCGCGTCCATCGCGCCGCTCGCACTCCTCGCCGCCGCGCTCGCGCCCGCCGCGGCGGCCCACGCGTCGCAGGTCGAGCGCGTCCAGTCCGACAACGGCCCGGCGATCGTCTTCCAGGCCGGCCCCGGCGTCGCCGACGCGCTCGACGTCTACCACCAGGGCGACACGATCACGTTCAGCGCCATCGCCGGAGGCAGCGGCTTCGAAAGCGCGTCGTGCGAGGTCCCGCCCAGCCGGCCGTGGGAGATCGCGTGCGACGCGAGCGGCGTCGTCGCGGTCCAGATCGACACGCTCGACGGCAACGACCGCGTCGACCTCTCCACCGGCTCGCCCCTCCGCGTGCCCGCGATCGTGGACGGCGGCGACGGCGACGACCAGCTCACCGGCGGCACCGGCGAGTGGGATCTGCTCGGCGGCAGCGCCGGCAACGACACGCTCAACGACTCGGCGGGCGTCGACCTCCTCGACGGCGGCGCGGGGAACGACCGCTTCTGGAGCGGCCTGGCGACGCAGGGCGACCAGCTGAGCGGCGGCGACGGCATCGACACCGCGGTCTTCGCGCGGGAGGCGCCGTTCACCGTCACGCTCGACCAGCAGGCGAACGACGGCGTCGAGGGCGAGGGCGACGACGTGCGCGTCGAGAACCTGCAGGTGCAGGGCGGCGGCGCGACGTTCGTCGGCGACGACGGGCCGAACGCCTTCGGCACCGAGATCGGCACGGGCAACAACCGCTTCGAGGGCCGCGGCGGCAACGACGTGCTGACCGGCGGGCAGGGCAACGACGCGCTGATCGGCGGCGACGGCGACGACAAGATGACCGGCGAGGACGGCGACGACCTCCTCGACGGCGGCGCGGGGCGCGACACGTTCGTCGGCGACCGGCAGAACTTCGCCTACCTCGAGGGCGTCGGGAACGACACGATCAAGGCGCGGGACGGGGCGGTCGACTCGATCAACTGCGGGCCGGGCGGGGACGTGGCGGAGGTCGACCAGCT
>Ga0196960_10000168_pt1 | contig 26233 bp, 23 predicted proteins | sample S3v_5metaG_FD_183187 | JGI IMG/M metagenome (GOLD analysis project Ga0196960, IMG submission 183187) | Soil microbial communities from Anza Borrego desert, Southern California, United States - S3+v_5 | ecosystem: Environmental > Terrestrial > Soil > Desert | place: USA: California | collected...
CCGCTGCTCGACTGGCCGGCCGACCTGCGCGCCGCGGTGAGCGCCGGCGAGACGATCGTCGGCGGCGGCCACGAGCTCGACGGCCGCGAGACCGCGCCGCTGGACCGCGAGGCGATCAAGCGCTTCCTCGCGCCGCTGGCCGGGACGATCGACGCGGTCGCGATCACCTCGGCCTTCGCGCCGGCCACGCCCGAGCACGAGCTGCTCGCCGGCGACCTGGCCCGCGAGGTGCTCGGCGACGTCGACGTCTCGCTCAGCCACGACATCGGCACGCTCGGCCTGATCGAGCGCGAGAACGCGACCGTCCTCAACGCCACGCTCACCGGCGTCGCCCGCGACGTCGCGCACGCGCTCGACAGCGCGCTGGCCGAGCACGGCCTCGACGGCGCCGCCGTCCTGTTCGCGCAGAACGACGGCACGCTGATGTCGCTCGACTACGCCGTCCGCCACCCGGTCCTCACGATCGGCTCCGGTCCGGCCAACTCCATCCGCGGCGCCGCGTTCCTGGCCAACGTGAGCGACGCGCTCGTGGCGGACGTCGGCGGCACCTCGACCGACGTCGGCGTGCTCGTCAGCGGCTTCCCGCGCGAGTCCGCCGCTGCGGTGGAGATCGGCGGCATCCGCACGAACTTCCGCATGCCCGACGTCGTCGCGGTCGCCATCGGCGGCGGCTCGATCGTCGGCCCGGACGGCGCGACCGTCGGCCCGCAGTCGGTCGGCTACGCGCTGCCGGATCGCGCGCTCGTCTTCGGCGGCGACGTCGCGACGCTCACCGACGCGGCCGTGAGCCTCGGCCGCGGGCAGGTGGGCGACGGCGCGCGCGTCAACGGGCACGGCGCCGCGCTCGCGCGCGCCATGGGCGTCGCGGACGGCATCATCGCCGGCGCGGTAGACCGCGCGAAGACCGCACGCGCCGACCAGCCGCTGGTGGTCGTCGGCGGCGGGTCGTTCCTCGTCCCGGACACGCTGCCCGGCGTGTCGGAGGTGCTGCGGCCCGACCACCACGACGTCGCGAACGCCGTGGGCGCCGCGATCGCGCAGGTCAGCGGTCGCTGGGAGGAGGTCGTCCGTGTCGGACCGGACCGCGAGGAGCTGCTGGAGCAGGCGTGCGAGCGCGCGCGCCAGCGGGCCGTCGAGGCCGGCGCGGACGTCGGGTCGATCGAGATCGTGGAGCTGGAGGAGGTCCCGTTGGCGTACCTGACGGAGCCGACCGTCCGCCTCCGAGTCAAGGCCGTGGGACCGCTGAGCCGCCTGTAGGCGGACGCGTTATGGAAGAGGAGCAGCGTTGAGACTGACCAGGAAGCTCGGGGTGCTGGCCGCGGTCGCCGCCCTGGCCGCCGCCGGATGCGGCGAGACCCGTGAGCCGTCGAGCGCGGGCGGAGGGACGCCCGCGGCCGGCACCGGCGGCGACGCGACGTTCACCTACGTCGACAACAACACGATCATGGTCGGGTGGGACCCGGCGACCTCGTACTCCAACGAGGTCGTGGCCATGAACAACATGTACGAGCAGCTCGTCCGCTGGAACGACGAGGAGCAGAAGGTCGAGCCGCTGCTCGCCGAGTCGTGGGAGTCGTCGAAGGACGGCAAGACCTGGACGTTCAAGCTCCGCCAGGGCGTCAAGTTCCACACGGGCAAGACCATGGACGCGGCCGCCGCGAAGGCCGCGATCGACCGCACGCGCAAGATCAACGAGGGCGCCGCCTACGAGTGGGGCGCCGTCAGGACGATCTCCGCGCCGGACGCCTCCACGCTCGTCTTCAAGCTCAAGTACGCCGCGCCGCTCGACCTCATCGCGTCCTCGGCCTACGCCGCCTACATCTACGACGTGAGCGCCGCGCCGAAGGGCGACAAGGCGTCGGAGAAGTGGTTCGAGGAGGGCAACGAGGCCGGCACCGGCCCGTACATGCTCGACCAGTGGAACAAGGGCCAGGAGTCCGAGCTGCGCCTGAAGAAGTTCGACGGCTACTGGGGCGGCTGGAAGGGCGCGAAGTACACGCGCGTCGTCTTCCGCGTCGTGCCGCAGGACACCACGTCCGCGCAGCTGCTCGAGTCCGGCGACGCGACGTTCCTGCAGCGTCTGACGCCGCAGCTGATCGGCCAGGTCAAGAGCCAGAGCGGGATCAAGACCTCCGAGGCGCCGTCGTTCCAGAACCTCATCGGCTTCCTCAACACCGCGTCGGGCCCGCTGAAGGACGTCAAGGTCCGCCAGGCCGTCGTCGCGGCGATGGACTACGACGGGTACATCTCCGCTTTGAAGGGCGCCGCGGTGCGGGCGTCGGGCACGATCCCCGAGGGGCTGCTCGGCTACGACCCGTCGCTGGCCCAGAAGCAGGATCTCGGTCGCGCGGAGACGCTGCTCAAGGAGGCCGGCTACGGCCCCGGCGGCAAGAAGCTGACGATCGAGGTCACCCACGCCGCGGGCGACGACGACCTCGCGCTGGCCGCGTCGCTGCTCAAGTCCAAGCTCACGCCGCTCAACGTGGACGTCAAGGTGACGCCGCTCGAGTGGACGAGCCAGTGGAACCGCGGCAAGTCCAAGGACGCGTCCAAGCACCAGGACGTCTTCCTCATGTACTGGTACCCCGACTACGCGGACCCGTTCTCGTGGTTCACGTCGGTCTGGCGCAGCGCCGACGAGCCGTACTTCAACCTGAGCTACCTGAAGGATCCGGAGCTCGACAAGGAGATCGACGGCCTGCAGGAGCTGACGGCGACCGACCGCGACGCCGCCGACGCCGCCTACAAGCAGGCGCAGAAGCGGATCGTCGACCAGGCCGCCGGCATGTTCCTCAGCGTGCAGCAGTACCAGCGCGCCTACCGCGACGAGTTCGACGGGTACGTGGACAACCCGGCCTACGCCAACGTCGTCTTCGTCCACGGGCTGACGCGCAAGGGCTGATCCGGCATGGCCCGCTTCGTCCTCCGCCGCCTCCTCCAGTCGCTCGTCGTGCTGGCAGGCGTCGTGGTCCTCACGTTCGCGGTCGCCCGGCTCGTGCCGGGCGACCCCGCCGTCGCCTACGCGGGGCCGCGCGCGGGGGCGGAGGAGCTCGAGGCGGTGCGGCAGGAGCTGGGCCTGGACAAGCCGGCGCTCGTGCAGCTCGGCGACTACGCGAGCGGGATCGTGACCGGGGACTGGGGGACCGCGCTGCACACCAAGCAGCCGGTCCTCGAGGACCTCGGTCGCGTCATCCCGCCGACGCTGGAGCTGGTGGGGGCGGCTTTGCTGTTGGCCGTGCTGATCGGCGTGCCGCTGGGCGTGCTGGCGGCGCGGCGGGGCGGGTGGGTCGACGGGGTGATCCGCGTCGGCTCGATGCTGCTGGTGAGCGCGCCGACGTTCCTGCTGGCGCTGGTGCTCCAGCTGATCCTGTTCCGTCAGCTCGACCTCTTCCCGGTGGCGGGCGAGTACGACCCGGAGCTCGACTACACGAGCCCGCTGACGGTCCTCACGAACATGACGGTGGTCGATGCGCTTCTGACGGGCAACTGGGCGATGCTGGGGAGCGCGCTCCATCACCTCGTGCTGCCGTGCCTGGCGGTCGCCGCGTACCCGATCGGCGTGATCGCGCAGATGACGCGGGCGTCGCTCCTGCAGGAGCTGGGCGAGGACCACGTGCGGATGGCGCGCGCGCTGGGCTTCTCCGAGCGGGTGATCGCGTCGCGGCTCGCGTTGCGTCCTGCGCTGAACCCGGTCGTCTCGATCGTCGCGCTGGTGTTCGCGTACGCGCTGGTGAACACGTTCCTCGTGGAGTCGATCTACAACTGGCCGGGGCTCGGCTCGTACGCGGTCGCGTCGATCCGGGCGCTGGACGTCCCGGCGATCATCGGCGTCACCGTCTTCATCGGGATCGTCTACGTCCTCGCCAATCTCGCCGTCGACCTGATCCAGGCGTGGCTCGACCCGCGGATCTCGCTGCGATGAGCGCGCTCCCCGATCCCGCCGGGACGCCGTTGGCGGTCGCCGCGCCGCCGGTCGGGACCGGCCGCACGCGCTCCGCCTGGACGGCCCTGCGGTCCAACCGCTTCGCGCTCGTCGGCGCCGCGCTCGCGCTCCTCCTCGTGCTCATCGCGCTGCTCGCGCCGGTCATCGCGCCGTTCCCCGACGACGCGGGCTCGGCGACGCACCCGGAGATCGCGTTGGCGAAGCCGTCGGGCGAGCACCTGCTCGGCACCGATCAGGTGGGGCGCGACGTGCTCTCGCGCGTGCTCTACGGGACGCGGACGTCTTTGCGGATCGCCGCGTCCGTCTTGATCCTTGCCGTGCTCATCGGCGTCCCGCTCGGCCTCGTCGCCGGGTACGTCGGCGGCTGGCTCGACGACGTGATCATGCGGATCACCGACATCTTCCTCGCCTTCCCCGCGCTGCTCCTGTCGCTGGCGCTGGCGGCGGTGCTGTCGCCGAGCGTGGGGAACGCGACGCTCGCGATCGCCGCGACGTGGTGGCCGTGGTACGCGCGGCTCGCCCGGGGCAGCGCGGTCGCGATCCGCGACCGCGGCTACGTCGAGGCGGCGCGGGCGCTGGGCGTCTCGCGGCGGCGGATCCTCGCCCGGCACGTGCTGCCGAACGCGACGACGCCAGTGCTCGTGCAGGCGTCGCTCGACGTCGGCGGGATCATCATCACGGCCGCCGCGCTGTCCTTCCTGGGGCTAGGCGCGCAGGACCCGACCGCCGAGTGGGGCCTGATGGTCTCGCAGGGCCAGGCGCTGCTGGCGACGAACTGGTGGTTCCCGGTCGCGCCGGGCGTCGCGATCGTGATCATGGCGCTCGCGTTCAACCTGCTCGGCGACGGGCTGCGGACCGTGCTGGACCCGCGGAAGGTGGCGGCGCGGTGATCGCGGTCCGCGCGCTCGAGGTCTTCTTCGGCGACCGCCGGGTCGCCCACGTGCCGACGCTCGATCTCGCCGCCGGTGAGCTGGTCGGGCTGGCGGGCGAATCCGGCTCCGGCAAGTCGATGACGTCGATGGCGATCCTCGGTCTCGCGCCGGCGCTCGGCGCGACCGTGAGCGGCTCGGTGAAGCTGGAGGAGCGCGAGCTGCTCGGGCTGCCGGAGAAGGAGCTGCTCGATCTCCGCGGCCGCCGGATCGCGATGGTGATGCAGTCGCCGCGCGGATCGCTGAACCCGACGATGCGGCTGGGGAAGTTGATGGAGCGGACGCTCGCGACGCACGGGATCGAGAAGGCCGACGCGCGCGACCGCACCGCCGCCGCGCTGGCCGACGTCCGCCTCGACGAGGAGCTGCTCCGCCGCTACCCGCACCAGGTGTCCGGCGGCCAGGCGCAGCGGTTCGCGATCGCTCTGGCGGTCGCCATGCGCGCCGAGGTGCTCCTCGCGGACGAGCCGACCAGCGCGTTGGACGTCACCGTCCAGGCCGAGGTCCTCGACACCCTGAACCGGCTCCGTGCCGAGCACGGCACCGCGATCCTGCTGGTCTCCCACGACCTCGCCGTCCTCGGCCGCTACGCCGACCGGCTCGTCGTCATGCGCTCCGGTGAGGTGGTCGAGCAGGGGCCGACCCGCGACGTCCTGACCGCGCCCTCCTCCGACTACACCCGCGAGCTCGTCGCGGCCGTCCCCGTCATCGGCGCCGCCCGCCCGAAGGCCTCCGCATGACCGACGCGCTCCTCCACGTCGCCGGCCTCACCGTCCGCTACGGCGACCGCGACGTCGTCCGCGACGTCTCGTTCGACGTCCCCGCCGGCCCCTTCGGCCTCGGCCTGATCGGCGAGTCCGGTGCGGGCAAGACGACCATCGCCCGCGCCGTCCTCGGCCTGGTCACGCCCGCCGCCGGCACCGTGACCTTCGACGGCGCGTCCGTCCCCGCCCTCCGCGGCGACGCGCTCAAGGCGTTCCGCCGCCAGGTCCAGATCGTCGCGCAGGACGGCTCTGAGGCCCTCAACCCGCGCATGCGCGTCGGCGCTTCGGTCGGCGAGGGGCTCGCCGCGCACCGGATCGTCGACAAGCGCGACCGCCCCGACCGCGTCGCGACGCTGCTGGAGGAGGTCGGCCTCGATCCGGACCTCGCCGACCGCTTCCCCCACCAGCTCTCCGGCGGCCAGCGCCAGCGCGCGGTCATCGCCCGCGCCCTCGCGGTCGAGCCGAAGCTCCTCGTCCTCGACGAGCCCACCTCCGCCCTCGACGTCACCGTCCAGGCTCGCATCCTCGAGCTCGTCGAGCGCCTCCGCGACGAGCGCCGGCTCGCCTACGTCCTCATCTCCCACAACCTCGCGGTCGTCGACCGCCTCTGCGAGCACTCCATCGTCCTCGCCGACGGCCAGGTCGTCGAATCAGGCGACACCCCCACCCTCCTCGACACCCCCCAGCACCCCTACACCCAGCGACTCCGCGCCGCAGTCCCGGAGCTCCCAGCCGCCTAGCGCGTACGCGACGCGGGCGCGGCGATCGCCGCCAGCCATCCCGCACGCTGGTCGACCGTCTCGACGATCCGGCCGAGCACGGGCCGGTCCCACCCCGCATCCACCAGCGCCTGCCGCGCCGCACGCGCCGCCTCCGGCGCCGAGGCCGCCAGCCCGCGCAGCCGCCGTCTGGCCGCCGCCGCACCCAGCCCGGACTCGGCGAGCAGCGCGTCGAGGTGGCGCGGGGCGACGTAGTCCGGGCGGTACTCCTTGCCGATGCTCATCGCCATCTTGCGCGACATCGGACGGACCTTGCCGTAGGCGACGGTGTCGAGCACGTCGTAGATCGGCGCGAACCGCGCGGCAGCGGTGGTCGGCGCGTAGAGCAGCGAGAAGTTCTTCCCGTGCGCGTCGTGGTTTCCGACGAGGAAGTTGAGCGCCACCGCGTCGAGCAGGCGCACCGCCTCGCGCGCGGGCACCGCGGTGGCCCGGCGCAGCAGCGCGAAGCAGTCGGGCAGCGTCGGCCCACCCTCGGCCTGGTACTTCCGCGCGGTGGCAACGCCCAGCGCCTGGCAGAAGTCCTCCTGGTGCAGGCGCACGGTGCCGTCGTCGCCGGTCGTCCGGTCGTAGCGGCCGACGAGCAGGCATTCCGCGTCCGCGGCCGCGCGCGGGGTCGCGTCGACCGTGTCGAGCCCGAGCCGCCGACCGATGTCGAGGCACATCGCCTCGTTGACGACCGTGTCGTCGAGCCCGGCGATCGGCGTCTTCATGATGTGCGTCGACGGTGTCCGACCGGTCGTGAGGCCGACGCGGCCGTCCGCGCCCACGACGACCGGCAGCTTGTCCTGCGCGCCCGCGAGCGAGAGCCGGTACTCACCGTCCTCGTCGGCGTGCATGGGGCGGGTCGGCAACTCCGCGATCTCCCGCGCGAGCTCCTCGTCCGTCAGCCACAGGACGTCCTCGCCGGCCGGGCCGGGCGGCGCCTCCCCGGGACGGACGACGCTGACCGCCCCCGCGGTGTCACCGCCGAGCGCCTCCAGCAGGCCGAAGTCGTTCTCGACGCTGACGCCCAGCTGGCGCGCGAGCGTCGTCCGCGGCGTGCCCTCAGGCAGGAGCCCACCGAAGAACGCGACGACGGCCTCGGTCCCGCACGGTCCGTCGAGCGGCAGCGACTGCGAGAGCGGCGGCCGCCCGGCGCCGATCCACTCGGGAGCGTAGGCGAACGCCAGGCCGTCGGCGGCGTCGGTCAGCGTCCCGGTGCGATCGCCGAAGCACCACACCTCGAGCGCCCTAGCCGTCATCGGGGTCCTGCAGGACGAGGTCGAGGCCGAGCGTCTCGATCACGCGCAGCGTCTCGGCGAGCCGGGCGGTCGGCTTGCCGCGCTCCAGCTCGCTGAGGAACCGGAGTCCGACGCCAGCGCCGATCGCCACGTCCTCCAGCCGGAGCCCGCGGATCTTCCGCGCGCGCCGAACTGCTGCGCCAAGCGCTTCCGGGTTCGTGATGGCGCGTTCCATTGTCCCGAGCGGGACAATATCGGATATATCCGGTCCCCGGCACACGTATTGTCCCGATCGGGACAATTCACGGCGAACTGACCTTCTCGCCGTCCGCGTTGTCCCGATCGGGACAACGCCGTCGCCTAGCTCAGGCCCCACTCCTGCGCGAGGGGGGAGGGCGGGATGCGGGTCTCGCCGGTGGGCTCGCTGAGGATCATCCCCTTCTCGTCGACGAAGCACCACGACCAGTTCTCGCCCGGCTCGATCGAGCGGATGATCGGGTGGCCGGTAGTGCGGGAGTGGGCGGTGGCGTGCTTGTTGGGGGAGTCGTCGCAGCAGCCGACGTGGCCGCATTCGAGGCAGAGGCGCAGGTGGAGCCACTTGCCGCCGGAGGCGAGGCACTCCTCGCAGCCGTCGGCGGACTCCGGGAGCTCGGTCAGCAGGACGTGGTCGAGATGCGTGCAGCGCGGCATGCCTCCATCCTCGCGCCCCGCACAAGGGCGCGCCTCCACCGAAAGTGGCAAGAGGGCACTTGATCGGTGTGGAAGAGTGGCCGCAGATGCCACCGTCCTCCACCCCAGAGCGCGAGCGGCGCCCCGCCATCGTCGCCGTCGACGACGAGCCCGCCGTGCTCGCGGCCGTCGCGCGCGACCTGCGGCGCGGCTTCGGCGAGCGCTACCGGATCCTCCGCGCCGGCTCGGGCCAGCAGGCGCTCGACCTCGTCAAGGAGCTGCGCACCCGCGGCGACCAGGTCGCGCTCCTCATCGCCGACCAGCGGATGCCCGGCATGTCCGGCACCGACTACCTCGTCGAGGCGCGCAAGATCGTCCCGGACGCCAAGCGCGTCCTCCTCACCGCGTACGCCGACACCGAGGCCGCGATCAGCGCGATCAACGACGTCGCGCTCGACTACTACCTCCTCAAGCCCTGGGATCCACCGGAGGAGCAGCTCTTCCCCGTCGTCGAAGACCTCCTCACCACCTGGGAGTCAGGCGCCGCGCTGGAGTCCGGCGGCGTCCGCGTCATCGGCCACCGCTACTCAAAGGAGTCGCACGACCTGCGCGACTTCCTCGCCCGCAACCGCGTCCCCGCGCGCTGGCTGGACGTCGAGCGCGACGGCGAGGCGCGCGAGCTGCTCGGCGTCGTCGGCCTGGACAAGGAGCGGCTCCCGGTCGTGCTCCTGGAGGACGGCTCGGTGCTCGACCGCCCGTCCGTCTTGGAGCTGGCGGAGCGGCTCGGCGTCGCCGGCCAGCCCGCGCAGGACCACTACGACCTCGTCATCGTCGGCGGCGGCCCGGCCGGTCTCGCAGCGGCGGTCTACGGGGCGAGCGAAGGGCTCCGCACCCTCATGGTCGAGCGCGAGGCCCCCGGCGGTCAGGCGGGGATGAGCAGCCGGATCGAGAACTACCTCGGCTTCCCCACAGGCCTTTCGGGCTCGGACCTCGCCCGCCGTTCCACCGACCAGGCCCGCCGCCTCGGCGCCGAGCTGCTGACGGTGCAGGACGCGGTCAGCCTCCGCGCGGAGGGCGCCGGCCGCATCGTCGAGCTGAGCGGCGGCACCACCCTCTCCGCCACCTGCGTGCTCGTCGCGTCCGGCGTCTCGTACAACAGCCTCGACGTCCCCGGCTTCAGCGATCTCACCGGCGCCGGCGTCTACTACGGCGCCGCGATGACCGAGGCCCGCTCGTGCCGCGACCAGCACGTCGTGATCATCGGCGGGGCGAACAGCGCGGGCCAGTCGGCCGTCTACTTCAGCGGCTACGCGAGCAAGGTCACGCTTCTCACCCGCAGCCCGCTCTCCAAGTCGATGTCGCACTACCTGATCGAGCAGATCGCGGAGCGGCCCAACATCGAGGTCCGCACCGGGGCGGTCGCCACGAACGCCGAGGCGCGCGACGGGCGGCTTCACTGCCTCACGGTCCGGGACGGCAACGGCGAGGAGGAGCAGCTCCAGGCCGACGCGGCGTTCGTCTTCATCGGCGCGGCGCCGCGGACCGACTGGCTGGAGGGCGTCGTCGCGCGCGACGACCATGGGTTCGTCCTCTCCGGCCTCGACGCCAAGCAGGACGGCTGGCCGCTCAAGCGCGACCCGTTCAGCCTGGAGACCTCGGTCCCCGGCGTGTTCGTCGCGGGCGACGTGCGCTCGCGCTCCATCAAGCGGGTGGCGAGCGCGGTCGGCGAGGGCTCCATGGCGGTCTCGCTCATCCACGAGTACCTGGCCGAGGCGTGAGCATCGCCGCGGCCGAGCTCCAGCCGTTCACGCTCTTCCGCGGCTTGAGCGTGGAGCAGCTCGCGCCGTGGGCCGAGGTCGTCGGCGTGCGCGCGGTCGAGGCCGGCACGGTGCTGGTGGAGCAGGGGACGCCGTCGGACGTCTACCTGCTGCTCGCGGGCACGGCGCACACGATGATCGTGCAGGGCGAGAGCACCGAGATGGTCGGCCGGATGGAGGCGCCGAGCTTCATGGGCGCGGTCGCCGCGCTCACGGGCACCGCCGTCGACGCGCGGATCGTGGCGGCGAGCGACGCGCGCGTCGGGACGATCGGGCGCGAGGACTTCACGCGCCTGACGCTCGCGCACCCGACCGTCCACGCGCGGATCATGGAGCTCGTCGGCCCCGTGACCCGGACGCTCGCGGGGATCGAGGGGCGGCGCGAGCGGCTCACCTCGCTCGGCACGATGGCCGCCGGGCTCGCGCACGAGCTCAACAACCCGGCGGCCGCGGCGCGCCGGGCGGCGGTGCAGATGGCGGAAGCGGTCGACGTGGTGACCGGGGCGATGGCGGGGTTCGTCAACGCGGGCGTCACGCGCGAGCGCGCGGCCGTGCTGGTCGCGTTGCAGCAGGAGGCGCTGCGCGGCGCCGCGACGCAGGACGTGCACGACGCGCTCGCCGCGGCGGACGCGGAGGACGAGCTGCTCGAGCGGCTCGAGGACCTCGACGTGCCGGAGCCCTGGCAGCTGGTTGAGCCGCTCGTCGCCGCCGGGCTGGACGCCGCGTGGGTCGACCGCCTGGCGGAGGCCGCCGAGGACGCGACGGGCGCGGCGTTGGGCTGGGTCGCGGCGACGCTCACCGTGCGCGGGCTGGCGGGCGAGCTGGGGGAGTCGACGACGCGGATGTCCGACCTCGTCGGCGCGATCAAGTCCTACGCGTACATGGACCGCGGCGGGCTCGTGGAGGTCGACGTCCACGAGGGGCTGGAGACGACGCTCAAGCTCCTCGGCCACAAGCTCAAGCACACGTCGATCCGCGTCGAGCGGCGGTACGACAAGTCGCTCCCGAAGGTCACCGTGATGGGCTCCGAGCTCAACCAGGTGTGGACGAACCTGCTCGACAACGCCATCGCGGCGCTCGGCGAGACCGGCACGATCACGATCTGCACGAAGGACGACGGCGGCTGCGTCCTCGTCGACCTGAGCGACGACGGCCCCGGCATCCCCGCCGACGTCCGCGAGCGCATCTTCGACCCGTTCTTCACCACCAAGGACGTCGGCCAGGGCACCGGCCTCGGCCTCTCCACCGCCCGCCAGATCATCGTCGACCGCCACGGCGGCTCCCTCACCGTCACCTCCGACCCCGGCGCCGGCACCACCTTCCACATCTGGATCCCCTACGCCCCGGTGACGAAGCTGAAGTAGGGGCGCGTCACGCGCTCCCCGTGGGCTCCGGCACCGGATCGGCCCAGCCTTGGAGGCTGCCGGGATTGAGGAACTGCCGGCCCCACATCGCGCTGCGCTGTGCGGCGGTCAGCTCCGCCTCGTCGCAGACCGCGTGCCACTCGCGCACGATGGTCTCGATCTGCCCATCGACGATCTCCGCCGCCTCGCGCCGGCTCAGCTGGTAGAGGCCCGCGCGCTCGACGCAGCCGGCGACCTCGCTCGCCTTGAAGCCGTCGCGCTCGTCCCCGATGATCATCGCCTGCTGCGCCGTGCGGCCCGATCGCTGCTGGGGGCAGATGTCGTAGGCCGGGGTGAGCGTCAGCTGCTCGCCGTCCCAGAAGGCCGCGTGGTTCCTGGCGTGGTCGTCGAGGTTCGAGACGAGGATGTTGAACGTGATCCGGCTGAACAGCTCGCGCAGCGTCGCCTGCGGCGCGGTGAAGCGCTCGCGAATCACCTGGGCGAGCTCGGCGTAGCTCGCGTACCGCGCGAACATCTCGCCGAGGCTGAGGATCGTCAGCGCCGACACGACTGCTCGCCGCTGCCCGCTGCCCGGCGTCCGGTCGAACCGCTCGACCAGGAGTGCCCACTTCCCCGCCGTCCTCGCCAGCGCGACCGGCGCCGTGTTCAGGCCGGCGCGCGCCGCGAGCGCCATCGCCACGAACTCGGCCTGGACCACCGGCAGCAGGTCGCTGGTCGACGAGAACTTCGCGATCAGCCGGCGGTCGCCGTCGTCGAGCAGGGCCTTGGGGCGGGCACCGCCGATCGAGCTGCCCCGCAGGAGGGCGGCATCGAGCGGGGCCGGGATGTCCTCGCCGGCGTCGAGGCGCTCGGTTGCGCGGAGCAGGTCGTCGAGCGTCGCCGGATCAGACGTCCGCGGCACGTACTCCTCCGAAGACGAGGCGAAGTCGAGGTTGCCCGTCCGGTCCGAGTCTCCGGCCAGCAGGTAAGTCAGCGTCGTGAGCTCGCCCGGATCGGCGTTGCGGCCGTGCTGACCGGTGAGCCGGTCGAGGATGACCCGCTGGCCCCAGGCGTCCGGCCCCGCATCGAGGATGCACCCCGGCGCGGAGAGGTCGGGTGGGGGTTCGGTGAGACCGGGCCGGAGCGGCAGCTCAGGGAGGTAGACGCTGATCGCGTCCGGACGCTCGAGGTAGGCGCGGGCGTAGCGGAAGCCGATCCGGTCGGCGGGGTCGAGGCGATCGAGCCGTCCGCACAGGACCGGCTCGTCGGCCCCTGGGAGCCAGATCCAGACGAAGGCGCGGTCGGCGCCGACCGCGTCAGAAGTCATCGTCGTCCGGCACGGCGGCCGGGCGGGCAGCGGACGGCAGCAGCGACAGCCGGTCGCGGCTGCGGTGCAGCTCGCGCTCCAGGCCGGAGCGGTCGACGCCGAACAGCGACACGCCGCACAGGACGGCGAGGTCGAAGCAGATGCCGATGCCGACCGTCGGGTCCCCCTTCTCGACGCGGACGACGGTGCGCGGCGTCACGCCGGCCCGCTCCGCCAGCTCACGGATCGGCCAGCGCCGTTCCAGCCGCCCCTGCCGGATCTCCGTGCCGAGCAGCTCGCAGGCATGCCGGACGGTGCGGGAATGTGCGCGGGCGGCGGGCATCGTGTCTCTACAGGGATACGATACGCACTTCCGTATCCCTCTAGGGCAACACGCCGATCAGTCGCTGAAGTCGTCCGCGCCGCGGCGGAGGTCGCGGAGGAGGGTGTAAAGGTCGGTGAGGGCGTCGTCGGAGAGCGGGGAGAGGGCGAAGCCCTCGGCGTGCATGGCGGCCGTGGCCTCCTCGGCGACCTCGCGGCCGCGGGCGGTGATGGTGGCGAGCGAGGAACGGCGGTCGGACTCGTGGGGCGACCGCTCGGCGTAGCCGAGCTTCTCCAGCCCGTCCACGATGTTCGTGACGGAGGTGCGGTGGACCTGGAGCCGCTCGCCCATCTTCCCCAGCGGCAGCGCCCCCGCGCGCGAGAAGTACAGGAGCATCAGCGCCTCGTAGCGGGGGAACGTGAGGTCGAACGGCCGCAGCAGCTCGTTCAGGCGCGCGAGGAGGATCTGCTGCGCGCGCATGATCGAGGTGACCGCGGCCATCGCGGGCACCGGCGCGTCGGGCCAGTGCCGGCGCCACTGCCGCGCCGCCTCGTCGATGGGGTCGAAGGGCAGCGGCGGCGTCACGGCTGGGCGGGAGCGTACGGCTTCAGCTCGCGCCGGGCGATCGTCATCTTGTGCACCTCGTCCGGCCCGTCGGCGAGCCGCAGCGTCCTCACGTGCGCGTACATGCGCGCGAGCGGGAAGTCGTCGCTCATCCCGCCGCCGCCGTGCACCTGGATCGCGCGGTCGATGATCTTCAGCGCCACGTTCGGCGCCGCGACCTTGATCGCCGCGATCTCTGTCCGCGCGTGCTTGTTGCCGACCGTGTCCATCAGCCACGCCGTCTTCAGCGTCAGCAGCCGGATCATCTCCAGGTCGATCCGCGCCTCGGCGATCCAGTCCTGCACGTTGGACCGCGACGCGACCGGCTGGCCGAACGTCACGCGCTCGGACGCCCGCCGGCACATCAGCTCCACCGCCCGCTCCGCCGCGCCGATCGTGCGCATGCAGTGGTGGATGCGGCCCGGCCCGAGCCGCGCCTGCGAGATGAGGAACCCGTCGCCCTCGTTCGCCACGAGGTTCGTCGCCGGGACCCGGACATCGGAGAACGACAGCTCCGCGTGCCCCTCCTGGTCGACGTAGCCGAAGACCGGCAGGTTCCGCTTCACCGTCAGCCCCGGCGTGTCGCGCGGGACGAGGATCATCGACTGCTGGCGGTGCGGCGGACCGTCCGGATCGGTCTTGCCCATGACGATGAAGATCTGGCAGCGCGTACGCATCGCGCCGGAGATCCACCACTTGCGCCCGTTGAGCACGTAGTCGGAGCCGTCGCGCTCGATCCGCAGCTGCACGTTGCGGGCATCCGACGACGCCACGTCCGGCTCCGTCATCGCGAACGCGCTGCGGATCTCGCCGTCGAGCAGCGGGCGCAGCCACCGCTCCTTCTGCTCGTCGGTGCCGAACTGCGTCAGCACCTCCATGTTCCCCGTGTCCGGTGCGGCGCAGTTGACCGCCTCGGGCGCGATCGCGGACCGCCCTGTGATCTCCGCCAACGGCGCGTACTCCACGTTCGACAGGCCCGGCCCGACCTCCGGGTCCGGGTGGAAGAGGTTCCACAGCCCGCGCCGCCGCGCCTCCTCCTTGAGCTCCTCCATGATCGGCGGGTCGGCATGCGGATCGCCGCCCGCGACGAGCTGTTCCTCGTACACGCGCTCGGCGGGGTACACGTGCTCCTCCATGAACGCCGTCAGGCGCTCGGCGAAGTCCTTGCAGCGGTCGCTCGGTTGGAAGTCCATGGCGCTCTCCTCGTCTCTCTCCCGACCCGGCAGCCTAGGGGCGCCCGCCGGGGCTTGAGTTGCGGTGCGGCGGGGCAGGCAACCCGTATGGCTTCCGACTCCAAGCACGACGGCGAGCACTCCGAGCCGCTCGGTCCCGCGACCCCCGACGGCGAGACCCCGCTGGGCGACACCACCGAGGCGCACGACGAGATCAGCCCGCACGACCTCCCGCCCGGCCACCCGGGCCGCAAGGCGGCCGAGGAGCAGGCCGGCGGCGAGGGCGGCACCACGCGCGGGGATGTCTGACGCGACGAGCGGCCCCACGAAACGCCGCTCCTCGCTCTCCCGGCTTGGGGTCGGCGGGCTGCGGCGTGGTCCGGGCGGCAGTGGTGATCGGTTCGTTCGCCGGCCGGGAAGACCGTCACTTCCGTTCGGGCTCAGGCCGCTCGTGTGACGTTGTGCCCGGTGTGCGGGAACAACGTCACGTTCGTTGGCGGGACGCAGGCGCGAGTGACGTTCTTCCCGCCTGAAGCGCCCATTTCGTCACACGCGCCCTCTGCGCCGCGAGCGATGGTGACGTTGTGGGTGTAGAGCACCCACTTCGTCACCACCACACCGCCGCGCCCGCCCGTGGTGACGAAATGGGCGCTCCACGGACAACCCGCCCGGCAGGCACAACGATCACCACCGGCCGCCGCCCCCGACCCGGCCGCGCACCCCACGGCCAGACCGCGGAAGAGCGCGAAGCGGAGCGACAACAGGCCCCCGGTGGCCGACGATCGCGTCGTCGGGGCCGATCGGAACTCGAGGATCGCGTCTGACGCGCGGGCCGCCCTGGACGGGCGTGGCACAGTGGAGCGCGTGAGCCGCGTCTCCCATCACCCCGACCGCAACCGCTACGAGCTCGCCGTCGACGGCGAGCTCGCCGGCCACCTGGACCTCCTGCCCGGCGGCGCCAGCGTGATCCTCGCCCACACCGAGGTCGACGGCCGCTTCGAGGGCCAGGGCATCGGCGGCGAGCTCGTCCGCGAGACGATCCTCGACCTCGACAAGCAGGGCAAGACCGTCATCCCGACCTGCCCGTTCGCCGCCGCCTACATCAAGCGCCACCCCGAGCTGGCGCAGTACGTCGACGCGTCGATGCGCTCGCAGTACCAGTAAGCGAGCAGCGCCTCCAGCTCGTCCGGCGGGAGCGGGCGGGCGAAGAGGTAGCCCTGGGCGAGGCGGCCGCCGAGGGTGCGGATGAGGTCGGCCTGCTCGGGCGTCTCGACGCCCTCTACGAGCACCTGGAGGCCGAGCGCGTCGGCGAGGCCGAGCATCCCGCGCAGCACGCCGCTCGACGCGGGCGTCGCGCGCACGGTGAACGAGCGGTCGATCTTCAGCATCCCGACCGGAAGCCGGTCGAGCCGCGAGAACGACGAGTAGCCCGTGCCGAAGTCGTCGATGGCGAGGCAGACGCCGGCGTCGGCCAGCTCGTGGAGCGTCGCGAGCACGAGCGCCGTCTCGCGCGCGAACGCGGACTCGGTGATCTCCAGCGTCAGCCGCTCCACCGGCAGCCCGTGCCGCGCCACGACCGCCAGCACCCGCGCGGCGAACCCCGGCTCCTCGAGCTGGACGACCGAGACGTTGACCGCGAGATGCAACGGCCGCGCCCAGGCCGCGACCTGCCGGCACGCCTCGTCGAGCACCCACGCGCCGAGCTGCACGACCGCGCCGCTCTGCTCGGCGAGCGGGAGGAACTCGAGCGGCGGGATCAGGCCGCGCGTCGGGTGCTGCCAGCGCACGAGCGCCTCGACGCCGCGTACGCCGCTGCCGCCGAGGTCGACGACCGGCTGGTAGTGGAGGAGCAGCTCACCCCGCTCGATCGCGCTCGGCAGGTCGCTGCGCAGCTCCAGCCGCGCGCGGGCGCGGTCGTGGAGCGCCGGGCGGTACCGGCCCGCCCGCGCCTTGCCCGACTGCTTGGCGTCGTACATCGCCAGATCGGCGTTGCGCAGGAGCGCGTCGGCGTCCTCGGCGTCGGACGCCAGCGCGATCCCGACGCTCGCCCCGATCCGGACGCTCTCGCCGCCGACGACCACCGGGTGCGACAGCGCGAGCAGCGCGCGCTCGGCCGCCCGCGCGGCCTCCTCTTCCCCGCCTGCCCCGAGCAGCACCGCGAACTCGTCGCCCCCGAGCCGCGCGACGACGTCCGAGGCGCGGAACGCGTCCTTCAGCCGCGCCGCGACGTCCTGGAGGAGCACGTCGCCGGCGGGATGGCCGAGGCTGTCGTTCACCGCCTTGAAGTCGTCGAGGTCGACGAAGAGGACGGCCCCGGGCGCGCCGTCGTCGAAGGCCGTCGCGACCGCCTCCACGAACCCGGCGCGGTTGAGCAGGCCGGTCAGCTCGTCGTGCGAGGCGCGGTGCTCGTGCAGCCCGGCCAGCTCCTGCAGCAGATCCACGACCACCACGGTGCGCAGCCGTCCGTCCGGCGCGCGGACGAGCAGGTCGTCGTACCGGCGCCCGGGCTTGCGCGCGAGCGCGCGGCGGCCCGCCTCCACCAGCCCGGTCCCCGGCGCCAGCTCCAGCGACGGCTCGCCGCCGGTGAGCGCGCCGACCGTCTGGTTGGCGTGGAGCGCCCGGCCGTACCCGAGCCGGCCCGCCATCTCCAGGCTCAGCCGCCGGCGCGTGAGGACGTGGCAGCCGCCGTCCGGCAGCTCCACCACGACCGACGACAGCTCCGGTCGCTCGGCGAAGACGAGCTCGACGTCGGGGCACGGCAGCTCGGCGGGCACGACGACGGCCGGGGTGGACAACGACAGGACGTCGCGTTCGAGGACGAGGGAGGACACGCGCGGGTACTCGGTCGCGGGACGCTCGTGCCCCAGCTCCGTTCACGGCTCGGTCACACCCAGGCACGAGCGCGCCCGGATGATCGACCACTCGTCGACACCCTGTCGGGCGCTTGTATACTAGTACCCATGTCTGCTGCCACCGCCCCGAAGGCGCCGCTCTCGCCGGCTGATCTCGCCGCTCAGCTCGAGCAGCCCTTCACGTTCGACACGCTTGTTCGCGCCGCCGAGCGGCAGAGCGTCCGAGTATCGGACCTCATGCCGTGGCTCCACGAGGCGACCGAGTCCGCGATCGTGCAGGACACCGGTGTCCGGCGCGGTTCGCAGAACGCGCTGCGTGGTAGCAGGCTGTATCGCGTGTCCTAGGGAGGAGAGCTCGCATGTCCACGAGTCCTGGTGACGTCGACGCAGGCAGCGACGTAGCCGTCGACCCGGACCCCGCGGAGACCGCCGAGTGGCTCGAGGCCCTCGAAGCGGTCCTGCGCCACGACGGTCCGGGCCGTGCACGCGAGCTTCTCGAAGCGCTCTTCGCGGATGCACGCCGGCGCAACCTGCACCCCGCCGGCGACCTCAGCACGCCGTACGTCAACACGATCCCCGCCGAGCACGAGGCGCAGATCCCGGGCGACCCGGAGATCGAGCACCGGCTCCGCAGCCTCATGCGCTGGAACGCCATCGCCACGGTGCTCCAGGCCAACAAGACCTCGTCGGAGCTGGGCGGCCACATCGCCAGCTACCAGTCCGCGGCGACGCTGTACGAGGTCGGGTTCAACCACTTCTGGCGCGGCCCCACCGAGGAGAGCCGTGGCGACCTCGTCTTCATCCAGGGCCACTCGTCCCCGGGCGTCTACGCCCGCGCGTTCCTCGAGGGCCGCCTTTCCGAGGAGCAGATGAAGGCGTTCCGCACCGAGGTCGGCGGCGGCGGGCTCAGCTCGTACCCGCACCCGTGGCTGATGCCGGACTTCTGGCAGTTCCCCACGGTCTCCATGGGCCTCGGCCCGCTCATGGCGATCTACCAGGCGCGGTTCATGAAGTACCTGTCCGGCCGCGGGATCAGCGACACGTCCGACCGTCAGGTCTGGGCGTTCATGGGCGACGGCGAGATGGACGAGCCCGAGTCGATGGGCGCGATCTCCCTCGCCGGCCGCGAGCGCCTGGACAACCTCAACTTCGTCATCAACTGCAACCTGCAGCGCCTCGACGGCCCGGTCCGCGGCAACGGGAAGATCATCCAGGAGCTGGAGACGAACTTCCGCGGCGCCGGCTGGAACGTCATCAAGGTCATCTGGGGCCGCCGCTGGGACCCGCTCCTGGCCGCCGACAAGGACGGGATCCTCGTCCGCCGGATGGAGGAGGCGGTCGACGGCGAGTACCAGACGTTCAAGTCCCGCGACGGCGCCTACGTGCGCGAGCACTTCTTCGGCGCGTACCCCGAGCTGGCGCGCATGGTCGAGGACTGGTCCGACGCGCAGATCTTCTCCCTCAACCGCGGCGGGCACGACCCGCAGAAGGTCTACGCCGCGTACGCCGCCGCCACCGCCCACAAGGGCCAGCCGACCGTGATCCTCGCGAAGACGATCAAGGGCTACGGCATGGGCGAGTCGGGCGAGGGCCAGAACATCACCCACCAGCAGAAGAAGATGAACGAGAAGGCGCTGTTCGCCTTCCGCGACCGCTTCGGGCTCGACCTGAGCGACGACGAGGTCCGCGACGTCTCCTTCCACAAGCCGCCCGACGACGCGCCGGAGATGGAGTACCTGCGCGAGCGCCGCAAGGAGCTGGGCGGCTCGCTCCCCGCGCGCCAGACGGAGGCGGCGCCGCTCCCCGTCCCGGAGCTGAGCAAGTTCAAGGCGCAGCTCGACGGCACCGGCGAGCGCGAGATCTCCACGACGATGGCGTTCGTCCGGATCCTGTCGACGCTGCTGCGCGACAAGGAGCTCGGGCCGCACATCGTCCCGATCGTCCCCGACGAGTCGCGGACGTTCGGCATGGAGGGCATGTTCCGCCAGCTCGGCATCTTCAGCCAGGTCGGGCAGCTGTACTCGCCCGAGGACGCCGACCAGCTCATGTCCTACCGCGAGGACAAGAAGGGCCAGATCCTCCAGGAGGGGATCAACGAGCCGGGCGCGTTCAGCTCGTGGATCGCCGCGGCGACCTCGTACGCCAACCACGGCGTGCAGATGGTGCCGTTCTACGTCTACTACTCGATGTTCGGCTTCCAGCGCGTGGGCGATCTCGCGTGGGCGGCCGGCGACTCGCGGGCGCGCGGGTTCCTGCTCGGCGGCACCGCGGGGCGGACGACGCTCAACGGCGAGGGCCTCCAGCACGAGGACGGGCACTCGCACATCCAGGCGTCGCTCATCCCGAACTGCGTCGCCTACGACCCCGCGTACGCCTACGAGCTCGCGGTGATCATGCAGGACGGCATGCGGCGGATGGTCGCCGAGCAGGAAGACGTCTTCTACTACGTCACGATCATGAACGAGAACTACGCGCAGCCGGCGATGCCGGAGGGCGCGGAGGAGGGCATCCTGCGCGGGATGCACCTCGTCTCGGAAGGGGACGACGCTCAGCTCCAGCTCTTCGGCTCCGGCACGATCCTCAACGAGGTGCTCGCGGGGGCGGAGCTGCTGCGCTCGGACTTCGAGGTCGAGGCCGACGTCTGGTCGGTCACCTCGTACACCGAGCTGCGCCGCGATGGCATGAGCGTCGAGCGCGCGCATCGGCTCGGCACCGCGGAGGACGGCGAGCGCGCGTTCATCGAGCAGCAGCTGGAGGGCCGCACCGGCCCGGTCGTCGCCGCGAGCGACTACATCCGCCAGCTGCCGGACATGGTGCGGCCGTTCATCACCGACCGGTCGTACACGGTCCTCGGCACCGACGGCTTCGGCCGCTCGGACTACCGCAAGGCGCTGCGCAGCTTCTTCGAGGTCGACCGCCACCACGTCGTCGTGGCCGCGCTGCGCGCGCTGGGCCGGGACGAGGACGCGGACAAGGCCATCGCCAAGTACGAGATCGACACCGAGCGGGAGGACCCGTGGCGGATCTGAAGCAGGTCGAGGTCCCGGACATCGGCGACTTCTCCGACGTTGCGGTCACCGACGTGCTCGTGTCGCCCGGCGACACGGTCGCGGAGAACGACCCGCTCGTCACGCTGGAGACCGACAAGGCGACGATGGACGTCCCCGCGCCGTTCGCGGGCGTCGTCCAGGAGGTCCTGCTGAAGGTCGGCGACGTGGCCTCGCAGGGCACGAAGGTCGTCACGCTCCAGACCGAGCCCGAGGGCGATGCGCCCGACGACCAGGCCGAGCCCGCCGCGGGCGCGGTCGATGTCGCGGGCAAGGTCGAGTCGAACTCGCCGTCGGCGATCCGGACGGCGGTGAGCGCCGAGGCGTCGGCGCGGCCACGCTCGGAGGAGCCGCCGGAGCCCAAGACGGCCGAGATGGCGCCGCCCGGCGACGACGGCCCGGTCTACGCGTCGCCGTCCGTGCGGCGGCTGGCGCGGGAGCTGGACGTCGACCTGTCGCGGGTGAACGGGACCGGCCGCAAGGGCCGGATCACGCCCGAGGACGTGCAGGCGTTCAAGGACGGCGGCGGGGCCGCGGCGCCGGCGAAGGCCGACGCGGGTGCCCCGGCCGGCGGCGCCGTGATCGCGGGCCTGGATCTCGCGCCGTGGCCGAAGGTCGACTTCGAGAAGTTCGGCGAGGTCGAGCGGGTGCCGCTGTCGCGCATCCGCAAGCTGAGCGCGAAGAACCTCGCCCGCAACTGGGTGATGATCCCGCACGTCACCCACAACGACGAGGCGGACGTCACCGAGCTGGAGGCGTTCCGCAAGCAGCTCAACTCCGAGCAGCAGGACGTCAAGGTGACGATGGTCGCGCTGCTGCTGAAGGCGTCGGCTTCGACGCTCAAGGCCTTCCCCGACTTCAACGCGTCGCTCGCGGGCGACGAGCTGGTGCGCAAGCGCTACTACCACCTCGGCTTCGCGGCGGACACGCCGAACGGGCTCGTGGTGCCGGTCGTGCGTGACGTCGACAAGAAGGGCGTGCTGGAGCTGGCCGGCGAGCTGACCGAGCTGTCGTCGAAGGCGCGCGCGGGCAAGCTCGGGCCGGCCGACATGAGCGGCGGCACGTTCACGATCTCGTCGCTCGGCGGGATCGGTGGCACGTCGTTCACGCCGATCGTCAACGCCCCCGAGGTCGCGATCCTCGGCGTCGTGCGGAGCGCGATGAAGCCGGTGTGGAACGGCAAGGAGTTCGTGCCGCGGCTGATGCTCCCGCTGTCGCTCTCGTACGACCACCGCGTCATCGACGGCGCCGCCGCCGCGCGCTTCACCGCGCACCTCGTCAAGACCCTGACCGACCTGCGGAGGGCCCTCCTGTGAGCTCCACCGTCGACGTGCTCGTCCCCGACATCGGGGACTTCGACGACGTCCCGGTCGCCGAGCTGCTGGTCGCCGTGGGCGACACGGTGGAGGCGGAGGACCCGATCGTCGTCCTCGAGTCCGACAAGGCCTCGATGGAGATCCCCGCGCCGCAGGCCGGGACGATCAAGGAGCTGAAGGTCGCCGTCGGCGACGCGGTGAGCGAGGGCTCGCTGCTGGCGGTGCTGGAGGTGTCGGCCGAAGCGTCGCAGTCGTACGCGGGCCAGGACGCGCCGTCCGACGGCTCCGCGACGGCCGTCGCGCCGCCCGCGAAACCGGTCCCGACCGGCGACGACGGCAAGGCCGACACCGGCAAGGTCGCGCCGCCCGGCGACGACTCCGCCACCACCGGCGCGAAGGACTTCGAGCGCGGCGACGTGCACGCGCAGGTGCTCGTCCTCGGCTCGGGCCCGGGCGGCTACTCGGCCGCGTTCCGCGCCGCGGACCTCGGGCTGGAGACCGTGCTGGTCGAGCGATACGAGACGCTCGGCGGCGTCTGCCTCAACGTCGGCTGCATCCCGTCCAAGGCGCTGCTCCACGTCGCGAAGGTCGTCGTCGAGGCGGAGACCGTGCGCGAGCACGGGGTGGACTTCGGTGGCGGCGACGCCGCGCCGACGTTCGACCTCGACAAGCTCCGCGCGTGGAAGGACTCGGTCGTCGCCAAGCCGACCGGCGGGCTCGCGCAGATGGCCAAGGGCCGCAAGGTCCAGGTCGTCACCGGCGAGGCGCGGTTCACCGGGCCGCACTCGCTCGCGGTTGCGGGCGCGGACGGCGCGACCACCACCGTCTCCTTCGACCACGCGATCGTCGCGACGGGCTCGCGGAGCGTGAAGCTCCCGGGCATCCCGCACGAGGACCCGCGCGTGATGGACTCGACCGACGCGCTGGAGCTGCCGGACGTCCCGGAGCGGCTGCTCGTCGTCGGCGGCGGGATCATCGGGCTCGAGATGGCGACGGTCTACGACGCGCTCGGGTCGAAGGTGACCGTGGTCGAGCTGGCGGACGGGCTCATCCCCGGCGCCGACCGCGATCTCGTCAAGCCGCTGCAGAAGCGGATCGAGGGGCGGTACGCGGCGATCCACCTCGGCGTCAAGGTCGAGAAGATCGAGGCGGCGGACGACGGGCTGCACGCGTCGTTCTCCGGCGACGTGGAGGACGCCGTCTTCGACCGCGTGCTCGTCGCGGTGGGGCGGACGCCGAACGGCGCGGGCATCGGGCTCGACACGGCGGGCGTGGAGGTCGACGAGCGCGGGTTCATCGCGGTCGACGACCAGCAGCGCACGAACGTCGGGCACATCTTCGCCATCGGCGACGTCGTCGGGCAGCCGATGCTCGCCCACAAGGCGACGGCCGAGGGCCACGTCGCGGCCGAGGTCATCGCGGGCGAGAACGCGAAGTTCGACGTGCGCGGCATCCCGTCGGTGGCGTACACCGAGCCGGAGATCGCGTGGGTCGGGCTCACCGAGACCGAGGCGAAGGCCAACGGGACGACGTACGAGAAGGCCGTCTTCCCGTGGTCGGCGTCGGCGCGCGCGATCGCGGTCGACGGCGCGTCCGGTTCGACCAAGCTCCTCTACGACCCGGAGACCAAGCGCGTGCTCGGCGGCGGCATCGTCGGCCCGAACGCGGGCGAGCTGATCGCCGAGGTCGGCCTGGCGCTGGAGATGGGCGCGGACGTCGCGGACATCGCGCTCACCATCCACCCGCACCCGACGCTGTCGGAGACCGTCACGTTCGCCGCCGAGGTCGCGGACGGGACGATCACCGACCTGCCGAACAAGAAGGCCAAGAAGCGCTAGCCGAGCGTGACCGAGGGCGCCGCGGCGCCCTCGGTGCGGACGGTCACCCGCACGCGCGCCGAGCGGCTCAGCTTCGCGCGCTGCGCCTTCGTCAGCGCGAACCTCACGCGCTTGGCCTTGCCGGCGGCGACCGTCGCCGTCACCGGCTTGAGCCGCGCGACCACGCGCCGGCCCACGCGGATCTCCGGCGTGACGGTGGCGCGGCACGCTGTGCGCCCGCACCCGACGGTCACGCTGAACCGGTGTCCGCTGCCGAGCAGGTCGCGGGCGCGGGCGGAGAGCGTCGTGGTCGCGGGCTCGGCGGCCTCCGGGCCCGGCTGCGGCACGGTCACCGTCCGCGTCTCCGTCCGCACCGGCCCAGGCACCTCGACCGTCACCACGCGCGGCTCCACGCCGACCTGCGCGGGCACGCTCGTCGTGTCGGGCTCGACGTTGCCGGCCCGGTCGGTCGACGCGAAGCGGATCCGCTCGCCGTCCTGCAGCACCGGCTTGTCCGCCGGGTCGTAGACCGGCGAGCCCGCCGTCGGCGCGGGCGGGTCGGGCCCGATCTCGTAGTGCGTCGCCGCGATGCCCGAGCCGCCCGCATCGCCGGCGCTCAGCGTGATCTCCTGCGGCGCGACGGTCCGCCCGGAGGCGATGCCCGAGACGGTCGTCGACGGCGCCGTGCCGTCGACCCGGAACGTGCGGGCCTGCGGCGCCTCCGCCTGCTCGAACCCGTCGATGCTCGCGGTGTGGACGGTGTGCTCGCCGTCGGTGAGGACCGTCGGGCACGGTGACGTTCCGGGGGCGCCGAAGCTCGCGGGCGGTGTGGGCGCGTTCACCCAGCAGCGCGTCTCGTCGACGCCGACGCCGGGTCCGTCGTCGCCCTTGACGGTCACCGTCAGCGGCCCGCGCCACCAGCCGCTCGGCGCCGCGGCGGTCGCCGGCGTCACCGTCGTCGTGGGTGGAGCGGTGTCGCCGGGGACCGCGTTCATGAACGTCCGGAAGCCGAGATCGAAGCCCGAGACGGTCCAGGAGCCCATCGACCCCAACCGGTAGACGAAGTCGCCGCGCGAGTACTCGCCGTTGTTCATGTTCCAGCGCCACACCCCGCCGGACGACGTCGCGGAGGTGATGACGAGCGCGTAGGTCGCGTCCTGCCGGACGGCGGCGGGCTTGGCGAAGTCGAGGTCCACCGAGGACGGGGCGCTCGCGAGCAGCTGCTCAGCCAGCACCTTCTCGCCCGGCACGTTCCCCGGCGCCGGGCGGATCTGCACGCGCAAGGGCAGGACGTTCCCGACGCTCGTCACGTACAGGTGCAGGCGAACGAGGCGGCCATCGTGGCCCGGGCGGAACGTCTGCGCGTACGTCACGGTGTCGCCGATGACCGTGTACCCGCCGCTTCCGGACGACGAGGTCTGGTCGAGCACCTGCGCCTCCGCGGCCGGCACGGCGCCGGCCAGCGCGACCGCGACGGTGGTGAGCAGGGCGGGCAGGAGGCGGCGCACGCGCCGACCCTACCGCCGTGTGGCCGCGCTGGGAACCCCTTGCGCGCGAGCTTCTTCCCACAAGATCGGGTCACCCGTGCTCAGGTTCGTCGCGCCCAGCTCGGCGAGCAGCGCGGCGAGGGCATGGGCGCGGACGGCGCCGTACGTGACGACGTGGGCGAGGACGCCGCCGTAGGTGAACGACTGCGGCGGCTCGCAGAGGGCGTCGACGAACGCGTCGTCGGGGCGGACGGTGCGGGCAAAGCGCGCGAACCGCGGCGCGGCGCGGTCGAAGCGCTGGCGCAGCGTCTCGCCCGCCGTCTCCGGCCGCTCCTCGCCGCCCATCGCGGCGACCCACACCTCGAGCGTGAACACGAGCCGCTCGGCCATCACCGCGGCGCTCGCCTCCTCGCCCTCGAACCAGACGGCGACGAAGCCCGGGCGCCGCTCCTCCGCCAGTGCGTCCGCCGGCAGCTCCGCCGCCGCGTCGAGCAGCTCGCGCACGCGGTCGAGGTGGTGCGCGACGAGCCGCTCGGTCAGGCCGTCGGTGGGCTGTCTGATCGTCGGTATGCGACGGTCAGACGGCCCACCTCCGGCCGGGAGCAGGAGCCCGCCGGGCGGGTGGAAGTGGATGCCGTTCGGCGCGGGGAGCCGGTGGTCGCCCTCGTGCGCCGTCGGCGGCGCCCCGTAGGCGCGCGCGAACGCGCGGGAGAACGCGGCGGTCGAGCCGTAGCCGGCGGCCTCCGCCACCTCGGCCACCGCCATCGCGCGTTGGGACCGCAGCTGCCACGCCGCCCGCTCGAGCAGCAGCCGCCGCCGCAGCGCCACCGGCGTCTCGCCCGTCGCC
>Ga0196960_10000169_pt1 | contig 26157 bp, 32 predicted proteins | sample S3v_5metaG_FD_183187 | JGI IMG/M metagenome (GOLD analysis project Ga0196960, IMG submission 183187) | Soil microbial communities from Anza Borrego desert, Southern California, United States - S3+v_5 | ecosystem: Environmental > Terrestrial > Soil > Desert | place: USA: California | collected...
GCTCAACCGCGCCGTCGCCGTGGCGATGGCCTTCGGCCCCGAGCCCGCCCTCGAGCTGCTCGAAGAGATCGAAGACGACCCCGCCCTCGCGAACTACCACCTCCTCCCCAGCGTCCGCGCCGACCTCCTGCAGAAACTCGGCCGCTCAGACGAGGCCGCCGCCGAATTCCGCCGCGCGGCCGAGATGACCAGCAACGAGCGCGAGCGCGAGCTGCTCCTCAGCCGCGCCGAATCCTGCGGTTCCTTTCGGTCGCCCTAGGTCCGAAAGGAACCACGATCTGACCTCCCCACCCCCTTCTCTCCATTCCTGCGGTTCCTTTGACGCCTATAGCCCGACAAAGGAACCGCGGAAGCGACGGGACCCGTAGGTGCGCGGAGGGGGAGGGGTGACCCGCTCCAGACGCTCAACATCGAGCCATAGCGAGATGTGTCTGGAGAGGGTCACCCCTCCCCCTCCCCCTCCCCCGCCCCCGCGAGGCGTCTGATCCCGTCTTTTTCGAGCCGCAGCATCTTCCAGTCGTCGAGCCGCTTCGCGCCGAGCTTGTCGTAGAAGTTGAGCGCCGGCTCGTTCCAGTCGAGGGCGACCCAGTCGAGGCGGACATGGCCGCGCTGGAGGGCGATCTGGGCGAGGTGCTCCATGACGGCGCGGCCGATGCCGCCGCGGCGGTGCTCGGGGCGGACGTAGACGTCCTCGAGCCAGATGCCCGAGCGGCACTCGAAGGTCGAGAAGGTGGTGAAGAAGATCGCGTAGCCGACCGCTTCGCCGTCTGAGGTCTCCAGCAGCAGCGCCTCCGCGGCCTTCTCCTCGAACAGCGAGCGGCGCAGGACCTCGGCGTCGCCGGCGACGAGGTCGGCCATTTTCTCGTAGGTCGCCAGCTCCATGATCAGGTCGAAGAGGAGCTGCACGTCCGCTTCGGTCGCGGGGCGGATCTGGACGTCGTTGAGGCCGAGGCTCATCTCTCCCCCACCGCCTCCAGCACCGGCTTGAGGTCGAGCACCGGGGTGCCGTCGACCGCCTCGAGCGCGTCGACGCGAAGGCGCCGCCCCTCCACGTCGAGCACGCGGACGCGGTGCAGGCCGATCGGGTTGGGGCGGTCGGCGGAGCGGGTGGCGAAGACGCCGGTCTCCGGTCGCGTCGCGTCGTCGCGCGGGTGGACCGCGAGGACGTCGCGGTCGGCGCGGTCGAGCCAGGTGAGGACGAGGACGTCTTCGCCTGCCGAGATGTCCTTCAGGCCCGGCGCGAACTCCGCCGCGATCTCCAGCACCGCCTCCGGCGCTCCCTCGTCGCCCTGCTTCGGCGCCGCTGCGGGGTCCGTCAGCGGCGAGGAGACCGATCCGATCACGCGCAGCTCCATCGCCCGCAGACTAGGCGCCCTTGAGGCGGGGCAGCACCGAGCTCTTGTAGGTCTCGATCGCGCCGAGGGGGTCGGCACCGGAGTCGTTCATCAACGCCACCGTCGTCGCTCCCAGCTCTTCGATCTCGCGGATACGTTCGACGTGCACTTCCGGGTCGGCGGCGATGATCATCGACTCCTTCAGCTCCTCGTCGGAGATCTCGCGCTCCCCTTTCTCGTACATCGCCGCCGGGTCGTGCCAGTCATCTTTGTAGAACTCTTTCGGCTGCGAGCCCTTCCAGACGCGGCAGGCCTCGAGCGCGGCGTCGTCGTCGGGGCCCCAGGAGAAGTTGGTCTGGAGGATGACCTCGCCCGGCTCGCGGCCGGCGTCCTCGGCGGCGCCGCGGTAGGCGTCGAGGACTTCCGGCGTGCTTTCCGGATCGGCCAGGGTCCAGACCCCGTCCCCCTGCCGGCCCGCCACCGCCGCCGCTTCGGGGCCGAAGGCGGAGACGTAGATCGGCGGCCGCCGCTCGGGGCGGGTGTGGAGGTAGGCGCGGTCGGTGGAGAAGTGCTTGCCGGCGCCGCTCAGTCGCTGCCCGTCCCAGAGCGCGCGGATCATCTCCAGCGCCTCCTCCATCCGCTCGATCTGGGCGCCGACCGAGGGCCACCCCTGGCCCAGCGGCGCCTCGTTCAGCGCCTCGCCGGAGCCGAAGCCGAGGTAGGGCCGCCCCGGGTACATCGCCTCCAGCGTCGCCCAGGCCTGGGCGATCAGGACCGGGTGGTAGCGCGGCCCCGGCGGCGTCACCGCGGTGCCGACGGCGACCCGCTGCGTCGCCTGCGCCGCCGCCCCGAGCCAGACCCAGGCGTGCCCGGCCTCGCCCGGTTCCCACCACGGCTGCAGGTGGTCGCTGCAGCCGATCCCGTCGAAACCCGCGTCCTCGGCGGCGACCGCCTGGCGCAGCAGCTGGTCGGGCGGGAACTGCTCGTGGGCGCAGAGATGCCAGTAGCGCATTGGCGGAGGTCCCGAGCGGCGGCGAAAGCCGCCGCGCCTGACGTTAGGCCTTGCCTTCGAATTCGTACTCGCGCAGGAAGCCCTCGAAGAGGCGGCGGTGGCCCTGCTCGTCGCGGAGGATCGTGGTCACCATGTCCTGGGTGACGGGGTCGACCCCGTCGGTCACCTCGATCAGCCGCGTGTAGTGCTCGATCGCGCCGGTCTCGGCTTTGATCACGCCGCGGATCACGTGGATCACGTCGGTCTGGTGTTCGGGCGGCTGCAGGAAGCTCTGCTCCGCGGTGAAGCCTTCCGATCCGGGGACAACGCCGTAGAGCTCCTTGATCCGTTTGGCGAATTCTTCGGCGTGGCCGAGCTCCTCTTTGATGTCCTGGGCCAGGGACTCGCGAATCTCCTGGGCGCGGACGCCGTCGAGGTTGGTCGAGGCCGAGAGGTAGCTCATCACCGTCTCGATCTCCATCCAGTAGGCCTTGGTCAGCAGGGCGACGATCTCTTCCCGGGTGCCGGAAGCGTCGCCGCTGAAAATCCCCTTGTCGAGGCTCTTGGTCTCCATCGCTTTGGTTCTGCCCTCTCTGGTCGTCTGTCTACTGGTCGAGCTTGTCCCGCTTCGGCCCCTCCCAGTCGGGAGCCTCGGGGTCTTCGGACGGGTGCGGTTCGCTGGTGCTCCTCGCCCCCGTGGAGGGGTGGGGCTCCTCGCCGAAGGGCTCGCCGTCCGGGTCGGCGGGGTCGCGCGGGTCCTCGCGCTTGTCGTAGGGGTCCGGCCACTCGGTCGGGTCAGGGTCTTTGACCGGGTTGTTGAGGACGTGGTGGGGCTCGCGGTCGCGCGAGATGTCACCAGGGTCCTTGCCCGGCGGCTCGGGAAAGCCGCTGGGAGCGTCGTGGGGATCGGGTCTCTCGTCCATGCCGAGCCGCTACCCCGGCGCCTCGGCCCGGAAACTCGGCGGCGAAGGTCGCCCGCGCCGGCTAGTCTGCCGCGCCATGGACACGATCGACGCACTGCTTGAGAACAACCGCTCTTTCTCCGAAGGCCACGCCGAGCAACGGCTCGGCGTCGAACCGCAGCGCCACCTGGCGGTCGTCACCTGCATGGACTCGCGGCTCGACGTCTTCGCCGCGCTCGGCCTCGGCAACGGCGAGGCGCACGTGCTGCGGAACGCCGGCGGGGTGATCACCGACGACGTGATCCGCTCGCTGGCGATCTCCCAGCGCAAGCTGGGGACGCGCGAGGTGATGCTGATCCACCACACCGACTGCGGCATGCAGAAGATCACCGACGACGGCTTCCGCGCGGAGCTGCAGGAGGCGACCGGGGTCGCGCCCTCGTTCGCGATCGAGTCGTTCGGCGACGTCGACGAGGACGTGCGGCAATCGATCCGGCGCGTGCGCCGCTGCCCCTTCCTGCTCCACCGCGACGTGGTGCGCGGCTTCGTCTACGACGTCGACACCCATCGCCTGCGCGAGGTCGAGATCGAGGAGTAGATGCCCACGGTCGCCCCCTACGGCTCCTGGTCCTCGCCGATCGACCCGGCGACGGTCGCGGGCGCGGGGCGGCGGCTGGGGTGGCCGGCGCTGGCCGCCGACGGCGCGGTCTGGTGGGCCGAGGGGCGACCTACCGAGGGCGGCCGCACGGTGCTGATGCGGCGGGCGGCGGGGGGCGAGCCGGAGGCGGTCACCCCGCAAGGGGTCAACGTGCGCACCCGCGTCCACGAGTACGGCGGCGGCTCCTGGTGTCTGGTCGAGCCCGACCTCGTCCTCTTCGTCGACTTCGGCGACCAGCGCCTCTACCGGCAGCGGCTGGGAGAGGAGCCGGTGGCGATCTCCCCCGAGCCGCCCGTGGGCGGCGCCCTCCACTACGCCGACATGCGGCCCGCGCCGGACGGTCGCAGCGTCGTCTGCGTGCGCGAATCCCATCAGGAGGGCGAGGGCGAAGCCGTCAACGAGATCGTCTCGCTGCCGCTCGACGGCTCCGGCGAGGCGCAGGTGCTGGCGAGCGGGCGGGACTTCTACTCGTTCCCGCGGATCAGCCCCGACGGCGCCTGGCTCGCCTGGACCTGCTGGGACCACCCGAACATGCCCTGGGACGGGACCGAGCTCTGGATCGCCCCGCTCTCCGACAGCGGCGAGGAGCGGCTGGTCGCCGGCGGCCCGGATGAGTCGATCTTCCAGCCCGAGTGGGGTCCCGACGGACGCCTGCACTTCGTCTCCGACCGCGACGGCTGGTGGAACCTCTACCGCGCCCGCGAGCCCGGCAGCGAGCTCAGCGGCGAGGAGGGGGCGCTGGTCCAGCTGACCGAGGAAGAGGCGGACTTCGCCCACCCCCAATGGCTCTTCGGCGGCGCCACCTACGCCTTCCTCGACAGCGGCGCGATCGCCTGCGTCCGCTGCGCGCGGGGCGAAGAACGGCTCTTCCTGCTGCAGCCGGAAGGGTGGGAACCGGCCGACCTCGGGCTGCCGTTCACCGCCTTCGGCTACCCGGTGCTCGCGGCCCGCGGCGAGACCGTCGCCTTCGCCGCGGCCGGCCCGGAGAGCGAGGACGCGGTCGTCCTCCACGACGTCGCCGGCGGCGGGACCGAGGTCGTCCGCACCGCCGGCGAGGACCCGGTCGACCCGGCCTACGTCTCGCGCCCGCGGCCGGTCGAGTTCGCGACCGGCGACGGCGAGGTCGCCTACGGCTTCTACTACCCGCCGACGAACCCGGAGTTCGAGGCGCCCGAGGGGGAACTGCCGCCGCTGGTCGTCGAGAGCCACGGCGGGCCCACCTCCCACGCCACCCCCGCCCTGAACCGCGAATTCCTCTACTGGACCAGCCGGGGGATCGGCGTCGTCGACGTCAACTACCGCGGCTCCAGCGGCTACGGGCGCGAGTACCGCAACAAGCTGCGCGGGACCTGGGGCGTGGTCGACACCGAGGACTGCGTCAACGCCGCGCAGCACCTCGCCGCCGAGGGCGAGGCCGACGGCGCGCGGCTGGCGATCCGCGGCGGCTCGGCCGGCGGCTACGCGACCCTCTGCGCGCTCACCTTCCACGAGGGCTTCGCCGCCGGCGCCAGCTACTACGGCGTCGCCGACGCCGAGGCGCTCGCCCGCGACACCCACAAGTTCGAGTCCCGCTACCTCGACCGCCTGATCGGCCCGTATCCCGAGCGCGCCGACCTCTACCGCGAGCGCTCGCCGATCCACCACGTCGAGCGGCTGCGCTCGCCGGTGATCCTCTTCCAGGGCTTGGAGGACGAGGTCGTCCCGCCCAACCAGGCGGAGACGATGGTGGCGGCGCTGAAGCGCAACGGCATCCCCCACGCCTACCTCGCCTTCGAGGGCGAGCAGCACGGCTTCCGCCGCGCCGAGACCAACATCCGCTGCCTCGAAGCCGAGCTCTACTTCTACGGGCGGATCATGGGGTTCGAGCCGGCCGGGGACCTCGAGCCGGTCGAGATCGCCGGCTTCAGCTGACCAGGCAGTTCTCCGAGCCGCCCTCGGTTTCGCCTTTCTCCGGGAAGGCGTGGGCGAGCGCCAGCGCGATCAGCTGGGCGCGGGCGGCGTAGCCGGGCGAGGTGAAGTGGATGCCGTCTTCGATGAACCAGTCGTCTTTGACGTCGGAGGCCCAGTCGTAGACGCGCATGTTCGGGTAGTCGGCGCAGGCGGCGACCAGTTCCTCGTCCCACTTCTCCATGTTCTCCTTGGAATAGGGGTCGCCGGCTTCGACCAGCGAGCGCACGTTCACCCACAGCACCGGTTCGTCGCCGATGATCGCCATCATCTTTTCGATCCGTTCGCGCTCGCGGACGGTGGAGCCGGCGGCGACGTTGGCGGCCTCGTTGGTGCCGAGGGCGAGCACCCAGCAGCCTTTGTACCCCTGCGCCTGCCAGGCTTCGGCCACTTCCTGGGCGTTGGGGTTGCCTTCGAACCGCTCTTCGATCGAGGTCGCGCCGGTCACCTCCATGTGCACTTCTCTGGCGCCGACTTCGGTGTAGCGGGCGGGAATGCGGAGGTTTTCCTGCGGCAGGTATTCGGGGTCGTCGAGGCCCTCGGAGGTCGAGTCGCCGATGTGGACGACGGCTTTGCAGGACGATTTGGTCGAGTCTTCGGCCTGGGCTTTGGTCAACGGCGGCGGTTTCGTCGTCCCCTCCGCCCGCGCCTGCTCGACCCGGGCGTTTTCGCCCTGCGCCTCCGAGGTCGAGTTGACCCCGGCCATGCCGGCGGCGGCGATCACCAGGATCACGCCGGAGGTGACGATCGCCGCCCGCATCGGCGGCGCGAACGTCTCCCATTTCCAGCCGACGGCGCGGCGGCGGGCGAAGAAGCGGCCGAGCGCGCCGTGGCGGATCGGCTCCTCGACGAAGCGCCAGGAGAGGGCGGAGATGGCGAAGATCGCCGCCACCTGCAGGAGGCTGCGGAGGAGGCTCTCCTGGTGCTGCACGCCCTGCGGCGTGGTGAGGACGATCACCGGCGTCTGCCAGAGGTAGATCCCGTAGGAGCGGACGCCGACCCAGCGCAGCGGCTTGACGCCGAGCCACCTGCCGAGGCGGCAGGCGGGGTGGGTGAGCGGCATCAGGACGAGGACGGTGGCGAGCGAGAGGACCACGAAGCCGCCCCGGTAGAGGAAGGGCGAGAGTTCGCCGCTGCGCCAGATCATCAGCGCGATCACCGCGAGACCGACGACGCCGAGCGCGTCGAGCGTGTTGCGCGCCTGCGGGGCGATCCGGCGGCTGAGCTTGCGGCTCGGCCAGACCATCGCCAGGGCGGCGCCGAAGAGCAGGCCGCCGGCGCGGGTGTCGGTGCCGAAATAGAGGCGCGAGGGGTCGAAGCTCGGCTCGTAGAGGACCGCCATCAGGATCGAGGAGGCGACCGCGCCGGCGATCGCCAGCAGCGCCAGCCGCGGGCGCACGCCGGAGGGGGTCGGGCTCTCGTGGACGAGCTTGACCCCGGCCAGCAGCAGGAACGGCCAGAGGATGTAGAACTGCTCCTCGACCGAGAGCGACCAGAGGTGGTCGAGCGGGCCTTCGGCTTCGAAGCGGGCGAAGTAGGAGACGTCGGCGAAGATCTGCTGCCAGTTGTTGAAGTAGAAGATCGCCGAGATCACGCCTTCGCGGAACTGGCCCGGCTGGGCGGGGCCGAAGACGGTGACCCAGGCGACGACGATCGCCAGCATCACGAACAGCGCCGGCAGCAAGCGGCGGGCGCGGGCGAGCCAGAAGTCGCGGAGCCCGATCCGGCCGCGGGCGTTCAGCTGCGACAGCAGGATGTCGGTGATCAGGTAGCCGCTGAGGGTGAAGAAGACGCCGACCCCGAGCAGGCCGCCGGGGGCCCAGTCGAAGCCGAGGTGGAAGACGATCACGGCGAGGACCGCGATCGCGCGCAGCCCGTCCAGCCCAGGCATGTAGCGCTGGTTGCGCTTGACGGGTTCCGGCATCGGTGGCCCGCATGCTACGCGGCGGCGCTGATAGCTTTCGCCGCCGTGGTCGCCACCCACACCACCGGCAAGCGTCTCCCCGCCGCCTTCGCGCCGGCGCTGGTCGTGGTGCTCTCGATCCTGGCGCTGATCGGCCCGGCTTCGGCCTCAGCGGCCAACTGCCCGACCTTCAAAGTCCTCCACAACGACCGCATCGGCGCCGCCAACCTCCCGGCCGGCAGCTACGAGGTCACCACCGACCCCGGACTCAGCTGCCAGGCCGCCTCGCAGCTCTTCACCCGCTTCCTCCAGGACTGGGACGGCAACCTGCCGAAACCCTGGCGCGTCGTCGCCGAAGGCAGCGGCAAGGCCTCCTTCAAGCGCACCGGCCTGGCGGGCTTCTACGTCGCCCGCCTCGGCAGCAGCGGCGGTGGCGGCAACAACGAAGTCGGCCGCCTCTGCACCGACGACTACACCGTCAACGCCGGCAGCGAGGTCGGTCCCCTCTTCTTCGCCAAGGGCGATTACGCGCTCTACCTGCCGCCGCGCTCGGCGATCACCTGCCGCCGCGCCTCGGTCCTCTTCACCCGCTTCCTCGCCACGCCGCAGGGCCGGCTGCCCTTCCCCTGGCGCGTGCAGACCCAGACGGCGACCTTCTACAAGCCCGAGCACCCGCTGCGCTCGGCCTTCAGGGTCGAGCCGGCTTAACGGCGCCCGGGTGCGAGCAGCGCCCGTAGGTCAGCAGCGATGGCCTCCGGTTCGTCGTCGAGCTGGTTCCAGGTGATGCGGGTGACCGAGTAGCCGGCAACGCGCAGGCGGCGGTCACGGGCGCGGTCGTCGCGGAAGGCCGAGCGGGTGCCGTGGCCGTCCCAGCCGTCCAACTCGACGATCTGGCCGGTCCCCGGCCAGTGGCAGTCGACCCGGTAGCGCTTGTCGCCGAGGTCGATCCAGTCGTTGAAGCGAGGCAGGGGCAGGCGGTGGCGGCGGAGGAACGGCGCGAACCGTTTCTCCAGCGGGCTGCGCTTGCGCCCCACCGGCTCTTCCTTCAACCGCTCCAGCGCCGCCTGCACCTTCCGCACGCCTCGTCTCCCCGGATAGCGCTCGATCAGATCCGGCAACGACAGCCGATCCCACAGATGCCGGTATTCCGCCTCGCGCAGGAGCTCCTTCACCACGTCCACGTCTTCGGTAGCCGCGAGATCGAAGATCGTCCGCGGCACGCTCGTCACCGGAATCCCCTCCTCCACCGTCCGCTCGTCGTCGGGAACGAGCGAGTAGTGGCGGCGAATCCGCTTCGAGGAGGTGCTTTTGCGCGGAACGGTCACCTCCGCCGCCCCTCCTGAATAGCCACGCAAGCCCCACAAGGCCGCCGCCGAGCGGTGGCTCAGCACTGCTCCCTCGCCAGAGGCAAGTACCGCCGCCATCAGCCAACCCAGCTTCGGGACCGAGCGGTGGCCGACGGCATAGACGCCCAGGTGCAACCGGTGCAGACGCCTGAGCGCAAGGCGGTGCTCGATCGCGTCCTCACCAAACCCCAGATCCAGCAACTGACGCCGTGCCACCACCCCATGCTGCCGTCGCGCCAACTCCGCAAGTCCTCCCTCCCCACCGCGAGTCTGTTTGAGCCCGCCTATATCGCGGGTTGAGACAGACTCGGTGGGCATGGCCTTTTAAGGGCTCGGGAGGCTTCGGTTCTCCCCCCTCCTCCGTGGGTATTGGGCTCTCATGTCGAGTGCTGCGGAATTTGTGCCTCGGAGTCGGTCGCTGAAGGCGCTTGAGGAGGCGGCGGAGGGGTGCCGGGGGTGTGAGCTCTACAAGGACGCGACGCAGGTGGTGTTCGGGCAGGGGCGCAAGAGCGCGGAGCTGATGCTGGTCGGGGAGCAGCCGGGGGACAAGGAGGACCGGGAGGGCGAGCCGTTCGTGGGGCCGGCGGGGCGGCTGTTGGACCGGGCGCTGGAGGAGGCCGGGATCGACCGCTCGCAGGCCTACGTCACCAATGCGGTCAAGCACTTCAAGTGGAAAGCGCGGGGCAACCGGCGGCTGCACCAGACGCCGCGCGCGGGCGAAATCGAGGCCTGCAAGCCGTGGCTGCAGGCCGAGGTCGAGGCGGTGGAACCGCAGGCGCTGCTGGCGATGGGCGCCACTGCGGCCCGCTCGCTGTTCGGGACGAAGGTGAAGGTGACCAAGGACCGCGGGCGGCCGCTGGACTCGCCGCTGGCCCCGGTGGCAGCGGTGACGATCCACCCCTCGGCGATCCTGCGCCTGCGCGACCACGACGAGCGCGAGGCCGAGCTCGCCGGCTTCGTCGCCGACCTCGAAGCGGTCGCCACGGCGCTGCAGGGCGCCGCCAGGTGAGCCCGGTCGCGACCGCCCCCCGCCGCGGCCGCCTGCGCCGGGCCGACTGCGCCGGGCCCGGGATCAAGCGACGGCGGCGCGGACGCGGCTTCTCCTACGAGGACCTCAGCGGCGAGCCGATCGAGGACGAGGAGACGCTGGAGCGGATCCGCCGGCTGGCAATCCCCCCGGCCTGGAAGGACGTCTGGATCTGCCCCGACCCGTTCGGCCACATCCAGGCCACCGGCTACGACGAAGCGGGGCGCAAGCAGTACCTCTACCACGAGCGCTGGCAGCAGCGGCAGGCGGAACGGAAGTTCGAGCTGGTGCGCGAGTTCGCGCTGAAGCTGCCGAAGCTGCGCCGCGCCGTCACCGCCGACCTGCGCCGCACGGGGATGCCGCGGGAGCGGGCGCTCGCCTGCGCCGTCCGCCTCCTCGACCTCGGCTTCTTCCGCGTCGGCAGCGAGGTCTACGCCGAGGAAAACGAGAGCTTCGGCCTCGCCACCGTGCGCCGCGAGCACGTCACGATCAAGCGCAGCGAGGTCGTCTTCGACTTCCCCGCCAAGAGCGGCCAGCGGCGGGTGCAGTCGATCCGCGACGCCGCCGCCCGGCGGGCGGTCGAGGCGATGTACCGGCGCCGCAGCGGCCCCGACGACCTGCTTGCCTACCGCGCCGGCGGCGAATGGGTCGACGTCCGCTCAGACGAGATCAACGCCTACATCCACGAGAAGATCGGCGACGAGTTCACCGCCAAGAACTTCCGCACCTGGCACGGGACGGTGCTGGCGGCGGTGGCGCTGGCGGGCGAGGAGCCGCCGCGCTCCGAGGCGGCCGCCAAGCGGGCGATCACCCGCGCCGTCAACCAGGTCTCCGAGGCCCTCGGCAACACCCCCGCGGTCTGCCGCGCCTCCTACATCGACCCGCGCGTCCTCGACCGCTACCGCAACGGCGACACGATCCGCCCGGCGGCGAGCGCCAACGGCCGGATGACCGCCAAGCAGCGGCTGAAGATCGAGCGCGAAGTGCTCGCGCTCGTTTCGTAAGCCCCGGCCGCGGGGAGTTGACGAAGAGCAGCCAGGACCAGCTAGGGAAGGCATGACCAGCATGAACACGCAGCAGAGGCGCCCGTTCGCCGTGGTGACGGGGGCATCCAGCGGAATCGGCTTCGAGCTCGCCAAGGTGCTCGCCGAAGAGGGCTTCGACCTCCTGATCACCGCCGAGGACGAGGAGCTCGAGGCCGCCCAGCGGGAGCTGAACCAGCTCACCGCCAGCGTCGAGTGCACCCGCCTCGACCTCTCCCGCGAGGAGGAGGTCGCCCGCCTCTACGAGCGGATCAAGGCGACGACCCGTCCCGTCGACGTCCTCTGCCTCAACGCCGGGATCGGCGCCGGCGGCGACTTCGCCCGCGAAAACGACCTGCGCAAGGTGCTGCGGCTGATCGACCTCAACGTCCGCTCCACCGTCCACCTCTGCAAGCTGGTGGTCGAGGACATGGTCGCCCGCGACGAGGGCCGCATCCTCTTCACCTCCTCGATCGCCTCGACGATGCCGGGCTCCTTCCAGGCCGTCTACAACGCCTCCAAGTCCTTCGTCCAGTCCTTCGCGCTGGCCCTGCGCAACGAGCTCAAGGACACCGGCGTCACCGTCACCTCGCTGATGCCGGGGCCGACCGACACCGAGTTCTTCGAGCGCGCCGAGATGGAGGACACCCCGATCGGCGAAGGCCCCAAGGACGACCCCGCCGACGTCGCCCGCCAGGGCTTCGAGGCGCTGATGGCGGGCAAGGAAAGAGTCGTCTCCGCCGGGATCAAGACCAAAGCGCAAGCGACCGCGGCGAAAGTCCTGCCCGACTCGGTCAAGGCCGAACTGCACCGCAAACAGGCGCAGCCGGCGACCGCGAGCGAGCGGGAGGACCGATGAAGGCCGCGGTCTGGCACGGCCCCCGCGACATCCGCGTCGACGAGGTCGAGGACCCGAAGATCGAGGAAGGCACCGACGCGATCATCCGCGTCACCTCCTCGGCGATCTGCGGCTCCGACCTCCACCTCTACGAGGTCCTCTCCCCCTTCATGGCAGAGGGCGACATCCTCGGCCACGAGCCGATGGGGATTGTCGAGGAGGTCGGCCCGGAGGTGACGAACCTCGCCCCCGGCGACCGCGTCGTGATCCCCTTCAACATCTCCTGCGGGCACTGCTGGATGTGCGACCGCCAGCTCTACGCCCAGTGCGAGACGACCCAGAACCACGAGGAAGAAAAAGGCGCCTCGCTCTTCGGCTACACCAAGCTCTACGGCCAGGTGCCGGGCGGGCAGGCCGAGTACCTGCGCGTGCCGCAGGCTCACTTCGGGCCGATCAAGGTGCCCGAGGGCCCGCCCGACGACCGCTTCCTCTACCTCTCCGACGTGCTGCCGACCTCCTGGCAGGCGGTCGACTACGCGGCGATCCCGGAGGGCGGCTCGGTCGCCGTCTTCGGCCTCGGCCCGATCGGGCAGATGACCTCGCGGATCGCCCTCCAGCAGGGCGCGCGGGTGATCGGCGTCGACCTCGTCCCCGAGCGGCTGGAGCTGGCGGCGAGGTACGGGGTCGAGACGCTCGACCTCGAGGAGCACGAAGACATCTCCGACGCGATCCGCGAGATGACCGAGGGCCGCGGCACCGACTCGACGATCGACGCGGTCGGGATGGAGGCCCACGGCGCCCCGATCGGCGAGTTCGCCCAGAAAGCCGCCGGGCTGCTGCCCGACGCGCTGGCCGAGAAGGTGATCGAAAAAGGCGGGATCGACCGGATGTCGGCGCTCTACCAGTGCTTCGACACGGTCCGCCGCGGCGGCACGGTCTCGATCAGCGGCGTCTACGGCGGCGTCATGGACCCGATCCCGATGCTGCAGCTCTTCGACAAGGGCGTGCAGATCCGGATGGGCCAGGCGCACGTGAAGAGATGGATCCCGGAGATCATGCCGCTGCTCGAAGACGAGGCCGACCCGCTCGGGACCGAAGACCTCGCCTCGCACAAGATCGGCCTCGACGAGGCCCCCGAGGCCTACGAGAAATTCCAGAAGAAGGAAGACGGCGCGATCAAGTACGTGATCCAGCCGTGAGGAGGACGGACCCATGCGCGTAGTCGTTACCGGAGCGAGCGGCAACGTCGGCACCAGCGTGCTGGAGGCGTTGGGTCGGGAGCCGAAGGTAAAGGAGATCGTCGGGATCGCCCGGCGGGTGCCGGAGATCGAGATGCCGAAGGTCGAGTGGGTCGGTGCCGACATCCTCGAGGTCGACCTGGTGCCGTTCTTCGAGGGCGCCGACGCGGTCATCCACCTTGCCTGGGCGATCCAGCCGAGCCGCGACGAATCCGTCACCGAGCGGATCAACGTCGAGGGCAGCCGCCGCGTCTTCGAGGCCGCCGCGACGGCGAAAGCGGGGGCGCTCGTCTACGCCTCCTCGGTCGGCGCCTACAGCCCCGGCCCGAAGGAACGGCAGGTCGACGAGTCCTGGCCGGTCGAGGGCATCCCCACCTCCTTCTACTCGCGCCACAAGGCGGCGACCGAAGACCTCCTCGACGAGCTCGAACCGCGGGCGCCGGACCTGCGGATCGTCCGCCTCCGCCCCGGCCTGATCTTCAAAGCCGAGGCCGCGAGCGAGATCCGCCGCCTCTTCGCCGGCCCGTTCCTGCCCGGGTTCCTGGTCCAGAAGCGGCTGGTGCCGCTGCTGCCGAAGGTGCCGCGGCTGCGCTTCCAGGCGGTCGACTCGCGCGACGTCGGCGAGGCCTACCGGCAGGCGGTCGTCCGCGACGTCCACGGCCCCTTCAACATCGCCGCCGACCCGGAGATCGGGATCGAGGAGCTCTGCGAGCTCTTCGGCGCCCGCAGCTTCCCGCTGCCGGCGGGCGCCCTGCGCAGCGCCGCCGACCTGAGCTGGAAGCTGCGGCTGCAGCCCTCGCCCCCGGGCTGGGTCGATCTTGCCCTCGGGGTGCCGATGATGGACACGACGCGGGCGCGCACCGAGCTCGGCTGGGAGCCGAGCGTCACCTCGCTCGACGCGCTCGACGACCTGCTGCGGGGCCTGCGCCACGCCAAGGGCGCGGAGACGCCGCCGCTGGAGCCGACCGCGGGCGGCCACGCCCGGGCGCGGGAGATCTCGACCGGGGTCGGTCAGCGGCAGGGGACCTGAGCGTGGCCGCGATCGGCTACACCCTCTCCTGCGAGGAGTTCGGGCCGCGGGCGCTGACCGCGCAGGCGGTCCGCGCCGAGCGCGCCGGCTTCGAGTTCGCCGGCATCTCCGACCACTACCACCCCTGGGTCGACAAGCAGGACAACAGCCCCTTCGTCTGGAGCGTGATCGGCGCGATCTCCGCCTCGACCGAGCGGCTGCGGGTGATCACCGGCGTCACCTGCCCCACCACCCGCATCCACCCGGCGATCATCGCCCAGGCCGCCGCCACCGCGGCGAGCCAGCTGCCCGGCCGCTTCACGCTCGGCGTCGGCACCGGGGAGAACCTGAACGAGCACATCCTCGGCGACGCCTGGCCGCCGGTAGCGCGGCGCCAGGAGCGGCTGGAGGAGGCGATCGAGGTGATCCGCAAGCTCTGGGACGGGTCGCTGACCAGCCACTACGGCAAGCACTTCACGGTCGAGAACGCGCGCATCTACACGCTGCCCGAGGAGCTGCCGCCGATCGTCGTCGCCGTCGCCGGAGAGAAATCGGTGGCGCTGGCGGCGCGGGCCGGCGACGGGCTGATCGGCACCTCGCCGAAGGCCGATTCGATCGAGCAGTTCCGCTCCGAAGGCGGCGAAGGGCCGGCCTACGGCCAGCTCCACGTCTGCTGGGCCGAGTCCGAGGCCCAGGCGCGGAAGACGGCGCTGGAATGGTGGCCCAACGGCGGCGTCAGCGGCAGCCACTTCCTCGAGCTGCCCCTCCCCTCCCACTTCGAAGAGGGGACCGAGCTGGTCGACGAGGAGACGATCGCCGAGAGCATCGTCTGCGGCCCCGATCCGGACAAGCACCTGGAGGCGATCCGCGAATACGTCGACGCCGGCTACGACCACGTCTACGTCCACCAGGTCGGCCCCGACCAGGACGGCTTCTTCGACTTCTACGAACGCTCGGTCCTGCCCGCCCTGCGCGACTAATGCCGGGTTGCCGGGTTGTCTCTGCATGGGAGGCAGAGCGGCAACCGGGCGCGGCGGCGGTTCCCCTAATTTCGGGGATGGTTTCCGGTTACCGCGTCGAAAGGCAGGGGTATCGAGGACCCATGGCGAGCCCTAACGTCAAAAGCCTTCCCAAGCCCGGCGAGGTCTGGCTCAGCTGCCCGCCGTACCTGATGCTGGCGCGGATCGTCGAGGTCGACCTCGAAGCCGAGACGCCGGTGGTCAGCTACGAGCTCCACGACGACGACGGCTCGCTCCTGCAGGCGGTAGAGCACGCCAAGCTCGACCGCGGCTGGTGGCGCACCTTCAAGCGCCTCGAGCCCCGCTTCGGCTAGCCCCCGGGCGGCACCTCGCGCCCCTCGTAGATCGACTCGCGCACCGAGAACTCGACCCAGAGCGGGTAGTGGTCGGAGATCCGGAAGGTCGTGTTGCCCTCGACCCCCTGGAGGATGAACGCGTCCCAGGGGAAGGTGTCGCCCTTGCGGCGGCGGAACTCGAGCGCGCCCGGCGGCGGCGGTTTGCCGGGTGGGGCGGCGATCCAGGCGATCTGGTCGTAGGCGATCGCCTGGCCGGGGCGTCTGCGGTCCGAGACCGTGCGCGGCGCCTCCAGCGTGTCGACGTCCGGCTGCAGGCCGTTCTCGACCAGCGCCTTGTAGATCGGGTCCTCGACCGAGGTGATGTTCTTGTCGCCGAGCACGATCACGTTGGAGCGGAACTCGACCCCCTCGTCGCCGCTCGCCGGCTTCGCCATCCGCTTCACCATCTTCGCCAGCGCCTCGACCTCCTCCGCCCGCGGCTCCAGCTCGTCGTCCTCACCCCAGACGATGTGGACCGTGGCGAGGACGAAGGGGCGCCCGGCGGTCATGAAGCTCATCACGTAGGGCGGCTTCGCCAGCTGGCGGTCGAGCGCCTCGACCAGCCGTTTCGGCGGCTCCTCGCCTTTCGGCTCCTCCCCCCGCGGCGGCAGCCCGAGGTCGACCTCGCTCAAGACCAGCTCCCCGGCCAGGCCCGAGGGCACCACCCGGCGCAGGTCGTAGATGTAGGCGAGGCGCTCGTCGTCGCCGGCGTGGCCGGTGTTGACGTCGGTGACGTGGAAGCCGAAGTCGGGGCCGAGGAGGCGCATCACCAGGCGCAGCGCTTCGAGGTTGCCCTGCACCTCCTGCACCGCGACGACGTCGAAGCGGGAGAGGATCTCGGCGATGTAGTGGGCGTCGGCGACGTTGCGCTTCGGCGAGTCGCCCGCCCCCGTCTCCCACTTCTTCGTCAGGTTGCCGAGCTCCCGGACGTTCCAGGTGGCGACGATCAGGTTGCGGTCGAGCTCCTTCGGCGGGATCGAGGCGTCGAGCGCGTTGGAGAGCAGCGCCAGCTCGTGGGCGATGTCTTTCGGGGGCGTCCCGAACTGCGGTGAGGTGGTGATCGGCACGACTGGTTCCCGGGGTCGAGTATTTCGTCGTACCTTAATCGTCCTCTGGTGTTTCCTCAAATCGCTCGGGTAAGGGAGGGAGCGATGGCGATCGTCTCCCCCGCGGCCCGGGCCGCGCCGCCTCCCGGACCGGACGCAAACGTCCTCGCCCAGACCGTCGCCTTCCACCGCGACCCGCTCGAGTTCCTCCGCCGCCACCGGGAACAGCTCGGCGACGTCTTCCAGATCCGGCTGCTGACGGCGCGGCCCACCTTCGTCGTCGCCGAACCCGAAGCGGTGGAAGCGCTGCTCGGGGCCGACCCCGAGCGCGCCCACACGGGCGAGGCGCGGCGAGCGGTCCTCCCCTTCGCCTCCCCCCGCTCGGTCTTCGGCGGCGACGAGGAGGCCCATCGCTCGGCCCGCTCCCGGATCGCCCCCGCCTTCGCGCCGGAGGTCATCGACCCGCGCCGCGGGGAGATCGCCCGGATCGCCGAGCGCCACGCCGCCGGCTGGCCGCAGGGCCCGCCGTTCCGCCTCCTCTCCCGCCTCCGCACCCTCTGCGACGAGATCTTCGTCCGCCTCGTCCTCGGCGTCCGCGACGAGGAGATCGCCCGCGAGCTGATCAAGGCGATCGGCCGCATGCTGCGCACCCCCGGCAACCCGCCGGTGACGCTGCCCGGCAAAGGCGACGGGTTGATGGGCGAGCTGGGGACGGCGCTGTTCGAACGCCGCAAGCAGCCGCTGGCGACGGCGCTGGCGCGGGCGGTCGAAGCGCGGCGGGCCGAAGCCTCCGAAGAGATCGACGTCCTCGGCTGCGTCGTCGCCGCCGGGCTCGGGACCGAGGAGATCGTCGACGAGCTGCTCTCGCTGCTGATGGCGGCGCAGGAGCCGCCCTCGATCGGGCTCAGCTGGATCCTCGACCGCCTCTCCCGCGACCCCGAGCTGGAAGCGGAGTTCCTCGCCGACCCGCGCAGCCCCCGCTCCGACGCGATCGTGCGGGAGACGCTGCGGCTGCGGCCGCCGGCCTCGGGCTCGCTGCGGCGGCTGCTGGCGCCGATGCCGGTCGACGGCTGCGAGCTGCCGGCCGGCGCCGGCGTCCTCGCCCCCACCTCGCTGGTCCACCGCGACCCGCGCGGCTTCCGCGACCCGGACCGCTTCGACCCCGACCGTTGGCTCGCCGACATCACCCCCTCCTGGCCCTTCTTCCCCTTCGGCGGCGGCGCCCGCCGCTGCGTCGGCGAGCCGCTCGCCCACGCCGAGATCGAGACCGCGGTGCCGGCGATCCTGCGGACCGTGAAGCTGAGCCCGGTCTCTCCGGAGCCGGAGCGGATGGTGCAGCGGGCGACCGTGCTGGTCCCGCAGCGAAGTCTGCTGGTGCGGGCGAGCCGCGCCTAGTCGAGGCTACCCGGCCTCGCCGACCGCGGTGAGCGCCTCCTCGACGTTGTCGAAGACGAGCCCGTTGGCGGTGAGGCCGGTCATCGCCAGCACGCGCAGGACCTGGGCGGTCGGGGCGTAGACGGCGAGCCGGTTGCCTTCCTCGGCCATCCGGTTGTGCGCGCGCAGGATCACGGCGATGCCGGAGGAGTCGATGAAGGCGCAGCGCTCGAGCCCGACCAGCACGCGGGTGCACTCCTCGGCGGCCCGGGTCAGGACCTCGTCGAGCTGGCCGGCGACGGCGAGGTCGAGCTCGCCTTCGATCTGGACGTCCCTGCAGCCGGGGCGCAGGTCCTTCTCGCTGACTTTAAAACGCTGCATCGAAGAAGAATCCTAGTCGGGAAATTGGCATGGGTGAAAATTCTTTTCTGCGGATCGATCCCTGGCTGCTAGGTCCGTAGATCCACCCTGGCCGGCAGACCCCGGGCGATCCTAGCCTAAGCTCGCGCCCGTGTCCCGCCGCAGCCCCCTGCCGCCGCCGGAGGAGATCGTCGCGGCGATCGTCGAGCTCGCCGACGACGGCTTCTGCCGCCGTGGCGAGCTGGCGCAGCGGTTCCCGCGGCTCGGCTCGCGGGACATGCGGCGCGCCCTGCGGCGGGCGGTCGCGCAGGGGCTCGTGATCGAGCGGCGGGGGCCGGACGGAGCCTTCCACCTCGCGGTCAGCAGCGAGGGTTGGAACCTCCATCGCAGTGGGTAGCTGGGGACGATGAGCGCCCCCCCGAACGACGGCTCCGCCCTGGAGACGCCCGAGATAGTCGCCGGCTACGCCGACCCGGAGAAGCGGCCGCCGTTCGGCCCCTACCTGGTGCTGATGAGCCTCTTCAGCACGCTCGTGGGGGCGGCGCTGGCGATCGCCAAGCGGCAGGGCCGGCCGCTGCCGGAGAGCGTCAGCCCCGGGCAGGTGCTGCTGGTCGGCACCGCCTCCCACAAACTCAGCCGGCTGCTGACCAAGGACAAGGTGACGAGCCCCCTGCGCGCGCCCTTCACCGAACTCGAAGGCAAGGGCGGCCCGGCCGAGGTCGAAGAGCGCTCCCGCGGCACGGGGCTGCGCAAGGCGATCGGCGAGCTCCTGACCTGCCCCTACTGCCTCGGCCTCTGGGTCGTTGCCGCCTTCTCGGTCGGGATGATCTTCGCCCCCCGCGTCACCCGCTTCGTCGCCTCCGTCTTCTCCGCCCTGACGATCTCCGACTTCTTCCAGATCGCCTACAAGGCGGCCGAGGAAAAGGGCCTCGGTTAAGAATTCCTGAGGTTTACGCCGACGGGACGGAGGGGTACCGTCCCCCCAACGTGCAGGAGAACCGCCTCGCATGGATCTTCGGATCGTCCCGCAGCGGCAGCACCTGGCTGCTGAAGATGCTCTCCGACCTCGAGGGAGTGGTGCCGATCGACGACCCGCACCTGGGACATCACCTCGGCGTCTGGCGGCCGATTCCGCTCGCCTGGGCGGCCTGCGACGACCCGCCGGACCTCAGCACCCTGCTCGACGTCAAGGCCGAGGAGCCGGGCTACTTCTTCGCCGAGCGCTACCGCGACGCCTGGCAGGAGCCGCTGCGGCAGCTGATCACGGCGCGGTTCGAGGCGCAGGCGACCGACGCCGGGGTCGAGGACCCGGCGGGGGCGGCGGCCTTCGTCGTCAAGGAGCCCGGCTCCCACGTTGCGCCGTTCCTGACCGAGCTCTTCCCCGACTCGAAGGTGATCTTCCTCCTGCGCGACGGTCGCGACGTCGTCGACTCCTGGCTCGACGCCTACAGCGAGGGCTCCTGGGCGATCCCCGGCGGCGCCTTCCCGGTCAACGAGGAGGGGCGGATACCGCTGATCAGGTGGCTCTCGGCCGTCTGGGCCCACCGCAGCCGGGCGGTGAAAGCGGCCTACGACTCGCGCGACCCCGAGGCCCGCATCCTGCTCCGCTACGAGGAGCTGCGCAACGAGACCGAGGCCTGGGTGACGCGGATCTGCGGGATGATCGGCGTCGACGCCGAGCGGGTGCCGGAGGTCGTCGAAGCCCACCGCTTCGAGAAGCTGCCCCGCACCGGCCGCCGCTTCTTCACCCGGCAGGCCCGCCCCGGCGGCTGGCGCGACAACCTCAGCAACGCCGAGCAGGAGGCGATGCACGAGGCGCTCGGCGATGCCCTGGAGGAGTTCGGCTACGCCGCCGACCCGCCGCTCGCCGCCGCGGGCTGAGCTAGGCCCGCAGCCAGTCGATCCAGCCCGCCGCGAGGACCAGGCGCGCGATCTCGATGTACCCCCAGGCGCCGGGATGGGCGCCGTCGCCGACCGCCATCTCCTGCCGCCAGAGGTGCGACCGCCGCAGCTCCTCGGCCAGCGGCGCAAAGGGGACCTCGCGCTCCTCGCAGAGCTCCGCGAAGGCGGCGGAGAGGGCGACGATCCGCTTGTTCGCAGCTTCGTCGTCGATCGCCGCCGGGCCGACGACGAAGGCGCGCATCCCGAGCTCCTCGGCGCCGTCCAGGGCCGAGGCCAGGGCCCCCAGGGATTCCTCCCGCGAGCAGCGCGGCTCCCCGTCCCGCAGCGAGACGTCGTTGGCGCCGAAGGCGAACACCGCCCGCACGTCGCTGCCGTCGTCGGGCAGCCGCGGCGCCACCTCCGCCCGCCAGCGGGCGGCGACCTCGACCGAGGTCTGGCCCCTCACGCCGAGGTTGTAGGAGGTGAGGGGAACGCCCGCGACGATCGCCGCGGCAGCGACGCGGCCGGCCCAGCCGAGGGCGTCGGGATCGCCCGCGCCGACCGTGTGCGAGTCCCCGCAGAACATGACGTAGCGTTCGAGCACTCCCCCATGATCGCGATCCTCGCCGACACCCACATGCCGAAGGGCAACCGGGCGCTGCCGGAGGCGTGCGTCGAGCGGGTCCGGGAAGCCGAGGCGGTGATCCACGCGGGCGACTTCTTCGCCGCCTCGGTGCTGGCGGAGCTGCGGGCGCTCAACCCCGTCGTCCTCGCCGTCCACGGCAACGTCGACGAGCCGGCGCTGCGCGCGGAGCTGCCGGAGTCGCTCGAGGTCGAGGTCGGCGGTCGCACCGTCGCCGTCGTCCACGACTCGGGTCCCAGCAAGGGCCGCCTCGCCCGCATGCGCCTCCGCTTCCCCGAGGCCGACGCCGTCGTCTTCGGCCACAGCCACCTGCCCCTGCACGAGGAGGAGGAGGAGGAGGAGGAGGAGGAGGACGGCTTCCAGATCTTCAACCCCGGCAGCCCGACCGAGCGCCGTCGCGCCCCCCGCCACTCGATGGGCCTCCTCCACCCCACCGACTCCGGCCTGCGCTTCGAGCACCTCTGGCTCTGAGCAGTTTGGTTCGAGCCTCGGCAGGGGTAGGGGGACGGCATCCTGCAACCCACCCCACAGGAGGACGACGATGGCTGAGTTGACGACTTTGGAGGAGAAGCTCGCGGAGGTGATCGGCCTCGCCGAAGCCGCGGTGAAAACGACCGAAAAAGTCGAGGGCCTCGTCGACGACGAGCAGATCGCGAGCAGCCTGCAGCAGATGCGCGAGGAGGCCGAGGAGACCGCGCGCCGCGGCACCGAGGTCGCCGACCAGCGCGACGGCAAGAAGACCGCGATCCTCGAAAAGGCGAAAGAGACCAAAGGCGAGGCCTCCGAGATGGCCGAAACGTACCTCGGCGACGACGCCGACGGGCTCGACGGCTTCGAGTTCCTGACGATGGCCGAGGCGGGCGAGGTCGGCCACTGGGCGGTGCTGCAGAAACTCAACGAGCAGGCCGGGGAGCAGCCGGTCTCCGAGCTGGTCGAGTGGGCGCTGCCGATCCAGGAACGGCACTTCAGCGAAACCAAAGAGTGCACGCTGACGCTGGCGGGTCAGAAAGACCCGAACGAGGAGGCGTAGCAGCGCCGATGGCAAGAGCGATGGCCCAGAGCGCAGACCCCGACCGCCTCCTGGCCATCTACCTGAACGACCACCTGGCGGGGGCCACGCTCGGCGTCGAGCTGGCTCGCCGCCTGCGGTCGAGCAACCGCGGCGACGCCGAGTTCGGCGAGCCGCTGGCGAGGATCTGCGCCGAGGTCGAAGAGGACTACGACACCCTGGTCGGGCTGATGGCGCACCTGCACGTCGACCGCAACCCGGTCAAACCGGCCCTCGCCCGCATCGCCGAGCGCCTCGGCCGCCTCAAGCTGAACGGCCAGCTGCGCGGCTACTCCCCCCTCAGCCGCGTGCTCGAGCTGGAGGGCCTGGCGGGCGGCATCGGCATGAAGCTCCAGCTCTGGAACGCCCTCGAGCAGAACTTCGGCGAGACCCTCGACGGCTTCGACTTCCACGCCCTCGCCGCGCGCGCCGACAACCAGGGCCAGCGCGTCGAAGACCTCCACCTCGCCGCCACCCAACGCGCCCTCCCGAGCGCCACCGCCAGCGCTCAGGGCGTTCCTTGAGAAACAGCTGGGACTAGAGGGGCTGGCTCCCCGCCCTGATCACCAGCCGACGATTTGCCTCCTATATGAGGGTCAAATGCCGGTTCGCGTTCAAGCGACGGCCATCGAGACCGGCCACTGGTCGGCCACGGTTTTGGCGGCCTGCTTCTCCTCGGCGAGGATCTCTTCGGCGAGGGCGACGGTCTCCTGGTCGGCGGCGCGGCGGGCGACGCGGAGGAGGAGCTCGTAGGCGGCGACCTCGAGGTTCTCGACCGCGTAGGCGAAGCCGGCTAGCTTGGCGGGGGTGTCGGGCTGGGCGGCGAAGAAGACGCCCCAGTTGAGGGCGCCGAGGCGGAGCATCGCGTCCTTGATCGCCGAGGGGGTGGCGCCGCGGTCGTCGAGGAGGCGCTCGATCTTCGCCAGGTGGCCTTCGGTCTCCTGAAGGTGATGGGCGAGGGCGGCGGCGAGCACCTCCGGCACGTCCATCTCCTTGCTTTTCTCCAGCAGCTCCTTCGACTGCCCCTCGAGCGCGTGCACATCCGCGAGGTAGGTGTTGACCTGGTCGTCGAGGTCGTCGGGGTCGACCTCGGCCAGCGCCTGCTCGACGGCTTCGTCCCAGCCGGCGGCGATCCGGGCGGCCATCTCCCGCTCCTCGTCGGCGATCGCTTCGGCCATCGCCGCCGTCTCCTCGTCGCCGGCTTCGCGGGCGGCGAGCGAGAGCAGCTCGTAGGCAGCGACCTCCATGTGCTCGTAGGAGAAGGCGTGCATCGCCAGCTTGCCCGGCGTGTCCGGCTGGGAGCGGGCGAAGAGGACCATGCCGAAGGCCCCGGCCTTCCCCGCCACGTCCTTCAGCTTCGAGGGGGAGGCGTCGTGCGCTTCCAGGCGCGCGCGCACGCGCTGCTCCTGGGACTCCGTCTCGCCGAGGTGGCGCCGGAAGGACTCAGAGAGCTGACCCTCGACCATCTTCGGGGCGCGTTCCATCTGGATGCGCGCCTGTTCCTCGATCGAGTGGACGTCGGTCAGGTACTTGACGAGCTGGGCCTGCGGGTCGTTGCCCGCCATCAGACGTAGGCGACCTCAGGTGCGAGCAGGTGCAGCCGCACCGTCGTGCCCCGGTCGCCGGAGCGGATCTGGACCAGGTCGCAGAGCTGGTTCGCGAGCCAGAGGCCGCGTCCGCCCTCCTGCTGGATGTCGGGACGCAGCCGGCCGACCAGCGGCTCTTCGATCCGGCCCCGGTCCTCGACCTCGGCCAGCAGCCTGCCCTCCTCGTGCCAGAGCCGCAGGGTGCCGGCGCCGCCCCCGTGCATGACGCTGTTGGCGGCGAGCTCGCTGGTCGCGGTGACGAGGTCGGCGACCGCCATCGGGTCCATCCCGGCCGCCTCGGCGGCCGCGGCGACGCGGTGGCGGACCTCCGCCAGCTCGGTCAGCCCGAAGGCGAGCGTCTCCGGCGTCGCCCCCGGCGGCGGTAGCTCCCCGGCGAAGGCGTCGAGGCGGGGGTCGAAGGCGGCGCTCTCCTCCACCCTCCCCTCGCGGTGGATGTGGCGGTGGGAGCAGGCGACGTCCTCGATCACCTCGGCGCTCAGGCAGCTCGCGTCGTAGGGGCAGAGCAGCGACCAGGAGGGCTCGGGGGCGAAGGCGAGGTTGAGCAGCGCCTCGTGGCGCCGGCACTCCTCCAGCGCCGCCTCGGTGCGGGTGCACCAGACCGGTTCGCCGATGCCGCGGACCGAGCGCCCGCCCGCCCCGTCGACGAACTCCCGCCAGAGCGGGATGATCCAGGCCGGGTTGCGCCCGAGCTTCTCCATGTCGGCGAAGCGGATCGCCTCCCCGACGTCGCCCAGCTCTGCTTCGAGCAGCTCGCGACGGTCGTGCGCGACCGCCACCATCGTCGGTTCGCCGGCCTCGACGGCCGCGCGCAGGAAGGGGACGGTGCCCGCCAGGTAGTCGTCGGGCCCCTCGTAGATCAGTGCTTGATGTTGAAAGCCGGTCTGCTCCATCGCGTCTGCCTCGGGCTTCGTCTTCCCGCGGGATGCCGCCTTAAAACGGGTTTTGATCACACAGTCACGGGGTAATCGATTTTCGGCATCGGCAGCCACAGCGCCGCGGGTGTCGGGAGGTAGACCCCTCACTTCTCACGGCCTCGGCACGGAGATTGGGAGAGGTACCAGTGCGCCCAATTTTTCCAAAAGTCGGAGGAGGACATGAACGCCCCGCCTGGACCCCTGAGCAGCAAGGACGTGATCCGCACCCGAGACGAGATCCGCGCCCCCGAGATCGGCCCGGCCCTGAAACGCGACAGGCTGCTGCAACGAGTGCGCGCTGCGCGGAAACGTCTTACCCCGATTTCCGGTCCGGTCCCCGGACTGCGGTAGCATCATTGCGTGGGTCTTGCCGGTACCGCTCGCGGTGACCGGCGGACACTCGTGTCCGAGGCAAGACCGAGGGTGCCCAACGTGAGGCGCCCCGGGACTTCCGATCCGAATTCAAACGGAGGTCCCCAAAGTGTCCCTCATCGATAACGAAATCCAGGATGGCCTGCTGGCTGTCCAGCAAACCAGTGAAGGCAGTCGCGTCCGCCTGGCCCTGCGCGGAGAGCTCGACCTCTCCAACGCCCCGACCGCGGAGAAGGGGATCGAAGAGGCGTTCGCCTCCGAGATGGACGTCCTCATCGACCTCGGCCCGCTCGAGTTCATCGACTCGACCGGGATCGCGCTGATCGTCAGGGCGATGGGTCGCGAGGACGCGCGGCGGCTCACCTTCCTCCCCAGCAAGTCGGAGACGGTCCGCCGTCTGCTCAACCTCACCGGGCTGGACGAGAAAATGCCGCTCTCGACGACCGAGGACAGCCCCCCGGTCCTTCCCGCCGCCTAGCTGGGACCGGCAGCCCGAGCCAAGCGGGCTGCCTCCCCGGCGCCACCGCGCCACGGCTCGCCGTGGCCGGTGAGGACGGTGCCGACGTCGAGGTCCGCCAGGGCGTCGAGCGAGCGCAGGGCCCGCCCGCTGTCGGCGGTGGCGGCACCGGCGACGATCCGCGGGCCCCTGGCGCCGGTGTAGGGGTCGAGCATCACCAGCGCGTCGCCGGCGATCACGGCGTCGCGGTCGGGGAGGTGCAGGGCGCAGTGTCCGAGCGTGTGGCCGGGGGTGAAGACCACCCGCGGCGAGCCGGGGACGTCGAGCTCGCCGCCGGAGTAGGGCTGCGGCTCCCGCACCGGCGGCGGCCAGAAGGCGCGGGCGGCGGCGAGGGCGGCGATGTTCGGCAGCGCCCGCGGCTTCGTCAGCAGGTAGCGGCTGCGGGCGCGCTCGTGCGTGTACTGGAGCGGCTTGCGGGCGAGCGGGACGTCGTTCTCGTGCACGTAGACGGGCACCCCCAGCTCGGTGCGGGCGCGCTCGGCGAAGCCGACGTGGTCGAAGTGGGCGTGGGTGAGGACGACGGCGCGGATCTCCGAGGCGTCGCGGCCGATCTCCGCCAGCACCCGCCCCAGCGAGTCCCAGGAGCGCGGGACCCCGGCGTCGACGATCGTCAGGCCGGACTCGGCCTCGACGAGGTACCAGTTGACGCCGGCGTCTTCGATCCGGTGGACGTCGGGGGCGGCTCCCCGTTCGATCCTGGGTTCCATCCGTCCTCCCTACCCGGATCGGCCGCGTCGCTCCCGGCCGCGGCGAAGCGCCGCCGCAGCCACCGCTCGGAGTGGGCGGCGGTCGGGATCACCGAGTCGCCGTAGCGGACGCCGCCGAA